>LKMJ01002324.1_pt1 | contig 17386 bp, 12 predicted proteins | sample 643391 | NCBI WGS metagenome assembly LKMJ01 (sample SAMN04112250, study PRJNA286221) | soda lake metagenome | biome: soda lake; feature: Kulunda Steppe; material: water; isolation source: sample PL-Br10 brine of Picturesque Lake | place: Russia: Kulunda steppe | collected 2010-07
ACGTCTCGATTCACGAACGCGGGCTCTACCCCGGCAGCGGTGCAATCGATGAAACCGGTGCCAATGATGGCGCGAGAACGACGATGAACATCCCGTTCCCACCGGGAACGACAGGCGGTGCCTATCTCGAAGCGCTCTCAAGCGTCATCGGTCCGGCGCTCGTCGCCTACGACCCGGATCTGTTGCTGGTCAGTGCTGGTTTTGATGCCCACGAGCACGACCCAATCTCCAGAATGCGCGTCACGACGGAGGATTTCGGCCGGATGACGTGGGCCGTTCGTGACATTGCCGAGGAAGCTGATGCCGCACTTGGATTCGTTCTCGAAGGTGGCTATGGGCTCGATACCCTCTCCGAGAGCATCCGGATGGTCCATGAGGTATTTGATGGCTACCAACCACCGCCAACTGAAGACGAGGTCAGCGCCGGTGCACAGGAAGTCCTCTCTTCCATCCGCGACGAGGGCTTTCACGGTGTCGAGTAAGCGGAAATAGCCGTGTACAATTCCGAGAAAGGTTACTTATCTCCTGTCGGAGCCATCCAGCTAGCAACCGGATAACATTTGACCAAGGGCATCACATGCTCCGATATGGAGAGTCAATCAGTGGACGAGCTGTTGCCACCCGAACGGATGTTAATGGGCCCTGGCCCAAGCGACGTTCACCCTCGTGTTTTGCAGGCATTTTCAACACCACCTGTCGGGCATCTCGACCCGTCTTTCGTCGAGATTATGGATGAAGTACAGTCGTTGTTGCGGACGGTCTTTCAAACGGAAAACGAGTGGACAATCCCGGTCAGCGGGACCGGTTCGGCTGCGATGGAGGCGGCAATTGCGAACGTCACCGAACCGGGCGATACCGTCCTCGTTCCCGGCAACGGTTATTTTGGGGACCGGATGGCGAAAATGGTCAGACGTGCGGGTGGAGAGCCCGCCACCGTTGACGCACCGTGGGGGGAACCACTGCCGGTCGAGGCGGTCAAGGATGCCTGTGAGTCACATGACCCGGCGGTTGTCTGTTTCGTCCATGCGGAGACGAGCACTGGCGTCAAGCAACCACACGTGTCGGATATCACGGGAATTGCACACGACCATGGAGCGGTCGTGATAGCGGATACAGTCACATCGCTTGGCGGTGTCGAACTGGCGGTCGATGACTGGGGCATCGACGTGGCCTACTCGGCCGGGCAGAAGTGTCTCAGTTGTCCACCTGGGGCAAGTCCGCTGACGCTCTCCGACAGAGCGATGGCGAAAGTCACTGACCGCGACGAACCAGTTCGTTCGTGGTATCTCGATTTGACCGAACTGGGTTCATACTGGGGCGAAGAGCGCGCCTATCACCACACGGCCCCGGTCAGCAACGTTTATGCGCTCAGAGAAGCGCTCCGGATTGTGGTCGAGGAAGGACTTGAAGCACGCTGGGACCGCCACGAACGCGTTGCAGGTGCACTTCGGGACGGTGTTACTAAAATGGGCCTCTCGCTCAACACGGAACCTGCGTTCTGGCTTCCATCACTGAATGCGGTCCGACTGCCGCCTGGTGTCGACGATGGTGCAGTAATCGACCATCTGCTATCCGAGTATAACCTCGAAGTTGCAGCCGGTCTCGGTGCGCTCTCAGGTGATATCCTTCGCATCGGCTGTATGGGATATAGCGCGAAACCCGAGAACGTGCTCACGGTCGTTGCAGCGCTCGGTGACGCGCTCGAACGACAGGATGCATCAGTCGATGCGGCCGCCGGACTTGAGGCAACACGGCAGGCGCTCACACAGTAGCTGCATACTGCACTAGTTTTTCTCACAGAGCGACTCCAGCGTCTGTTTCACTGCTGCTCGATAGCTTTCGCTCGTGTAGCCAATCCGCTCGACCCAGATATTTTGATAGGAGGGATGAATCAGTGGGAGAAGTGTCGTCCCGAGCGAGGGCCACTCAATCGGACTGAGGACGCTATCGAGAAAGCCATCGAGTTCTTTTCCGGCAAGTGCGAACACTGCATTCGTTGCGTGCTTTCCAGTTGGGACGACAACAGCAGGGTCGACAGTTTCGATTTCGCGACGAAGATAGGGGCGACAGTTGGCCCGCTCTGTGGCGGTCGGTTCGCGGTTACTTCCCTCCCCGTCGCTGGGGAAACATTTGACGGCATTTGTGAAGTAACACTCCTCGGGACCAAACCCGATTTCTTCGAATAATTCCCGAATCCGTCGTCCCGAGTGTCGTGAGGTGTATGCCATTCCCGTCCAGTTGCCACCCTTCCAGCGCTCAGCATGGGGGTTTCCCGCCCCCGGTGCTTCGCCGACGACCACAACCGAGGCATCAAGGGGTCCGTTTCCCCACGAGAGACAGTTCCGTGACGAGACCAATTCGGGACAGCGCTGGCAGTCAACCGCGAGCCGATTCTGGGAATCTTCGGGCGGAAACTGTGGCATGATGGATGCAACCGCTGCCTGAGCGTATCTCTGTTACCCGGCATATGTGAGTCTGACGATACCGAGTCGCACACGAGTGTATCAGCGTATTTCAGTCACCTCAGACCGGGTCTCTTTTGATGGTCTCAGCCAAATAGTTCGATGTGCTTTCGTTCGAGCTGCATTGTCACTCGGAGCGATCACAAGATGGTGTGGATTCGGTGCCAAGCCTGCTCGAGGCGGCAGAGAATGTTGGATTGGACGGCATCGTCGTCACTGACCACGACGCCATCGAGGCGAGCAAGACCGCCGTCAAACTCGCTCCCGAGTACGATATGCTGGCTATCCCCGGAATCGAGGTCTCCACCTCGGACGGTCACGTGCTGGCAATTGGGGTCGAGCAGTTGGTTCCAGCCGGCGAACCGTTCGTGGAGACGGTCGCAACCATTCACTCACTGGGTGGGGTTGCGGTCGTTCCACACCCGTACCAGCGACTCCGGAAAGGGGTCCTTGCGAACGTTCCCGAGGCAGAGCTTTCTGTCGCTGATGCGATAGAGGTGTATAACTCGCGGTTTCTGACTGGGTGGACGAACAGAAAGGCAGCAACCCTCGCTGAGCGACTCGAACTCCCACAGACAGCGGGAAGCGACGCACACGTTGCAGCAATGGTTGGGAGAGCCGTGACGAAAATAAATGCAGAGCCAAACCGTGAATCCGTACTTGATGCGATTCGGGCGGGCCGAACTACGGTCGAGGGACAGCGGACCCCGCTACCTATTACTGTTCGACAGGCAACGGGGACTGCTCGGCGACGCATCCGAAAGAAGCTCCGGAGTGGGCAATGACCCTCCGTGGAGCCGATAGAGAGATTGTTCGACGGGCCATCGAAACGGGTAACCCGTTGCCCGGAACTGCCGGATTTGCGGGAGAGATTGATGGTGCCCTCGTTCGTGATGTACTCGGGCGACAGCCGCTGTTTTATAAGGAGAACGGTGACAGCTGGAGTCACGAGAGAATGGTTCTTCAGCAACCAATATCGTTTCCAGCGGGGTGTGTGTTGCATCCCGACGAGGAGGTACCGACTCGTCGGTGGGAACTACCGACGTACGACCCGGAACCAGACCACGAGAGAGCGGTTGCTGCTGTCCGTGAGGCTATCGAAGGGGTGGTCGATGCTATCGAGACAGATGGGCTGGCAGTAGCGTTTTCAGGCGGCGTTGATTCGGCAGCGCTGGCAGCAAAGCTAGACGTTCCGCTGTACACCGTCGGATTTCCGGAGAGTCACGACCTCGAAGCAGCGCGGTCCGCCGCGACTCTTCTGGGACGGGAACTGAGGGAGGTGACGGTAACACACAAAGATATCGAGCGAGCGATACCGAGAGTCGTCGAAGTGCTTGGCCGGACAAACGCCATGGATGTCCAGATTGCACTCGGCCTCTTTTTTGTTGGCGAACAGATTCACGCGGACGGGTTCGACCGGGTTGCGCTCGGACAGGGTGCAGACGAACTGTTCGGCGGGTATGCGAAAGTCGAAAACGCGCCTGAGGACCACAGAGTCGAGGCAGAGACTGTCCGGGGCGCACGTCGAGAGGTCATGGAAACGCTCCCCGACCAACTTGAGCGGGACACATTGACACTCGCTGGGGCCGGCGTTGAACCAGTCACACCGCTCCTCCACGACGCAGTCGTCCGGTCTGCATTGTCGCTTCCGGACGAGTTACTGGTCGACGATACCCATCGAAAAGTTGCGCTCCGGCGCGCCGTCAGTGACTGGCTTCCTGCGGAACTCGCATTCAGAGAAAAAAAGGCAATGCAGTACGGGACGCTGATTTCGCGTGAACTCGACCGACTGGCCCGCCAGGCAGGGTACAAACGGCGAATGGATAACCACATACAGAAATATATCGAATCCCGGTAATTCCAATCAACTGGTTATTTCTCTTTTTCGAACCCTTTGAAAAAGGGTAATAATTTTTACACAATGTGTTGGACGGTAACATCTCCGCTGTTATATGTCTTCATCTATATATATTCTCAACTGACACTGCTTTTTGTATCGGATGATTACTTTTGTATTTCCTCACACTCTGCTGGATTACATTGTATTAGCGTGTGATGGTGCCGTCTCTGCCTCAGTCTGGAAATTTTAGATTTCGACAGGGATCGAGACGTAGTCATTGACTACTCTTTGTCGTATTTCACATTTAACGTGGTCTGTACACATGGCTCCTTTTTCCCAGAGACGTATAGTGAACGACATATTTATTAGAATCAGACAAGTATATGATTATGGATATCAACAATGTATGACCTGACAGGCTTCCAGCGTGACCTTCTCTATGTCATCGCTGGACGCGAAGAGCCCCACGGGCTTGCAATCAAGCAGGAACTCGAACAGTATTACGAAAAGGAGATTCACCACGGCCGTCTCTATCCGAACCTCGATACGTTAGTCGATAAGGGACTCGTCGAAAAGGGACAGCGTGACCGCCGAACGAACTTCTACAGCCTCACCCGTCGTGGCCGCCGAGAAATCGAGGCTCGCAACGAGTGGGAAAGTCAGTACGTCGACGCCTGAGTACCGCGCTCTGTTTTCCCATCTCAGTTGTACTCTCTTTCATAAGTTGTACTCAATAAATACAATAGTGTCCACTTTCTTTGCACATTGAACAACGATTGTCATGCCTGTAACGGTCTCACTCGAAACATGGTAGTTGGAATTAAATAACCGCTCGCCGAACGCCACGCCATGGAGCGCGACACCGCCGAACCAGAGGTGGATAGTCTTCCCGGGAAGCAGGCGACGGATGTTGTATCGTACCATCATCAGTTTGCCGCACCCAGCACCTATATTTACGAATTCGTCTGGGACCATACAGCACCCGCAGTTGGTCCGTTCTGTACCGATATCGATGGGAACGTGTTGATGGACTTCACGGGTCAGGTGGGGGCCATGCCGCTTGGATACAACAACCCCAAACTACTCGATAAGCTGGCGGAGTTCGATATCGTTGACCCGCTCAAAATTGCCGGCCAGGATTTTTATTTACCAGCAGCAGCGGTCTCCGACACGGACAGGCTGCCAGGGCCAGCGGACCTGATGGACCGGCTGACGTCTATCTCATCTCAGTATGACATGGACACCGTGTTCCTTTCGAACAGCGGTGCCGAGGCGGTCGAAAACGCACTCAAAATCAGCTACGATTTTACCCACGGCAAATACGTCATCACGTGTGAAGGCGCATTCCACGGCCGGACGCTCGGAACACTCTCGTTGAATCGGTCGAAGGAAGTGTATCGCCGGCATTTCCCTGAGATATCCAGCGTTCAGGAGATACCGTTCTGTACGGACCGAACCTGTACCGCGAAAACCTGTGAGTGTGGGTTCTTTTTCGACGACACATCGTCCCTTCGGCGAATGCTTGCGGAGGGTTCAGGATACGTCAATCCGTCCGAGGTTGCAGGGCTTATTTTCGAACCAGTACAGGGCGAAGGTGGCTATCGGTTCCCGAGTGATTCGTTCGCATCTGAAATTGCGGACTGTGCCAGCGAGTTCGATATCCCGATTATCGTTGACGAGGTCCAGTCAGGTGTGGGCCGGACTGGTGAATGGTGGGCGTCGGACCACTATCCGTTTGAGCCGGATGTCATCGCGAGTGCGAAAGGGCTGCGCGTTGGCGCAACGATCTCCCGGAAGGATGTGTTTCCGGAAGAAAAGAGTCGCCTCTCCTCGACCTGGGGGGCTGGCGATATCCTCTCTTCGGCACAGGGTGTTCTGACACTCGACGCCATCGAGGAGTACGACCTGCGTGAGACCGCCGTTGCTCGTGGTGAACTGTTCAAAGACCTGCTGGACGAATACAATCCGGACGGTGTTGTCGATGTCCGCGGGAAGGGGTTGATGCTCGGGATAGAGTTCATATCACAGGAGAGACGCGACGCTGTCGAGGCTGCGGCATTCGAGCGAGGGTTGCTCGTCATCGGCTGTGGAACCAAAACCATCCGGGTCTTGCCACCGCTTGACGTGACAGAGCGTGAGATTCATCTTGGTGTGGAGTTGCTTACGGACGCCTGTGCGGAGGCAGCCCCAGCATAGAGCGCGTTTTCAGTTGGTTGAACTAGTGGAGTGTTCCGTCCCGGTGTTTCACATCGTAGGCAAACAGTGCGTATCCAACCTCCTCCGTCGAATACCCCGTTTCCTCCGCAATCTCACGAATCGGACCAATCATTGTCACATAATCCGCTGCGTCGAACGATTCCTTTCGTCCCTCAAGATAGTCGAACCGTTCGAGGGTTGCCCAGACGCGTGTATCAACCACTGCGTGCTGTGTCGGGTCCAGTGCTGTAAGCACGCACGATGCGGTTGGAGCCTTGAACCCACGTAACCCAGAGAGCAGTTGAATTTTGGAGAAATCACCCGTCACCGTTCGAACGTTCGCTGTCACTTCCCGACAGCGTGATTCAGGATTTTGTTCGACGTGATAGGCACTGCGGGTGGACGATTCGTATGCAATCTCGTACAGTTGGTCTCGGGTGAGATGGCCCTGTTCGCGATACCAGTCGCCAAACTCCCCAAGCCGTTCCGGGAGCACTCCTTGTGTCTGCTCGTAATATTCGAGATAGTCCGCGATGAGCGATTGCTCCATACGGTGACTGCAGTTGCTCGGATGCTGCAAAGATTCCGATTTGGGAGAACGATATTTTTCAGGGAAGGCTCACGTCGATGCCGGTCTGCAAACTGGTTGCTTTGATCGTATTATACAGCAACATCGCGCGGGTCATCGGACCAACACCACCAGGGACTGGTGTAATCGCACCGGCTTTCTCTTTTGCGCTCTCAAACTCCACGTCGCCGACGAGTTCGTATCCTTTCTCGGTATCGGCATCGACCCGGTTAATTCCGACATCGATGACCGTTGCTCCCTCGCCAACCATCGAGCCATCGATAAGTTCTGGAACGCCTGCTGCTGCGACAAGAATATCTGCCTCGCGCGTCTTTTCGGCGAGATTTTGGGTTCGAGAGTGACAGACTGTTGTCGTCGCGTTCCCGCCTGTCGCTTTCTGGATGAACAGATTGGCCATCGGTTTCCCGACGATACGTGAGCGGCCAACGACGACCGCTTCTTTGCCTTCTGTTTCGACGTCCGCTGCTGCAAGCAGTTTCTGAATTCCGTGTGGGGTACAGGGTTTGTATACCGGATAACCAGCGACAAGTTTCCCGATATTCTCGGGGTGGAAGCCATCGACATCTTTTGTCGGGTCGATGCGCTCGATGACTTCGCGGTAATCGACGTGGTCAGGTACTGGTGACTGGACGAGTATCGCGTTGACGTTGTCGTCTCCGTTTAACTCGTCGATGGTCTCGAACAGTTCGGCGGCGGGAGAATCGAGCGGTAACTCGATATCAAGCGCCTCGATTCCTAACTCCTCACAGTCGTTTTGTTTCATCGCGACGTACGTTTCGCTTGCCGGGTCCGGACTCATGAGCACCGTTGCAAGCGTCGGTGTGACGTCTTCGGCTGCCAGCGTTTCGACGCAGGTGCGAAGTTCCGAGCGGATATCCTCGGCGACGGCGTTGCCGTCGATACGTTCGGCCATATACCGACTCGGATACCGACTCGCTTCAACCTCTCGGATTCCCGTCGGATACCAGAAGACATTCAATGCGAAACGTTCAATTTGTTAGCTAACCCGAATGTCTGTACGGATGCTCTCGGCCATGACTGACCAAGCACCCTATATACGTCACTCAGTCTCTTCTTTATGTCTGTGCCACTCACACACATACTCACAATCCACCAGACGGAACCGGAATCGTTGTAACCGGCTGTCTCTTAGTAAGGTACACAGAAAACACTGACATTCCTTCACATGCACTCTCCATCAACGGAATTTTCGCTGGTGTTTTTGCGCCCGGACGGGCACGACGACGAATCAAGCGAGTGGCATCAGTTGTTTCCTGCGGGGACCGTTGCAACAGCCTCCAGCGTCGATACGGTTCTCGATTCATTCGGGACCGACCCCCACTGTGTTCTGATTGACGCGACCGCAGATGGCCAGTGGGCGGTTAACGCAGTAAAGACGCTTCGAGACCACACGCAGGCCCCGCTTATCGCGTTTGTCGGGTCAGAATCATCGCAGCAGCTCTCTGCCCTCTTTCAGGCAGGTGTCACCGATGTGATTCAATCTAGCCCAGCCAGTGCCGATGAGACACTCGTCCACCGGCGTATTGAAACTGTGCTGGATGAGGAAGGGAGAGAGCTGTTTAATACCACGTTGCACTATCGAACGCTCCTCGAATCGGCGGCGGATGCGATTTATTATCTCGACCCAGATGGGAATTTCGTCGCGGCCAACGATGCAACTGCAGAGCTGCTTGGTACATCCCGTTCGGAGTTACTCCAGTCGAATGTCTGTGAGTTCCTGAACGATGCGGACATATCCCGGGGCAAGGAGGCAATTATCGAGCAGCTCAAAAACCCGGATACTGAGTTTCATACGCTGAATTTGACCTTTCTGACTGCAACAGGAGATGAAATACCCTGCAGTACGCGCTTTTCGACGTTGCAGGTCGACGGCGAGTTCATTGGGTCGGTTGGCGTTATTCGTAGCGAACTCGAAAAGCGTGCCCGTGAAAAACGACTGCAAGAACGTGACGAGTTGCTTCGACATCTGAGCGAGAACCTGAACGCCGTTGTCTGGGTGGCTTCGCCAAGCGGTGCACTTGAGTTTGTCAGCAATGCTGCCGAAGCGTTTCTTGGCCACCAGCCGACGCATCTGTTCGACGACGAGGAATCGTTCGTTGATCGGATTTATCCGGAAGACAGGGAACGGATTCGGGTAACCCGTCGACACCACGCAACGAATCCTGAAGCGTTCGACGAGGAGTACCGGCTCCGCCGAAGCGATGGTAGCGTGAGATGGGTCCGTGAACAGTGGTTTGGAGTCCACGACGAGGGGGAGTTGACGAGAATTGTCGGTATTTTGCAGGATATCACTGAGATGAAAGAGCGACAGCAGGAACTCGAACGCCAGCGGGAGTTCGTGCAGCAAACACACGAGGTCGCTGCAGTTGCAGGCTGGGAGCTTCTCTTTGACGGCGATGTCGTCCGCTGGACCGAAGAAGTCTACCCGCTTTTGAATATCCCACCTTCGTTTGAGCCAACGCTCGAAGAGATACTGGACCGGTATCATCCTGAAGACCGCAAACGTATCGAAAAGGCATACGAGCGGATTCAAGACGGCGAGCCCGTGCGAGATACGGAAATTCGAATTCGAACCGGCGATGGCGAGATGCGCTGGTTCCAGCTCTCGGGTGAGTTAATTACCGAAGAGGGTGACCCAGTCGGAATTCGTGGTGTATACAAAGATATTCATGACCGGAAGCAACGCGAGCAGGTACTACAGAACGAACGTGACCTGATCGAGCAAATCCTCGAAACGAGCCCTGTTGGCATCATCGTCTACGATACGGATGGGAAGGTCGTTCGGGCTAACGGGCAGGCTGCCTCGGTCCTTGGGTTGGAACATGGACGGCTCCTTGATTCCACCCCAGAGCCATCCGAACTGACGCTCCTCTCCCCCAAGGGTGAGTCTCTCGACCGCTCGGACCTTCCGTTCGAGCAAATCAAGCGAACCGGCGAACCGGTCGATGATATGGAGGTGAGGGTTGTGAAGCCCACAGGTGAAGAAATCGTCTTGAATGTCGATGGCGTCCCACTGTTCGATGACGGAGAGATTGTTCGGGTTATTATCGCGTTCGATGATATCACCGAGCGGATTAACAGAGAGAAACGACTGAAACGACAGCGAAACGAACTTGCTCAACTGGACAGGCTAAACCACATTATCCGGGATGTCGAAAAAGCGTTGCTCAAGGCGACATCACAAAGCGAAATCGAAGCAGCCGTCTGTAATAATCTCTCGTTATCTGGCAAGTATGAGTATGTGGTCGCGTTACGGACGACCTCCGATATGTCACTGACAGTTGGGGAATCAGGGCAACACGCGGAGTCGTTTGCCGAGGACATCATTCCAATCGAAGGGGCGACCAGCAAGACCTGTCCCGCTCACAAAGCGCTGGAAACTGGAACGATACAGGTTCTTCAGGATATCCAATCTTCGGACATGCAGTTGCTTCCGACGTTTCAGTCGCTTGCGGCTGAGAATGGCATTAATTCGATGGTTGCAATTCCAGTGAGCTATGGAGAACGAAAGTACGGCATCCTTACGGTCTATACGGATGCACGGGATGCATTCAGCGAGCGTGAAATTGACGTACTCGGTGAACTTGGGGAAATCGTCGGGCACGCAATCGCCGCCGTTGAGAGTCGGGAGCGAGAGGAGACGCTCACGGCGCTATATGAGGCGACACAGGACTTGCTTGCCGCAGAATCACGGTGGGCTGTCAGTCGAGTTGTCGTGAATGCTGCTGCTGAGGTTCTCAGCCCTGCTGGAATCGGTATTTTTCTTTACGACGACGAGGAGAACGTGTTGCGTCCAGCAGCGGCAACCGACGCGTTGCACGACCTTCATGAGGATTTATCTGCATTCGGTCCGAGAGAAGCTGAATCGATTATCTGGCAGGCATATATCGACGGTGAGACAAAGCAATTTGCGGACGTTCATGAGTCGGAACACCTCTCCGACCCGGATACTGCAGCAAAGCAAGCCTTGATGATACCGCTTGGCGACCATGGGGTCTTTTCGGTCACTGGTACCGAGTACGGCCTCTTCGATGAGGGAATACAACGACTTATCGGATTGCTCGCGGCGACAACTGAAGCCGCCTTCGACCGGATAGAAGGACAGACGGATATCGAACAGCGAGATAAAGAACTTGCCCAACGCGGTGACCGTATCGACAGATTTGAGGATATGTTCTCGTTGATTGGCGATACTGATAGACTGCTCCGGAAGGCTGGCACCCGCAAAGAGATTGAGCGCGGTATCTGTCAACGACTTGCCGAGATGGACCAGTATCTGTTCGCTTGGATTGGTCGCATCAATGCTGACGACGAAGTGGTCGTACCACAGGCATGGGATGGGGAGAACGATGGATATCTGGACACGCTCTCGTTTGATACTACGACCGATGAGCCTGCTGCATGCACCGCACGTTCTGGTCAACCAACCCACATATCGAATGTTACAGACCACCTCCGAAAGGAACCCTGGGCGCGTGAAGCGCTTGACCGCGGTTATCAATCGATGCTTGCCGTGCCGCTCACTTACGGCGAAGCGACGTATGGTGTTTTGACTGTCTACGCGGACGAACCCAACGCATTCAATGATATCGTCGAACCAGTCATAACGACACTCAGTGAAACGATTGCTCACAGTATCAATGCTATTGAGACCCGACGGGGCATACTGGCCGATACCGTCGTTGAACTCGAACTCGAACTCGAGGCCGCTGACTCGTTTTTGAACACTGTTGCAGATGTTGCGGATCAGGCTGTCAGGTACCGTGAAATCACGCCTGATACAGATAGTCGCTCGCAGGTGCTGTTTGCGGTCTCGGGTGCGGCTGTTGAGGAGATTCTATCGCTCGAATCTGAGTTCGTTGGTGTCGAATCACTCACCCACGTCGAACAGGGGGATGAACACCTCTTCAGGGCTGCTGTCGCCGAGCCAACAATCGCTGATACTGTCCTCGAATGTGGCGCGATTCCCAAATCCATCACGGCGACAGCCACGGGATATCGGGTACGCGTACATCTCCCACGTGAGCGTGACGTTCGAGAGTTCATCGACCGTATCCGGGATAGGTATCCCCAGACGACGTTGACCTCACAGCAAACTGTCGATAGTCACCAGACAGCTGATTCGCTCCGTGGGACGCTAGAAGATGAACTCACCGACCGCCAACGAGAGGTGCTGGTTACGGCTTACGAAAGTGGCTATTTCGAATCGCCACGGGCAACCTCCGGCGTCGAACTGGCGGACCTCCTCGATATTTCACAACCGACAATGACCCATCACCTCCGAGAGGCCCAGCGTCGTCTATTTACGTCGCTGTTCGAGGAGAGCTAACAATCCTTCTCTCTTTTCTCATTCGATATAAATAGCTTCATATGTATACTAAACCATCCAAATCCTTGTCCTCTGTTCAATATCTTATGGATTGTCTTTCATACGTTGTATTTCATCTGTCCAGGGGCTTCTTTCGAGCATTTTCCGGAGATAATCTCTGATTACCACCGCGCCGTCCCCCAGTTTCTAAACCCATCTAGATATTTAGCCCCTTTTCGATATATTGTTTTATATCTTAGTAGTCACCTGTATGTGTAAATAGGTATACTACTATAATGACGGTCAATTTGAGACCGTCTCTCCCACTAGTTGTGTGGGGCTCTGTCAGAGGCACACTGACTCCAGTGGGAGACGGCCTGTGACCGCGCTTGGACACCGCGGTTCGCTGTCTCCCTCTGGGGTTACGCCGTCACAGCCTCTTGCTCCCGAGGCGACGACGGTTCTCGCCCCACACGTCTCTCCCAACAGTTTCTTGAGAGCGTCTGGTATCGACGGCTTTCCTTGCTGTTTTAGTCATATGAGGCCAATGCGGAGGTATGCAACCCTGGCGAACAGTTTCACAGGAGCGTGCCTATTCGTGTGGTGGATTCGATATCATTAACGAAACCGTCGAACTTCCCAGTGGGGAGGAAGCTGAATTCGATTATCTCTCCGAAACGGAAAGCGTCGTTATCCTCCCGTTTACCCCTGCTGGTGACGTTGTCACAATCCGCGAGTGGCGACACGCCGTCAGGCGGGTGAACCATGGTCTTCCGGCTGGCTCACTCGAACCAGGGGAGGAACCACAGGATGCGGTTGGTCGTGAATTAGTCGAAGAAACAGGCTACGAACCAGGGACAGTCGAACATCTCAGTACCATCGAACCTTCCAACGGGTTTTCCGATGCCGTCTTTCATTATTTTGTGGCGCGGGATTGTGAACCTGCTGGTGAACAGGACCTCGACGATGATGAGACGATAGAACCTGATATTTGTTCCTTCGAGGAGCTCAGCGAGTCCGTTCGAACTGGTACGTTTCGTGACGGTCGGTCCGCGTTTGCAATAGCGCAGTATCTGCTCTCGTATCCGGAGCACCAGGAAATATAGCCTGACGGTTCAAGCGCAATCCTTACCGCAGCGCTTCCCGAAAAGGGGCCAATGCGAGACCATTTCGAACTTACAAGTCACGACGGGGCCGGGAGGTGCGGGACATTCTCAGTCCCGCGTGCAGGAGTCACCGTCGAGACACCCGCGCTCCTTCCTGTGGTTAACCCGCACGTGCAGACGCTTCCACCGGCCGAACTCGAATCGACGTTCGGGGCCCAGATTCTTATTACGAACAGCTATATTATCCACGGTAGCGATGACATTCGCGAACCGATTCGCGAACAGGGACTTCACGAGTTCCTTGATTTCTCTGGCGCTATTATGACTGATTCTGGCTCCTTTCAACTCGCTGAATACGGCGAAATTTCTGTGACCACCGAAGAAATTCTCTCCTTCCAGCACGAGATTGGCTCGGATATCGGGACGCCCGTCGATATCCCGACACCACCGGACGTCTCCTATGAACAGGCCCGTGAAGAACTCGACACGACACAGGAACGACTGGAACTCGCCGAAACCATTGACACCGGTGAGATGCTCGTCAGCGCCCCAATCCAGGGCTCTACTCACCCTTCGCTTCGTACTGAAGCGGCAACTCACGCCCGCAACACGACGCTCGATATGTTTCCCATTGGCGCGGTCGTCCCGCTGCTCAACGAGTACCGGTATGCCGATATCGTTGACCTTGTTGCGGCGGTCAAAGATGGGTTAGGACAGAGCGGACCGGTTCACCTGTTCGGTGCTGGACACCCGATGATGTTCGCACTCGCCGCAGCACTCGGCTGTGACCTTTTTGATTCTGCAGCCTACGCCCTGTATGCACGTGACGACCGATATCTTACCGTCCGCGGAACCAGACAACTCGATGACCTCACGGAGTTCCCCTGTTCCTGTGAAGTCTGCACGACACACTCGCCCGCGGAACTCAGGGCGATGGACGACACAACCCGACAGGACCTGCTCGCTCGCCACAATCTCGCGGTTTCGTTCGCGGAACTGCGACGAATTCGACAGGCAATCAGAGCAGGTAGGCTGCTGGAACTCGTCGAGACACGGATTCGTGGCCATCCAACACTTGTCGATGGCTTCCGTTCGTTTCTGGACCATGACGAGTGGCTCGAAGCGACCGACCCGGTTGCCAAGGATACGTTCTTTTATCTTTCAGCCGAGAGCGCGAGCCGACCCGAGGTCACCCGCCACCACGAACGCTTAGCACGGCTCGAAACACCTGATGACCTCCTGTTGACTGCTGGAAACCCAAGCGAGTCATTTACGGAGTCATGGCGGCTGGTCCCGCCCTTCGGTCCGGTTCCCCGCCCGTTGTCCGATGTCTATCCGCTCACCGCCGAGCTCCCTGACAGACTCGACCGCGAGGCCTACGAAGCCGCAGCAAGAGGCGTCACCCGCCTTGTCGAAACGCACCCGGACACTGCTGTCACGGTCTATCATGACGACTGGCCCGCTGAAGCGCTATCGCTACTCCCGGATAGGATAACGGTTGCACGACTCGGCGAGACGGAAACCGACGAATCCGAACCGACGCACAGTTATTCGACAGCACCGGACAACGACCAATGACCGAGTATTTCGAGGTTCACGACCGCGACGGTGCTGCGCGACTCGGGGAGTTGCGGCTCTCGGAGTCACACCGCACGCCTGCGCTCGCCGACGACCTCCTCGTCGACGCCGGCAGCGAGTGGACACAGGACCGTGAACTCCCTGCCGGTGACGAATCGAAAGTGACGATTCTTCCCCATCGGGCCTTCCCCGGTGGAACACCGGAGGAAGTGCAGGATGCATTCGCCCCTGCGTATCCAACGGTTGAGTTTCCGAGCGCAGCCGTCGTTCATTCGGAGTCTGTCGCCGACCACGCAGCGGACGTCTACGTGCTCTCGAACGCACAGCAGCTTGCTGGCCACGCTTCGGCATTCGTCGACGCGATTATCGCCGTCCGGGAGATGATATCCGGCGATACCGCGCTGTATCTCCCTGGTGTTGCAACGCCAGCGACGCTGCCGATGCTCGTCGCTGCGGGTGTCGACCTCGTTGATTCACATGCAGCACGAATTGAGGGAACTCGTGGCCAATATCTGACGAGCAACGGCGCGCAGTTTTTGGAAGATCTCGAGGAACTCCCCTGTTCGTGTCCAGCCTGTCAGCAACCCCGAGCGGAGTTCACGCTCGAAGATTGTGCTGAACACAACGCCACCGTCCTCGAACAGGAACTCAGAACGGTCCGTGAGCGGATTCGTGCTGGCCGTCTTCGAGATTATCTCGAAGGACAGGTGCGACACGACAACTGGGCGACGGGAGTGATGCGGCAACTCGACCAGCAGTATGGTTATCTCGAACAGCGAACACCACTTATCCGCCGGGCAAATCTGACCGCTGCGACGGATGATACCCTCCGACGGGTCGAAATCCAGCGCTACGCCGAGCGGGTCACCAGCCGGTATCGAAACCGATTCAACAATCCCTGTGTGCTCGTTCCCTGCTCTGCGAAAAAACCCTACAGCGAGTCACAGAGCCACAACCAGTTCCATCAGGCGATTCAGTTCCGTGGCCATCTCGTCTCGATGACCTCTCCAATCGGTGTCGTTCCACAGGAGCTGGAACTCACCTATCCCGCACAGCATTACGATACCGTCGTGACTGGCAACTGGAGCGAGACCGAAAAGGAATTTGTTAGCAATGTCCTCCGTGCGTATCTTGAGCGGACATCCTATCCACGAATTATCGCTCACGTCCCGGATGAGGGCTATCGAGCAATCTGTGAACGCGTGGAAGACGAACTCGGCCTCTCGTTCGAATACACGGTCGAAGAGCATCCGACTACTACGGAATCGCTTGCGAACCTTTCGTCGACACTGGCCGGTGAGGAAAAATATCTGAAGCGCGACCGCCAGCACAATACCATGCGTGCAATGGCAGATTACCAGTTCGGTGACGGAGCGGGCGACCTGCTTTTCGATGAGATTCAGACCGAAGGCCGGTATCCGAAACTTAGAGCGCGAAATAGCGATGGCGACCAACTTGCTGTCACCGTTCCGCAGTATGGCGTCCTTGCGCTAACGCTCGCTGGCGCAAAACGGTGGGTTGCAAGCGACGCCCCGACGAAACGCGTCGAAATAGATGGGTTTGTCCCGCATGGCTCCGTCCTCGCGCCGGGCGTCGTAGATGCAAGTGACGATATCCGACCCGGTGATGAGGTGGTTATCGAGGGGCCGAAGGCGTTCGGTGTCGGTCGGGCGGAGATGTCCGGTCCGGAGATGGAAAAAAGCACGCGAGGTATCGCCAGCAGCGTTCGCCACGTCGAAGAGAGGTAGGATAACAATTCAGAGGAGTGACCGGTTCAATCAGATACAAGAGGCCGGATGCCATTAGTTCAGCTATGGCAACCCCTGGCGCAAACAAAGCTCTGGAGTGTCGATGTACGCGATGTAAATACAACAACAGCGGCGACTGTGGCTATCCTGGTCGGGTCGTTATTAATCAGAACGGCGAATGTCAAGTTCGTGAGGACGGCTTCGGCGACGAGCCGTTCCCCTACTGAAATGGACGAACGCTCCGAGGTTCCACCTGAGACACTCTCGGTCGGACTGGTTGAGGGCGGCATTACCGTCACCTATTCCGATGGTCGGGAGGTGTTCTACCGCGGTCCCCCAACGCCGATCGAGAGTCCCCACGAGACTGCTCCCGGGAAAGACACGCATGTCCTCGTTACCGATGGGAGTGAGACACAGGGCGTCTTGCTCTACATAAACGAGGACAGGACCGAGGATGCAATCCTCGAAAACTCCGGCGTCGGTCGAGTTCTGTTGTCTCAGGGCGAGGAATCAACGCTGTTTCCCGGTGTAACTGTGC
>LKMJ01002325.1_pt1 | contig 17378 bp, 19 predicted proteins | sample 643391 | NCBI WGS metagenome assembly LKMJ01 (sample SAMN04112250, study PRJNA286221) | soda lake metagenome | biome: soda lake; feature: Kulunda Steppe; material: water; isolation source: sample PL-Br10 brine of Picturesque Lake | place: Russia: Kulunda steppe | collected 2010-07
AGACCCAAATGATACCATGGTGCCCAGGTGCTTCAAGCACTTCAGGCTGTGACAGACTCAGCGTACCTCTCCGCTTGCAGACCCAAATGATACCATGGTGCCCAGGTGCTTCAAGCACTTCAGGCTGGTGTCCCATGTTGCAGCGCCTGCAAAGACATGAGGGATTCCCGAGCTGCTTGCCACTGACAAACGCTGCATGGTTTAAAGCCACAAGCAGGGAGAGAGCAGCAAGCAAGCGGATGAGAAAGCAATGATGAAAGACCAAGTCACTCCTCTGTAAGCCAAACCAGATAAACAGAGATAAAGCATGATTGAGCTTGCGACTGGTGCAAAAGTGCTGGAGAAATACTTTTTTCACACTCGCTATGCATGCTGACAGCGGAGCTCACACATGCCTAGAAAGCGGTCATCCTGCTTTAGGCTCATGGCCACTCACGTACCCACACTGTCAAATACAGCATCCACCCCTTGATTGCCTGCGTGCCAAGCATGATCACATAAGCACTGGGTCTAAATCAACAACCTCCAAAGCAAATGATGGCCTTCTCTTGGTTAAAAAAATGTCTTCTGGGCGTCTGCTTGATAAGCACAAGGATAGATTTGTGGGTGATATAGGGTCAGGTCATCCTTTCCTCCGAGCTAGGCCGGGGGGGGGCCTGGAGTGTGTTCTGCTCTAGCGCACTGGTGCCTCTGTAGTTAGTTCCTAGTCTCGGTGCCCTTAGGAGGTCCTTTCTCTTTGCTTTCCTTTGTGCGAGCTCTTAGCCGTAATGGTAGCTGAGCCTGAGCCGGCCTGCCCGCGAGCCAACTGGTAGCCCTAGCCTGAGCTGTCCTCGTAGCCTTGGGGGTGACCTCTTAGCTAGTTGGCTTTTCTGGCAGTTCTCGTTTTCCTAGCGCTTTTCAGCTCTTCTGCCTTGCCTGCCTTAAGGACATTGCTGTGTCCGCTCGCGTCTTGTAACAAATAAACAGGATAGATCTGAAGGTGCAGCTAAGTTATCTGTTGAAGGCAGAAGCAGCTGCTCCGATTTGCAATTTATTCCCCGCAGGCTTGCAACATGCGAAGCGCCTTGGCAGCCTTGGCAATGACAAAGGTCATCAACACATGGGCGCACAGTGATCTGAAAAGCAAGAAAGTTTGGCATTGATTCTAACGCCAAAGGCCAGCAATGTGCACAGGGGCTACATTCCCTTCCCCCCTTCCCTGGGGGCCCCTCGTATCGATCACGACAACAACGGCTGTTGAGATCACCTGTGATGCGCATGACCTCGCTTAGGATATCTTGCTGGGTGTGCAGGATGCATTCCTGTGCGCCACACTCCTGTCACGGATTGCATTCAGGAGCCGTTTGATCACTAGGGTCAGGATGCCTTTCAAAATGAGTTCAAAACAGAAGATGGCGAATGTTTTGTGTATTATTTGATGGAGATATAATGTATACCGTATGCAGAGTAAAACATTTACTGCAATTCATGCTGCATGCAATGCAACAAGTGGCTAAGAGTGCAGTGCATAAAGTATGCATTCCATCAAAAAGGTGCTACCTGAGGCTGTTTTGGGAAGGAGATCAACCCTAAATTTTGGACCCATTCAATTGGCCAATTCAATGTGAGCAGCTGTCAAACACCTAACGTAAAAAAATGGTGTGCGCACTTGCTAACTGCATACTTTGGAGCTCTTGTCTTTGCTGATTTCAGTGTAAGCTGGCTTGTGCTGTTGGGTGCACTGAGTCATGCAAATGAAATGTCCTCATACATACACTGCAGACATACAGTGCGTCACTGAGTGCGTCACTGCCACAGACTTTAAGCAGACATGATGCTTTGCTAGAGGGCTAGATGGAAATTGCCTGCCAAGAACATAGTCCGTACCACAATTGAACACACATAGTGTATCTCACCTTTGCCACTGCGATCTTCTCAGATGTTGATGTCGTACCGATGACCTTCGCTCCATGTGCGCAGGCCACCTTTGAGGGCATGCAGGCAAGAAAGGAGCTGTGTCATGCATGGGTGACTCACATGCAGATGCCGCCTTTGTCATTGCAAACAGATTTGGTGGCTATGCTCACAAATGAACATAGCAAACTTAGAGATCAGGCACGCATTGCTCACTTGACATAATTCCTGGGCTGTTCATGCCTGAAATCATGCTTCAGTTTAAAATTTCTAGGTGGCATGAAAATATGACTTTAGCCAGGGGTCTAGGTGCGAGTGTTGGCACTGAGATTCATTATGAGCAGCTGCAGTGCCCCCATCTGCTGTACCTGGCTGAGCAGCTGGCCTGTGCCCCCTGCTGCGGCATACACCAGCACTCTGTCCCCAGCCTTGATCGGATATGCCATTGTGCCAAATGCAACTGCCGTCATCCCCTGGATCATGCCTGGAAAAAGCACAGGTGTGTATCGCACCAGTCAGTATCCATTGGAGAGCATTGGTTCCTAGGCACATTGCTGACGTGTCCTTCTCAAGTTCATCTGTCTGCTTGCGCAGGGATGCACCTCTCAGGCACTGACAGATGCCCCCAAGCATACACTACATCCATCCGGTCCAGGATCATTGTTCCACTGCTCACGAGCAATCACCTGCACAGGCCATCTCAGCTGTCATGCCCTCTGGGATTTTAATGGCGTGCTCGGCTGGGACACAGGTATACTCTGCGTAGCTGCACGGCGAACGATGTGGCAGAGGGACCGCGCCTTTGGGTTTGTGGCTGAAGTGCTGCCCTTGGCTGTGAGGCATTGCAGACGGCACTCTGTGATGCAGAGGGTTCTGGCGGTGCGCACAAGGCCAGACAGCAGCTGTCATGGCAAGCCACAAAGTGCCTGCAGCTGCTTAGGGTTGCACCCCTGCAGGCATGTGTGTCAACAGCTCTAGGCACGGATGCTATGAAACACCTGCCTTCCCCCACTCAAGGAGACGTAGGCCACCCGGTCCCCTGCCTTGAGACCACTGACACCAGTGCCCACCATCGAAACATGCCCAGCCCCGTCCATTCCCTGCAAGTCGGACACACGCAACGCCAGGAAGCTCAGGTCACGCTGTAAACACAAGGTGCACGCGCAAAAAAGGAGTGGAGTAGGTGACGTGTGCAGATTGCCAACTCAGGCGCCCCTTCCGCACATTCAAGAGTAATGCAGAGCAAGGAGCTCCGCAGAAAATGGAGTTCCACAGAGCAAGGAGTCGTCACTGGTAATGGCCAACAAATCTTATCTTGTTATCAGAATACCTACAGCCGCTTTGGACTATTATAATAAGGATGTTTTGTGACACCCTTTACGACATGATGCTTCCCAGTATCAGAACACGTGCGCCTCATGTTGTGTTGCTTGTTGCCCATACCAGAGTGTAGGGATAGTCCAGTTTGCTGTACTCGCCCTTACGCATCATAGTGTCTAAAAAGTTTACCTGCACAATTGCATTTTGATTAAAGAGCACTTGTTTCAAGAATCACGACCTTGTGTGCACAGATGATATGCACGCGGCCTGCGGATTGCGGCTGTTGCTGTCTCGGACCTTGCTGGAGTGGTCAGAGCTGCGCAGCTGTTTTTGGCATGCATGGTTCAACTGCACTCACCCCTGCAACACTGTTCCGAATGAGTAGCTCCCCAGGACCTGGCCGTGATTGCCCAATGTTGAAAACCATTGGTTTTGAATAGTGTGAGGACAAGCATCATCAGCCTGCAATCTGGGCTCTGCCCACCTGGTTTTGGCACTGCATACAAGGGGAAATGGCAGGCAATTAAACATTTGGCAGCTGCAAGGGGCCTCAAATACGCAAGACATCTGAACTTAATTCTACCTGCTAAGCGTGTCAGCTTGAGCTGGTCTTGGCCGCCTGCAGTGTAATGCAATTCAGTTGATCTCTCAGATCTGTTTTGATCTGTTGTTTGGTTGTTTGCAGCTGTCTGTAAAGCGGATATTGCATAGGACTCCTTCTTTTGACCAAGCCATACAACCTGGTGCAGAGACCTGGACAGCATGCATGCTAGCCGTGGCAGGCTGCATTCTCAGGATGGAAAATAAAATAAAATCAATCCGAAATATAATTGAAATAAAATAAAAATTTCGAGGTTGATACCAATGTGATGAGCTGCATGTAGATCTGGAATGATCCTGCCTGATACTCTCTGATAAGTTTTATGTTCTTTTGATATTATTACACGCATGACATACATATTTGATAATGTACACATACCATATATCTTGCTCTGGCCTGCAATGCATGATCATCATGATATATCCATGCTATATCTATACAGGAATACTGGTGTCAGTGGCTCATGAACGAAATAGCAAGGCCGGCCTCCAATTGAAACAGATAAACCTACTAAATCAATGTGTTAAAACATTTTGTGTTTTATTTGGGGCAATTTGGACACACCACCCTCCAGGACACCGATGACTGGATTGTTTCGGGTTGAGCAAGCATTTGTGCTACCCACCTAGCCCTTGGCCGTTTCCACCCCACTGTTTATGGATATTAGTCTCCCCCTTTGCCTCTTTACCATTTTCCTTGGGGCAGCCAGGACATTTCTAAACGACTTAAATTTGGTCACAAATCGAATTTAGAAAGGATCACACAAACAGAGTAAAACCAATACAATTTCCGTGCAGTGCACAAAATCAATGACATCATATGCATGCTTACACGCACACGTTAGGCCAACTAAACTTATGGGGATGTGGTGGAGGGGAGGGCTACTGCTGTTTAGCGTCTGGGGCTGGAAAGTATCCAGATCTGGGGGAAATGAAGTTGGCCTTGGCGCCTGGGGCTGGAAAGTATCCAGATCTGGGGGAAATGATGTTGGCCTTGGTGTCGATTAGCTACATTAGTGGCCTTGTTGACATAGAAAGACATAAAATTATAAGCTCATAGCACAACTAGCTGATTGTGGTCTCTTATGAACACTCTTATCTATGTCTACACAGTCCCGGGCCACTCATAGCAATTCAGTATTGCATGAAGTAAGCAGCAATGAACCCCAGGCAGCTCCACAATAGCACGCTTTGTAAAACGTTGATGAGAAAATATTGAAGATTGGAGATTCTGTTTTCAGTGCTCTTCATGTTGTGTGCTGCGTAACCGTGTTTTTGGTACCTGGGAGCGTGCGAGAAGGGCAGACGTCAGCATTTTTTACTGTTATAACACTCAATGTAAATAGAAATTGACACTGTCCCGAAAAAGCGCCTGGATGTGTCATTCGTGCATGTTCTATGTGGCTCTCTCTATCTTACATACCATTCAATTGCCTCAGCCATGCTGTGCTTCTTTGGAATGAAGCCCAAGTCACGCCGTGCTCTGTCAATCTGGTGGGGAAACGGTCAAACAGAACCCTTCACAAAAAATGTGTTAAGCAGTGTGCGTAATCCACGGTCCAGTTGGATGTTCTTCAATCTTACTGGTAGCTATATATCTGAATATTATGACATTGTATGATATTGAGCATACAAACAAGTACGGTAGAATGCAAGGAGATGCATTCGCAGGTAATGGGCAGTGCCGTAGCTTTCTTTGTTTTTTAATGATAGCATCAGCTATCGTTAATTTTGAACAGTCCTCACCTTGAAATAATGAGGGACCGAGGTCTTGTAAACTTCAGCAGGGCAAATTAAAAGAGGCAGGCTGAGACCTATCGGCAAGAGGGCCAGGTGGAGCAGCTCATTTGCTATGCTAAAGGCTAGGACCAGGCGCCAAGGCAACCTGCATGTGTTTCCCGCCCACAAATTCTGTTGACCACTCTTGTTCGCTATGTAGAATTGTAACATCATATCACTTTCTACCCCTTTTTTTGGCCACTGCGCATGGCTAGTGCAGGACTTATTTCAAGGTAATAGACAAAAGTGTTCATTCAACAATCCATTCTTTATGCCTGCATTTCCTGGTGTCTGTAAGAAAGGCAAGAAATAAATATGATCTTGTGCCGGTGGTGGATGGTCGTTGTGCCTAGAGTTGCTGAGAACGGTTAGTATATACACAATGGATTTGCACATTGTAAGCTCAAGTACTTCGTGGTACATGCCCAGTCTTCAGCAACCCTAGTTGTGCACTTTCCACACATATTCTGAAAATTGACGCCCAAGATAAGCATGCCACATGGGATTATTAGCTTGCCTGAGCCGTGGCAGCCTATAGCCAAGTCCATCCAAAAAGTTATTGAAGAACATGAAGTTGTTGATGGGAGGGCCATCAGAAACAAAGTAAGCCTGCAAGCAGAGCAAAGCAGCTTTACTTGTGCTGCTTATGCTGGTATGGCAAGTGATTCAACCATTTCAGGTATCACACAAGCAACGCCGTTGTAGCTGTCAATTTGGCGATAGGATATTCCTGGTGCTGATGCTTGAAATGTGCGCCTAGTTGTTCAGCAGCTACGTGATCCCGCCTGTCATCAAGCTAAGAAACACATATTCCCCAAAAATTGCCAAGGCAGGCCACCAGCTGCACATCAAGAGGCAGCATGTACCTTGCCAGCAGCTGCACCTCCCTGCCTGTCGTCAAGGCCCAGCGCAGCACGCAGCAGCGCATCCACCAAATTGTCAACATGGATCCTACACAGCAGCGAATAGAGATGTACACACATCATGGCAGCCCCGGTGGCCAGTCTGACAAAATGAGGCCTCAAGAGGCTGCTTCACTCACAGCAAATTAGTGACAGCCGGGTATTTTGTTGCATCAAAAAGTTTATAATCAAAAGGCCACTCTTAGCCAATCTACCCAGTTTACTAGTTTGGTGCCGCATTACTAACTCCCAGCAGCATGGCAATTGGCGGTCCATAGATGTCCTACCAGTCTGATGCTGCACTTCCATCCCCAAATGTGAAGAGTAGCAATCCACGCCTGCGCGGCATGACAAACGTAAGAGTAGATAGGCCACTGCAATGTGTAGCTGCAGCCGCAGCTTAGATTTTGGGGATGTACGAGCGGGTAGCAAAGGCTCAAAATAGCACGTGATCTGGCCAAATGGCATGCAAAATAATGCATAGTCCTGAAAGGTTGAAATTTTCCTCCAGAGCATTGCCTGCAGCCCTGCGACTGTTGCATCCTTTTCACCCACACCCACCTCGCAGCTCTGCAATTGTTGCACCCGTTCTGCCCACCCTGCAGCTCTGTGACTGTAGGTGGCATGTTTTTCACCCACCTCGCAGCTCTCAAGATGCGAGGCGTGTGCCTAAGCTCCCCTGGTCCCCAAATACCTACATGCATATGCAGGTTTCATGCCCATTCTCTTGCATGATGCTGTCTGCCATTCCATACACACGGCATGAGCAGTCACCCAGGGAACTCTTGTGGTATGTAAAATCAGATGTCGCAACCAACCAGACTCTGCAAGAGAGAGCTTAACCATCTTACGTGGTAAGCTAAGCACCCCAAATTCTGCTACAAGCCAAGGATGCAAGGTTGTGACCCTCAGAGCAGCATCATGGCGCTTTTGAAAGGCCATCAATTAGATGATTCCACACTGCTTATTTCCTAGACTATGTAAACTTGATGATCTATGCAATTGGCTTTCCAAAAAACGCACAACAGTCTAAAAGGCACTGCTGTCAAGATACCAAAGCTCAAAACTCAAGCAGGGGCCATACATGTTGATCAAGTTGCACGTGGTATTGAGCAAAGCACACGGGGTATTGATTTAAATCACATGAGGTATGATTTACTCCTGTGTGCTTGGCAGCAACACACCTGGCGGCCGGAGTGCACATGTGCGGAGGAGCGTGTGAGGCTCTGCAGCTTCATTTGCAATGCCACTTTTGGGGCTTGATGGTGTGTTTGGGGGCACGGTAACTGGGCAGCCAAGCTGCTGTGCTTGAAGTTTTCTGAGGGGAGGTGACAAGAGCGGTAGGCCATTGCTCAGCAGAACCAGTTGCTCCGCAAGGGACTTCGTGACCTGAAGCATGGATTTTTGTGATATATATGGTTCTAGAATGTGAATGTGTGCTGTCTGTATTTTACTGGTCCTGTGCATGTGTGTGTGTGTGTGCATGTGTGCCAGCGCCTGTGTCAACGCAATTGCGTACAAGCAATGTATGTATGTGATGTGCAGGAGAATTCATGAAACCAATGGAAGTTTTCACAATATCTTTCAGAGGAACTTTGCCAGAAAATGCAATCCATGCAAATAGGGAGCAATAGAAAAGGGGGATACCTCCAATCGGCGTGTCATAGAAAGGGTGATGGTGATCATTCATGAACACACCCCTAGCACACATCTTCACACACACTTAGCTCAGAAGAAGCGACTGGCCTAACCTTGCTAACCTCGCATAAACCCAGCTCTGCCAGCCACCTATTGCAGAGCATGCCAGCCAGCCCACTGTAGAATATACTAGCCAGCCCACTGCGAGGCATTGTCCTGGGGCAGGTATGTTGGTTGCCTTGATGGCAAAGCGTAGAGGTCAGGCTCGTGACTGATTTGTCTGAGTGCGCACTCCGTACGCCGACAGGTGCTGGTTCAGGCTCCGCAAGCATACCCTCCCAAGTTTGGTTCAGGTTCCGCAAGCATACCCTCTCAAGTATGGTGAGGCAAGAATCCTCAGCCCTCAGAATGACCCCGCGGCTCTGCCCACTCACAAGCAAGTTACCCTCAAGTGCTTCCTACGCATCAGACTGAGCGCAGGCAGCAGACCGCACCGAGTAGGTGTCCAACAGTGTGTGGTGGCTAACGTACTCAGCCGATTCCTCGTCGAGACCAATCTTGTCCGTCCAGTCAAATGCCACATTGCACGTGCTGACGTACCTGCAGAGGTCAAAAGCCGCGTGTTTCTGAGCAGCACAGCTCACGCATGAGATTTGCGTGCATCTCTTGTGCACAAGCCATACTTCCTGCATCCTTTTTCAAGCCAGGAAATGTTGGGATGAGTCACGGATGCAGAACACCTATGCGGGACTTGCCTGAGCAGTGCGCGTGAGGAATGCAAGTATGCATGCGATGCATGAGATGTTGCCGTACAGCCTGTGATACATGCAGGCCTGTGAGGTGCCTTGGCGATTGCTGGTGTGCTTTTCTGTGCCAGATGAGCAGTGCTTCAAAGCTTGTTTGTAATCAAAAATCAAGGATGCGCCCGGTCAAAATTTCTAACCAAGCACCGGCTGCTGCCTTACACGAGACGCCGCACGTGGCATGCCAAGCAACCAGCAATCACGTTTGCGGTCCCCTTGACGTTGACGTCATAGATTTGGAACGCCTCAGCCATGCTCTCTGCGCCACTCATGCCTGCACATGTCAACGCCCAAATGCGCAGGCAGCCCTTTGCCTAATCAGTTCCAGCCAATCAAAATCCGTGTGCGTGCGAGGCTGTCATCTTGGGGTCCATCGGTGAACATACAATTGCATGTTGCATGACGCTCACATGCACGCATGCCCCCGCAGTAGGCTGAATATCATCAGGGAAGGGTATATCCACCCAGCCGATGCACTGGATTGGGCGGGAAGATATGAGCACCACAGAAACAAGATTGCCCCTTTTTTTGTCAGACTGTGGCTCACCCGCGGACGCCAGGTGGAATACCACATCAGCGCCCCTGCACGCCCTGGCCACGCTCTCTGCATCTCGCAGGTCAGCCGCCACAAACAATACACCAGGAGCAAGCTGCACGTGGTCTGTGCCTCCATGCAGGGTGCAGGCTGCCACGCTGAGCAGGTGCTTGCTCTGCGCCCCATGCCCGTGCCCATCGCTCTGCTGGGCTGCATGCTCGATGCTGCCCCCAAGGCCTCCAGGGCAGTGTGGCATGTCTTCACACTCATCCCTGAAGCACAGCATGTCCTGGCTACCCCAGCTGCTGCTGCCGCTGCGTCCACCGTGACCTGTGCTTCCGGACTGAGTGCTGGAGAGGCGTGCAAAAGGAGAGGAGCAGCTCAGGCTGCTCAGGCTGCTGGTGCTCATGCTACTGACTAGGGCTGAGTGTGTGCCGCTGGGGCCAAGGCTGGAGCTGCTTCCCTCTCTCTGCCTTGAGGCTGCAGACACCAACGCTGAGCAGGCCACAGGGTCAGGCGGCCGCTGCGATCATGAAAATAAAGGGTACCCAGGGCGCACACACTGACCAGTGAGATTGCCATCAAAGCATGGCTTGCGCTTTGGACGTTTGAAGACAGCCAGCTGATCATTGCAGGTGCTTGAATGGACTTGGAGACCTTTATTTGCTGCTGGCCATGGCAAGCCGCTTCCGCTGGGCATGTGAGAAAGTGCTAAGATAAAGGTCACATTTTGATCGAGCTTCCAGTCATGATTTATTGATCCGTGCACCAAGACAGCAAGTGATAAACTTTTGATCCATGTGCCAGTACAGTTAATGAGGCCAAGGGATAACCCACTAGTATAGTTAGAAGCGTGACTGTTCATCCTCTCTTCTTTTAGCTGATTATCACTTGGAATTGGTTAAGACGTGCCTTCCACTTTTGCTTTTAACCCACCGTGTCGACAAGGACCACATCTGCTTGGCTGTATCCTGCTGATGAAGGTTCATATACTAGCTGCTCTGCTAGCCTGTGTCCGGCCACACATCGACAGGACAAATTAATCCATCAAACCTGATCTGGTGGATCACTATCTTGTGCAGTCAAGTCAGGCTCACATGATGGCTGTTGAAGGCTGTGGGTTTAGTTAAGAAGATGATGGCTAATTTGCAGATCTGCATTAATTGTTGGTATACACAGCATCGCACATGTACGTACGTATCATGCATAGGCATACCATTGCGCTGGCTTAGCCGCACCTCAATCCCAAATAACCAGATCCACCGGTTATTACAACCACAGCTGCAGAACGAGATGACACAATCATGTGCGGAAGGCGTGCTAACGCAGCTTGAGAGCGAGCAGTGCTGAGATCACAGCATGACTAAGCGCTGTGATGATGTGCTGACTTGACAAGTGCATTACTAGAGGATGAAACATTTCGCAGTTCAATGTAATGGTCTATTCAGGGGGTTGAGCACTCAAATTGGGAGAGTCTCTTAAACGTAGCCTTGACGGCAAGATGTCTGTACAGGTTAAAGTCAAGAGCGCAAAAAACATCTCAAAATTGCATTGATGCAGGTAGCTGAACGTCTTAATAACGGCAAATTTGAACTCGTGCACTCCGTGTTGCATTTTTGCTATTTTGCCTCCGTCTGAATATCGATCGTTATAAACATGACCTGCCTTGAAAGTGATACTCGTTGTTGTGAAGAGAGATGATTACTGATTGATGTGAAGAGGGAGCCTGCTGGTTGAACGTCATGGAGGAGGATCAGAAGGGCAATGGAGGAGGGCGCAGGCGTGTGGAGGTTTATCAAGAGGAGAATTTTGAGGGCGCTGACCTCACACGCACTGTGCACATAGGATGGGGCGTGACGCTAGGTGTGTGTTTGCTGCGCTGCCTTTCCAAATGCTGGTGGGCGCCAACACGTCAGCCTGCTACAAGCATACATCCTTGTTCATTCAAATGCAGGTGCTGCAATGATCTTCTTATGCTTTGGCATGAGCGCTGTGACACAGGTGCGACTGAGGATGAGCGGCAGGAGTACTGGGGCACCAGCAAGTTGTACATACCGCTTAACTGCATCGCAGACGGATGAAAATGCGTACTAGACAGCGTGCTGGTAAACTACCTGACTTGCTACATGATGCTTTCCTGCGAACTTAAACTTGTCAGGATTCTTTTAAGGAGACTAATTTAGGCGCATGGTAATTCTTTTGAATGAACAGCAAGCGGCATGCATCACACAAGTTACGGGGGCAGGCGCGTGCAGGCTCCCATTGAACAGAGCAGATCCAGCTGTATCACACAAGCTGTAATAAGAACAGGGATTGTTTCTTACCATAGAACCATGCGTGAGGGCATGTGCACGCATGCGACACACACACACACACACACAACGCACACATGCACGCAAGCACGCACGCGAGCAAGGATGCATGCAACACACACGCACGCAACGCGCACGCATGCACGCATGTATGCATATATGCATACGCACTTGACACACTTATAAAAATCATTATTAGCAAGGAAGTAAGCAGCGCCGGTCTGAGAGATTCACAGCGCCAAAATACCCAATAAATTCGGTATTTTACTAATCTAACCTTGAACTGACCTGGCAAAAACAGAAGCTGGGCCAGGGGGGGCTAGAAAAGCCCAACTACCCCCCAAACTGCCCTTTTACTGACCAATATGGCCATACATCATAAACTGCCTCCATCTTAGGGCCCTTAATGGGACCAGGTTACTGTTCAAGTGACTGAGTGAGGAGGAGGAGGAGGAGGAGGAGGAGGTGTCCAGCAGTGGGGAGGACTTCAGTGATGAGGATTAGGGTGGAAGTTCTAGAACTGCATTTAATGGTAAGAATTGCTGATTGAAAAAAAACGCAGCGATACTGAACAGGAGAGCATCCCTGAGCGGGGCTGCGGCTTCCCCTTTCCCCCCCCCCCGGTACCCTCGAATTTCATCGTACTTGAGAAGGCAAGACGTCCACTGCGCAAATTCAAGCAATTCCATCCACAACAGGAAAAAAATTGCTGTTTACATTCTTGATTATTGGAGGCATGATGATTGCCAAAGGCCCAACCTTCCAGGCAGCGAACCAAAGGATGCACAGGCAATGTGTGCACAGGAAGGAGAAGGATGAATAAATGTGCGCATCAACCAAAGCTTTGTGGACATCACAGCAATGCAGACGCCTTTTCAACGTTTTTGCTTGGCGCGCGAGTCACCGTGCTGCATTGCTTGTGTCTGTAGAACCGGAGCTGGAACGTGTCTTTCAAGTGGCTGCAACGCCGTGTCGGGGCCCAGTTTGGCACAATGACTTACCTCATAACCAGCAATGTGCTGTACTACCATGATGGAGATCGCTGGTGCGTAACCATGTACGGATTTTAAGGCTTGCAACTGTACCTATAGCTCTCACCAAAGCAATGTTCTGGCAAGATCTTCTCCGCTCGCCTGAGCAGCAAGAAGGCCAGATTCCCCATACTTTCGTGGAAGTATGAAGGCTGCCATACTTTTGCCTGTAACAAGGAGTACGCAAACAATTGCTCAGCGTACTTGGTGACTTGGCTGCAAGACTCCTGACATGGTAGCATGTTGTATTTCAAATGTTATATTGGTTTCATTTGCCGAAAATTGCTGATGCGTGCTATGCGGCCACACAACTTCCCAGATGCTCAATTCAATACTGAAACCAGCATTATTATTCCTTTGAGAACAACTGGATGGCTTTCATTAAGAGTACGAAAGCAAGTGTGCTTGGCAGACGCGCAAACAGACACAAGTTTAGGTGTTTTGCCTTCTGTATGGAACCTGCAAAATTCGCACCAAATCAATAGAATGTGCCCTATCCACAGTGATAGGCGCCCTGGAGCTGGCAAGCTGGCACAAGCATATTTAGTGTAGAAGGTGCAGATGGTGTCTGAGAGAACTTCTCCACCTGTGCTTGCATTTGGCGAATCCCCTATCATGGACATAACTTCATATCTAAGTCCAGGTTCAATGAACACTTGTTGTGCCTAGGCAGGCATGTTTTGAAGTATTTTGGCCTTAAGCAAGGTAAACTGGTGCTCAATGCAAGTTTCCCAGGTCTTGGACTAAGGCATTGACGTTTGATATTTCCGCTTTGCATCATCGTTGGTTTTACACAGGGTTGGGTCAATTGTTGTGGTCAATTTCCCTTTGATGCTTTGATTAGGTGTCTTGCACGATTTTTAAGGGCCTCTCCCATTTTGGCTCAATTTCTCCATCTTTCTGCCTCATCGCCCCCCAGTGTTCCTGGACACTCAATGTCTTGCGTATGTTTCATAATCTAATGATTTGATAGCATGTTGCATTTAACAACTTCACTGACGTTTCCATGCAAACCCAGCTGGCTCCCAACCTGCAATGCATCATGTCCCAGAAAAAGAGCTCCTACCTGCCATTCTCCTTTATGTTGCAGATTCATAAGCAGTAAGATTGAGTAAACTGTGCTGAAAGAAAAAGAGGGAGAGGGACTTAAATCGGGTGAAATTGGCAAAGAGGGGCCCTCCTGGGCCCATCCCCAAGACTGAACAAACAAGGGACAGAATAATTAGCAAACAATGCTGTTCAACGAATATTTTCCGCTTGTTAAATTGAAAATTTAAATGGCAAAAGAAAGAGCATTCATGGCAGCATTTTTGTTGACATAGAAATGCTCGAGTTTTTGTGAATCTAGCTCGAAAGGTTAAATTTGACCTTCCACGAGAAATTTCTGTCATGCATAGAGAAAACAGTCTTCCCAACTTGCATCATTGAAAATCATATTCCTCAGTGGAATTGCCCTGCTTAGCGGGTAATTGTTTGTAGGTTAGACCCTACAGAGAGAGTATGGCAAAGCCCATACCTATTTCAGTCCTGACTCTGGAGGTCTCACTTGCTTTCATGCCTTCTACCATGAACCGTACAGTACCTTGGCACGGCGTTCTTCTGGCCATTCTGTTGTTTGCCCGGCTCAGACTCCTCCTTTTCCTCCTCCTCCTCCTCCTATTTTGAAGGGCTGAGCCAGGCACGGGTGACATATCTGAAATATCCCTCACGCACGAGGCACCTGATCACATTTGTGATGCCAGGCACTAGAATGATAATCTGATCCCATTTAGGGCCCTTGGTTGGTGGCTATGTATGTGTTATTGCCCACAAAGACAGTTGGAGGGCAATTGCGAGTGAGGCCTCTCTGACCCCCCTTGGCCCAGCTTCTTTTTTTGCCATACAACTTTCATATGAAATTTTTGTTGGGATGCTACCAAACCCGCGTTGCTTACTTTCCTGTGTCTGGCTTCCCTTGCTGCTGCTTACTTTTGCATTTGTTCAGCATTATTATCAGGGCTGGGTCATGTGCCCATTTGCCCAGACCAATTCGCGTATTAAACGTCAATGCGTCCGGATTTAGGGGTCATTTTTGAAGGTAGTGGTTAGGGGGGTAGAAGGGGGCCTGTGGGTCCCCAACTGCCCCCCCAGCTACCTATAACCACCTCTATATATTCTTACTTGTATACATATGTATTCAGAATGCCTAGAGAAAGGGGGAAGGAGTGGGATCGTGTCACAACCATCGGGCTAAAAGACAAGTCGCACCAGCATAAGGTGGAGTGCAAGTACTGCAAGCATGTCTTTGTAGGTGGTGCTTCCCGCATCAGGGAGCACTTTGTTCACATGAATCCAGCTTGTGTGGTAGCAAAGTGCACGGCAGATGAGGTAGTCCTGCAGCCTGTCCTGGATGAGATGAGGGCCATCGATGCTCAGAACAAGGCAGCAGCAGGAGCAGCAGCAGCGCAGCGCCAGCTCGACAGGAGTACAGCAACAAATGCAAGCAGAACTGGGGTAACTTTTCCTTTGTGCACAACCGACAGCCGGAACCGCTTGACCGCATCGCGGGCATGCAAGCTGGTGTGGCTGTACAGCAACCTGCGCTTGGCTGAGCGCACCCAGTCCCTGGAGCAGGGGCCTCAGGCACAAGCATGGGAAGCCTTCAGTGACGATGAGGAGTGCCAGGGCAGTGATGCAGACGACAGTAGTGATCTGAGCGAAAGTCTGGGTATGCTCCATGTTTGATGCAAACTGTATTTTTATCATATAACTAGGCTTCTCACAGAATTTGGGGTGAAATGGACGCCTCTGGTGGCCTGGGTGGGTGCTCAGCCTCTGTTTTTGGCCTGTTTTGGCATAAACAGCCCACGTATGCCCTCAACACGACCCAACCACACATCTTTTTACCCCCAAAACACCATCAATATTCTTCTTTTATGTTGCTAATTGATACTGGATGTTGAAACTCAGGTTTGGAGAAGGTTGTATTTTGACCCATTTTGGCACCCCTTTTGCTGATTTTTTCTGAGGGAAATGACCCAAAATGCACATCTCACCAACCACTGGGTGTTTTCAATCCAATTATTTTGCAATGATGTTTGTTTATTACAAGAGCACCAAAACACCAAAAATCATGTAATTTGGTGCAGTGGCTGATCTGGTGTGGACATCTGGCAGTGAAAAGTAGGGTACACGCCGCGGCCCATCAGGCATGGGCCCCCTGACGGGGCCCTTTCAAACTCAAGTGCTGTGAAAAGCTGTCAAGCAGGGCTACCATCTAACACTAAGCTTGAAAAGGCCCCGTCAGGGGGCCCATGCCCTGGGAGCATGCCAAAACCATACCTATTTTGGGCCTCAGATAACCCCCTCTGATAAAAAACGCATGACGCAACCCTGATTTTATTGAGGTGAGACCCTGGCACCGATTGAAAGTGCTGACCATTGAGCAGTGCATTGACTTTCTGCCCCTCAGGGTCACTCGGGACTTCGCCAAAATTGTTGACAGCTTCAAGAACCGCTCCTTCACGAACCATGCAAAGCCAGCCCTCACGTCTACTTCAAATGGTGGCGCAAGCAAAGTTGATAGTATTTCGCGGGGCTTTGCAGCAGATGCTGTGCAGCAGTCATAGCACCATGTATGCATGGTGCAAGTGCATGGCACCTGCGCCTCAACGAGCAATTTGCTCAAAGACTTATATGGTGTGAGAGAGTGATGATGGGATGTGTTGCTTGCAATCATTAACTCTGTTGCAACTTGAAGCAAAGTGTGAGAGCAGGCGCTCAATGTTTGGGAGGCGGGTGAACTACACACTGCTGCCTTATTTAAGAGCAAATACAGTGCTGAGAGGCTTGCTGTCGGGTGGATACCCCCTCTATGTGAAACGCTATGTTGAGCCCATAACTAGTGCATGAAGTTGGGCTTTTAGTATAATTTGGCTGCCTGTGTTAATGTGACTGAGCTGATAGTGTGTACCTAGTACTATAACGTCCTTCTTATTCCTATGGTTGACCCTGCATGCTACCTTTGAGTCCTTCAGTAGATACATCTATCTGTACTCGTTTTCTGCCTGTTTATCAGAAATTGGCCGGCTATACTAAATTGTGGATGTATCACAAATTTTCATGACTTGACGCTTACCATGCCTATCTCACACATATTTCAAATGTGTTCGAAAGTTTCCCAACTCTTACTTTCCTGCCATGATGCGTGGTGCTAAGATAGAAATGAGTGTCCCTCAGGCAAATAATTTGACAAGGAGAGAAATTAGTGCCAGCCATACTACGACGTAGTATCAATTATTTCCGTGCCAAAGGCAGGATTCGACTGCGAGAGTATGCTCTGGCAAGCGGAATCTGCTCACAGTCCGAATGATAAGTTCTCATGACATGTATAGGAGTGAAACATATTCTACAGGCACTTCCCCCTTCCGCATATGGGCATGTGAATCAGCCTGAGGATCTACGTCGGAAATGTTTGGGCGGTTGAATCAATCATGATTGATTCAACCAGGTCCAGTTGAAACAGTGGTTGATTCAACCATCAACCAGGTTTCAACCAGGAAATGATTGAAACAACCGTGAATCAA
>LKMJ01002326.1_pt1 | contig 17375 bp, 14 predicted proteins | sample 643391 | NCBI WGS metagenome assembly LKMJ01 (sample SAMN04112250, study PRJNA286221) | soda lake metagenome | biome: soda lake; feature: Kulunda Steppe; material: water; isolation source: sample PL-Br10 brine of Picturesque Lake | place: Russia: Kulunda steppe | collected 2010-07
AACAAATGGTGGAGCACGCCGATTCCCCGAACTGGTCGACTTTCGCCGAGATATCCTGTTGACGCTCGCGCGCTCGGGCCCGACGCACGGGCAGGGATTGAAAGACGATCTCGCCTGTCTTCGAGACGAGGACGTCAACGACGGTCGACTCTATCCGAACCTGAACGCGCTCGTCGACGACGGGCTCGTCGAGAAACACGAGAACCGACACGACGATCGCTCTCACGAGTTCGAACTCTCCAAGTGCGGGCGTGCATCCGTCCGCGAGCACGCTCAACGTGTGACGGGCGCGGTCGACGCGCTCGATGGGGGTGAGCGGTAGATGTTCGGAGAGAGCTGCCGATACTGTGGCTCTTCTTCCGTCGACTACCGTGTCGAGGTGGATGCCGAAGTTTGTCTGAAATGCGGGAGGTGGCAATGATGCCCGATCGTATTTCGACAGAGGATCTCACCGACGAACAGATTGAGCGCGTGCTCAACAGCAAGGGCTTCCAGAAGATGCTCGCCTACTCGAAGCTCGCTGATGGGATCGAGGTCCTCGAATCCGAAGACGAGATCTTCGATTCGATGGTCAACACGATCACGAAACAGCACTCGTCGGTGGGGACGGAGGCGAGCGTTCGAGAGGTTCTGAACCTGTTTCGATCGGAGGTATCGACGTTCACCGAACCGCTCGTCGACGACAACGGCGACGGGATGGACTCGACAGATCTCGAGGACATCTACGTCGAGGAGGACGACCGATGACCCCACCCGCATCCGGGGGTATCCCGCACGGGTACTACGTTGATCACCACGCACCGAGTCATTTCGTCGTTCGATGTACGCACTGCGGCCGTATCGCGCTCAAGGACGACCGCGCTCGGGCGCACAACCGCGCGGACAACCACGCGTTTGCCTGTCGACCGACCGGCGTGACACCCGTCTCGAAGCGAGAAGACACCGCTGAGTCGGACCTCGTTGAATCGGAGCCGGCGACGGTTCCAACTTCTGACGTCGATATCCTCGAGTCGGATATCACGGGCGAGAGAATCGCCGTTCGCTACGATTCGGTGATGAAGCGAACCGGACAAAAGGAGATCGTCGGCGACGTGACGGCGATGCTTCCGGCGCCGGACGACGAGTCGGTTGAGTACCGGGGGGTAATTCTCCGGCTCACGTCTGGACAGCGGCGACGGATCGATCTCCTCGAAGGCCTGATCGAATGTCCGCACAACAGTGATCGCGGCTGGCGACGGATCGGCGATCTCATCAGCGCCGGGAGAGCACTCGCGGCGGGAAACCCGCCAGCGGTCGCGACCGACGGGGGTGAACGATGAGTCGATCCGGGTCCGTTGGCTTCGATCAATCGGTCGTCGACGCTGTCGACTGTCTCATCGAGTCTCGCGGTATCGAAGACGCCTACACGGAGCTCGTCGATCGACGTCGAAGTCGCGACGGAGAGATGGGTCGGCTCAACGAGGCGCTCGCGTATCTTAAACGAAACCACGAGATCCAGGAGGGCGATCTATGAGAGATACTGATCGGTTCAGTCAGCCTCGGTGCCGTTTAGAGGCCCGCATTCTGGTTACTCATAGTGCGTTTCGAGATATTCGACGATATCGTCACTCTCATACATGGTCGTCTCCCGGTGGGTATCGACAAGGTACGGCACTTGATCGATCCCTCCTTGCTCGACGAGTTCCTTGTAGGTCGTCTCATTGGTCACTTTCTGGTCGTGAGATTTCCCAAGCCGCGGATTATGGAGCACGTAAGACACACCCAACTCCGAGAGCTTCTCACGAACCTTCACACAGTACGGACACCCCTCAAACTGGTACAATTCAAGCATTGTGGATCCAAGCCACGAGAGGCGACTATATAAAATCTTGTACGGCCAGAACGGGCGTAAATAGCCCTCAGTATAGTCGAAGCAACCGAATACCACAGCTGGATACTAACCGAGCGGAGGGATCGGAGTGAGCTGTCTCGAGTCGCTCACTCCCGAGGATGGAATCGATCGATACCTCTCTTACCGGAAGATGGAGGTATCGAAGGAGTCGCTTCAGACCTACGAGTATCGACTCCGGAAGTTCCGTCGTTGGTGCGATCGGGAGGGAATTGAGGACCTCAACGAACTTAGCGGAAGAAATCTCGATGCATACGAACGATATCGGCGCGAACAGGGAATCAAGAAAACGACGCTGAAGGGCGATATGCGTGATGTCCGATCGGCGATCCAGTATTGGGAGCGGATCGAGGCCGTCGAGGATGGGCTTTCGGAGAAAGTGCCGGTTCCGACGCCGTCGAAGCGTGAGGAAGTGAGTCACGAGACGCTGTCCTCGGATCAGGTATTCCCACTGCTGTCATACTACCGGAACCGAACGCCGGGGTCGCGGAACCACGCGCTCCTCGAGCTTCTCTGGTCGACTGGCTGTCGACTCTCTGGGGTTCGGTCGCTCGATCTTCGGGACTTCTACCCGGACAGAGGCGCGGTGTGGTTCCGTCACCGGCCGGATCAAGGGACGGCGCTGAAGAATGACTACAGTTCGGAGCGGGTCGTATCGATTCCGGATCGTGTCGTCGACGCACTGCAGGCGTACATCTCGGAGCATCGGTATCGGAACCGCGACGATCGGGGCCGACGGCCGCTGTTCACGAGCCAGCAAGGACGGCCGCATAAGAACACATTCAGGGCGTGGAGTTACCAGCTCACTCAGCCATGTCGATATCGGGACTGTCCGCACGGACATGAGCCAGAAGACTGCGATTTCCGGGAGCACGGAAAGTACAGTAAGTGTCCGTCTTCGAAGTCGACCCATCCGATTCGGAAGGGATCGATCTCCTGGCATCTTGCGAATAATGTCCCGATGGAGATCGTCGAAGCGCGGTGTGACGCATCGAGGGAGATTATCGAACTCCACTACGATATGCGGACGCCCGAGGAGCGGATGGAACAGCGCCGCGGAACTGTTCTGCCGAAACTCACGTACAGATGATCGAATCTGCTACAGTAGAGTCGGGTAGCCGTGACGTACGAGCAGATTCGAGGATTCCGAAACACGGCGGTCCCACTCGCAATATCGTTTCTCAGGCCGCTAACGTCTCCGTAGCCGCCGCCCCACACATAATGTCTTCTCCGGGAGGCGCGCGGACGATCTCGAAGCCGCCGCATTCGTCCCGCTCCGTCGAGGAGGTTGCATCGCCGGATAACCCGCTACCGGGGGGTCGATCGACCCTGCAACGTTATTGGGTCGCCGCTCTACGTCGCCGTCATGGAGCGGCAGGTAGATCACGTAACGGTTGCCGGACGGGAATTAGACCACCTGGTTGACGCGTTCAAAGCGGCCGGTTTCGAGGTTACCTACGGGGGCGAACACTCGAACGAGATCACGCATATGTCGATAATCGGGTTTCGAGACGGCAGTTACATCGAACTCATCTCGACGATCGAACCGGGGCAAATCGCCCCGAAGTGGAACGGTCCGATTTCTGAAAACGGCGGACCGTGTGCGTGGGCGGTCGGTGTCGATGACATCGAAGCCGCGAGTGCGGAATTTCACAGCCGTGGCGTCGACGTCGACGGTCCTCACGAGCAACAGCGGACACGAGCGGACGGAACGGTCGCCCAGTGGGAGTTCGCGTTCCTCGGTTCGGGTGAACCGGGGTCGACGCTTCCGTTCCTCATCAGCGATCGCACGCCGCGTGAACGCCGCGTTCAACCCGACAGCGTCATGGAATCGACGCCGATCGTCGGAATCGATACGGTCGTCCTCGGGGTCGCCGAACTCGGTACGGCCGTCGAACGGTGTATGACCGCCTTCGATGTCGCCGAGCCCACGACGAGCAGGCTCACGGAGCTGACCGCCGACGTGGCCGTTTTCGAGGACCAGCCGTTCGCACTGGCACAGCCGCGTGAACAGAATTGGTTCGCCGACCGCATCGCCGAATTCGGGCCGCTCCCGGTCGCATACCTCCTCGGCCGTGAACGTGACACCGACGTGCGGTTCGACGATCTCGAAAGCGGGTCGATCGGAACGCGGGAGATCCAGTGGCTTCCGGTGACCGATCCGGTTGGCTATCGGTACCTCGGGCTCGTTGAGACGACCGATTGATACCCACCCAGAGGTATACGACGCACAGGTTTCGTTGTCGGGGATTCCGCGGGTTTATTGCCTCCTGCGGGAATGATTCGTAATTATCCGGGAGCGGATCGTGGAGTACCGGGACGCGGTGCAGACGCAGTTTCGTCTCACGTTTGGACAGAATCACCCGCCCCATCTCATCGGCGTAAGCTTCGCGATCAGCGTGTTCGTGACGACGCTGCCCACGTTCGGAGCGGGGTTGCTCGTGCTCGCAGCCATCGGGTATCGGTACACGTGGGCGAACCGGTTGGCGCTGTTCGCCGCCGTCGTGATATTGAATCCGATCGTCAAAACCGGCGTGTACGCGATGAGTTTCGCCCTCGGGGTGATCCTGCTCGGACCGATCCCCGACGGGGTTATCGATCCCGAGCTTACGGTGACCGCCGGTCGAGAGATTCTCGTTCGGCTCCTCGTCGGCAACGCGATCTTTGCCGTCGTCTTCGCCCTCGTCGGGTATCTACTAGCTCTCTACGGCGCCCGCTCGGTCCGGCGATACAGGGGATAAACGGACTCGACCCCACTCGCATAGATCCGCATATCAGCACGCTAGCTGCGCCAATTTTTTAAAACCGACAGATCCGATGGACGATCGTTTCGTCGTCTCGCCCACGAGAATTTATATATCCTCGCGATTGTCAATGGATAGAATGGATGAACCATCCGAAGACTCGATCATTTCCCAGCTCGATAGCGGTATCACGGGGCTTGACGAACTCTTATATGGGGGGTTCATTGGCGGTCGAATGTATCTCATCACGGGTGAACCCGGTACCGGCAAGACGACGCTCGGTATGCACTTTCTCGAAGCGGGGCTGGAGAACGACGAGACCGTACTCTTCATCCACGGAGAAGAATCCGTCTCGGAGCTCCGAGCGAACGCCGCTCAATTCGGCATCGACGTCACCGGGATGGAGTTTCTGGATCTCGGCCCCGACTCGGATTTTTTCACCGAAGACCCGTCCTACGATCTCGTCAATCCCCGCGACATGGAAGAACGGCGATACACGCGAGCGATTCACAACGCAATCAGAGACATAAATCCGGATCGTGTCGTCGTCGATCCGATCACCCAGCTTCGCTACACCGAAACCTCCGAGCACCACTACCGGAAACGCATCCTGTCGTTCATGCGATTTCTCAAAGAGCGCGAGATAACCGTCCTCACAACGGCGACGATCGACGACGATCACAGTGGCGATATCGAAACCCGGTCGCTGAGCGACGGCGTCATCACCCTTCGCAAGACCGCGGACGGCCGGCGAATCGAGGTCGACAAAAACCGGGGGAAAGGTCAGATCGACGGGGACCACGGCATGGAGATCCGCCAACGAGGACTGGAGGTCTTCCCACGGATTCGCCCCGAACCCGCCGCCCGGGAGTTCGAGCCGACACAGCTCCGTTCTGGGGTCTCCGAACTCGACGATCTCACGGGCGGCGGGTTCGAGCGGGGGACGGTGACGTTCGTCAGCGGACCGGCGGGCAGCGGGAAAACTACGCTGGGGACGCGGTATCTGACACGGGCCGCCCGAGACCACGGGAGATCGACCATCTATCTCTTCGAAGAGCGGCTCGAAACGTTCACGCATCGCTGCCGATCGATCGGGATTCCGATCGACGAGCTACGAGAGGAGGGACGGCTGTCGATCCACGTGATCGAGCCACTGGAACGCTCGGCCGAGGAGTTCGCGCACATGGTCCGGAGCGAAGTCGAAACAGAGGGGACCGAGACCGTTCTGATCGATGGGCTGGGGGGTTACACCTCGACGATTCAGGGCGGTGAAGACGAACTCGAACGGGATCTGCACGCCCTGACTCGCTATCTGGTCAACCGGGGAGTTTCCGTCTTCGTCACGGACGCGATCCACCAGATAACGGGGCTTTCCTCGCCAACCAGCCGCAAGATCAGCCCGATCGCGGACAACATCCTCTTTCTCAGTTACGTGGAGTTACGGGGGTCGCTTCGGAAAGTCGTTGGCGTGCTGAAAAAGCGAACCGGCGGGTTCGAATACACGCTGCGAGAGTTCGAGATCACGTCGGAGGGCGTTCGGATCGGCGCTCCGATGGAGTCGTTCCACGGGCTCCTCCGCGGTGAAGCCCGGAGCAGTGATCGCACCGACAGGGGCGGCGAAGAATGACCCCGGATCAGGACAGCCATAGCGATCGTCTCGATGCGGGATACGGACGCGGAACGGCGTCGGGGACGGTTCAGCTACTGGTCGCCGATTCGGGGAACCGGACGGCGATTCGGGAGATGTTGAGCGATCGCTTCGACGTTGAGACGAGTCGCTCGGTGGGGGACGCAGATCTGTATCTCATCGAGGATCGGCTCTTATCGGCGTATCGCGAGGAGCTACGCGATCGGGTCGAACGTGCACACCCGGAGTTCCGTCCGGTGGTGGTGATCCGACGCGAGACCGCCGATCTGACCTTCGGATTCACGAACGAATCCGAACGTGAGAGGTCCATACTCGTCGACGACGTCGTCGACGCCCCGATCGACCGGCCGCTTTTGGTGCAGCGTCTGCACTCATTGCTCGTCCGCCGCCAGCAATCGCGGGAGCTGTCACGGCACGTCGCGACGCTGAGCGCGCGAGAGCGGGATCTCCGCCGATTCGAACGCGGCGTCGAGGCGGCCGGGAACGGGATCGCCATCACGGACCGCACCGGGACGATCGAGTACGTCAATCCGGCGTTCGAGCGGATAACCGCGTTTTCGGAGGGAGCAATCATCGGGCAAACACCCCGGGTGCTCCAGCCCGACGGAGCCACGGCCGTATTCGACGAGGCGTTCTGGCGAACGATGACGGACCGGGGAGAGTGGGAGGGGGAAGTCGTGATCGAACGAACCGACGAAACGCGGTGTGTAGCCGATATCACGGTCACTGCATTCGGTGCGGAGGGAGACGTCACGGAGGGGTTCGTCCTCGTCATGAACGATATCACGGAGCGAATTCAGCGGGAGCAACAACTGCAATCTCGCGAGAAGGAGCTCGATTTGCTTCGACAGATTCTGACGCGGTATCTCCGTCATAACCTCCGGAACGATCTCAACGTGATTCTGGGGTACGCACGGCTGCTCGCGGATGCGGATTCCCTCCCCGAAGGTCACCGGCGGGGAACAGAGCAGATCGTCGCGGCGACGAAGCGACTCATGGAGCGAAGTGACACTGCACGTACCTACAGTACGTTGCTCGAGCGGGACGCGGAGCTTTCCGCGTACGACCTCTCCGACATCGTGACAGACGCCGTGCGCGCTGTCCGTGAGCAGTATCCCGCCGTCGACGTCGAGTTCGACGTGCCGGATACGTGTCGGATTCAGGGCCGTACCGGGATCCGGGACGCTGTCGAGGACCTGATCGAGAACGCCGTACGCCACAACGATGCGTCCTCGCCGTGGTTACGGATTCGCATACGGGAGAGAGATGGCGTTCGACTGACGATCGACGACAACGGGCCGGGAATCCCCGATTTCGAAATCGCGGCATTAGAGCGCGGCGACGAAACGCCGCTCTCACACAGTCAGGGGATCGGGTTGTGGCTATGCAAGTGGGTGATCGAGGGCGTAGAGGGAGAACTTTCGTTCGAACCGACCGATGCGGGAACCCGGGTGATAGTCGAGTTCCCCCCATCCGACCGGGTCAGCGAAGGGGGGTTAGATGTACCGGACTTAAAAGAGCGCGAGCGCCGTCTACAGACCGTACTCGATCGGATGACCGATGCGATCGTGGAGGTGGACGCGTCCTGGGACGTCGCGTTTCTCGATCGACGCGCCGAAGAGATCCTCGGTGTCGACGCGGAGGAGATCCTCGGGCGGAACTTCTGGGAGGTGTTCTCGGATGCCCGTGGAACGCAGTTCGAAGCGGTGTTTCGAGACGTGATGGAGTCCCGATCGTCGGCCAGTATCGAAGAGTATTACTCGGGGATCGGCGGCTGGTTAGAGATCCACGTGTATCCGGAGTTCGGCGGCGGGCTGTCGCTATACGCCCGTGACGTGACCGAACGGAACGAGCGCAAACGGGAGCTAGAGCAGGCTCAAGAACGGATCGAGTTCGCGTTGAAGGCGACCGAGACCACGATATGGGAATGGGACTTTCAGGACGATTCGATCACCACACATCCGGACACCCACATCGGCTTCGATTCTGTTGTGACGACGATAGATGACTTCATGGAGGGAGTCCACCCGGACGATCAAAGACGCCTTCGGGAGGAACTGCGGGCGGCTATCGACGCTGAATCGTCATATCAGACGGAGTTTCGCGTTCCGACAGACGATGGATTCCAGTGGATCGAGGATTACGGAGAGCTCCGGCGAGACGATTGCGTCCCGACCAGAATGATCGGAATCGCCAGAGACGTTACCGAGCGCAAAGAACGCGAACGAGCGCTCCAAGAGCGAGTGAAAGAGCTAACCGCGATCTACGACGCGGCACGGGTGTTCGAAACGACCGATGCACCGCTCGAGGAGGTTCTCGAAACGTTCATCGAGACGGTTCGAGAATCGTTCCAGCATCCAGACGTCGCCGAAGTTCGCCTCGCCTACGACGAGATCGACGTTTCGACCGCCGGTTTCGAACCGGGAGGTGAAATGCTATCGACGCGCGCAGAGATCGCGAACGGCGGAGCGCTCAGATTGGATGTCGCATACCGCACAGAGCCATCAGACCGGCACGGCGATCCGTTTCTTCCCGAAGAAAAGCGGCTGCTGGACACGCTCACCACGATACTCAAGGGTCATCTGAAGCGGCGGGGGTATCTGAAGGAGATCGAACGGACCCGAGACCTGTTGACGAACGCGGAACGGCTGGGTGGTGTCGGCGCGTGGGAGGTCGATCCGTCCACCGAGGAGGCGTTCTGGACCGAGGGGACCAGACGGATCTTCGGCGTGGGCGAGGAGTTCGATCCGACGTTCGAGGCGACGCTGGAGTTCGTCCATCCCGACGACCGCGAAACGGTTTCGGAGGCGTTCGACGCCTGTGTAGAGACGGGAGAATCGTTCGATCTCGAAAGCCGCATCCACACCGCGGACGGGAAAGAGCGATGGGTTCACATCGAAGGAGAATCGATTGGACACGCCGAGGAACGGCAGGCGGTCCGTGGACACCTCCAGGACATCACCGAACGAAAAGACCGAAATCGACGGTACGAGGCGATTTTCAACCAGACGTATCAGTTCACGGGGCTGATGGAGCCCGACGGAACGCTCATCGAAGCGAACAGGGCCGCACTGGAGTTCGGTGGCGTGACCCGAGAGCAGGTGCTCGGGCAGAAGATCTGGAACACGTACTGGTTCGGGATTTCGGAGGAGACACAACAGCAAACGAGGGCGGACGTCAAACGGGCAGCAGCGGGCGAGTTCGTTCGGCGGGAACTGGAGGTTCGAGGCGAAGACGGGACCGTGATTATCGATTTCTCGATCCGACCGGTTACTGATGAACACGAAGACGTCGTTCTCTTGGTGCCGGAGGGGCGGAACATCACCGAGCGAAAAGAGCGCGAACGGGAACTGGAGCGTGCGAAACAGCGACTCGATGTAGCGCTTCGGGAGGCACGCGCCGGGATCTGGGGGTGGGATCTCGATACCGACGAACGGTACTGAAGTGACGAATTGCTGGAGCTTCTGGAGGTCTCTCGGGACGAAACCGACGGCGAGATCGGCACGTTCGAAGGCCTGCTTCATCCCGACGACGTAGATCGCGTCGAGACGGCTATAGAGCGCGCTATCGAGACGGGCGAGCCTTACCAGATCGAACAGCGAATCGAGAACGCCGACGGCGAGTACGTCTGGTTCGACGTTCGAGGACGGATCGTAGAGGGAGAACCGTCGCTCATGATCGGGGTCGGAATCGACATCACCGAACGAAAAGCGGCCGAACGACGGCTTCGTGAGGAACAGCAGTTCGTTCGGGGCATTTTCCGATCGCTTCCGGATCCGCTCTACACGTTCGATACGGAGGGGTACCCGATCCGCTGGAACGAAACGTTCGAAGCGGTGACGGGCTACTCCAGCGAGGAGATCGAGAACACGCACATCACCGATCTCGTCCCCGACGACGAAACGGGGACCATCGCCGCGGGTTTCCAGTCGGTTCTGGACGACGGTCGGCCCGTCACCGTCGAATCGGCATTCGAAACGAAAGACGGCGTCCGCGTACCCTACGAATTCGCGGTGGGGCCGCTTGAAGCCGCCGATGGGACCGTTCAGGGCGTAACCGGCATCGGTCGGAATATTGTCGATCGCGCGGCGCTCGAGCGGCGTCTCAAGGCGTTGAACCGGACCACTCAGGAGCTGATGAGTGCGGAAACGCGAGACGAGGTCCTTACGATCGGTGTCGAGACGACGCGGGACCTCCTGGGACTGAGAGCGAATTCGATCCATCTGTACGACGAGGGCACCGAGGAACTCGTCCCGGCAGCCGTCACAGACGCCGTGTACGATCTTGTAGGCGATCCCCCGACATTCACGGGCGAAGACAGTATCGCCTGGCGCGTGTACCAACGGGGTGAGACACTCGTACTCGACGACGTTCGCGAGGACCCGGATATTTATAATCCAGAGACACCGGTTCAGAGCGAGCTCTACCTGCCACTCGGTGAGTACGGCGTTCTGATCGCGACGTCGCGGTCATCGGAGACGTTCGACGAACGGGACGTACTCTTGGGTGAGATTCTGGCGGGCGGACTGGTGACAGCACTGGAACAAGTTGATCGAACCGACCAGCTCCGCACCCGTGAGCGGGAACTCACCGAACAGAACGATCGGCTCGAGGAGTTCGTCAGCATCGTCTCTCACGACCTTCGTAATCCACTCACCGTCGCCGAGGGCCGGTTGCAACTGGCTTTCACAGAGTGCGACAGCGAACACCTCGAACACGTCGAGCGAGCCCACGGGCGGATGCGAATGCTGATCAGGGACCTCCTGGCGTTAGCCCGCGAGGGTGAAGCCGTTCTCGATGCCGAAGCGGTCGATCTCGCGTCGCTGACTGAAAGCTGCTGGAAGACTGTGGAGACTGGCGACGCCACGCTCGTCACCGACATCGAACGAACCGTAAAGGCGGACGAGAGTCGGCTGAAACAGCTGTTCGAGAACCTGATTCGAAACGCGGTCGAACACGGTGGCGAGAGCGTGACCGTGACGGTCGGGGCGCTGGCCGATGGGTTCTACGTCGAGGACGATGGCCCGGGGATTCCCGCGGACGAACGCGAAAACGTATTCGAAGCCGGCTACTCGACGAGGGAGGACGGCACCGGCTTCGGGCTGAGCATCGTGACACAGGTCGTCGAGGCCCTCGGGTGGAGCATCCGTGTGACAGACGGAGACGAGGGCGGCGCACGGTTCGAGATCGCGGACGTCGAGTTCGTTGACGAATAGCGCGTGTCGGCCGCTCGATGGTTCTCCGCTCACGCAGAGAGACAAGCGGTTTATACGTCTGCCGGGGATCTGTATGCACAGCGAATGACGCACAACGGCGCGATCGTGGATCTCGATGGGACGATCTATCGTGGCGACACCGCGATTTCAGGATCACGAGACGGCATCGAACGCCTTCGCGAGCGGGGGCTAGAGATCCTCTTTTGTTCGAACAACTCGACGCGGAGCCCGGAGGCCTACGTCGAACACCTCCGCGAGTTCGGGATCGAGACGACGGTCGACGCCATCTGTTCCGCCGGGACGGCCACGGTCGAGTATCTCCGCGAACACCACCCGACGGACCGTGTGTTCCTCGTCGGTTCGCGGGGCTTTCGAGATCAGTTGCAGGGCGCGGGCGTCGAGCTAACCGACTCGCCCGCAGAGACGGACGTGCTGGTCGCCTCCTGGACCGACGACTTCGATTACGGCGACATGACGGACGCGCTGCACGCTGTCGACGAGGAGACGACGTTCCTGGGGACGAACAGGGATCGAACGCTCCCGCAGGCCGACGGCGGCGTCCTTCCGGGCTCGGGAAGTATCATTTTCGCGCTGGCCGCGACCGTCGGGAGGGATCCCGACGCGCTCCTCGGGAAACCCTCCGAGTGGATGGCCGAAGCCGTCCTCGATCGACTCGAGCTCCCCGCCGAGGAGTGTTTGCTCATCGGTGATCGCCTGGATACGGATCTCGCGATGGGGGCGCGGACCGGCATGACGACCGTACTCGTGCTGTCGGGGATAAGCGATCGCGATGACATCGACAAAGGCGACGTCGAACCCGATTACGTCATCGAGAACCTCGGCGCTATCGGGGACGTGCTCTCGGAGTACTCTCGTTGAGCACTCCCGCGGGAGCGTACGATTGTTCCCGCGTGTGGAGTGACTGTAGTCGGAGTCAAACTCGAAGATCTGTTCGGTGCTGGCGGTTCGAGGGATCTACTAGTCGAGCAAGGCGAGGCAGTTCACAGGCCTACTCGCCCGCCGGCCGAGGCGGTATATTGCCGTACATCTCGATCGTCTTCAACGGGTCCTTCCGGAGTTCGTCTCGATCGTACCCGCCTTCGAGCAACGTCTCGAACAACCCCTCCAGATGATCCGCCGCGAGCAGATCGGAGACCCCGACATAGAGTGCGCCCCTGTTCAGGTACTCTCTGGCACGCATCCGGTCTTTCGTTCGAACGATGATGTCGACCTGATCTGTGAACCCCATCAGGTGCTCGTTCACCGGCCGCGAGTCGGCCGTCGAGATCACCAATCGCGCGTCCGTCAGACTGGCTTTCTCCGTGGTCTTTCGTTCGATGACGTCCCCGAAGACGTAGGCCTCACAGTCCGCACGGAGGTTTTCGAGCTCTGTCGGATTGCTCTCGATCACGACGTAGGGCTGATCGTACGCCTCGCACGTTTCGACGAGTTTGCGACCGTGTCGGCCGTAGCCGATGATGACGATGTGGTCGTCGAGGTTCTCGGGGACTGAACTCCAGCGCTCGACGGTCTTTCCGTGTCGGCCGAGGAGACCGAGGTCTGCGAGGGCGTGATAGATCTCCTCGTCGTAATAGCGTGTGAAACTGGACGTGATGAGTGTGACCGCGGCGGCGAGAATGATCGCCTCGAAAATCGACGGTAACAACAGCCCCAAGATGAGGGCCTCGATCGCGATGATGAGCGCGAACTCGCCGACCTGATCGATGTTGAATCCAGTCAATGTCGCCGTGCGCCGCTCGTATCCCTTGTACATCAACAGTGCGATCGTCAGCGCGGGCTTGACGACGCCCACGAGCAACGCGAGTACGAGTCCCATGACGATCACGTCCGCCGTCGGCAACGTCACCAGCGCGCCGACCGTGATGAAAAATATCGCGGCGAAGAAGTCGTTGATCGAATCCAGCCCGTTGATCACGCCCGAGTACCTGACCGGGTCGTACTGGACGGCGATACCGGCGGCGAACGCCCCCGCGACGATCGAGATGCCGACGAACTCGGCGGCGCCGAGAAAGAGCAATAACAGTGCGATCGTTCCGATGAGTATCGACTCGGTGGAGTCACCCGAGAATCGGCCGAGAAGATCGAAGAGGTACCGGTTGATCGCGATCGCAGCGAACAACAGGATGACACCGTAGCCGAGCTGGTTCGCGATCGGATCGAGAGCGAACGTCCCGGCCGAGACGACCAAAAGAAGGAGCAACGCCACGAAATCCTGTATCGAGTGGATGGATTCGGAAAGCCGATCGTGAACGAGGTCGGGGGATGCGGGAAGAAACAGCGTCGACCCGACGATCGACGAGGAAATCGCCGCGGCGATCCCGAGGTAGATCGCCTGTTCGGACGGGAGACCCAAAAGCAGGCCGGCAGCGAACCCTGACGCCCCGAGGACGGCGATCTGTCCGAGCGCGACGATCTCGCTGTCTGCGACCACGGTCTGGGCGTCCGTCGTCTGAATCCGGGCGGCGAAGGTGAACACCAAAAGCGCGATTCCCAGACGGGCGATCTCGAGTTTGAGCTCCGGGTCGACGAACCGGCCGGCGACCAGACCGGCGACGATCAACGCCGGCGCGGTCGGAATCCGAAGGTAGCTGGCCGCCAGCAAGAACGGACCGGCGATGATGAAGATCACCGAGATCGCCGTCAGGAGTTCAGTCATCGATTTCACCCCTCACAGACCGGAGGGCGGGGAACAGCTCGCTCGAACGCAGTATCTCCAGATCGGCCGCAAGCACCGACTCGAACGCTTCCGGCTGCGTCAGATACACCTCGAAGTAGCGTTTGAGCTGATCGGCCGAGAGCTGCGGCGCCATGACCACGAAATCAGCCCCCTTCTCATAGAGGTCGATCGCGTCGTCGGGGCATTCGGCCTCGACGAACACCGTCGCATCGTCGTTCGTCTCTTCGAGCAGGATGTGGTTGATATCGGTCTGAGCCGAAGAGGAGAACACGAAATCGGCGTATTTCAGCCCCGCTTCCTTGCGGACCGTCTCGTATTTGACGTCCCCGAAGATCGCGTCGTAGCCGGCCGCTTCGATCGCTTCCACCTCGCTTACGTTTCGGTCGATCACGATGACCTGATCGTATCGATCGCCCAGCTGCTGTATCGCCCGCCGTGCGATGTCGTCGAACCCGACGACGACGAAGTGGTCGTGATATCCCTCCGGCTGTCTTCGCGTCGTGTCGTCGCGCTCGAACCTGCCGAGTTTCGGTCGCACGCGCTCGAAGAGGGCGGAGTTGTAGTCGATGAGGTACACCGAGATCGCCATCGTCAACAGCGCGACGAGGGTGAGAAAGCCGAGGACGGCTTCGTCGATGAATCCGCCCGCGACGGCGACAGCGCCGACGATGAGGCCGAACTCGCTGACCTGTATCATGTTGACGCTGCCGAGGAACGTCGTCTCGAGATCGAACCGCTGCCAATCGAGCAGATAAAAGAAGATGACGAACTTCGCGGGCATGAGAATGAGCGCCGCGATCACCGCCTCCTGCCAGAAGGCGAGGAGATCGGGCCGTCCCAGTTCCAGACTGACGGAGACGAAGAACACGAGGATGAAAAAATCCGTAAGCGGGCTCACCCGTGCCTGAAGCTCCTTGCTGTAAGGCATCTGTGCGATCGCGATACCGGCGAGGAACGCGCCCATCTCGATCGAGAGATCGAGCGTCTGCGAGACGAAAAGAAAGAGAAATACCCACGAGATAGCGATGAGAAAGAACATCTGCGTCTTTCCGGCGATCTGCCGGAAAATCGGCGGGAGCACGTATTTCGAAGAGAGCACCGCCACGATCCCGATGACCGCAACGAGGAAAAGGACCGTTCCGAGCGTCGTCAGCACTTCGATCGCGTCATCGGGCTGTCCGGCGGCCAGAATCGCCAGCAGGATCACGACGGCGATATCCTGAACCAGCAGGACGCCGATATCGAGCTTCCCGTGAAGCGAGGTCGCCGTGCCTTTATCCGTCATCATTTTGATAATTACCGCGGTCGAGCTATACATCACGGCCAGTCCGATCAGGACGGACTCCCAGAGACCGAAACCCAAGAGCAAGGCGGTCCCGATCCCGACGATCGCGACGAGCGTCATCTGCGGGATCGAGATCTTGACGACCGGCGTGAGGATGTGTCTGATCTCCTCGAGACGCATCTTGATTCCGAGCAAAAACAGAAGAAAGGCCAATCCGAGTTCGGCCATCGTCTCGGTCAGCGCCCCCGGTGAAACGATCCCGAAGACGGCCGGGCCGAGGAGCAATCCGGTCACGATGTAGGCGATGATCGTCGGCTGGCCGGTGCGGGTCGCGACGAGCCCCATGACGGCGGCCGCGATGACGATGATGCCGAAATCGGGCACGAAAGCGAGCCCGGTCACCTCGGTGAGCATCTATCGGGTATCTATCGAGGATTGAACGTAAATAACCCGCGTCGGCCCCCGACAGTCGTAGGAACCACCGCCGACGCTCATCGAGCCCTGACGGAAACGGGCTCCGCCGACGGATGCGTTGTGAAATTACGTCCGGCAGTATCACAGGGGTTATCGTCGCCACCCGAAGATTTCGAAGCACTCCCTTCGGGGCGGTGTCTCGGTTCTTCGCGTGGAACCGATGAATTTCGACGACGATCCCCGTCAGTACCCGAGCGACAGCGCCCGATTCGTGACGAGCGCGCCGAGAACGATCGCGAGCAACGCCGCGAGCACGGCGAAGGCGACGTCCCAGCCGAACAGGTCGGCGATCAGCCCGGTTCCGACCGGCCCCAGACCGGCGAGCAGCCCGTACGTGCTCCGAACGAGGCCGAATCCGGTCGCCCGCTCGTCCTCCGAGAGAACGTCCATGAACCGCGGGAACAGCGCCGCCTGATAGCCGAGTCCGGTGCCGAGGAAAACGACGGCCACCGCGAGTCCGAGCCATCCCGGAACGGCGATTACGATGGCGAACCCGGCGGCGCCGAGTACCGCACAGCCCGCCGTCGCCAGGTCGCGACCGTACTGATCGGACGCCCAGCCGACGCCGACCTGCGTTATCGCCTGGACGACGAAGTACGCCGCGAAGACGGCGCCGGCGAGTTCGGCCGACTGCCCGCGGTGTGCGACGAGAAACGTCGGCAGAAACGAGACGGTCGCCTGCCAGACGAACGTACACAGGACCGCGAGGGCGACCGGAAAGGCGATCTGCGGTCGGGAGAGCAACTCGAAGAGCGGATCGAGCCTGAATCGCTCGCGCATCGGCTCGTCGGGCCGACGCGGCTCCGTCGGCCGGACACGCCAGGCGAAAAGCAGAAAGATCGGCGCGGCCATCGCGCCGCCGAGTGCGACCGCCGGCCGCCATCCGTATCGGACGCCGATCCAGGCGGCGATCGGCGGGACCAGAAGTCCGGCTGCAGGTGAGCCGACGTTGTGAATGCCGATCGCGGTGCCGATCTCGTCGTAGGTCCGGGTCAAAAGCGCCGTCGCGACGGAGTAATGAAGTCCCGCAACGGCGCCGAGAGCCGTCGTTCCGAGGACGAACAACACGAGAAACGGCGCGAGCGCGACGAAGAGGCTCGCGATCGCGGTTCCGCCGATCGCCACGAGGATGACGGCTCGTTCGCCGAGTCGGTCGGCGAGGACGCCGCTCGGAAACTGGCTCGCGGAGTAGGCCATCCACATCCCCGTCAACGCGAGCCCGATGATGGTGTTCGAGACGCCGAACTCGTCGGTGATGAGCGGGACGACCGGACTGATGACCAACCGCCCGACCATCGTCGCGAAGAACGCGAACGTACACAGCGTCAGGACCGTCTCTTGATATCGCCAGCGCATCGTAGATAGATCGCCGCCGACCGGCGCGACTAGCAGTCACTGCCCACCCCCGTCGTATGATCGTAC
>LKMJ01002327.1_pt1 | contig 17374 bp, 21 predicted proteins | sample 643391 | NCBI WGS metagenome assembly LKMJ01 (sample SAMN04112250, study PRJNA286221) | soda lake metagenome | biome: soda lake; feature: Kulunda Steppe; material: water; isolation source: sample PL-Br10 brine of Picturesque Lake | place: Russia: Kulunda steppe | collected 2010-07
AATGTGTGCGCGCGTGCGTGTGTGAGTTCGTGCGTTTTTGTCTGTGTGTGCGTGCGCGCAACTCATGACATGGGGGCCATGCAGGGCTGGGCAGAGCAAAGCTGACTGCGCGGTCATGCTTGGTTGCGTGGCTACGTCTTTTGCTGGCGGGACTTGGTCTGGGCCTGTCCTGCCGACCAAGTGCAGGCGGCGGAGGTGGTGGCTTGTGGCTGTGGTGGGCAGCAAAGTGGGGGTGGGCAGTGGGACAGAAGACCAACAGCTGCGTTGGGCTTGCCAACGTCGAAGCAGGGGTGGTGTGCATCAGGCCCCAGCCCTTGAGATGGCTGCACATGTTGCACAGCGCTCGAGATGGCTGCGAAGGTTGACCCCAATCCAAAAGCATTCCGAGCCGCTGAAATGCCTGCTTGCGTGTGCCTCGCTTTCCCTGGCGTCCATGCCCGCGCAAAGCGCTTGACAGCCTGGTCTGGCCTGACTGCTGATCTTCGGGGCGCAAGAGCTGCTGGAGCTGCCTGCGTGTGCGTCTGATGCTTCAAGATGAACAGCACTGACCATGCAGGACGCGTGCCTTGCCCTCTGAGGGGTGCGTGTGCGTGTGCGTGTGCAGGTGTGTGACTCACTCGCGCGCGCTACTGGCATGCCCAAGGAGGACCTGTATGAGGTGGTGGACAAGATGCAGGTGCGGCACGCTGCAGGCAACAGGGCATGATATGGGTGTTTGCATGATGGGTGGCCAAGCACTCTGCCCACCTTGTAAGCACGCGGAAGTGTTTTCCAGATGACAGTGCACGCCGTGTCCACCAGAGCACATGCAGACGCTGCTTTGTGTCCCAAAAAGTGCGCCACGTGCACTTGCCCCAGCACGGGCCGCCTATTGCCTCTAAAGATGCAGGTGCACCTGCGCACTTTTTTAGTTACCGCCAGACCATGCAAATGCTAGCATCACCCCCTCGCAGCCTCTGCCAGCGCCTTTGCGCGTGCTGGATCATACTTTTTGCTCGGCTCCAGCATCCTGCGCTGAGCGCCGCTCACTGTAGCCATCCTCCTGTGCTGCGCAGGAGGTGAACCCCATGCTTGGCTTCAGGGGCTGCAGGCTGGGCATCGCGTATCCTGAAATAACCGAGATGCAGGTGCGTGCCCTGTGGTAGCCTCATGTGTAGTGTGAGTGTGGGAGAGAGGGGGCATGAGAGGGGGGATGATGCAGGGGTTGGATGAACATATGCCTTGGGGTTGTGATGATAAGGCTGTTTTCACCTGTGCGCCACCTGCAGTTGTGCACCACAGACGCACATATGCAAGCTTGCAGAGGTGCATGCATGCCGCCTGAGCGCGTGCATCAGTCCTGGCAACAGTGCATGGCTGCTCATGCAGCTGCTGTGCCCGCATGGCTGTGACTGCGTGCAGGTGCGCGCCATCTTTGAGGCGGCAGCCGCATGCAAGCAGGATGGCGTGGATGTGCGACCTGAGATCATGGTGCCCCTGATCGGCACCCTGGCAGAACTGAAGGACCAGGAGGCGCTGGTGAAGCGCGTGGCGCAGGAGGTGGGTGGGAGTAGTCCTGCCGGCGGCGAGGACACCCAAAAGTGCATCGGGCGCCCACGCGCCACTTGATTGCCGGTGCGCCCATGACCCTGTGCGCAAAAGAGGCAGTGACGGGCGCCAGGGCTTCAGCGCCTCAACAGCAGGCTGCTTTCCCCTTCCCAACAGCTTGTGCGCCCCTTGGTGGCGCTGCTCGTCCATGCGCGCTCGCAGCTGCCAGCATGGGCCGTACATGGGCACGGCCTCTGTTGACGAGAGTCCCACAGCGTGCCTTGCTTGTGCTGTTCCAACTCCATACCCTGGCTGGGTGCTCACATGCAGGTGCTGGGTGCGGCTGGCGTGCCTGACCTCGCCTTCAAAGTGGGTACCATGATTGAGGTCCCCCGCGCAGCCCTGAAGGCGGGCGACATCGCGAGCATTGCCTCATTCTTCAGCTTTGGCACCAACGACCTGACACGTGAGTCGGGCGTGCTTTTGTAGGGCCGCGCTCTTATCCCCCTCTCTGCTGTGCCGTTTGCGCTCAGCAACAAAAGCATGGCAGGCATGCTGCTGGGCTCACCGCGGCACCTGTGAGTGGGCATAAGTGAGGACGGCACGGGCCCCTGATGCGTAACCTCACGTCAACCGCACATCAAAAGCCTGGGTTTTGGGTGCGGTGAGCAGGGGCTGTGAATGAGCCTGCGCTGCCTGTCAGCTGTGTGCCTCTGACGCGGGTCACCCGAGCAAGCCTGAGCGGCCCCCAAACGCCCGGGGCAATTGGATGGCCCCAAAAGCAGGTGCCCTGGGAGAGGACATGTAAGGAAGCCTCACTTCCATTTTAATGCAGGTATCGCCCCATCTTGGCCTTGCGTTCATTTCCATGCTGGCATCGCCCCGTCTTAGCCTTGCGTTGTGAGATCAGCATGGGTTGCACCCACCCACTGTCAATCACCACTCTTTCTGCCTGTTGCAGAGATGACCTTTGGTTACAGCAGGGATGACATCAGCAAGTTCTTGCCTGTGTACTTGGAAAAAGGCATTCTTCAATACGACCCGTTCCAAGTAGGTGCCAAGTGCGCTTCCTGCGCATCCACATCATGTCCCGGCTGCCTTGTTGAAGAGACCTTCCTGCTTGCAAGGTGGTCACCTTCATCCATACCCTGCTTAGGCCGCGGCATTGGCTTGTGCTGGTGATCTCAGGCTAAGTAGCTCATGCTGAACTTCAACTATGTATACAGTGCTTACAAGGTTGTGCATCCTGTGCAGCCTGTGGGCTTGCAGGAGACCCTGGGTGGGAGGGTGTTCAGGTCCCTCTGCCCCATGAACTGCACACAGGTCCTTGACCAGGAGGGTGTTGGTGAGCTGATAAAGATTGCTGTGGAGCGAGGGCGCGCCGCGCGCCCGGATCTCAAGATTGGCATTTGCGGGGAGCAGGTGAGTCATGAAAGGACCGAGCCAGTTGTGCGTGTGCAAAGGTTATGAGGGGAATGCAGCCGCTGAGGTTAGCAGAGTGCAGCGGCCGTAGGATGCTATCTGCTGCTACAGGGCAAGCGCTGGAAGGCTCGTTCAGGTGCTTGATATCTGGCAACATTAGTCTGAGGCCTGACACAACAACTCCTGGAAGTGCACACTGAGTTGTGGCTGAGCTATTTTGCCGCAACAGCTTGCTTGTTTGGAGGCTCCCGTGCTGCAGAGGGACACACTCAGCCCAGGAAGTTAAATTGTCTGCTTGTCATGGTTTGCTTGCTTGCAGGGTGGCGAGCCTATGAGTGTGGCATTCGTGCACGGCCTAGGCCTGGACTACGTTTCCTGCAGTCCATTCCGTGTGCCCATCGCTCGGCTAGCCGCAGCACAGGCTGCCCTCACCAGCAAACGGGCAGCTAAGTAGATTGTATCTGGAACAGGATACCTACACTCTTGAGATGATGGCTGTGTGCTTGCGAGCGTACGCGTGGCTTACAAGTCCGGCATCCCGTGCACGGAAGCCTAGGAAAGTGGGGGCGCCAAGGACAAGGTAGCTGTTCCTCCGTACTGCCTTGTTCTGCTGCGCCCGGTTTGTTCAATGATGGTGTACACTGGTCTAGCGATTAAATATCTGACTCAAAATTTTTTGACTAAGGCTCTGCTACAAAATGGGATCCCCTTCAGATGTTCCTGAGAGGCTGGCCAAGATACTGCTTGGGTAGGAGGAAGGTTTCGGTGTTGTTTCCTTTTGTTGGCCCAGTATGCACTGACAAGTGCCGCTGATATTATCTTCTTGTTCTAGAGATTACTTGCAGTGTGTGGACTTGCCTGCACTCTGTGTGCATAACACAGCGATCAATTTGGGAAGAGGCAAATAATTGTCTCTGATGCCATCAGTGATGGAGAGAATTGCTGACTCCTGTAAGAAAGGTTCTGTCGCTGGTAGAAGTCTGCCTGGTTCTTGCACCCAGGCATCATGACGATTGTACACCCTTATGCCATCCTTGAAGAAAATGTAAGCACGCACTGCTGGTGTCCTTGCCTTGAATTTATTGCAAGTGCTTAGGTTCCGCTCTGCCCTCCAGAAATGGGCCAGTATCGCAAGAAAAATGGCCTCCCCTGTGGACCATGATTATGATAATCTCAATTATCTCAATTACTGGAGCACAGGCCCGCGACAGAATCTTTGTAGCCATTTCCAATTCTATTTCATCCAAATTTTCTGGCTTCTCTCAGACAGGCTGTCTCCCATATTATATACGATGATCAATCCTTGCAATGTGCTTTAATTAACATGCTATGCTCCGCAAGTGAATGACAACAAAACGGCTACTAGCCGAAGTAGAACTTTCATGTCTTCCAGGGTAAGGGTAAGGTTTCGAGGCTGTATCCGCCGAACGAGGGCAGCTTAGCCGGTTGTGGCCTCCAGTGAGGTTCGAACCCCGAGCCCACAGGTTGCGAGGGTGGATAATCGACTTCCCATCTCAGGTGCCCCGCCGCCTGCTCGACTATCCGGAGTAGAACTTTCATGTCTTCCAGAGTTCCTCCGGCTTGGATTTTCGCTAAAAACCACATTCGAAGAGACAGACTCACTTCTCGCCCTGACGCCATTTTAGTGACTCCAAAGAAATGCAATATCAATTCCCAAAATCAACAGAACCATCCCAATGATCAAGGCCTTACTTTAAGGAGTGGAAGGAGGGTGGTTTTGGGTAGGGGGCTGGGTTTTTTAGCGGCAGCCACCGCAGCTGGAGGCAGACCCCCATCACCAGCCACAGCTCACCAGCCTAGACCGACTCGCCCCAAGAACCTCCCTTGGCAGCTTCGTACCACCCATCTCATTGAGATCAAGTACTGTAAAGACACTCGCCCTGAGCAGCAGCTCCAAGCTGCCCATGCTCAACATGGTCACCTTAGACGCAGCATTGCAGGAGACAATGTTCTTCATGCTATTCTCTTAGGTGTAGGGGGTGTTATTTACATTCCTCACACTTTGGTTCCTCTGAAGAGTCTCGGTCTTGATTCACACAGAGTCAAGAAACTTGCTCTCAAACTCCATGCTCATTCTGTACACTATGTCCATAAGCTTGTTCAGACCAGACGTTCTCTTGAGCGTTCTCCCCAACTTCAAACCAATCAGGAGAGGCTTGTCTGGCTTGTCTGCCCGCAACCCTCCTGATCCTCACTGACCCCCCCTTTTCTTTTCTGGTGAAAGGGCTTTTCTTCCCAAGTGGCCCCTTTTCCTTAATTGATGTGAGGAGCTTTTTGCTGCTTGCGCAGTTTTCCTCTCTTATCGAACGAGGGTAGCTTTGCTGAAGTCAAACAGGCCTGCAACCAAAACCAGCTCGAAAGGCAAGCAAGTTGGTGGTCTGAAACCTAGGCACAGCAATCAAGGCACTCATGCACAAACAAGCCCGGGCCTTTGGTGTCTGCTTGGCTTAAAAAGTCTCTTAGCCTGTTTGAGCCGCTAAAGAGGGTGCAAAAGAGGTGATGGTGCTCGATGCGCTTCTGCCGAGTCTGCACTTGGTCAGTCTAAGAGTACATGCTCTTCATCTTGCACACAGTGCCAGTTGCATATAGTGCAGATTCTAAGCTCGTAAGGAACTAACTCTGTGCGGTTGTTGCCAGAGCAGCTCAACATTCAGGCTGTGACCGGAGAGTCTGAGTCTGGAGAGAGCACAAGTGCTTAGTCAACTGAGGGGTGCCTCAGACATTTGCCATCCCTGAAAAGTATATGCATGTGCATGTGTTTGCGCGGCGCGCGCAATGCCAGGCACGATGTACTTCTGCAGGGTACTCATGTGACCTCTTCACCTCAGATGTTCATCGATATATTAAGAAGTCCAGAAGCAAACATAAACATCTTATTGCCAGAGGACTTGACAGCAGGTGATAAATGTCTTTTCGCCCAGACTTAATGTACCCATTATAATGTACCCATTATAATGTACCCATTATATTGTAATATATACATAAGGAACATGGGATGATTTGAGGAGGTGGGGAAACGGGATGCTTTGGGGTTGCTTTGGGGTTGGGAAGGCAGAACCTCGCCGGGCGCAGAGCGTGGAAGCTGCACCTACGACTTCACAATTGGTATGACGTGCTGTCCGCTGAAAGATTCGAATGAAGCTCGGTCCATTTTCTGTTTTCGAACAGGCCTCCTTCTTTCGGGCACGCAGGCATTATGTGGAGCCAGCCAGGCCGATGAGAATACAGAGACGCAGCTTTCTGGGCTGCTTGTCTGCTTGGGATTAAAGTTGGGACCAGACTCGGATCCACATTCGCCTGCCACATTCGCCTGCCAATTGCCAGTAGGGACAGTCCTCTTCAGGTGCATCTTAGCTCCTCCGGATGTGCAGGACTATGCAAAGCTGCTGGCAGAGCTTGCAGACAGTGACGATATGTTTAAAGGCGCGCTGTGGGCATTCAGCAACTTAAAAGTGAGTGGCAGTGGGGCAGGTGTGCACGCGTCATGGCGCATCATGTGCGCCAAAATGGCACGTAAGGTGGACATCAGAGAACCGACAGAGCCTTAAATCATGAACACCAAGGTGCATATGATTCCAGCTCACAGGTTGTTATCTTGGGGAGCGACCTTGCTTGGCAATAATTTACTGATAGTTTACTCCCATCAACGAGTCTACCAGTGACTCACTCCCCGACGCCTCATTCAGCTGCTGTCATTCCTGAGTCTTTGACTGATTGATGTTAGTGATGCCATGTTCTTACTGTCCTGAAGCCAAGGGAGGGATGGTGATGCTAGCTGCCCCACAATGCACAACGTATGCATGACTCAAGGTCCTGTCGCACATGTCATCAATCTTCTCTCAGTGGAACAAACATCTGCATAGAAATGCATGCTAGCCAGGTTGGTAAACCACAAAAATGGTGTTGCGCAACTTCCTGGACAAGTGCAATAAGTGCTGTGTCCAGGAAATAACGCGCCCCTGCCAAGTAACAACCCCTCGATCAAGGCAGGCTGGCTGATGATATTAAAGTTACACTTTTATGAACGAATTTGCTTAGCACCCTGAACTGCAAAGTTTTGTCAAGCAGTCGGAAAGAAAGTGTGTGGTTTCTGATTGCATACTTGCATAACTCCCAGAATGGCTTCCATGCTTTCTGCAGCTGTAACCTGGCCTTTTGGGTACTTGGGCAATGGCATGGGCTATGTCACCAGCTCTATGTCTTCTCATCGTTGTTATTGTCTTTTGCCCAGAGCTTCCTTGAGCTTGTCTTCCCATGCCGAGCTTGTTCATAAAAGGCCTGCTGCTCATAAGGCTCCGCTCTGTCACAGAAGCGCCTTTTGCTCAAGTTCATAGTTATATATTGTCCAAACCTGTCCTTTGTCACTCCTCTCGAAGCTATCATTGAATGCTTTCTCATCGTAGTAGAGTTGCTTAGGGTATGGTATATGAGTACTGCCACACTTGGTGCAGATAGGTGCATCTAAGGGTCTGGTACACTCACCATGCAACAGTGCAGGTTGAACCAGTAACGGTGGCACAGTCATGGAAGGGAAGACTACCTCATTGATTTGCTAGCGTGATAGGCTCCCCCCACCTTTTCAATAGGAAAATCCTTATACACTAGGCTTAAAAGTAGCCAAACATGACCTGCACAAGGTGGTTTCATCTGGTGTATGCAGCATGTGCACAATGATCTGACCCCTGTCCCGGCATGTTGTCCATCCATCGTTGGCTGGAGCGTGTCCTAGGCATGTCTGAGCAGCCGAGTGGTGTTGCTTGCATACCCATTCTCCTTCATGGTCGGAATTGGATGCGCCACCCTTGTGCCTAAGCATGAAAAGTGCTTGGAACTACTTTCAGGGGGCGCCATCTCAATCGCGGTTCATGCTGCTGGAGGCGACACCCTTACACAACTGGACCTCCGCCAGATGCATCACTGGCAAGAGGAGCCCGCTGTCGACGCAGCTCCGTCTATCGCACACCCAGCACAGCGCGCCCGGCTGTGCAGCAGTTCCAGCGCTGCATATTGAGCACCTGCCACTTAATGGCAGCATTCAGGCGCACGGCACTCATGCAGCAGTTCCAGCGCTGCGCATTGAGCACCTGCTTCCCAATGGCAGCATTCAGGCGCACGGCACTCATGCTCCTGTTGGTGAGCGTGCACAGAGTGAGCCCCCCCCCCCTCTGAGCTCACACCGTGCGTCCCAAGCCATGCAGCGGAGAGGACTAGCATGCAGCCTGCCACTACCCCATCCAACCAGCTCCAGGGGGCCCCAGATCGTTTGCAACAGCAGCGGCTGCAGAAGCGCAAGTCCCTGATGACAGGAGAGGTCTCTGTTGGCCTCACACTCTTCTCCAAGGTGCACCGACACAGATGTCTACTTGCATGACACATACGCGCCCCAAAATGCATAGTGGGTTGGCATGGCACCAGGAGGCACCTTTCCAAGGAGGAGCTGTTGCGGCTCCCGTCCCACCAGCTTGGCAGGGCGCACATGTTTGTAGGCAGGGTTGATGCAAGCCTTTTGTGTCCATGTGCCTCTTCCTCGGGCATATGTTTTTACTGCTGGTGTACTGCCGTACAGCTGCACTTGTTGTTCTGACGCTCTCTGACACGATGTCGTCATCTGCAGGAGGGATGTGTGCTGGAGCAGAACTTCAACTCGCTCCTGTACTATGGGTACTTGAAGGGCAAGAGCCTGTGGGAAGGGAGCTTGCAGGACCAGCTGGCCCATTGGGACACCAAGCAAGAGCATGCTGCCGGTCTTTTACAGCAGCTGTTTGAGCATGTGCCTGATCAGCTGGAGTCGCTGCTGCAGGTGAGGGCAAGTGCAGGGTTGGCTGCATCCCATTTGTAGAGTCTTTCGTGTTGATTGTTTCCGTGACAGGGACTTGAAAGGCCGGGCCTGATGCAGACATTGTAAATGATGATTGTATTAAGGCGCCACAAATTAAGGAGCAGTACTTTCGTGCTGGCGGCGCCACAACTTTGGCAGCAGTGCTTCTGTGCTGGCTGTGCTCACCGTCCGTGGGGCAGTAACCGAAATCGTCGGCATCTGTGATTGGCATGGTGACACCACATTCTTCACCCAAAGAGGTTGAGTGCGGACCCACTGTGAAGCTTGAAAGTGCCAAGATTAAAGTTTCAGAGTGTGAGTTATAAAGCTGGTGTCTGTTCTATGATTAGAGATGATTAGAATTTTTAGAGATCCCTCATGGTCTTGAAAGAGTATGAAATTCAATTGCAGCAACCCTCTTATTGTTACCAGTAAAAATGATCTACTCCTGAAATCAATACAATATCAATATTAGTAATGCATAATACAATGAGAGCTCTGCTCAGCCGTACCGTTTAATACTGCATTAGTGTGTGGTTTGTGTAATTGTCCCCATGAACAGCCCATCCCTTTCCAAGCCTAACTCTTACTTCAGCGCACACTTTGGTTTACCACCTTATCTCTGCAATCCCTGTACCATTCTTTGCCCTGGAAAGTGCGACAAAAAGCTGCTTTTATGTGCAACTGTCAATGCCAGGCGAGTGGGGAGATAGGCTGTGCGTGGGCCAGGGGCCAGGGTAACAAAATAGTTACAGTTGAAGGTAGAGCCCAACGCTCGCACAGCTCACTTCCCCGCGGCCTCAGGGGATCAAAATCTTTTCCTAGGGTCCGCAATCTCGGTCAAATCAACCGTTGTGAAAGTGCCTGGGCCAGCGAAACAAAGAGAGTCACAGAAGAAACTAGAATATGACATCTCTCACGGAGCACCAAACGATAAGCCCATTATTTGAATGATGACCTGTTATAAGTCAGCACAATTAGACCTGCTCAGCTTGCAGGAAGATGCAGTACAGGGCAAGGCAGCGGCATGTTTGCGCAAGTGCTCACAGCGGACGTCCTCCTCGACCTCCCCGCATGAATTCGACTTTGCTGAGTCAAACTGTGGTGCATATGCTGCCTGTAGCCTGGAGCGCCGGGGATATCGTGCAAGTTTGGAATCGAACACTTTGCTTGCTGCAGAATGGCCCAAACCTGGCCCCACTTGCCGCTCACAAGAAAACTGGAAATTATTGTGCACATCATTATTTCATTATTTTGAGATCTTGGTGAGACGAACTGGCCAGGAACGGTTGAAACAAAGGAATTTGAGATCTCAGTGAGCAGCGGGCTGAAACCCGCGCCTCAGGTACAACCCGCGGGGTGCCCTCGACCCCTATGGCTGCTCAATGTGAGGAGCTGCCCTGGAAAGCTTATTGAGATGGTTTGGGGGTCTGTTTGTGGGGACAAGTGTGTATGTTGCGTTTCACCTTGTCCCCCCTTGGTGTTGGGTAGGTGGCGCAATTTCTCCCCTTCACACGCTCTTTTTCCTCGCTCCTGCTCTAGTTTGCCGTTCCCCTTTTGCCCCTGGGAACGTGCCTGCTGTCGCTTGGCTATTTTTGCTTACTCTTGTGTCCATCTTCTCCCCCCTTGTCTGTTTTCCCCTTGCACTTCTGTGTCCGTTTCACTCCATCCCTCCTCTGTCTACTCGTGCGTGCTGCAGTTCTTGCAGGACCCTAGCAGTGAGGTCTGGAAGGGTACTATTCGGGTGCCTAACAGCATTGGGTTGAGGACAATAGATGCGAGCATGCAGGCACCGCCTAGGGGCTCTTGGCCAGCAAGCAATCCAGCACCCGAGCCAAATCCTAGCCCCTTTGCTGGAGCTGCACAAGCACCTCTGCTCGCATCGGACGTCCACACAAGAAGCACGGTGATGGCGCATATTTCTGGCAGTGCCGTCACCCCTCAGCCCAGCAGCAGCATGGAAATAACAAGCCAACTAGCAGGTGAGCCGCATATTAGAAGCAGGGTCACTGTTGGGCAGGTTAATTTGGCTGGTCAAATAGGGCAGAAGTCAAAATCATGACTGATGAGTGAGCTTGTTTTACATGCCAGGGGCCAGGGGCTAGCACCTAAAAACTCGCAGCTATTTGGGAGTGATAACACTTAAAGCAGCTCAGCCAAGCCTGTTGGGGTTCTTGCCCCAAATGGCTAGGGGTCGGCATATAGGGCTACAAGAACGCAATGTACGCCGGATCCCCCTTCGCCAGCCCGAATTTCGCCATCAAACTTGAATGTTGGATGGAATATGATGTATGCTGCCAAAGATAGAAAAGAGAATGTTCATTTAGTTGCGCTTTATGGCGTCGTGGGCTCCGATATTGCACTATATTTGATGCACCTGTGCTACCAGCAGGGGCCAGGTGCATCATGCACACCATCCTCTCTGCACCCCTGCACCCCCATTTTGGCGGCTATCTACCTGGATAACTTACCCACACTCATTACCGGCATGAATACATGTGTCACAGCTTGTTTGGCCAAGAGCTTGTGCCCACAGCACAGCCGCACCAGAACATGAAAGCGCGCGGAAGTACTCCGGGTGTGTGCATGTGTCCTAGGATGCAGGCATGCCAGTGTGTGTGGTGTTGTCATTCTGTACTGATGATAAATGAGGCAAAAGGTTGCTCCAATGAGTGAAAGAAACAGAGAGCTGCACCAGCAAAGTTGCGCCACTTGTGATGCCGTGCCCAAGCTGCACTTTGCTGCTCCTAGCGCTGCTTGCACCCATTCCTTAGCCTTGAGCTCCAGATACTGTATCTGGTCAAGGCTTTGTCCGCTGCCTGCCCAGCTTGTTCACCACAGCAGCAGACATGACTAAGTTGGCACACATCGGAACCGTCTGGGGCTCCCGGCCAGACGCAGGTTTCTCCTCCATACATGAAAGGTATAAATTCTGATTCTCAACATTGATTCAGGCCAACCTGTCATTCGAGGGGAGCTCGAAGCAAGTGGATCAGCAGGGCACCATTTTTGCATGTCATATCCTGAAACGTGCATTGCGCTATAAAAGCCAGCACCGACCCCTATAAATGGCTGGAGTGCCTAGTGTGGAGTGCACTTTGTTTTGAGTGCATCCTCACTTTGCCAAGGGGAGACCCCCCAAGGGCTGGCCTGGTGGGGTTGTTAAGCCAAATCATCACCTTCCTGGATGGCGCCCCTGGCCCATACTGACATGCAAGCGTAAGCAAGCGTCTTCCAAGAGTTTATGGGCAGTGTATTTATGGGATCTGCAGAAGAGGAGCTGGCAGAGTCCCCATAAACCTAAGATTCCAGGGTTATGAAGTTTCTTGGCAGCCAGCCAGTCAATTGGGGTTTTGAAATGGTGACTTGCATTTGAATTATCTTCATAAGCCCTGGAGGGCCTCAGCTGCCATGGTTGGCACAAATTGATAGCAACTTGTCAAACGCTCGTTGACATGGCCAATTATAAGCTTTTGGGCTGGGGTTATTAGAAAACTAAGGTACAGTCCAATTCAATATGGGCCGCCTCACTAAAGCACAACAGCGGCAGCAGCAGCATGGCAAAGACATGGTAGCAGAGCTAGTAAATACTTGTAGGTAGCCTTGCATATTCAAAACTTGCCGAGCAGCGGCCAGGCCCACTGGTCGACCCTCTGCAGTAGCTTAAGCTTGCAGATGCGCGCCAGCAAATGGCCAAAGCGCAGCAGCAGCAACTTGCAGCAAAGCAGCAGCGAGTGGCCAGGCACGTGTACTCAAACTGGCCAGGCAGCAAAGGCGGCCGTGTTATAGTGTGTGCGTGTGCATGGGCGTGCGTGTGTGCGCGCGTGCGTGCGTGCGCGTGTGTGCAGACGAAGCAGCCAGGCCAACTGCTGGATTAATTTTGCGGCATGTAGCAGCAGCAGCTCTCAGGGCGCTGCCAGAGGCAACCCTGGCATGGCAAAGCCACTCGATGGCTGCAGCGGTATCTGCTGAGTCTGCGCTTCTGCCACAGCACCGGTCGGTCCCTGACAGACTTCTCCTAAGTTGGCCCGGCTGACTTGATTAGTGGCCTGGTCAAACGGCCTGGGCTTAGATTTTAGGGTTCAAGACTAACCCCTTTAACGTAAAGAAATGTCATGAGGGCGTTCTAGCTAAGACACTAATGAGAAGAATTCTCAGAGCCGGGGCTGGGGCAGGTTTGTTAGGTCTGCTCATGCCTCTTAGATGTTCTCACATAGTACAATAGACATTCTGGCACATCGCGGAAGCAGGAGCGGAAAATGGAGGAATGGCCTGAAATCCTTCCTTTCCCTCAGTCCCTCCGCTTCCAGGAGGGGTCCCAGTGGCCAAACCGAGCAGCCTGCCAGCTGGGCAGGAGTTCCTCCTTTTCAACACAGAGTTTTGCTGTGCTGATGGGTAATTATGCATAGAACGGATGGACATTTGCGAACATTCTGGGTGGAAGGAGTGCACTTTTTGACGCAAGTTTTTTTTAAAGCCTATACCATAATGGTTTTGGCCCGCAAATTGTGCACAGCTTCTTCTGTAGCGTGGGTTGAGCCTGAATGCATGTGTGAGCCAGTGGGGAGGCCTGCGCCATGGGCACTTATGGGGGTGGGAAGCTTTTTCAATGGCGGTCCTCCTTGAGCATGCCAAGCTATATGTCAGGCACATTGCAAACATATCCTCATGGGTTCTAAGTATTGCTGCTGGCACTTTACTCTCCACAGAGCGTGTTGTCTCCATGGAGCGCTTGCCCCGACGAAACGTCAGCGCTGGGGTGCTTTCTGGTAGAGAGGGGGCAAAGCACAGCAGATTGGCCACCCAGCTTGCTGCCAAAAAGCAGCGCCACTCCTTCCATGAGCGAAGTAGCCAACAAGGGCCTCAAGTAAGGCGTGCTCATGTGCTTGGATCTTGCAAGCTATGAATCAGCCAGGCAGGGCTCGCTGGGGACTGCTGCAGTGCTGATGCAAACTCACATACGCATACACACCTCCTTTATTAGCTCATGTGTTGCGCTTGCCCAGGCTCGCAGCTGCTGCATGGTGAAAGCATGCCTGCAGGCTCGTGAGAATGCCTAGTTTTAAATTCCTTGCACCGTAACCCTAGTGTAACGGAGTTTTGCCCTCATGTGCAGGCTCATGCGGCGCGCCCAATGTCTATGGCCAAATGCTGCACAGACACGGTCCCCAGCGCACTCCTGCTTGACTCCTCCTTGGGGTGCGAAGGCTTCAGTGGGGCGGGCACTGGCTTGCCACTGAAGCAGGACGGGGTGCCTTCATCCCTAGCACTTGCAGTCATGCAGCCAGATCTTGCGTGCCCAGCGCCCTTGGACAGCAGCCCTCAACACGCGGATGCGGTCCAAGCGGAGATCAGCGCCCCTGCACATGCACAGCCCTGTCGGTCACTGCGTAAAGCAGCAGTGACTGCCTTTGAAGTGGTCGACTGGGGCCTGGAGCACCCAGAGTTCAGTGGCAGCTCTGTCAGCAAAGCTGCCAGCGGCCCGCAATTGGTGCGGCAGGGGCAGCAGGTGCACATGCCATGGGCACATGCCCCGCCAAGGAAAAGCTTCTCAGAAGGAGAGAGGAATGTACGCACAGGCAGGGTGCGCTTCACGACCACGAGTCCCCAGGACATGGATGACGCTGGCGCTGCAGGGGATGTCAGCAACTTGCATGTAGTTGACAGGGCCATCCAAGCAGGCCTTACGCGTGCTGCCTTGGTTGGGAGCGTGCTGAAGCACACAGCAGGCATGGCTGATTGTACGGATGGGGCCAGCATGTTGGCAGGGGACCAGCAGCAGCTGCTGATTGGAGAGGTTGGGCCAGCTCAGCTCCCTATGGCCCTCACAGGCCACCCTTTCACAGCATCCATTCACAAGGAGGTCTTGCAGGAGGAAAGGGAGGATGACGTGGCAGCAGAAATCAACAATAGGTGAGGCATTAGAAGGCTGCATGCAGGTGGCGAGGCCCTGGATCTCTAATGGAACACCTGCAGTCGTGCTGGATTTTCTCAAGGCCCTGCTTTTGTCGCATGATTGAAGCTGCCCTCCACGCTGCAAGCCCTAGTTACCAATTTAACCCAAGCGTCGTGCTTATACCGTAAGTTTGTTGTGCTTGCCAAGGAGATGAGGAGCACTCCCAACAATATTCCCATGCTCTGCACATCGCACAATTTCAAGGAAAACAGCTGCCTCCAACTCAAGCCAAGCCACATGCACTTGTGCCCTTCTCACCTTGCAGCCAAGAAGCCACAGCAGACACCTTCTCTTACCATGAAGTTGAAGTGAAGCTTGTTTCTGACCCTGTGTCTGACAGGCGCGTCTAGCTGCAATGACACCTGCCAGTGTGCAATGTTTACCGTGTGTGCACGACCAGTTTGTTTATTAAACGTACTAGATCATGAAATGATTATTGAAGAGGCTGACAAACCTAAAAGAATTGGGCAATTAGATTTACAGGGGTTGCAGGGGGCTCTGTCAGGAATGGCCCCCCAGCCCAGCGCCAACCCCTTTACTAAAAGGCTACAGGCCAACCATGCATGCACTGTGATGGAGAAGGATAGAAGAATAGAATGATCTCTGAAATTCTGGGAAAGCCAGTACCAAAACAAATCATAAACAATGTTTGAAATTGATCCCTGGTCCTAAAACAAACTGAAACAAAATAAATGAATATTGAACTTTGAAATCTCTGACAAACTGGTTGTGGACAAACATTTTTTTATGTGCATGTTCGTGCTCCATGTGAGGATAAGCATCTGATTGAATGGCTTCAATGGCATGTCCAGCCATGTTGCAGGAAGCTTGGCAATCATGTGTTTCCTTCAACCTTTGTTAAATTTCGTGGATTATGGCATGAGCGCTTGCGCATTGAAGCATTTCTCATATATAACATTACCTTTTTACCAGTGTCAGTGCCAAGTTGCGGGTGCATCAAAGACAGCTGTCCAAAGCAGCTGCAGGTGCATGTGCAAGCAGCATGCAAGCAATCTTGGGATCCCATTCCCGGAAATTGTGACATTCATGAATAGGGTTATAGTGGCATATTGTCGGTGCTGCTGATCCAGTGGATGAAGTGCAATTTTGGGAGAATGGGTCAATGCTACGTCAGGAAGGACTGGAAAGGTCAAAATTCATATAAACTGCAACCTACATCTCGGTGCACTGTAGGCCTGGAGAATCATCACCAGCTAGGGCTGCAGCTGCATAAATCACGTATGTAAATCATGTAGGGAAACCTTGTCTCCTCAGACATCCTCCCGAGGTAAATGTTTTTTCCAACATACAAAACCCCAAACAAGGGGTTTCTGGGGGTCTTGCACGATTGGGGCCCTCCCTGTTGGCCTCCTGAGACCACCCCCCATTTTCGCTAAAAGGGAAAAAGTGAAAAGTGCACTTTGGGTGTTCGAATGAAAAAGTGAACATTTTTGGGTGACTGCGATAATTTTCACTTTGTTTTTGGGTCGAATGAAATTTTGTGTGTGATTGCGGCCTTGATTATTTTTGCACGTTCCAGGACATGTTACTTTCTTGGCTTCTATGCTTTTGCTTGGCATTTAAGGAAGCTTATCACAAGAGCTGGTTCATGATTCATGCTGGCACCAAGAAACCATAGGGAACCCTGGTCTACAGGACCAGAGAAATTGGCGTGTCGCGCTATCTGTCAACTATTGTCCATCAACTTTTGGGGCACACTCCGGTTGAGCTGTGGTATGGAAATTGAATATCACGCCTCTTAAGGCTGGGGTCACACTGGGCCAATTTACCCCCCCAATATTCAACTTCTCGAAAATTGTCCAGGTATCTGTTTTTCATGCGACAAGGTTGCAGGGCAATCAAGGAAGCTTGCTGTTTTTTTTTTTTTCGTGTCAAATTCCATGTGCTCGATTTGCTACAGAATTTTGACTGCGGAAACGCAGTGAAAAAAAGGAAGATGAATTGGCAAGCGGTTACATTGGGAATTCAACGCCAATTCAGGGTGGTCGATACAACAAGCTGTAGAAATCCAAAACTCGTATATAAGTTCTTGATATTCTGGTGCTTGCACACCATTGGGTCGCAATAATCCCAGACAATGATGTTGCTGATACTCACTGAGGCAGCTTGCAGTCCTCTGGATGGCAATCCTGACGTGTGGATCATCCCCAGTTTCCCTCATCTGCATGGTTCTCAAGGAAGCCATAAAGCCAACTCCTGTATCTTCTCCAGCGGTTCTGCACGCCTTCCTCGCAGGTCAGGGTGCTGAGTCTCAGGCACTCTGTCTATGGCACTCTAATTAGAAATTTCTAGATAGAGGTTCAGGTTGCAGGCCTGACAGGATTTAGCTAGACTGCCTTCGCTCAAATGGTTCAACAATGTACTGTAACCTATGGGAGAGGTGCCTCTACTGCTGCTGCTGCTGCTGCTGCTGCTGCTGTTGCTGCTGGTGCTGGTGCTGCTGCTGCTGCTGCTGCTCTGGCTGCGCAAACTTTTTCAGCATTGGAGGGTTTGCCACGCTTGCGCTTCCCAAGCTGGGGCTGGATGCTTTGGGTGCTGCGCTTCTTTGGGCTTGCCTGTGGGGTGTGCTGAGTGTGTGCGTGTTCCTGCTGTGAGGGGGAGTGAGTCAA
>LKMJ01002328.1_pt1 | contig 17373 bp, 21 predicted proteins | sample 643391 | NCBI WGS metagenome assembly LKMJ01 (sample SAMN04112250, study PRJNA286221) | soda lake metagenome | biome: soda lake; feature: Kulunda Steppe; material: water; isolation source: sample PL-Br10 brine of Picturesque Lake | place: Russia: Kulunda steppe | collected 2010-07
ATGATAAGTCACCAGTTTGTTGTCGCTTTCCAGAGGGTTCATGTCAGCAATGTCCCTCCACACTTTTCTCATCCTAAACCTCAGGTCAGCAGTGAAATCCGAGTAACAAACAGGGAGCCCCTGCAGGGAAGCTTGTGTATACGTGTCACAGCCTTGCAATCCCTCAAACGTGCGCAAAATATCCGAAGCCCAAGATGTTTTTGCCCGAGGCACCAGCTTCAGGTCTGCATGAAGGGTCTGCTTAAGAGTGGCACTATTGGAGGACAACATCCCGTTGTTAAACCGAATGGCAGCTCTAAACCAATAGAATTGCAGGGGTTCATGTGCACATTCACGTAAAACAGCCCAGTTAGGCGCAGACCGCTTCACACCCAGGGTGCCCTTAAAGACTGAAAGCTGTCAAATGCAACGAACTGGAGGTTAAGTTTAAACACATCACCTTCGCGCAAAAACCCTGAGCTCCAAACCTGACAGCCATACATACCAGCAGGCACAACATAAGCCTTAGCAAGCCAAAGGGAAGCAAAAGGTTTGTCACATAGGGCAGTGCCCCGTACAACAAGTTACGACTCTTTAAGATGCTTTTAGGTATGAGAGGTATGAGATATAGATAGTGAAGGATGACTTTATCAGCATCCGATAAAATGCTCGCAGAAAATATCATCTGCTTTAACATCAGTAAGCAATGAGCTGTCAGTGCATTATTTTACTGTTTAAGCCAGGCAAGTGCTTGTTCAAAGCTCCTAGGCCCTAGGTGCCCCTTTACCTGATGTAGGGAGTAATTATACTGCCTACTGTGCGGTGCAGTTTTCTTTTCCCTAGCAGTACCTGCTGCAAGAGATTGTTGTACCAGACCATGCTAGCAGAATTCCACTGGTTTCGTTCAGTGCTGCAATGTCATACACAAGGCTGAGCCTCGTTTCCCTTTTCCAAGTTTTTTTAGGTACAACAAGTCAATGGTGCAACAGCAAGAATAATTAACATTTTTTACAGAGCTTTCTCTTACAGCCAAGCAGTCACACTTTTTTGACAGGTGGCTTACTCAAAAATACCCTTGTGAAACCTTGAAATCTAGGCGCTCGCCCAGCCTAGAGGGGCTTGGTGCGTGAGGCGCGCGTTGGCTGCCTTCATTTTCCATGCTGCCAACAGCCCTTGGGCGCCAAAATGTGCAGTGGGCTGCCTGTGCTCCTGCCGCTGCTGCTTACACAAACAGCCAACTCGCATGGTGCCTGCTGCCAGCCAGAGTTGGGCAATTTCACTTGCGCAAAATCATGATGCCAGCTTACATGCTCAATGACATTATGGACTATTTTTTGGCTGGCGAAGACCAGCAACAAACCAATCAGCCTAACGATCTGGCTGGCGGTTAACCCTTTTTAACTTAACATGCTCAATGACAAAGGCATGCGCAGCTGTCCATGAGGAACGCAAGCATAAAATGGCTGCATCTGTGGGACACAGCTGCGCACGTCATGATGGACTCTTTGGAGGAGGCCCGGGTGAAGACATAATGTGGCAGCGTCCAGTACTCTACTACCTTCCTGACCAGGGGCTGTTGCATATTAATAGAGGCTCATGACTCCTCTGTTGGACACATTCAAGCATGCGCATGACAACACTGGCACAAGTAAATGCCTCAGCACAGAAGAATTAAAACTGGACAGCTTGGACTCGGCACAAAAAGCTCTTATCAATGTGAATCATGCTCTGCAGTTGTCGACGAGGCGCAGGATGGATATGAATGACACCAAGAGCACTTAAATGTGCTACTCAGAGCATTCTGGGACAGCTCAGAAATGCACTTAGTCTTCTGCCCCTGGGGGCAGCGGCAAGCAGATGCGCAAGCACTAGCGCTTGACATTTCCAGGGTGCTGTCTCAGACCAGGAATCCAACACACCTAATGTGCTTGCTTGCTTCTTATCTTATTATGCAAAGCAGCATCATATGAATCAGATGACATGATGTTTACTCATAATTAGCAGACGAACAAACAAATCATTCAGCCATGGCCTCATTCTTCTCCTCTGCCTTGATGTAAGCCTCCCTAGCTAGGAAGAGGCTGCTGGCATTATCTGCCATCCACAGCATCACATCCTGCAACGGCAGGAAGATAAGACACCATGAGAGATGAGTGAGCTGCACATTGAGCAAAGGGAGCTCATGGGAGTTCCATGGGCTGCAACCAAGCTTGCTGTGTTCCGAAATCATTGCGCTGAGCTTCATACTGACCCATGGCACCGGAGGGTGGAGTTTCACAACACAGGTCCACTTAAGCATAGCTCAGTTTACATGCGTGGATGATCTGAACAGGAGACCTCTGCTAAGTTCCAATGTCCAGCTCCCATGCTGAGTGAAAGTTATGTCCAGCTCCCATGCTGAGTGAAAGCAATGTCCAGCTCCCATGCTGTGTGAAAGCAAGCGCAGAAGATGTGTTATGAAGGAGCCAAAAGGTGAATGGGTGTTTGTCAGGAAGTACCCACATGTACTGGACGACAAGGGTTTCAAGTACTGCCTTGGCCGCATTTCCACGCACAAGGTAGGTATTAAGATAGGGGGGGCGCTGAGAAGAAGACAGACGCTGCATGAAAATTGCGGTGCTCAGGAGGCTGCCCTGGCGACAGCTCTGCTTACAATGGTACTATCTAGGCCAGGGGTGCTATTTGGGGGAGGGGTAATATGTAGCCTTCATTGCCCAACATGCCATCAAACAGACAGCGCCCTACATATCTTCAGGTTGTCAACACCAGACCATCGCCGGTAGTAATACTGAGCACCACAATATTGCCTGTAGACTGATCATGAAAGCTATTGAGGCAGGCTTCCTAGGGGGATGCTCTGTCAAAATGGATTTGGCAGTGACATCCGCTTAGCAGTACAAAATCTTACAGATCCTCGAAGGGTCTACCGACAGAGCCATACCTGCATGGCTGTTTCTCCACCGCTTCCCTAATGAGCAGAGACTCACTATTAGTCTTCCAGACGGTATGCTTTAACATAAATGCCTACCAAAAGAAGAAACGTACCGAATGCCCACCCTAGGCATGCATGAAAAAGTAGGGCAGGGTGCAGAGGGGATGGGGCGTTCTCGGCAACAGCACCAGCCTACCAGCCTGTGTCCAGATTAAAACTCCAGTCAGCCCACACCCAATCCGTGCAGTGGAAGTCAAGTATTATGAAGATAGCAGGCCCAGGAGCCAGCTCATGGCCGCCAACAGACAACATAATGAGCTCTGTCAGCGCCTAAAGAGAGCCGCAGCTAGAGTCAGCCTCCACACTAATCCTCAGAAGGGTGGCGCTTTCAACAGCCCTTACAGTTTGGCGCCACTGGAGACTCTTGAAGCTCCCAAACTTGCATGGAAGCTTACTGCTCACTTGGTTCCGTATGCTTACAAACTTTTTAAGTGCCAGATGCACTCTTTAGAAAACTTGTGCCACTGCTCATTGCCAAGGTCAGGAATGGGGCACTGCTCGCCACCCTCCTGATCCCCATCGACCAGTTTCTCTTTCTTCTGATGGGGTAACATGGTGCCTTGGCCCTAAGTGGCCCCTTTTCCTTGATTGATGTAGGGCATGTTCCTACTGCCTGCATAGTTTTTTTACTTTCTAGGGCATCTGGGGTATCTAGGTCACGGCCATCATAGGGTGACCCCTGACACTGCACTAGGCCAGGGCACAGAGTGACAGCTACAGCACAGATTGGCCCCGGCACGGCGACGCATTCAACAGCAGCATTCAACAGCGAGGGCACCTGAGGCATCCAATAGCGAGGGCACGTGCGGCATTCAACAGTGGCATAGCAGCATTCAATAGCGAGGGCCCCTGCCAGTTATGAGCCCAGATGGCGCGTGCACCGCTGGTGTGCAGCTTGTGCTGCGGCACGCAGGAACAGCTCGCGCAGCAGCCATTTCCAGCGGCGGCCTGGACAGTGGCGGCCACAGTGGCGAGAGCCTGGGCCTGCCAGTTGTGCACTCTGATGAAGAGCACTGGTGCGCCAAGGGAGGGCAAACATAGAAAAGGAGGGAGCGCCTTTTTGCTCATAAGGATCCCGGGCCTCGTAATACCCTGTAATAGACCAAAAGGCCGCGGCAGCCAGCTGGTCGAGCACTTATGAGCAGCTGTTCCCAACACAACACTGACCTGGACCATGGTGGCCACGGTGGCGAGTTGGTCATCTGTCAACAGTCCCAGGGGGATGATGTCCGGGAGCTTCACCATGAGCCGTGCCAGGTGCTCAGCGCCATACACCGCCCGCGGCATTTGGCCATCGGCCAGGGCCTGTGGGAACACGCATGCATTAAGGTGTGTGCGCGTGTATGTGCGTGCATGTGTCTGTGCGAGCAGACCGCCAAGTTCTGTGCTCTCCATGCACGCCAACCCGCAGGCACGCACCCTGGCCCTCAAGCCATGCATGCGTGGGGCATGCAGCTGCGCTGGTTTAGGGTTAGCGCAGAGGTGAGGAGTGTTCACCTGCGGCATGCCTGATGCACCAAGCGGCACTCAGGACATGAAGGCATCAAGAAGAGTACTCATAAAAGGAATGGGCTGTTGTATTGGTGGAGGCATGAAAGGCAGGGAGCACCAGGTGCAGTCCATTGCATCCAGTCACGGCCACGCATCCAGCTGTCGCCAGATCGCAAGTAGGAGGAATGAGCCACCATGACGTCCATGAACTGCTTGCTGTCCATGAATCGGTGCATGATTTATATTGAAGGGAATTGTTGTGGATGCACCAGGTGCAAGGGGCACGTGAAAACTCATTGAAAGGAAACTGGAAGGGATTTCTGAAAGAGGGGTTGACGCCCTCCGACCTGCAGTGCACTTGGCGCGCCTGACCTGGTCGCGCATCGGCTGCCGCCCTCCATTTGAGGGGTTGCCCAGCCGCGCAACTTGGAGCCATGCACGTGCCTCCCAGCCCATGAGGAGAGCAAGCTGAGTGGCCCCGCACTGCAGGGCTGTACAGTTTGCTACATAGCACTGTAAGCCGCACCATGTGGTGCGGGAGGGCTGTACTCTACTGTACTGTATCCTCTACAGAGAGTAATCTCTTCTCCTCATTTTTTCGCACTTCCTACCCCAATGCCTTAGCCCCACGCGCATCGCTTGTTGGCTGGCACTGACCAGCCACAAACACATCAGCCTGACGTGTAGGCTGGCGTTTAACCCTGACCTTGCAACCTTGTGACTTCTGCCCCCCGCGTGCAACAGCCAGGAAGCCACCTGCCCCCACTCACATCCGTTGCTTGGTCCTGCTCATTCCGATACAGCAGCAGCATGGGCAGCGCCTTGTCAAAATACGTCATGAGCCCGTGCGCCACCTCCTCCTCCGCATCCACGCTCCCCGATCGCCCTGATCTCGCCTGCGCATGCCGGCCGCACATTCACACAGTGCTTTCTAATCTCACACATACCCCAGTGCGCCCTGATCTTGCCTGCGCGTGCGGCACACACACACCAGCTGCGTCAGCTCTCTTTTTTTAGCCTCCTAATTTGGCCTGCGCACCTGCCCTACACGTTGTACGCACCAAATAACATACATGTCACACGCACGCTGAGTGTGCATATGCGTGGTGTGTGTGTGTGTGTGGGCGTGCGTGTGTGTGTGTGTGTGTGTGTGTGTGTGTGTGTGTGTGTGTAAGAAATGCAAGGCCCCAGCAAGTGCCACTTAAATGAGGGTGGGCAGGCATGGTGCCTGCATGAATGGTACACGCATTATGCTACATGCAATGTAAGTGAAATACACACCATGGTGCTCCCTCCAACTCATCCCCAGGGACACCACCGACACACACCTCCATGCAAGTGCCGCAACAGCAGCAGCAGCAGCAGCAGCAGTGGCAACAGCAGCGGCGGCGACGGCGGCAGCAAGAGCAGCTTTTGTGATGCGTGTGGGGTTGAGGCGGTGCGCTCATTCTCACAGCCCAGCAAGCCATGACAGGTGGGCATGTGCCAAGTAGCCCCCAGGGTGGGGCGCAGGGCGTTTTTCAAGCTGCACAAGCTCTTGCACAAGAGGCGTCTTGGGATATGCCAGGTCTCCACGAGGCGCACTTAGGGAAAGCCTGCTGCATGGCACGCAGCAAGACCGCGGCTTACATCTGCCACGCAGGGGCTGCGCGGCATGCAGCACGCAGCAAGACCGCGGCTCACATCTGCCACGCAGGGGCTGCGCAGCATGCAGCACGCAGCAAACTGCAGTTCACATCTGCCACGCAGGGGCTGCGCGGCATGCAGCACGCAGCAAGACTGCGGCTCACATCTGCCATGCAGGGGCTGCGCGGCATGTAGCACGCAGCAAGACCGCGACTCACATCCGCCACGTATCTGTCCATGAGCTCCGCCACACAGGGGTTGCGCGGTAGGGGCGCCAGCTTGCCGCCCTCCGCGACTTGCTCAAAGTCATCGATAAGGTGCTTCTTGACAAGGGGTGGGATGTCTATGTCCAGCCCTACTGCATGCCCAGCGCCTGCAGGGCCAGCAGCGCAACGGGCGGCGCGCTCTGCATTTCTGGCGCTTTGTGTGGTTGCACAACGGAGGCATGCCCCCCAGACACGGCACACACGCCGCTATGTGGCGCAATCAGGCAGCGCGCATCATATGCCCGAGTTGCGGCTGTACCTCTCTGTACACCCTTGTGTCGTATACACGCTTGTCATGTGCAACCTTGTTGTGTACACCCTCGTTGCGACCGTGCTCGAGCTGAATCACCACCCTCTGCAGTTGCCACCCTCGAGCAGTTGCCACTCTCTGCTTTTGCCCATCACGTGACAAAAGGGCGCACGCGTGCTGTGGCCCACCCTTGCTGCCTGCACCCGTAGGTCTAACCCTGTGGGGTGCCTGCAGGCATCAAAAGGTGTATCGGCGGCCAAGACCAGCCAAGCAGGATCCTGACTGCAGCTTGCAGATTATGCACACATGTGCATGCGCACATACTCACATACGCCGCGCACATGCACAAACAAACACACACACACGCACACAGGTACACTCACATACACACATATGCACGCGTACGCTCACATGTGTACACATGGGCGCGCTTGATCGACAGCCGTCCATGCACGTTATCTGCCACCACTTTTTTTCTGCCATGCAAAGCTATCCAACAGCCACCACCGCCCCTCAACCCCTGTATGCTGCACAGCCACATTCACACATGCCAACATGCACCAGCCACTGGACTGCCTGTCCCCATCCACCCTTTGTGCGCGAATGCGCAGACGTTCTAGCCCAACAGCGCTCCAGCAAATGCAGGTGCTTGCACACCTGTGCCCTGGAGGGTGCTAACATTCCTAGCAATGCGACCTCCGCACCTGGAGGGAGGGCTACAGGCTGCTGCTTGGGTTGAGCCTGCCGCTGTGCACGTCCCATGTTGGGGTTGGGCAGTGAAGATACGGGCACTCCAAGGGGCACAGCAACTCCCGTAGCAGGCTGCCTAGCTGCAGCAGCCCCTGCCCCAGCTGCCTTCTTGGACTTGGGATTTGCATTCTGCACTCATGAGGGGCCGCATCCGCGCACATGCGACAGTGAGGGTCGCATGCTGCTGGTTTACCTTCCTTCACACAATGCACTGCTCCCTGGTGGTTGTGTGCAATGCACCATCCTGCATGCAGCCTCATAGTCCTTGGTGCTTGTCAAGGGCTTGGTAGTGCTGACCATCAAGTATCACACATTGCGCACAGAGTTGGCGCACAGAGAACAGGTAACACAGTCTAGAGCACAGTTTTCAAGGAGGCACTGGTTAACGTGTGTACGATGCAGCATCTGTCAGCTTCAGTGCACACAAGCATGTGCCAACGACAGCTTTGTCAGCGCAGGTCCGCACACTGGCACCTACCAGAGCGCCTACAGCCGCTGCTTGGTCTGCCTTCACCAGCCCCACAGCTTCCACCCACTCATCATACTTCTTGTTCCAGCCGTTGTAGTGCAGGAAGTAGTACCACCCTCCTTGACCCCTGTACTCTGACTTCAACACCTTGGCCTCATAGTACTTGTCTGTGTGGGGCACAAATACTTTCTCCCCTATGCTAAAGGGAGGCTCCGTGGCCATGGTGGTGTGCACACAGCTGGTTAGGGTGTCATCTCATATCCCATGTACATCCACTTGCATAATAAATATTGAAACTTGATTTTTATGTGTGATCGCAGCCATATTCAGTCCACTGTGTGGACACACGCACTGATTGCACTGTATTAGTAGTTATAATTCTATTCATTTTTAACTTTATAAATCCAGATTGTCCTTCCCCCTTATCCATCATGTCAATGATTTGACAAGATGTCCGCCATAATAAATTCCCTTTCTTTGAAAGAGCTGTGTTCATTTCTGAAATGATACAAAATATCAGATGTACAGGAGCTTATAAAGTGTGAAAAATAGAGGAAAGTCATGTGTATCAGAATCTAGTGTATCAGAATGCCTTCAAGACTTAAGGTCAGACCATCTTCCTAAGACATACATCTCGCCAAGTTGCCTCAGCCTCATGGCAGTGGCAAGCCTGGGGGCGCTTTGAAGGACAAATTTGTCGCGCCAGATTATCTGGCAGTGCAGCCCCAGATGTATGCTGCATTGTGAGCCGCAGGTTGGTTGAGTCAGTTGGTGGAGTATGATCCTGCCGTCAGTTCAGCTGTAGCTGTATTTGAGTGCGTCAAAGACAAACTCGCAGTAATACTTTGTTTGCTCCTAGTGACCTTGAAAAATGTAAGCCAGGGAATAGACTCCCCAAAGGGGGGCAACAGGCGTGGCAGCGCCCAATCCAGTCCATCCACCCAGTCCATTGTGAGTACGTCTGACAGCAGCTGCATGTAGGTAAGGTAAGGTAAGGTAAGGTTTCAAGGCTGTATCCGCCGAACAAGGGCAGCTTAGCCGGTTGTGGCCTCCAGTGAGGTTCGAACCCCGAACCCACAGGTTGCGAGCTCGAGGGTGGATAATTGACTTTCCATCGCAGGTGCCCCGCCGCCTGCTCGACTATCCGGAGCCTAGCTACTGCATGTAGCGCTGACCTTGCCTGTCCGCAGGCTGAACATGAACAGAGAGAGATGGTGCAGGGAAGGAAAAGGGTTCCAGAGACTCCAACTCTCATCGCGGGCAACCTGTTGTCTGTTTGGTGTACACTGTTGCTGTCCGCAGCCAGTCCACACACCCTATTATGGTCATGCCACGAGTTTATTTTGTGTAGCAGTCTCTCTGCATGACAGCTTGTACTGCAAGTCAGCAGGCTTTGGGTAAGCCCCCCCTTTGGCTGGTACATTCCCGGTTCCTTCAGCTGTAGCTGTCAGTGGGATGATCAGAAATGCGCAACCAAACAGACTCTTTCCTTTACGCCCACGATAAAATACCCCTTGCCATCTTTCTCGCTCTCTCCAGACTCAGACTCTCCGGTCACAACCTGAGTGTCAAACATCACAACAGAGTCCCTTACGAGCTTAGAATTTGCACTGAATGCAACTGGCACTGAGTGCAAGGTGAAGAGCATGCATGTACTCTTAAACTGCCCGAGTGCTGACTCAGCAGAATCGAGCATCAAAAACCATCAGCTCTTCCATGCCCTCTTTAGTGGCACAAACAGGCTTAGAGACTTCGTCAGCCAAGCAGTTTTACAAGCTGACGTGCAACTGAGCTCAAAGTGCAATGCTTGTAAATCATCTCTTATCCTGTCTGCCATGAGTGATCTGACATAATCCTTCATGTTCAAAGAAAGGCTGCTGAAGTGTGAGCCGTTGATACCAATCGTTTTGTGGTGGATCTCAGGAAGAGGCACTTGGATTGTTGCCACCTTATTCTGAAACGCATCCTCAAGGGCGCAACAACAAACGCTCCACTTATTACTAATGGTCGGCCCTCCATACAAAGAGGGCCCTGGTCACGCATTTGCCTTACATCCTTCCCAGATACATTTGTTTCTTGACCTACCTTATGACATTATCCGCAGCGTGGCACGCTTCAGACTTTGAGCCCACACCCTGCGAGTTGAAACAGTGACCTGAACTCACTATACCTTCCCTTCTTGTGACTTGTGCAATGCTAATGATGAACAAGATGAGCAGCACGTCCTTTTCCATTGCACCCATCCACACGTGGTCTCTCTCCGCAGGACTAATGCATCTCTGTTTCCTTCCATAGGTTAGGTTACATAGCTGTACCTGCCGAATGAGGGCATCTTAGCTGAAGCCAAACAGGCCTGCAACCGAAACCAACATAGGCAGGCAAGGTTGTGATCTGAAATCTAGGCACAGCATTCCAGGCACTCATGCACAAACAAGGCCAGGCCTTGGGTGTCTGCTTGGCTAATTAAGTCTTTTAGCCTGTTTGAGCTACGAAGGGGGGAGGGGAAGAGTTGGCGGTGCTTGACGTGTAAGTTTACCAAGTCAGCACTATGGCAATCTAAGAGGACATGCTTCTCATCTTGCACACAGTGCCAGTTGCATTTAGTGCAGATTTTAAGCTCGCAAGGAACTCTGTGCTGTTGTGTCAGAGCCGCTAGATATCCAAGTTGTGACCAGAGAGTCTGAGTCTGGAGAGAGTGCGTGAAAAATGGTTAGGGATATTGTGTCGTAGGTATGAAGGCAGAGTTGGTTTGGTTGCGCGTTTTTGATCGTCCCACCAGCCAGTCTGACTCCCTACGGGCACTCCAAGATGGGTGTGACATGTCCTCATGACTCTGCTGGAAGCATGTGTTTTGTACTGTGAGGCCTGTTCAGGCCACTTGTCAGCATGTGCATCATGTGGGTGAATCGGGTCCAGCTGGAGGCAATATTGCCTTGGGGGGCCAGAAATGTTGGGAAACCCATAGAGGGACATGGGGACGCAGCATGCGCGCTGCAAGTATTTTGCGGCCCAGGCGAAAGAGAAGCAGAAAGGCAGGGCACCAATGTGCTGGGGCTGTGCTTGTGCGTGTATGTATATGCAGACACCCGCAGCAAGTGGTTGCTGCACCATGAAGCTTGTGTGTTTGCCTGGGGCTGGGTTAGCTCCTGTGTGTGCGCGCTTATGTACCTGCTGTATGTGGATGTGGGTGGGGGCTCTTGTGGGTGGGGGTGGGGTGGGGGGAGCGAGGGGTGGGCTTTGGCATGGCTTTGGGTGTGCTTGCCCTCTATCCATCTTTGTGCATGCCATCAAGCTATCTTTGTGCATGCCCTCTTGCCATCTTTGTGCATGCCCTCTAGCCATCTTTGTGCTCGACCTCATGCCATCTTTGTGCTTGATCCTGTCCTTCATGCCATGCAGCCAGCCTCTGGCACTGTTGTTTTGGTGCTCAAGGCTGACCGCCTGTGTGCTTGCCCATGTACTTTACAGCCAGCTCTTGGCATTGTTCTCTGCATGGGGGTGCCGTGCCATAGAAGTGCCAGGCATATGCCTGCGCATAGCATACTGGCTTGAGTCAGCATCTTGCGTTTCAGCTGGAATCTACATCACAATTCCCAGGATATTGCACCTATAAGCAGCCATTGGGAATTCAGGAAGAGCCAGCCTGTCCTCAAGGACAAGCAGTGTTATTTTTGTATGAATACTATGCATGTGTGTATAACTGTGAAGCCATGCACGAGTCAGGCAGTGGCACGACATTGGTATAAAGCACGACACAGCATGAATGCATGTGCTGCCTGCAACGCCATTGCAAAACTTCGTTTGAGGAAGGGTATGCTAGTGCTGAGGGCCATGCCTAAATGGCGGCCATCATGATGCAAGTGCAGGAGAGTCGACCAATAAGTGGCTCACTGGCCGCACCATTCATGCAGACCAGGATCCACTGAACAACAGGCTTAGCTCCCAAGCCTTTTGGCACAATCAGGGTATGGCAATTTTATCGTGCAAGAAACATCGTCTGTCTGAAGAGGATGTACCAAGGCCAAGGACATGTCATTCTTCTTTGCTGTAATTTTCCATGGTAATTTTCAAGCATTTTCTTGCTGCCTCTTGGGGCAGCACCCTGCTAAAAGCTGCAATGCATTGCTCTTGCACGGCTCTTGGAAACATTGTCCTTGCTGTCAAAGTTGACTGATTGCAAGACTTGCAAAATATTGTACGGTGGTGTACAGCAGGTCCCTTTTCCCTTTATAATGTGTCTGTCCCTTTCTTTTTTAGCTTAATGAATAGAGCTGTGCGCCCCTTCCAGTATGTAGCCATTGCTGAGTGCAATGCCAGTGGACTTGCCCAGATTAAGCCTTAATTTTCCGCACCAAAAGTACATTGCTCATTTGAGATGAACACCTAAGTAAGTCTGTCAGCAGATGGATAGAGTGCAGGTGAACTACTCAAACTCCGAGCTTGAACCTTTTCATAGGTTTTAGGCAAAAGGTCGAAAAAAATTGAGAAGCAAACTGCGTACATGGTGAATTCTTATCAGCTTGTAAGCTCTATGTCCGACAGTCTCAGACTTAGGCTGAATCAGGACTCCAGCCCATAAGCAAAGGCAGCACTCACTAACCTGGTTACTGTTGAACAGCAAGAGGGCACATGTTTGCAATCTCCACAAATGATAAGAAAAACAATACCACTACAATTCTTTGCAGGGAAGGCCAGGTGTCGGTCTCTGCTCATGATGTTGGTATCATGATGGTTTCATGATGACATCATTGGCAACCTCTTTATCACCATCGACATCATCACCATCACTACCATCGTGGTGAACATTATCATCACAGCAATGTCATGCGTCTTCATCCAAGAAAACGTGATCTTTTTCAAAATCAAGAAGCCCTTCAGAAGCAGCACATATGTTCACGCTTGCGCTATGCATTCTGCCATGAGTTGAGAGGCGTAGCTTCATGTTTGCTACACTGTAGGTTTTCTCAGAAGAGCAACCAAATGGGCCGGTGAACGTGTTGTTGTTGGAGATCTCTTTAAGATCACAATGAAGACCTGGTTGCAAGGAATGCAGCTTGGAGCTCTTTGCTCTGCGTGCGGCGCGCCAGCCATCAAGTGTCGCGGGTTGCAAGGCATCGTCGAAGAATGAGAGGGTCAGACTTCCACCATGGCTTCTCCCAGCTGCAGACACACAAGCCGTAATGTGCCATTGAATGATTCAATTAAGAAAGGCACACATACTATGTGTTCTAGTAGAAGGTACAGTGTCTCATTGACTTGGGAAGTCAGGGATCCGGATGGGCCCAGTAGGGATCCCTTACTCCGGGGTAATTACTTAAAAGCTTGAGCTGATGAAAACACCGGGGAGCAATGGGAAGGCACTCACAAGAGGAGACTTCGATGTAGAAGTCATTGTCTACTTTGATTTTGGCCCTGTAAGCATGGTGCGCACCAATCCAGCCATGGCACTGCCTGGAAGAAAACCACAGTTGATAGGTGCCTGCCTGCCCCGACAGTCGAATTTTTTCTTTCATTTTAAAATTCCGGATGTATTTGAATGATTAACACATCTAGATGTTGATTTGACGACCCGTGAAACTTCAACGGTTCGCGAACCGTCTAACAAACAGTTAGTCGAGCAGGCCCTTCATGCAGACCTGAAGCTGGCGCCTCGGGCTAAAACATCTTGGGCTTCGGATATTTTTTCGCCTTTGAGGGATTGCGAGGCTGCAACACTTATACACAAGCTTTCTTGCAGGGGCTCCCTATTTGTTACTCAGACTTCACTGCTGACCTGTGGTTTAAACCTAAATTTAGGATAAGAAAAGCGTGGAGGGACATTGCTGACTTGGACCCTCTGGAAAACGACAACGTCTGGCAGATACAGCTATGTAACCTAACCTAACCTTGGACCCTCTGGAAAACGACAACAAACTAGCGACTTACAACTCTTGGTTTGCCTGTCCAATCTTCGATCTTCAAGCTGATTCATGCCCTCGGGTGCAGAATGGCGGTGCCCCCCTGATGCCTCCTCGCTATCTGCACCTTGATCTCCCTAAGCTTGTTATGAGGAATGTGAGCAGGTTTCGCTTGCGAGCACACACTCTCGCGATGGAATCCTTCATCTGGCGCATTGGAAATGGCCACTGTGACAAGTGTTCCTGTGCTGCTGTTCAAAATAAGGTGCATATTCTTTTTCATTGTCAAGACTTGTTTGTGTGCTCTCTCAGAAGAAAGTACTCGTTCTTTTTCTTCCCTTTCTGCTGCCAATCCTTATCTATGGAGGCCCCTTATATTTTACATGCCTTGCCTAGTCAAACTGTCTTTGATTTTCTTTCTCAACGGCACAGCAAACTCTGCCATTCTATTTCGGACATTATGGACTATTTCTTGGCTAGCAAAGACCAGCAACAAACCAATCAGCCTAACGACCTTGCTGGCAGTTTACCCTACCTTGTAACCTTGTTAGCCAAACAGACACCGAAGGTCTGGCCTTGCTTGTGCATGCATGCCTGGATTGCTGAGCCTAGGGATCCAGAACCTGTTGTAACCTAACCTAAACTAACCTAACCTAGGGATCCAGAACACCACCTTGCCTGCTTAACTAGTAGTTGGTTTAAGTTGCAGGCCATCGGCTTCGGCTATGCTGCCCTTGTTCCGCAGGTACAGCTCAGCTGAATGAGCTTACACAGGCTGTGTAACCTAACCTGACCTTCAGCTGAATGAGATAAGAGGAGCAAGACTACTCCAGCGTGTAAAACCCTATTGCCAATAGTATTGGGAAAAGCTACGCACTCAGGATACACCCGAGGCGTGAATTAAGGAAGGTGGTTTCTCTTGCGAAAAAACCCCGCCCGATTTGAACTGGGGACCTTTGAGGACAAGTCCTCCACGCCGCAGTTTAGCGTCATGCTCAGGACAAAAGCCCCTGTTGGGGTGTATCAAGGGATCCTTTATAGCCCGAGCTAAGCTGGTGCAAACATCAGGCATTACCATATGCAGGCGTCATAAAGTCTGCTCAGCCGTCATCATGATGGCTTTAAGTGTAGTATGATACTACACTGAAAGCTCACAGTCGATGAGGCTTGTGCACTAATAACCAGCACCTGCTCTTTATCAACCAGCAAGAGAGAAGTCAATCTTGTACACTAGTGCTTGGCCTGCTGTACCTTAGGTTCCAGGCACTGGCATTTTTCCTTGATCTGTTTGCAGGCCCTGTGGCCTATAGAATGGCTAAGCTACCCTCGTTCTGCAGGTGTGTAGCCGATACCCAGTAAATAACCTGTCAGTGACAGCCTATGTACTCCCCAAGCAATCGTTGGCATTGCAGAAGCCCAATAAAATCCTTCATACTTTCAATATCATACATGGCATAAGCGTGTGATCATGGCATATGATAAGCCTGTAACTGTGACATTTCTGCAGCACACCACAACAAGATGACCATCTGCTTGAATAGGCACAGGATATATGCATCTCTGTCTCCAAATTTCAGGCAGTCCATCAGGTTTTGTTGGGTGGAGGCATGGGTCCATACACTATCTTGGTTGCCATATTCTGCTGCCAGGTGGCTCCTCCTGCTGATCCCTCTGGCCCCTTGGCAGCATCCCTGCTCAAGTCTGCTGTTTCTCCCGCAGAAAGGGGCAGGGCGTAGGGCGGCACCAAGCGGATATCAAGGGCCCAGTAAAGGGGGGGCATGGACACCTGCCATGGAGCGATGAGCGATCAGTGATCTGACAACATGCAAGACACAACAAAACAAATGCAAGGTCGGATTTTAGACCGCAATCTTGAATGTGCTGCACATGTCCTTATGAGCCACAGGCTGCCAGCTGTGCCAAGCCCAGCAACACCGTTTTGCAGCTCCGTATAATTGCGAGTTGGGATGCTGAACCATTGCTACTGCACGCCATATGCTTGCTGCTGCAGGGACTTGGTAAGCAAGCACAGGATTTACTAGCTTTCTATTGGCTAGTAAGGGACTTGGTAAGCAAGCTCAGGATTTGCTAGCTTTCTATACTGTGTAGTCAAAAAGATGCAGCACAAAGCTGGTCCAGTGCCTGCAGCAAGAGGGGGATCATAGCTTGCTTAAATGGGACCACGCACCTTGGACAAGCAATCATAGGCATCTTGTACTAGGAGGGACAGCTGGTCAGGCGGCTCATACACCTCCGGGCAGCCGCACATCACGACTGATGTGTATGTCTCGCCGACGCCGCTGCCACTGCCGCCGCCGCCGCCGCTGCTGCTAGCTAGTCTGCACAAGCAAACAAGAAAAGAGAGCTCTACATGACTTAGAATAGACAATTGGACTGATGGCTGTATGCTCACAACCAAGTCAAGAGCACTGGCGTGTGGCCTTGTATGGCCATGTAAAAGCAGAATGCTGGCCAGACACTTGGATGCTCTGCCAGGTGCAGGATCCCCCAACAACCGCAGTACAGGTGCCTGGGCACACCTCAAGCACTGCCCACGGATGCAAGGGAAACAAAAGGAAAGCTTGAGGCGCCCTGGCTCATGACAAGGGCCTGTCCCGCTCGCACCCTGAGGCCCCTGCGGGGCTGTGGGGGTCCACAGGCGGCGCACGGTTGGCTGCAGCTACAGCGTTGAAGCTGTCAAGCAGCTGAATCCACCACAGGTCTGCTGCCTTGGTGAGGTACAGCAGTTCCAGCGGGTCGTGCTGCCCGGCCTGCGTGCACAGGAGCAAAAATAATCTGTGGAACAAGACGGCAGGGGCTCTCACGCAGCACGGGTGCAACAGCGCATGCAGCACGGGTGCAACAGCACGCAGCACGCAGCACGGGTGCAACAGCGCATGCAGCAGCTCCAGCGGGTCGTGCTGCCTGCGGCCTTCAAGCAGAAACCAGTGCGCAGGTGCCGGAGATGCAGATGTTGTGTGTTTGAACATATGGGGCACATCAGGACTGCGCGTTAATGTGAGGCCTGCGTGCACAGTAGGCACAGCACCTTCTCCGCCGCCTGGCAGACAGGGCACACTGGCACGGGATGGCAGGGATGCAACTGAGCGCGCAGCAGGGGTGTCTGCTGGCTGCCTGTGCAAGCTTTGTACTTCCCATTCTGTTAGTAGATCACGCCACAGGAGCCTTGACAGAGGCCACTGGTTGGCTCCTGCTGTTATGATTAGCAACACTGACAGTCTAGAATGTATGAGAGTCTGCTTGACTAATAGGGGGGTTTGGGCATGGCTGCCAAGCCCTGCAAGCTTCAGCAAGTGACCCAGACACGGAGAGGGGGTGGGAGTGCGCGTGGCTCATGTCAAACACCGAAGACTCAAGCACACACGGTTGTGGGCTTGCGTCGCGCACAGATGCCGGTGACCACCCGCTTCAGCACAACGCCCCGCACCTGCAGGTGCAGGTACACCGTGGACACCGGTGCAGGTACACCTGCAGGTGCAGGTACACCGTGGACACCGCACCTGCAGGTGCAGGTACACCGTGGACACCGTGGACACCGCACCTGCAGGTGCAGGTACACCGTGGACACCGGTGCAGGTACACCTGCAGGTGCAGGTACACCGTGGACACCGCACCTGCAGGTGCAGGTACAC
>LKMJ01002329.1_pt1 | contig 17363 bp, 24 predicted proteins | sample 643391 | NCBI WGS metagenome assembly LKMJ01 (sample SAMN04112250, study PRJNA286221) | soda lake metagenome | biome: soda lake; feature: Kulunda Steppe; material: water; isolation source: sample PL-Br10 brine of Picturesque Lake | place: Russia: Kulunda steppe | collected 2010-07
CTGAATAATCAGTCTGCCCGTACGTATCTGTTCCGCCATCTCCACCGTTTCCACCACCTGCCACAACTAATAATTCAATAGTTTCTAAATCATCGGGAATTTTAAAGTTAGAATAGAAAGCATGAGATACAAAAACAACCATGCCTTTGTCGCAAATAACATCATTTTGGGAAGAAGCAGAAGATACTAAAACTGTGCCATCATGGTCAAACAGCATTACCCCGGCAGGTATATCCCATTCTAACCCACCTACTGCCCTTCCGGCAGCCATTCTCATTCTATTAGCTAACATATATGCACCTACTCAGCTATATTATTTCCAGCCTGAAATCCATACCAGCGAGAACCATTATTAATCGTCATAAATGTATAGATAGATACTCTATTTACAGGAGGTCGTTCAGGCGTTTCTCCTTCTTGCCATCTTACTGAAGAAGGCCATGTTATTGTTCTTAAAGAGCTATCCATTTTAACTATTAAAGTAAAAGAAAAACAGGGACCACTTGTTCCCGGAGCAGTAAATGCAAAAGTTGTATTACCTGTCATACTATGTTTAAATACTGTTCCATTAGCTACATTTATTGTTACTGTTCCCGAACCACTTGAGGGGCTAGGTACTGTTTCTCTAAATTGTTTTAAATTAACTTTATCTCCAGTATTCCAATCAAAATCTAAATCTCCTTCTAATGTATCTCCGTCTTTTCTAACATAATCATCACCAAGTTCATCTGTAATTTCTTCTATTTCATCTACTTTGCCTTCCAACACTCCAATTTTTCCCGTGTTTTCAACAATATCATCTTCAAGGGCATCTACATAATCATATACATTATTTATATAATCAGCTATTATAGCCAAAGCTACCCTATCTCCCCCACTATGTGAAGCAGCAATAGAATAGCTATATCCTCTATTAAGCTGGCTCATTACACCTGTCATTTCATCATAGTCATTGACTTTAATAATCTCATTGCCGACAATAACTAAAAAAGGTGTTTGCGGAAAATTAGCACCTGTTTCTACTGTCATTGAAGTAACAGAATCATTAATATCTGCTGTTAATTGCGAATAAGCTAAATCTGCTGCATATAGTCTTTCTACTTCACTCATTAAAGAAACCTCCTACCATAACGGAGTTATATTAAAAGGAGTTACATATTCTGAATCATATATTTCTAAATACATTCCTAAAGCTTTTACTTTCTCCATTTCCCATCTTTCAACCATAGGACTATTTGCTTCTAAATGTATCTTTTCCAGTGTATAAGCAATTAAAAATTCTTCTATATGTTCAATGCCCGGTGTATCATTATCTTCCACTATAGCTTCATACTTAGGGATATAAACAAGATATAGTTGTTCTTCAAGATCAGGTATAGGTCTTAAATATATCTTTCCTTGTCTTAAATAATAATATCTCGGTTCTCCTGTTAAATCTTTTGGTAAATCCCTTTTACCCATTATCAATTCTTTTTTATCTTCCGACCAGTAAACATTTTTTAATCTAAGCATATCATCAGGAAGGTCAAGATATTCCTGTTCTTCATTAATGGTATATTCTTCTGTTTTAGTAATATGCGATAAGCTGGCTATATATTTTAATCCCTCATTAAGAATGTCTACAATATCAGGTTCACTTACTTCACTGGGGTCTATTGTTGGTAATGCCCTCATAACTCTTGCTATCATATTTTTTAAGGTCATTCCTATACCCCCATCCTTAACGGCAATACAAATTGTTTATGCCAAGGCTCTGTGTCAGCAATACGTTTAGCCAACATATCTCTTTTTGCCATAATATATTCATTGTAAAAATCCATTCTGCGGTTATAATCTTCTTCCCTTTGTGCTACCTTTGACATTAAACCTTTTAATATTACATCATGGTGTTCTTCGGGCAAATTAAAGGTTCTATCATTACCATCTGGAATTATCTTTAATAATTCATAGTAATAAACATATATAGTACATTCTGCATATTCATCGGATAATCCCTGAAAATATATGTTTGCATCATCTTTAACCCATCCGGTAGATACAGTATTATAATAAGGTAATTGTTTTAAAGCTCTTTTTCTGCTATCCCCGTATTTATATGCTGCTCCAAGTAATTCATATAAATCTGGTATATCGCTTTCTAAGTTTACTTCTGTTTTGCCATGATCAACCTGTTTTACAAGCTCTGCTGTTTGGCTTAATTTAGCACTACTATTTAATTCGGATAACACAGAAACAATCATACTTTCCCATGTAGGGCGATCATATGATTCTTTAACGATTACTTCTGCATTATAAATCATATCTGTAAGGTTCATTAATAAACCTCCTATACAGATCCATAAAGAATAGCTGTAGCTGTAAGGCTAGGACTAGTGCCTGTTAAACTACTTAAAGGAGCTTTAAAATAATATAAACCAGTTAAATCTACACGATACAATTCTTCTGCTGTTGCTGTAGTCGCATCTAAACCTGAAGATACTCGAGTACCTTCTATATCTTGAAAATTAACACCATCAATACTGCCCTGCCATGTTAAAGTGCGTGTGTCTCCACCTTTAATATATACACAGGCTAAAGAATATCTGCCAAATAGTTTTAATGTCTCTCCATCACCATTGGCACTTGCTTCTTTGTGTAAATAGTTTTTTTCAGGACTTAACCATTGCATATTATCACCCCTTATATGAAGAAAAGCCCCCGAAGGGGCTTAACTCAACTTTACGTTTCCAGTGGGCCTAAGAATACCATAAGATTTATTTCACCATCACCATCATCTGTTGCTACAACAAGCTGAAGATTTTTTTCGTTATCATAATCATCAAGAGTATAAACAAACATATCCCCTTCTTGTGCATCGTCAAAATCACCAGCTTCAAATATTTCACGGCCTGCAGCTTCTTCAAGCTTAAAAGTAGGTTGATCATCAGTTGCACTATCTTCAAAATCACCTGTAATTCTTACAACAGCAAGCAATTTTCTTGTACCAGCACTACCTGCTGTAAAAAGAACATTTGTTCCATTATCGGTTTTATCATAAATACCACCAACGCCAAACTGGTATTTCATTAAGTTTTCCCAAAATGCTGTATTACTTAGCTTGTCAACAGTTACTGCTCCATCTGCCAAAGCTGCTGTACTAACCATGCTTGCTTTTGCCAAGTTACCTGCACTATTTATTACAGTTGTATTTGTTGCGCCACTACCTATTTCATAGCCACCAGTTGATCTTAATGGACCACTCCATCGTGTCCTTCCCATAATGTCACTTCCTTTGCGCATTTTATTTGTGTTCCGCAGGTTGCATGCGCTCGCCAGAACACTCTAAAAAAAGGGAGAGAAAGGGGAACTATAAAAGCTTCCCCTCATGCCGGATTACTCTTTACATGCATAGAAGAAAGATGATTCTGCCGGACCAAGCGACCATCTACCAACCACTTTATACTTAGCCACTTCAGTATCAAAATCTTCTTTGTCTTGCTCAATACTAGGCTTACGTCTTTCAAACCAAAACAAGAACCGCTTCATACGATTCATGTCAACAAAAAACCACATGTCATCTTCTTCCAAGAAATCCCACTCGATAACATTTACAGCACCTTTCCAGATGTTGACATTGTTATCTGCGGTATCAGGTTCTTTATCAGTATCGGCAATTACTTTTGCAGCCTTACGAAGCTTAGTAGGAACAATCAAGGTGTCCAGTTTAATAAGAAGCTTATTGCCCTTATCATCTTTCCACGTCTTTGATTCTTTCCTAATTTCTTCAACATTGTCTGCACTTAGTTCAGTATTAGTTGCATAGTTAGACCATGTTGAAGCGTTGTTACGCCCAAGAGGGTGTGATGTAGAAGCCAAAGCAACACCATCGGGGCCGATAGTCGTAAGACATTCATTAAACGGCTTTACTGCATGTTCCTGCCGTGTGAAATAAATGGAATCAGCAAGAGCTTTAGTCCGACCTTTTACTTCAGGATAAAGAGCATCTTCAAGTAATTCACGTTCAATTACAAGACCGTTAGTCCACTTATCATGGGTCCACGTTGCTTTATACCCTTTGTAAATATCTTCATAATGCACTTGCCTTCCAGTATCTTCCCAGTTCTTCATCGTACCAGCAGAACCAATACCATGAATGAACTCCTGTGCTTTTGTAGAAGATTCTATGGTATACATCATTGGAACATAATCGGGTAATTGCCCAATATGTTTATCTATGATTTTACGAAGTGTAGGCAAAAGAAACTCTTGCCAGTTACTACTCTGCATCATTTTATATCACCTCACATATTATGTTTTATTTTAACGACCTAACAACATTCCCTGAAACATTACATGCATTGCCAACAACTCCATTTCTAATCCAACACATATTGCAGGTTGTTGAGTAACGTGCGGAGCAGCATCACCATTTATGCGTTTACTGTCGGAATTAACAGTTAAGCCAAAAGAACCGATACCGATACCACCACCTGCTGTGTCAAGATTAGCGACACCAAGCAATACAAATTTAGTGTCGGTTGTAACAGCAGTTGCTAATGGTTCAAGCCAAGTCAAGGTATTAGTAGAACCAGTTGAATCACTTACCCGTCTTATGGCAGGACTGCCCGGACCTTCATAGAAAAAGATAGTAGAACCTGCCGCCCTAGTATTATTAGTAAACGATGTAGCTGTAACCATGGAAGTAGTATTACCAGAGCTTACAGCAACATTACCATTAATACCGGGAACAAAGGTTACACGATATACCTGAAATGGACTATCATAAACCAGTCCATAGGTATTTTCTGCTGACGGGTTATCTGCTTGAGCCACATCTTCAGCCATTACTCCAACTACAGCGTTTTGGTCAGAGCGAGTAGAGTCAATCCAAGGGAATATAGCTCCACCTTCTGCCACTCCCGTCAGGGTCATTCCTACTAACATACCTTTTTCAAATGCAGTATCTGTTTTTAACAAATACGGAACAGGGTTTCTTTTAAAACCTGCGACATTGTATATAGGTTCAAAACCTACAGTTGTTCGTTTGGGTACGTACGGCATTGTTTGTCACCTCACTTATTTTATAGGAATCCTCTTTTCTTTTCTTTCTCTATCTTTTGATATTCCTCAAAAGATTCTTTAGGGTCTACCCCTAACTGCGCTGATAGAAACTGTATTTCTTTTGGTATTACAGGTTCTGAATATCCTGCACCACCACCAATTTCAGGTGACATACTAGGTTTTCTTGTTCGTGCCATCCGTTTAGCTGCTGTGGATTCCATATTATCTTTTAGCTCTCCGGCAGCGAACTTTTCACCTAACACCTGTTTCATTGCAATATCCCATGATAGATACTTACCATGCTGTGCTAAATTGTCTATTTCTCTTTCATACTGTTTAATAATCGGGTTATTAATATAATTTGCTTTTTGCGAATTATACTCCATTTGGTGCTGTTGTTGCTGTTGTCTTTCTGTAATATACATTAGATGTTCTTCTAAATATTTACGAGCTTCTTCATTTTCTACAATTTGCTTGGCTTTTTCTTCAGGGATACTCCATTCTTCAACATACTGTTGTACTTCTTGTTCTTTCAGTTTAGCAGCTACCTGATCTAAGGGCATACCTGTTTGCTGTTCAATCATTTGTGCTGCTTGTTCTAAACTACGCCCTTTTATTCGAGCATTCCCTACTATTTCATTTACTTGAGATTGGGACAAAAGCTTTTCCCCTGTGCCGGGATCAACCCAGTACCCTTGCTCATTGTCATAGTAAGGTTCTTTCTGTTCATCTACTGGTTCTTCTTCTTGTTGTTCTCTATCTTCTTCTTCCTCAACTTCTTCTTCTTGTTCTTCGCTGTCGTCTTGTTTTAGTCCGAACATTTCTTCAAAATCCATGTTTTCTAATTCATCGTTATCGCTTGTTTCTTCTTGTATTTCATCATCCAGATATTCATTCTCGTCCATTTGTTCCTCCCGGTTTATAGCCCCGTATGGCTGTTTATTCCGAAGGCTTTTAGTGACTTCATCGTATCGGTCAAAATTTAGCTGTTACCGTTGCTAACGTATTAGACCATTTCTTGTGAACCACTCATTAATTGCGCTGCTACCCTTTGCTTTGCTTCAGGGGGCAGTTGATTAAACTTTTCCCATAAGTCTGGTCTACGTGCAAATATTTGTTCTAACATAGGTGTCATTTGAAACTCTTGCGCTGGCATACCTCCTTCTATAGGTTCTTCCATTGGCATTTCTGCTGGCATACCTTCTTCTATAGGTTCTTCCATTGGCATTTCTGCTGGCATACCTTCTTGTGGCATAGGCTGTTCTGCTTGTTTCTGTGCTAATTTGCTTTCCATCTTTGCATTACCGATAATTTCTTCTTTCCGTTTCTGCAATATAGTTTCATAAGGTGGAAACTTACCATATTGCAATACATACCAGAATGTTTCTTCATCAATTAATTGAGCCATTAATAGCTCTTTAGCCATCTCCATATAAAAAGCTCTATCTGTAGGAGCAGCAGTAGATACCCTGCATTGAACATCTAATTCAGGACAATATACTTCATAATCAACTGTTATAGCTTCTACATCTATTACATCTTCACTTAAAGCCATATCACCTTCCTTAATCAAATCAATCATATCTATCTCTTGTGCTATTTTATCTGTATATGGAGATACTTCTTCTACTCCTGTAGTATGATCATAAATATATACTTTCATTACATCTTCAGGTTTAAATACACCATGTTTAATAGCAGTAACTTTACGGGTTTCAAGTTCATATCCCGGAGGTATTTGTCCTGTGAACGGGTGTTCTTCTCCTGTTTCCATGTCTATAAGGTAATATTCGCTTCTCTCAACATCATCTCCTAAAATTCTATAAGCTCTACGTTCCGTATAAAACCTGCTTATTAAATGGTTCATATAATTACCTATATCTTCATAAGCAGTAATCATAGCATTTTCAGCAGACCTTAACCGTATTCTTGCTCTTGCAGCCAGTAAGTCTAAAGCTCTAAAAGCTACAACGCTTCCCGGTGTTCTACCTTGAGATATATCATGTCTGCCAATAATACCTTCCATTGTTCTTTGTAGTCTTTGTGTTTCTTGAGATAATGCAGGATCTACACCTCTACCATGAATCCTTTTAATCTGATCAATATTATTAACAGCAAAATACATATTGGGTAATGTCCCGAATTGCCGTAAAAACTTTTCCTGTGTAGGACTTATAGCTCCAGGTTTATAAAATGTTTGACCCAAAGCAAAATGCATATGTCCTTCCAAAATAAGTTCTGCTGTTTTATTTAATGCTATTTGTGGTTGTTTCAGAAACCATGCTTCGCCAAAACCCCATATTGAATTTTCTCTTGGGTATCTTGCTCTAAAAATAAAAGGAAACTTTGTATCTTCTCCTGCATCGTAATAAACATAGTTTTCATGGTGTAAATATGTAGGACTTGTATCGCCACACCACCATATAACATGCATACCATGCTTATCTTCATCGGTCTTTTTATCTTTATCGTCTTTGCTTTTTATTAAAGGTTCGCCTTTATACCATGTCTCTACGAGTAATACTTCTTCGTCTTGACCAGCATTTACCCTATACGGCTCGTCCTCTGCAATGTTCATTCTGCTTGATGCATTATCAGGCATTACTTCTTTACCAAACTTCTGTTTAACATATTCTACAGTTCTGTAAAAAGCTTTATGAATCCTTACTCCTTCTTCAATGTCTGACCTACAGCGTGTATCAGGAAACACCATTTGTGGGTGTAATGATTGAACCCTTATGTCTCCTTCCCACCTGTTTGGCCCTCTACCGCCCTTCCAGCTTGGATCCCATATGGGATGCCATATTCCAGTTCCATATAAAAAAAAATTCCTTGTATAGTGTTCTCTTTGCTTCTGTATTCTATTTTTATAAAGGATATAGCGTTTAAGCTCTGTCATTATGTTTGCTATATCATCGTCACCTTTTTCTACAGGGTGATCTATAATGTCCATTTCTTCGGAAAACTCTGCTACAAGCCCTTCAATAAGAGAAAAAATAACATTTTCTACTGTATTTGGTCTTGATTGTTTTTGTTTTTCTGTTCTTAAAGGATAACCTAGCGAATCGTTAAGATCCCAATGTGCGCCACTCCATATTTTATATGCTTCTTCAAATTCTTTTTGAATAGCCATTTTAGCAGTTCTATCTGCTTCAAACCAATCGTATAACTTTTTTATTTCATCAGGGTGCTTAGTATGTATAAATTTCTTTTCTTTTTCGTTTATAGCCATTTAAGCTCTCCTTGGTCCACGAACCGGGGTGTGTTTAAACTGTTCCGGTGCTTCTTTATCTATTAAGCCTTTAGGAGCTTGTTGTATAACCCCTGCACTAAAATCTATTATTGTATCGTATAGCTTCTCTCTTGCTTGTTCCAGCTTTCTTATAGCTTGCATTCTCCAATCATTGTCAGGTAATCCTATTTCATCTGCTTTGTCTTTAGCGGCCATAAGCCAGTAACCTTCTATTGGCGGTGGTTGAAAGTTACCATGTTCATCTACGCTCATTTTTTCCATAACTTCTGGAGAAGGTAAATGTGCAGGGATCCTTGAGCCTTTTCTTTTTCTGTCAGGCTTTTCTTTTCCCAAACGACCTATTTGTTTTAATTTCTGTTCTTCTTTCTTCTCTTGCTTTAACATTGGAGAAGGATCTTTTTGTTGACCTACTTGTTTTTGTTGAGATAGATTTCTTAATATTTCTAAAGTATTTTGTTCTCTTGCTGTCATTTGCTTATCAGGTAATCCATCTTTACGCATTTTCCTATAATCCATTTCCATATAATCACCTACTTTGCGCTTATTCTACCAATCGTGGAATAAAGCTTTATCAATAACTTTACCTCCAATTACATAAGCATCTCTGCCTTCAGGTGTAACTGCTGTTGGCCTAGGTGCAGGCAAAGAAGTTACAGCAGATCGTGGAACGACATTACTAAAACTTCTCGGTGTCCTTGATGTGCTACCCGATGCTGCTTGGCTTGTCTGTGTTTGTTCTTCAGGGTGTATTACTTGCTCTGTATCTAAATTCATAAAAGGAAGTCCCATTGAGCGTAAATACATCTGTTCTTGCACTCTGGGATCATCCCACCATCTTGGTCTTTCATACATACCATATCCTCTACCCATACCAACATTTCTTTGTACATCTTGTACCCATGAAGGTGCACGTTTACTTACTCTTGGTTCTTGTGAATAATACGTATCTCTGTCTGCTTCATATTGTATCTGTTCTTCTTCGGTCATATAATCATCAACAGGTTCTAAAGAATGTAAATAATTAATTAAAGCAACCATTACATGAGCAGGAAGATTAGCTCCCGGTTTCCACATATATTGTTCTTCGGGATTGTTAATATTAGTAATAGTATATTGATCTTCTCCTGTTCGCTCTACATGGAATTCGGCAGCTTGTTCTGCATGTTTTGCTTCACCTAACGGCCCCTCTATCCATTCTTCTCCTAACATTTGTTGGCTCGGTGTTAATGGCATAATTACACCCCCTATAAGTACTTAATAGTTTCTATTTCCATACCTTTTTCTGTTAATCTTCCTTCAATCATAAGTCTTGCATATCCCTTTTTGCCCAAATACTTAAATTCAGGTACTGCATCACGGGGAATAAAATGTTTAGGTTTCGGTTTCGGGTTTTCTTTCACATGTTTATGATAACTGTGACTTGCTAAGTCTGATCGGTTATCAAACTTTTGTCCACATTTTTGACATTCATATATTTGTTGTCCGTTTACTACTGCCATTGTTTACCTCCTAACTATAATATCCTTTATAATAAGCTTCAATATTTTTTGAATCAGCACCTTCAGGCACATCTTCATTTAGTCCAAATCCCACATTTAACATCTTTTCCATTTGTTGTTCTATTTCTTGTTGCCCTATTTTATTCATATGATTTAAAAATAATTTTTGTTGTATATAATCTTTAATAATTGGCACAAAACCACCTAAAATAAAAAACAACAGATGATAAACGTCAAGATTCATAAATATTCTCCTTTAAAATAAGCAATACCATGTATAATCACATGTTATAACTATATAACGCATTGCCAAAAATACTTCTTCTATAAGCACCTTATAAACCTCTTTCTGCTAAGAACTGCCTAAATAACTCCATTATATCGGGCTGTCCCATTCCTAATGGGCTATATGATTCTCTTGCAGGAAATCTATTCCTGTATCTTTCTGCTATTTCTTGATAAGGAATACGGCTCTCAATAGGCGAATATCCAGCATGCATACCCGGAACCATACTTGGCCTGCCCAAACCCATTCCTTGTTCTTCTTGCCTTTGCCTTAATTGTTCTTGTAGCATTTTTCTTTCTTGTAATTGCCTTCTCATTTGTTCTTCCATCATTTGTTTCCTGCGTACTTGCTCTGCCTGTTCTTGTCCATATGGTTGTCCATATTGTTGTCTGGCACGTGCTTGCTCTGCAATACTTTGCCCAAACTCTCTCCCGGGTAATCTATCACCTGCTCTTGCTTGTTGAGATACTTGTTGTCCAAAATTATCAGGACGTTTAGCTCTCGCCTGTTCTGACATTCGTGTGCCTAAAGGTTTATCACTCATACTGGAACGTGCCATATTTCTTCTTTCTTCACCTATACCTCTCATGCTATTCACTCCTTATAATCCGTAAAATGTAACGCCACCATACCCCATATCATGTAAATCATCTTCATCATCATCTGTCATATCTCTAAACTGTTCTCTACTACCAGCATAAAATGATGCTCCCTCTAAAGGTGAAGGTCTACTCATTAAATAATATCTTGCAGATTCTGGAGCATGATCTTCACAATCTGCCGAAATATCTTCTACTCTATATTTATCATGTGTAAGCTCCGGCAATGTTCTTATCAAATTAGAACAGGTATTAAATATTTGCCACCAAGGTTTATCATCTGGAGCGAGTGACATATATTCTCTCATTCTTTGCCAGCCTAATATTCGTCTGTTATCTGCTGGTTCTACATTTAATCCCACCTTTAAAAATTCATCTGCTACTGTTTCACCGGGAGCTACATTTGTTCCTAATCCCGCTTCTTTATAAGCATCAGGACTTATTTTAATATACTGCAATAATTCTCCATGGCTCATTTCTAATATCTCTTTTGCCAATTCTCCTGCTCTCATTTTAGATATATATAGCTCTCTATAGGTATATACCCTTCCGCTTGAAGGTTCTATAGTATGCCACAAAAATGAAGCAGGTGCAGCAAAACCCCAATCTAAAGAACCAAACCTTAACCAATGATCAGGTATTTCAAAAGGCTCTATAACATGGTGTTCTCTTGAAAACTCTCTAAAATATTTACCAGCAAATACATCCCAATCTCCTTCAAGTAATGCTTTCCTTAAATCTTCAGGCATTGCTTCTAATGTTTGTCTGTAACCCGGATCTCTTTCTTCAAGAACTTGATTATCCGATAACCTTGAAGGTATAAATAAATGTACTTGATGTTTACCTTTTTGCACTTCTACATATACTGGTTGTCCCGGAGGGCCACATTCAATAAACATTTTTTTATGATACCCGTGACTTACACCACCGGGGTTAGTTGCTAAACCACATAACGCTTGAGTTGGACCATCTACTGTTAATCTGTTTCGTGTCATTAAGTATTGTAACTGATACTCTGTAAACTGTGTTGATTCATCTAACAATAAGTAATCGAACTGTTGACTTTGGTAGTTATACACGTCACCATCTGTTTTACAATGTTCAAACTGTATTACTGAATTATTAAAGAATGTCCATCTTCGCTTCCCACCATGCCATTTAGCTAACTTAGTGCGTTGATCTTCTCCTACTGATAAATTAAATAGTTCATGACTTCTCATTATCAAACCACCGGGACCCTCTAATTGAGGATATTCTCGCCTGAATATAGCGATATTACACCCCGGATATGTAATAGCGGCAATAAAAGCCAGCATCAATAAAGTGTCTGATTTACCACCTCCTGCTGATCCACCATACATAAGTATTCTTGCTTGTGGCGGTTTTGGCCCTCCACCATCAAAAGGATAAGATAAACCTGCTGCTCTTAAAAAATCTATCTGTCTTGGCTGTTTTTTCCATTCTATCTCAATATTAATGCTCATTATTGAACCCTTATTACTTCAAAGTGTAATAAATAGTTAGGTGGCGTTATATTATCACCTGTTGGTTTAGGTGTTTTATGCCCTGAACTTTGTGGAGTAACATGCACTCCGTCTCTAAAGTGTCCATCTACACCTATATATCTGCCTGTATAGCCCATATTAGTTAAAGGCTCTCCTGCTCTTACAATATCACCGGGCCGTGTAAGCACATTATCATTATTTACATGTACGTAATTATGGAATTGGTTATAATCTAAGGAATAAGTGAGGGTGTATTGTCCTCTTGTTGAAGTTGGATCATTTGCATGCATAATAACAATTTCATTTGTAGGCGCATTTAATATGGGGCCAATGGGTCCATGTGCGCCCGGAGATATATAATCATGTGCCGGGTGTCCTTCTGAATGCCCTTGGGTCTTTATTAAACCTAATTGTGGATTAAACTCAATTAGACTTGCTCCTGTATTAGCACCTATTTGTCCACGTAAGGGAACCATATGCGTTAAATAAGGATCTCTTGCATAATCAGGGTCTTTTATAATTCGTGCTACATTTTCATATATTTCTTTATTAGTATCTTTTAATTTACTTAAAGCATCAAGAATAGTTGTTTCGGCTGCTTTCTCATTATGTGATTCTATATCAGGCATAACTTCTCTGCCTTTAGAAAACATTTGTTCTCTTGTATATGGATCTCTTTGTGCAATATCTTGTTGGATTCTTTGGGTGTCTTGCATATCATACGGAGTTTTTTGAAGCGGTTTGTGTAAAAGGTTTTCACCATGACGGCCTAACTTTGCTTGCATTTCTCTTAACCCTTGGTAGGGATCTGATTCTGCTCTTACGGGTTTAGTGGGTTTTGTAAACCAATCTACTATCCTGTCTACGGGTAAAGTGCCATAAGGTGGTGACATTTCCCGTTCTTTTTCTGGCCTTAAAAATCTATCTGTGCTTATTCTTTCTACAGGTAATGTACCATATTCAGGGGTCATATCTCTTGTTTTTTCAGGTCTTAAAAAACTGCTCCAATTTATTCGTGATTCAGTATCTTTAAATCTATCAGGACCAGCTAAAGCTCTATATGGTTCACTAAGTTCTTTTTCTTTTTGTATTTGTTCCTGTGTTTTTTGCCTTGTTATGAAATCTAGGGCATCTTGGTATACATCTGCATATTCTTTTGCTTTATAGCCTATATCAGTTTGTAAACCATGTGCTATCTGATCAACAGGATCAAATGGTTCAGCTCGTGTTCTTTCCGGTGTTTTAGCAGGTTGTTCTGCTTGCTGAACAGAAGCATCACCTACCCTTCTGCTACTTGTTTTATCAGCAGAAGGTGTTTGTCTTGCTCCTGCACCGGGTACAATACCAGGACTTTGCCTTCCATATAAAGGACTTGCCGTTCCATGTGTGCCAACTTCCATATCTATTTGCCATTGTTTGACAACCATTTAGCAATCCTCCCAAATAAAAATGACCACCTAATTGTGGTCAAATGCGCATTTGTTTACACTTATTACAAATTTTACATAATTCTTGCAGGGCTACTGCGTGTTCCTTATGCTAAAGATAATACATCTTTGTCAAATTGTCAAATATATTACCTTCCGGCTAACATTTTAGTATGCTATCATTAATTGAGGTGACTAAATGAAAATACTATTAATAGACGGCTTATTAAACGGAACAGAAATTGATGTTAAAGAACCTAACTATAACAACATCTTGGGCTACTCTAATGATACAGGAGAATTATCTTGCTGTCTTTACTTCCCTTGGTCGGATCAGATCTATATTGCAGAAGGTAAAGGCTCTAATGTTAAACGTATTAAGCTCCAGTTTACGCTTGATAAAGACAAAGACGGCAAATTAATACCGCCTAATGAAGATGAAGCTATGGAAGAAGCTAATCAAGTAGTTAGAACCCGCTATAAAAATAAATCTATTCGCTTAATCAATTATAGAATACACAATCATGCACGTCATTCAAACAACGAAAAAAAAGATACTATAATAGCTATATATGATTATTATGTTTATGATTGATCTACTTCATCTTTTAACATCTCTATTTCAGGATTATTTGCAGGGGTTTTATCTTTTTTAGGCTCCGTAAACGATATTTTAATATCTTCTCCCTGTATTCCTATATTAGTCTGGTTTACATCTTTATATCTTGGGTCCAATCTTGCTATCCTGTCTTTTAATAATTTATCAGAATACCTTCTTATTTCTCCTACACGTTCTCCCTGATAGTAAACTGGCTCCAAATACCCATGTAAACCCCTTCTAACCATTTCTTCTTCTAAAACAGGTAATGTTTTAGCTTTAGAACGCTCAAAAGCTTCAAGGAATAGCGTGTCATTAGCTGTCCATTTATAAAAAGCTCCTACTGATACCCCTGCTGCTTGGCATGCTTGCTTAACTAAACCACCTGTTTTTATATATTCATCAATAAATATAAGCTGTTTAAGCCTTTTTTTATAAATTCTTATGTCATGTTTATCTGGTACATAATCTTTTGCTGTATCATCGGGCAATCGAAGCATATAAATGCGCATTTCTTTCTCATTTATCTCTCGATTAATCAAATCTTTCATGTAAATCCTCTCTTTCCTCTGAATAAAATAAATCTCTGTATTTTTGGGGGTCACAAGGGCGCATTTCATACTTTTGGGGGGGTGGAGCATTGTCTGTTAAACCACATCGGGGGCAACGATACCTTATTTTGCCTGTCATACTGCAATTATCATCTAATTTCCACTTATGTTTGTGCATATTCTACTCCTTTTTTGATAAAACAGGGCAGTTGACCGGAAGAAGGAAGGAGGAACCTTCTACTACCCTGTTTTACCGTTTTAACTGCTACCCGGTTTTACTCATTATACACTATAATTTGTGTTTTACCACATATCGCCACATCATATTATCATCAGAAACTCTTTTTAGCGTTTCCTGAAGCTCGTGTATTTGTTTATTTAATTCTTTATTCCGCTCTACAAGTTCTTTTATTATGCGATTATCGTGTCTTGCAATAAAATCTTCCTGTTTTTCTACATCTTGAGTTTTATCAGGCACTTGTTGCGGTTCTTCCTCTGGTACACTTTCTTTAATTTCATGTTCTGTTATGTCATAAAGTGTGCAATACAACGCTCTTAAACAACTAACTATATAGTCTGCTATTATATAATCAGGTGCATCTAAAATACTGTCTATGTTTGAACTGTTTAATAAGTGAGAAAGGTTACGCTTAAACTGATCATCCATAATTTTACCTCCAATCCCTGTTTCTTTTTTGGTCGTCTGCAAGTAAAAGATTAATAAGCTTTGGCTTTAACCACCGCTTATTGTGCGGTACTTCTCTTAGAGTAAGCATTTCCGATAAAGCATGTTTGTTCATTGCATTATATTCTGCTCGAGTACGTGGCTCTGTAAAAGATAATTCTGGTTTTTCTTCTTCTCGCTTTACTGCTTTGGCTGGCTTTTCATTTCCAATCTGCCTGCGTGTGTGTATTGTTTGTTTTTCCATGTTTCTTTTATATTCTCCTTTCCTTTTGGTTTTAAATACCATTGCTCTTTAGGTACATAATTATCTACGTATACTGTAATACTAACAGGCTTATTTGCCACAAAGTAATGCTCTGCTAGCATAAATGCCTCTCTTTCTAAATCAGGCGGCACTACTAATATAGCTTCTCCTTCTTTAATATTTAACCTACCTAAAACTGTTTCTAAGTCATCAAGGGTTAAAAACACGGTCAGGGTCTCCTAACGATACAATTTTTGTTTGTGGTAAATCTTCAAAAATAAATGTCCTTACAAGTTTATCTTTGTTATTTATACTATATGAAAGTAACCTGCACTTATTCATTAACTCAAGTCTTTCATCGGGTCGTGTTTGATTCCAAACATCTTCACCTATAATATTTACTTTATCAACCATTAGCCTTCCTCCTTTGCATAGTGCTGTAGCCCCAAAACTTCAGAGCACAACCACACTGTTGAATGTTTGTTTTCTTTAACATTAAATTCTATGCGGTCTAAAGGAAATGGGATATTAGCAGGCTTTGTCTTACATATGTTCGGGGAAAAATATAATATATCGTCTACAGGGAGTAATTCTATTTCGCCTAACATCATCGGATAATAAGGTATACCTTTATAATTGGTTACATCAGGTATTTGTAACAATATCTTACACCATGTCTTTTTATTTATTAAATGAAACATCTATTTGCTCCTTCCTCCTTTAAGAAAAATAATCAACTGTTGCTTTTATATATGCTTCTCTAACTATAAGATTAGTATAAAATGCCTTTTCAGTAACATCTGAATAATTGTCAAAATTTACAGGTACCGCCTTGCAATATTCTTTTTCAGCCACAGATAAAATAAGTTCAACCCAAGTCATTCCTTCTGGAGCTTCAAAAGGAGCATCATCAGGCTCAACATTAATAGTAACAAACTGTAAAATAGGTTCTAACTGCTGATTCACTAACTCTATAAATTCATCCTTATACTTCATTACCAACCTCCTTTTAGGTAAGGGAGGGGCAGCAATAGGGGCCTAATATCACTATATCACACCACAACAAATACCATAAGGTAATTTCAGCCCTTTTCCCTTATTTTATAAAAATTTCAGGCCCATCCAAAACGAACCCCACCCCCCTCAAGAAAAAACGCTAATATAAGCCCTCCTAAGCCCTCCTAATTAAAATCTGATACCTACCCCTTACCAACCTCCCTAAAATCGAAAACACCCCACCTACATTAGCACTTTACACCATATACACATACTCTCATAACCCTTATAAGTTTTAAGCTTGAAAAATATATCATGCCGTCTCTGGGATATAAATGTATATCTACGCATCGTTCCATTACGCCCCCTCTTTGGGTTTTCGATTCGGATTCGGGTTTAGGAATGCTTTTCGGCTTTGAATAGGGCTTATGTTCACCTTGCCCCTATAGAGCAAGAAGGGGCAAGGCTCACAACGCCCCTAACACTTATTACAAGGAGGAAGCTAAGATGGATTTAGTACGCTGTGATGGTTGCGAGATGGCTTGCCAGGTTTGCCAGTTTGATGAGGAGTTCTTCCCCACTGGTCGTGAAGAAGAAGATGGTCGTTCACCCGAACCTGCACCTGAACCCAAACCTGTGCCTATGGAGCCTGACCCTGTCTCACCTAAGTCTTGCATCAC
>LKMJ01002330.1_pt1 | contig 17362 bp, 31 predicted proteins | sample 643391 | NCBI WGS metagenome assembly LKMJ01 (sample SAMN04112250, study PRJNA286221) | soda lake metagenome | biome: soda lake; feature: Kulunda Steppe; material: water; isolation source: sample PL-Br10 brine of Picturesque Lake | place: Russia: Kulunda steppe | collected 2010-07
CTGTTCAAAATGAGGTGCATGTTCTTTTCCACTGTCAAGACTTGTTTGTGTGCTCTCTCAGAAGAAAGTACTCTTTCCTTTTCTTCCCTTTCTGCCAATCCTTTTCCATGGAGGCCCCTTATATTCTACATGCCTTGCCTAGTCAGACTGTGATTTTCTTTCTCAACGGCACAATAGACTCTGCCATTTCATTTCGGACATTATGGACTATTTTTTGGCTGGCGAAGACCGGCAACAAACCAATCAGCCTAACGATCTGGCTGGCAGTTAACCCTTTTTAACTTCCTAGTTTTGGTTCAGGTTGCAGAAATAACAAAATTGTAAATATTGCTTGGCGATCAGCAACAATCCCATTAGCCTTACGACCAGATCCCCAACATAAGATTGTAAATTTTTAGGTGTTCACTTATAGACAAGTTGCATGTTAAGGTTAAGCGCCAGCTTGGTCGTTTATTGGTTGGCAATTAAGCCTAACTTGTAGTAACTTTACCCAGATGCGCTTGCAAGTAAAAGGAGCCAAAATAGTTTGAGCATGCAAATGTGACATGTCATGACCATGACGGTTTGTACAGTTCCAGTTGATATAGTAAAAAAGTCAGCAAGATGTCATCCGAAAGCGGAAATGTAGTTCCTAAAACGATGTTGTCAGTAAGGTACAGGGGACTTGTACATGCGCTCTCGAGCAACAAAATACATGTGCTCTCGAACACCGAAACCTGCTGCGTGCTGTGGCGGGCATCGCAGGCCATGAGCAGAGGCTGCACGATTGGCAAAATACAGTCGGTCAAAACCATGGCACACCATGGCACTGCTTTCTGCCCGGCCAATTGCACGATGCATGCGATGTACAGGGAGGCGCGTTTCCTCTATAAGCCTATCCCGCTAAGGTACAGAGAGGTGAGGCATCCGCCTACCAGCCAGCACAGCAGGACCCGTGCCTGGGCCGTCTCTGGCTGCACCGTCGCTCACTCCTCTCCCATCCTCATCCTGCAATCCCCTTCCAATCAAGCTCCCGCTTCCCCCCAATACACTCGCTCCAAAACTGCTGAATCCCATACGCCCTCTTGACTCACTCCCTGATCCTCCATGCATCAAGTCACGCAGCCCCCCAATACTGCTGCTACTGCTGCGCAATTTGCTGGCGCTGCCCTTCCCGCTACTCTCCTCTTCCACAGCCACATTACAGCTGTGTGGGTTGGAGAGCGTGGGTAGTGGCAGCAGTGGTGTGTCTGATGGGCCCTTGGAGTGGCTGCTGCTGGCAGCGGTCGCATCTGCACTGGTGATGCTACTGCTCGTGCTGGTGTTGGCGGGGGTGTTGGCAATGCTGCCCCCCCAGGCAGGCCCGCCTTGCAGGTATCGATGCAGAGATTGCGCGGCTCTGCTGTTGTGGAGCCCAATTTTGGATGTGACCTCAGACACGACAGACATGAGCATGTAGATTCCCTGCGATCAGTACAACAGGCGCCCAATGCCGGACAAGTTTACATCGTAATCAACAAACGATGGGGTTGGTTGCTGCGTCAGAAATATTAGAGCAATCTGTGCTCAGTCCTGGGCTGCATAGAAGCCTTGCCAAGCATTGATGACAATTCAAGACATGTGCCACAAGTGAGGGGCACGCACACCTCCAGTGTTTGCTACAGTTAGTACAGCACATCTATGAGCACCTGTTGCCGTGGGGCCTTGCGATCATACTAACCCTGGGCACCTGTTTACACAGAATTGCGAGGCTCGGCAGCAACAGCACTGGAGCAGTTTCGGATTTCGCTTGGCGAAAGACACGGTCCGTCTGCGCAGGGGGCCAAGCAGTCTTACATTCCCTATGGCCGGCTGGCCATCTACTCTCACCTGATTCGCTGCTTGGACACCAACGTGCACATCCTGCAAACGGCCATCCATCTGGTTCACATGGCTGATGGTATGGTTGGCTTTGGCGTCAAGGCCATCCACATTGTCATCCACCTGCACGTGGAGTGGCATGTTTGTAGGACGTGCGTGTCCTCTGGGCAAATTTTTTTAGAGCTGTCAGGTGCATAGACCTTGCCGTGTGAGCAATCCCCCAGACGCTGTCTTATTTTGATGAAATACCCACACATGCGCATGCCTAAAAACGTTAGGAGACCCACTGCCCCACCCGAATCAAACCCTAACAAGGCCTGCCACAGAAGACGTGCAGACCAAACGGGGAGGGTGAACAGTCACCAACTTTCTTCCCACAAGACCTGCACTGGATACCTGCCAGCCCCTAGATGCATGCATGCATATGGCAGCATGCACCGCAGGCCAACAACCTCTGGTCAAAACCGGGTCAACTCTGCATCCTGCAGGGCCTTCACATAACAAGGCCCAAACAGCTCCAGCCCGTAAACGACATCTGTGTCAGGACAGGCCATGGAACAGAGCTCCTCCTTGCTCTTCACTCACCCGGCGGAGGAGGCTGTCCATCTCTGTCTGCTTGGCCATCAGCTGGTCCTGGTTGTCCTGCAACTGGTCCTGCTTGTACCCCAGCGTGCTCACCATCCTGACAAACTCTTCCTTCTGTCTGCGCATCTCTCCCCACATGCTGGACAGTCCCTCTTGCACGGTCTGGCGAAAGGCAGCAAGGGAGCTGCGGGACACGAACAGCAGGTCCATCACCCCCGTGCCTGTGACTTTGCAGTACAAGTAAAGGCATGCCCCGCCCGCGACTGCCGGATACACCAGCACGGTCCAGCCGCTGCGCCCACCCAGATGCACCACCGTGGGCCTGTTGGCCTGACCGCCTGAGCGGGCGAGGTCGGACACCAGGTTCGCCAGCCGGCCCATCTCGCTGCGCAGCGCGCTCATCTGCACACAGGCACGCAAGCCAATTCATCTTGTTGGAGAATAAGTACGTGGTTTGGGGCAGGCGACACAAAGTCACGGGCAGGGAGGGGCGCTCGAGGCCAGCGTAACCATGGATCAGGACATAGCAGACAACCCCCTTCAATTCCCTCTTCCCTGATGCTGTAAAAAGCCGTGTTCCTTCCTCCTTCACCTTCTCCTGACATGTAAAGCATAAGACCTTCCCACCCACCTCAGGTGCTCCCCCAGCGCCTGAGGCAGCTGAATCCCAGGGCGACTTGGGCAGGACGCCCCAGAGGTTGCTCCAAGTGCCGTTGGACGCTTGATTCATGCCGTAAGCCCCAGCTGCTGCCCCCATGAATAGAGGCCCCAGGCCCAGCCGTGCGGCCTGCACAGAAAGTAGGTGTAAATTACTAGCCCAAGCCAGCCTCTCGCATATAGCTTAGATCCACTCAAACACAGGTACACACCATGGCTGCACACTCAAAAAGCTGCAATCCTTGGACACCAGCGGGCAGAACAGCCTCCTCCCTTGCCTCCTCTCAAAGGGCTTGTTCAGTGTAGTACATGAAGCACAATGGATTCATTTCATGAAGATGCTAAAAAAATATATTTTGCATATGAAACTTAAACTAGGATTCAAAAATGAAAAGGGAAGATGAAAAGCTATGAGGCAGGGCATCTTTCCCCAAGGGCCTGCTGGTCATGAGCATGCACAACCCATCATTGTCTTCTTGGGGCTTGCAGCGCTGGCCTGCCTCCTTTTGTACAAGCTGATTACCACCCTGGGGAACGGAATGCGACCAAGAACAGCCTTCACTTACATTCCCTTGAGCGAGGCCATCCATAGGGCAGAGGGCACAGTGGTGCTTGTTGACTGCCCAGCCATCGGCAACCACCCCACCCTCACCCACCACAAGAGCAACAACAACCCCAAGAAGAGGACTGGCCGGATTGCACAGGATACGAGCACAGGTGCAAACAGGAGGAAGGCGCACAATGCACACCGCACAATGTGAAATTGGGGCAACCCAGCTTAGATTAAAACCTAATGCAGTGCCCACTTGTGCCATTGGTCGCAGGTCATGTTCTTGATGCCATCAAGGTAGGCGGTGTGAACTGCACTGTGCAATGCCCACTTTCTCTCACCTGGTCAGCAAATGATGCATACTGCATACACCACCATTGAACGCCACTGTGCGAGCGTTGGATATGCTTGCACGTGCGTACATATGCTAGTATGCATCCAGAGATGTGTGCATGCACTGGTATGTGCATATTGCGTGCGTGGGTGCTTGTGCGCAGGTGTCCGCCTCCTTTTAACTGTGCCTGCAAGCGCACACCTAGGACAAACCTCTTGACATATCTGTGTGCACGCTGCTGTGGATCGCTGTACATGCCCACTCCAGCATGCCGGCCCGGCCCCCCTTGCCATCCCTGCCTTTGCGTGTGCATGCCCATCCAGGCCGGCTTCCTGTTTGGCGGTGATGCCTACCGCTGCTGCCAGTGCCCCGCTGTGTCAACCAACCACTTTGATATTGACAGCTTCCTGTCCGTCTGGGCGTACTGCAATCGTCCCCTGGCCCTCGCCCATGAGAGTGGTGAGAGGCCCGGAAGCGCGTGCAGCGTGCGTGACACTCTGAAGGCAACCATGGATTGCACGGGTGCTTTAATAAGGGGGGAGTTGGCTGAGGCTGGGGTGCTTGTGCATGACCTTGCCAGTCGATGCTTGGTTGACCCCCGTTCCTGCTTGGCCAATGCCTAGCCTGCCGAGGTTGGGGATGGGATGTTCAGTACGCATGCAGTCGTCCATCCATCTGACACACACCCATTTAGATGGGATTCGTTGGGCATGATGCAGGGCGTGCGTGGCCAAACCCTGCTGGGCCAACCCTGTTGGGCATGCAGGCCCATGCCCCTGTATGGCTGTGGGGCAGCAAACACGTGCCTCGTGGCTCTACAGTCCTTATGGCGCATGTGCCCCCAATGCGCATGGGGCAGCTCGCTCTTATGCCCCGCGCTCCGCTGCCTGTGCCGCGCAGTGCTGCGCCACATGGCCCGGATAGGCGACTTCCGGGAGGGCTTCCTCACGCCCGAGCTGGTGCATGAGTTTGGGCACCTGGACGGCGTTGCCAACATCAGGTGCGCCTGCCGGCTCTGGCAGACCCAACCCCAGCTTTCCAAGGGCCGGCGCTACACTTACGCACTTTCATGCAAGGGCGTGCTAGCCGCGGCACTGCATCCAGCTTGCATGGGCTGGCGCTACACAGAAGCACAACAGAGCAAGGGCAAGCCAGCACAAAATTGAGCCATCCCCAGCTTGCTTAGGCTTGCACTGTTGCAAGTTAGTGTGTCTACACAAAGGCATACCGGCTGTGGCATCGTTTCCAGCGCGTCAAGGCTGGTGCTATTTTTGAGCAAAATCAGGCGAGGGCTTACTCAGCAGTGCTGCAGGGGGGGCTCACGCTGCTGACGCGGTTGAGCAGCGACATGTCTGGTTGCGCATCTTCTGTGCAGTGCGTGACAGCGTTGGCAGCTGCAGCCGCAGCGCTCCTCTGTACCTCTGAGGGCACTCGGCGCCCATATGTCCCGCCCTGTGTGTGTTGTGCATGCGTGTGTGTTGTGCATGCGTGTCTCTGTACCTCTGAGGGCACTCGGCGCCCATATGTCCCGCCCTGTGTGTGTTGTGCATGCGTGTGTGCCTCGACTGTCAGATCTAACAACTCACAAGCTCCATGCATCAAACAATCTGGGGTCGGCAGCAAAAGTTTTGCTGCCAGGCTGTGCAGCCTCTGAGCAGGCGTGCCAGTGTGTCCCATAAACTGCATGATGCTTTTCTTGCACGAATGCACGTTTGTGTTAGGTGCTGCTGTTACTTGCCTTTCTACCAGGACCAGCATTGCTGGTACTCAGCATCGCTTGCACGCGGCATGAACAAGATAACCTTCCTCGGGACATTAACCCATGGGCTTGCCGGTGGGTGGCACTTTCTTCGCCGCACACATTCGCCTGCAGAGATTGCTACACGGCCTTGAAGCTTTGTTGCACCATCAACACGTTGGAGAAGCGGCTTTTCTCCGTGCCGTACGCGTCTAAGGTGTGTGTGTTTGTGTGTGTGTGTGTGCAGCTCTGTTCTGTGCCAAGTGCATCGAGTGATCGTGATTAGGTGATTTGCCCACCAACTTCCCCTGAATCCATCCACCCTGAATACTATTCCCTGACCCGTACAGGCTGGGTGGCAACTGGTCCAGAATGAGTCAGCTGTTGCTGAATAAGGTCAAGAATGTGTGTATCTGATCCCTTTAAAATGGACCAGTCGCCGTTGGCGCCGGCTCGCCAACTTGTTGGCAAACTGCACAGCCAGTGCATCAGCCAGACGCCCAGCAATGACTGAACCATCCACCACTTGTCTTATTCATCGCTGGCAGCAGCCTTCCTGACATGCCTGAGTTGGGTGTGAAGTAAAGCAACATGCTGTCCATGCAGCTCCCCCCCCCCCTGCTTGGAGAAGATGCACCTGAGCTGGAACTTACCCCCAGTCCATGTTCTTTATCCCCCATTTCTGTGGTTTGTAGCAAGAATGTGCCAAACAACCTCTCAAGCATGAGGAAATCAGAGCAACTTGCATGCTTAAGGGCTCTTGAGCTGCAGACTTGAAGGGTCTAAAAGGATTGTCATGGGTTTAACCCAGGAATCTTGGCCAAAGGGGTCTCAGAGCTTTGCAGTCTGTGACCACTTGCACCCCAATTATCGGCACCCAGAGGGTGAGGCATTTGCTTTTCCCAGCCAACATTGCCTTACGACACGCTGCTGTGTTTTCCCACAAATTTGGAAATCTCAGAAACGGCGGAATCAGTGCGCACCAATTGCTTGAGGGAGGGCGTGCAGAACATTTGCTTCCAAGCATTTCAGCCGTTGATTTGGTGGCAGGCAGTGGCAAGAACATGCCGTTGATTTTATGGCAGGCAGTGGCAAGAACATGCCGTTGGTTTTATGGCAGACGCTGGCAAGCACATATGCCCCTGGATGTGTTTCTTGTGCTCATGAAGGCAAGCAATACACACTCAGGCGAGCTTGTGCTCTACATGCAAGCACAGGTCTGGCTCACCCACGGGTCCCAAAGGCTGATTTGCTTGTTTTCCAATGACTGTGCTTAAGAAGGCCATTGGAAACTTTGTTGTAATGCGATCCAGAATGGCCTTTGTAATGGGATGAATTTCTCCGTTGCCAGGAGGCTGTGTGCACACTGGCACACCAGCATCTCAGAAACCCAGCACTTCCCATGCGCGCGCACTCCACTGATCAGGATTGCGATGTGAAGATGGCCTACTTCCTAGACGTCTTTCCATCTGCGCTCATTAACCCAGAGAGCTTCTGGCAGGACTGGCAAGATGAATACAAACAGGTACGTGTTCTCGATGGTTATGTGTACCTGCATGTGTGAGCGGGGGGGCACATGTACAAGTGTGTATGCTCAACCAGAGGCAGGGGTGTGCCTGATTTATCAGTACTGGAGCTCATGCATGAAGGCCATCGGTGCTGCCTGGAAAACGCATGGAAGCTTGGGCAGAAGCTTGAAAAGCCTGCATCGCAGGACAAGCATCGCTGCGGCCCTCTGTCCCGACGCTGCAGGTGACGTCTGGGTTTGACGAGCTGCTGCTGAGCCCGGACTGCTCTGTCCAACTCGTCAAGAAGGTGAGCTCCAGATGGACTACTGGACTTGGGGGGCTCATGTGGATTTGCTTGCCAGGTGTACTTTGCAGGCTTACATGGACAGTGTGCTAGCTGCTGCGCTTGCCTTCGCAGCCCAATGTTGCGCAGGATCCCGCCTGCAGCGCTGGCGTCATCCCCTTGCTGCGCATGCGTCCCACCGGGCAATGCGGCGTGTGTTAGGGGGTCTGGCCTTCTCCCGCCACAGCGCGCTCCTGCGGTGCTGCAAGCAGTGCCTGCCTTTATGGCATGCGCCTCTGTGAGCCCAGCGGCGACACACACGTGTGGGCTTATGTGCAGAAGTGTGTGTACCTATGCAGCACACCTGTGGGCTTATGTACAGAAGTGTGTGTACCTATGCAGCACACCTGTGGGCTTATGTACAGAAGTGCGTGTACCTATGCAGCACACCTGTGGGCTTATTTACAGAAGTGTGTGTACCTATGCAGCACACCCTTGCCCTTCCCCTCTCTTGTGGGGAGAGGCTACCCACACCTGTTGGCTTGTTTGAACGGCACTCCTGTGGGCTTGTTTGAGCAACCACACACCTGTCAACTTGTTTGAGCAACTTTCTTCGACCGCCTGCCCCCGTCGTGCCTTTTGAGGCCTTGCATCAGCCTATGGGCCTTTTGTCCACTTGCACCCTCCTCCGTGCTATTGCCACGCCACAAACAAGCGCTTCTGTCCATGGCTCGCCTTGGCATGCCACAATTGTGCCAAGTGCTGCTTCCCCCACTTTTGGCTTTGCCCAAAGCGCTGCTGTCCCTACTTTGCCTTGTTGTCATCTCTGCAGCTTGCATGCACACGTGCACGCACTCAGTAACACACACTCGTGCACACATACATACAGTTGGGCTTCGCCATCATCCAGAGCCCAGAGCCGCTGCACTACTACTCTTTGTTCTCGCATACATACGGAATGGACGTTGTGCTAACCATGTACGACAAAAACAGGTAACGCCCAAGGCAGAGTATGGTTTAAGGGGGCTCATCTTTGTGGGAGGATGTAGGGTGTGTCCTATATTTGGGGCGGGGTGTGGGGTAGATTTGCTGCTCACCATGGACACAAAGCTCTGTCTTGAGGCTTGATACAATTCATAGTTAAAGCAGTGCATGCTTGGGGCAATGCGTACAATAGATGCGGCGTCTTTTCTGTATTGCAAGGAAAGGTGAAGGCTCAATGCAGGCCTGGGGGTGAGGATAGGTTGAAGCTCTGTAGCTTTTGGCGTTCAAGGCAGCGCTGTGCAATGCCGTGGGCCACTGCCATGGCTTTGCAGCGCATGCTTGTCCTTGCGTGCAAGGTGACGCGCACGGAAGGTGAAGAGGGTGTGCCTCATGCCCTGGGTGTATTGCCACCTGAGCAGAGGCGGAGGTGCTGCATGGTTCGTAAAGAGGCCCAGGGTTGCAAGGGCTGAGTAGCACTTGGCCAAACAAGAGAACCATTCCAACCTTTCCCCTCTGTGTCTTTGGGGTGGGCACACACGCGCTTTGTTTGAAACGGAGCCTGTGCTCAACCTTGTGGTGCTCTCCATAGCTCAAGCCTCAGGCCTGAGCTTCAGCTTGCTCAGATGAAGTCATCCGAGCGTGCAGATTGCAAGCATGCTTGTGTACACCTGCACATGTGTGGCATGTACGCAAGCGCGCATGCTCCTGCACAGGTACGAGCTGGAGTGCAAGTATACACAGTACATCCAGCTCCATTCCAGACCTGTTTGGCCCCGCCTGGATCTGGCACCCTTAGTCCAAGTGCTCAATGCGATTGAGCAGGTGAGCGCACGGTTGCATCTCATGTGCCTGCCAGACTGTCTTGCAGGCTCCACACGCGCAGATCGAGCCTGCCGTGCTGCGCCGGGCACGACCCGTGTTGCTGTCGCTCTTGGAGAGCTTACCACAAGTTTGCAAGTTAGGGTTTACCGCCAGCCCCTGAATGCAGCACTGTGACCAAATATGGCGTGGAGCGTGGGGGCGCCTATGACCCAGGGCAGCATGGAGCCTTGGACCTGTGCACGAGCTCTGATCCGCCTCGAGGAGGCTGCTCAAATGGTCTGCCAATCCTTGGATGCCCTCACAGGATCATCGTGCGCCTTGCCTGCACGTGCTTGTCCCTGGCCCACCCTTCGCACACACATCGTGCTCTGCTGGCGTGCTGGCCTTCACCCTTTTTATGGCTCCGCACGCGCAGCACATCCTTCTCGGCCTTGCCTGCTCTCACACTCACAAACACACACACAGTTTCCACTAACACACGCCGTGTGCGCGCACCCGTTGTGCTGCCTCCCCTGTGTGTGCATGCCCTCCGCCTACATCCGCCTGCTCCCTCGCCCCTTGCTGCAGGGCCTGGGCAACCCCCCGCAGCCCCCTGCACCCCCTGGTACAGGGGCCACGCCGGCCACCAGCAAGGGGCTGCCCAAGAGCGCGCGCACGCTGTCCAGCGGAGGACCACTGAGTGCAGCAGCCGTGGAAGCTGCCCGAGGTGCGTGCGTGCCTCAGGCAACATGGGCCGGATGCTGCACGTGTTGCTTGTGCAGGGCCGAATGTGTGTGTATGTGTGTGTGCGTGCGCGTGTGTGTGTGTGTGTTTGTCTGCGTGATTTTGTGTGTCAGCCTGTGATGTCGTGTGTTGGTGTGTATGCTTGCGTGTTAGCATGTATGTCTGGATGTGCGTGCATGTGCATGCGTGTGTGCACGCGCTTTGCCTGCCCTCGCGCGAGGGGCCATACGGCCTTGCGCGGCGCTCAGGTGCTTGTGGCAGCTTCATCAGGCGCACCAGCTCCCAATCCAAGGGTGTGGAGGGTGCATGTACTTGGCCTGCACTTTGGCATTTAGAGACACCATGCGCACGTGTGGCCTGCATCCTGTGCCTGCCCTTTGGCGCCTGGGAACACCACTTGCGCCTGTGGCCTGCATCCCGTGCCTGTTCTGGCCCCTGTGGCCCCCTGTACCTCAACCGGCCTAGCTCAATCCTTCTCCACACGTGGGCCAAGCTGGTTGTACTGCTGCACCATGCTTTGAGCAGCGTGCAGCATATGCATGCACCCCCACTCGCGACCTGCATACCTCTCTGCCTCTGCCTCATGCGTCGCCAGATGCGGATGCGGCAGCGGCGGCCGCCAGGGAGCAGGCTGCGCCCCTGTCACAAGCAGCAGCTGCAGCAGCAGCGGCAGACACGGCGCAGCTGAGCGCAACAATGGTAGCAGCCACGCCGGCGGCCGGCGTGGTGGGGGCGGATGGGGTGGGGACCATGGGAGCTGGCGGAGGGGGGGCGCGGGCGAACGAGGGGGGCGCAGCTGATGGGGGTGAGGTTGAGTGGGTGGCAGACCGCTTGGTGGACACGGGTGAGTGTGTGTGTGTGCTTGGTGGACACGGGTGAGTGTGCGTGTGCGTGTGTGTGTGTGTGTGCGCGCGAGGGTGCAGCGCGCGGGGCAGCGCGCTCTATGTGTGTGTGCAAAGGAGTAGCGCACAGGGCGGCGCTCGCAATGTGTGCGAGTTTTTGTGTGTGCTTGCATACATGTGTGTGTGCGCGTCAATGTGTGAGGGCTCGCACACGCACATGTGTGCCTGCCTGCCTGTCTGCCTAGGAGGAGGGGCAGGAGGCGCGCCCGGCGGGAGCGCAGCAGCACGGGACAGGGTCACACACAGTTCCCCAACAATGCCCCCCCCGCATGGCCAGGGCATAGCTGTCTATCTGGCCCACAACATGCCTCAACAGCACGCCCATGGCCACAGCATGTGCTGCCTGTCCCAGCCACGACGTGCCCCAGCAACGCGCCCCAACAACGCCCCCACATGGCCACAGGCCCCATCCTGAGGCTGGAGCCGCGCCACACGGCGCGCCAGGGCCGCAGCATGCTGTCCAAGGCGCAGCGCTATGGGCACCCCTTCGACCGCCCCTTCCTGTCCTCCTCCATTTCCCCGCCCGTCATGCTGGCGGTGGTGCAGAGCTTCCTGGAGTTTGGCCTCAAGGTGTGCGTGGGTGTGGGTGTGGGCGGGTGACGGGAGGCGCGCGGACGCGCTCGGGCGTGTGTGCGCAAGCAGTGGTCGGACCAACGACCACCCGCCCTCTGCCCCCCGCGCTGTCCCACAGAGCGTCTGGTGGGTGGCTGCTAGTGCATATGCTCAGCGCACAGCCTTTGCTGTCAGACCTAGTCCCCCAGGCAGCAGCTGTCTGCGCCTGGCTCCGCGTGTATGAGGCTCTGGGCGGGCGGGTGGCCTCTGTCTGAGTGGGGCTCTGCTGCTGGTGGGGAAGGAGGTGGCAGGGCAATGCCGCGCGGAGCATTGCCAAGATTAGGGGCAGGCGCAGCCGCTGGCGCTAGCACAGGTCAAATTTCAATGTCAGACTTGAGGTCAGTGTCAGGGATGGTGACGGGGTCAGGGCAGGAGGGGTGTAGCTCTGGCTCCGCAGGGGCGGGGACAGCCCGCTTGCTGGGCATGTGGGCAGAATTCCCAGAGCCTTCCTCAGGCCTTAATGACATGGGCGCCTCTTCCTTGTGCTTGCGTGCCACGATGGATGCAACGGCTGGTGACAGGCACGATGGATGTAACAGTTGGTGACAGGCATGATGGATACAACAGCTGGTGACAGGCACGATGGATGCAACAGCCGGTTAGAGGCACAGTGGATGCAAAAGCCAGCAAGGCAGCGCCCCGTACGGCAGGCAGCGCCCAACAGAGCAGAGGCCCCGCTCCATGGCCTGGCCCACTTGCACATTCCTCTTCTGCCTGTCTTGCCGGCATGGGCTCCTCCCCTCCCCTGCTGGCCTGTCACCAAATTTTGACTGCCCCCTAACGGCCTTCCACTCAAGCCTCTATCCCTGCCGGCTTGCTGCCCCTGCCCCCGCAGGGTACGCAGCCCAAGCAGGGTGGCTGGTCGTGGGAGGAGCTACACGCCATCAACGACGCGCTGCCCATGCACGTATGGTGAGTGCTGGTCGTGGGAGGAGCTGCACGCCATCAACGACGCGCTGCCCATGCGCGTTTGGTGAGTGCTGGTTGTGGGAGGAGCTGCATGCCATCAACGACGCGCTGCCCATGCGCATTTGGTGAGTGCGGGTCATGGGCACGCGCACATGGGACCAGGCACCTCTGCTCACCACCGCTTCAGCCCCCCCAATGTGGCCCATATGCCAGCAGAGGTCGGACCCACAACCATACCCTGTCTGACCCGCACTGTCCCACGGGGCATGAAGTGGGTGCCTGCCAGCGCGGCCTGCATGCAGGAAGGCGCCTCGCGGAGGAACCCTTGTGGGCGTGAGCAAGCAAGCGTTTGCGTGCATGTGTGTGTGTGTATGTGTGTGTGTGCGTGTGTGTGTATGGTCACATGCATGAACATGCGCCGTGCGTGCGTGTGTGTGTGTGTGTGTGTGTGTGTGCATGTGCTGTTTGTATGTATGTGGGCGCGGATTTGTGCGCGGGGTTGCATGCCCACCTGTGGCATGCCTGCTTGCGCGTACATGCATGCCCCCAGGTGGATGCAGGTGGTGTCGTGGCATGCGCACACGCGCACGCACGCGCACAGCCCCCTGGCACGCCCCCCGCTATAGGGTGCCCAACCTCCCATGCCCACGCCCCCCCCCCTTCACTCCCCACTGCTGCCACTGCTGCTCTGCCGCAGGGTGCGCACGGTCTTACAGCAGGCCCAGGCGGGCGCGTTTGCGCTGCCGCCCACAACCACCACAGCCGTGTCCGGCGCCGGGTGCAGCACCTTCCTTAGCCCGCCGCTGTCGCCCCGCGCCCCGTGCGGTCAGGCCGACGGCCCCGGTATCCCGATGCACCCGCCCCACCCCATTCCTGCAGGCCTTGTGTGAGTTTTGGGCATCAGACCGTGCATTCATTCGTGTTAGCCTGCAGAGAAGCCGATTCCTGCCTTGCGTGCGCTCCCACACCTCATTCCCCCCAGGCTCTTGTGTGAATTTTGGGCACCAGTGTGTGCATCCATTTGTGATGGCCTGCATAAAAGCCGATTCCTGCCTGTGCGTGCACCCGCCCCACCCCATCCCTCTGCAGGCCCTGGTATGTGAGTTTGGAGCCCAATGTTCAGGAATGGGGGTTTGCGCGTGTGTGACGTGCAGATGGCCCGCACGTGGCTCGTGTGGGTTCTACACGGGGCTCACATGGCTTGGTTCAACACAGTGGCTGGTCAGGCACGGCGCACGGGATTTGCACAGTATGTGTCCAGCAAGGGGTTGCAGTGTGCGCACGCGACTGGCATGGTGAGGGGCAGAACGGCAAGGCAGACGCGCCTGGCAGAGGCGCCGCCGCCAGGGAAGCCAGCTGCACGGTGCAGTCCAGGGGTGTCTGCCACACAAAGGGCACTGCAGAGTACGCAGCTTGCGATGGTTGCATGGCTCACAGAGGGCAAGAGAACCAAGGCACACCAAGCGCTCCTCTCTGACACGTACACATGTCCCCCGCCTCTGCCCTCAACTTGGAAGTCATGCCTATGTGCGTGTGCCATACGTGTGTGTGTGTGTGTTTACAGGCCCAGCTTGCAAGGCGGCCCGAGCGCCATCGTCTCTCCTGAAGACATCGCAGGTGTGGACAGTACGCACCTGCGGCAGCCATACTGAGTTATAGCCATGAACCCTGCATGCGTGTGCATGGCGGGCTCTCCCTGCGGGTGTTGCAGGTCGCGTGCGCAACTGCTCCTGCAAATTTGTGCATGTGGCACGCTCTCCCTGAGCATAAAGCGCGTCAGCTGCACGCACATGCGTGAGTTGGGCCCTGACAGAGGCTTCCATTTGACTCCTACTTTGTCTGCTGAATCGTCTCCGAGCTCTGCGGTGTGCCTCTATGCCTTTTGTCAACAGTGCCGCTGCCTTGCTTGAATTCTTCCTCGGCCGCATTCCCATCATGCTCTCCTGGCCGTCAGTCAGAAGGAAGAGTGCAACATTGACTGCAAAATTGTCAGAGTCTGAGGGGTTGGTGCAGCATTGTGTTTGTTCCTGCTGCGCTGATGAGTGCTGTTGGTCGATTGGTGGTTGCCTTACTGAGCTGGTTCCTCCTCCCTGGAGCTATGATGTCGTCATGGCCCTTCTCTTTGCTCATCTTGCTTTGGCCTCTCTCCTGTTAACTGACGTAGTGAGTTGAGGTGCTTCACCCTCGAGGTGAGCAGCGGCCTGAACGACTTTGCACGTCAGAAGCTCTGCACACACCATACGTGCGCACATTCAAACTCACGTGCGTTTGCGTGGAAGTGTGTGTGTGTGTGCACGCAGCCCTGATTTGTTGAGGCCTTGAATTAGCTTGCCTCTTGCCCACAAGCGCACGTATGTATATGCCGTGTGTGTGCATGCGCGCAGCCCTCATCTGTGGAGGCGCGCTGCCGGCCCGCCACATGCCTTCTGCTGGCACTACCCGCCCGTGGCGGTTGGCGTACTGCACACGGTGTGTAGCGGCTTTGCTGGCTCATGCTGCTTGCGGGAGCTTCGCAAGGAGCTTTGCAGGTGCAGGTGTGTGCACAGCGCCTTGCAGTGTGGGGTGGCTGTTGCCGGCGCCGGTGTCGCCTCGTGGGGGTCAGCAGGTGCGCCCGACGTCCTCCAGCTGTCCCACCCCTCCCACCAGCCGGCTGCATTTTTTATGCAGTTTGATGAGGCAGCAAAATTCTGGATGCTGATGGCCAGGCGTGAGGGCCTGCACAGCAGCATCTGATGGGCAGGTGCAGACCCTTGCCCCACCTGTTGAGGGGGTGTGACCGTGGTTTATGAAGCCTAGAAATGAGAAGCCCCCCCGGCCTCTGCCCTCACTTGCCTTGTAGGCAATGTCAGAGCACGCTGCCGCTCATTTGCCGCTGGCTGCGGCTCTTGCCTGCAGCCTCTCGCCCCTGACAGCTACCAACCGCTGCCCTGCACCCCCTTGCATCCCCAGCTGTGCACACACGCCCAGCTAGCATGTGCCTGGTTTGCGATCATCCCACCCCAGGTCCAGTGCACCATATGGTCTGGTGCAGCAGCAGCCAAAAGCCTCCAGCGCGCAAAATCCTCTGACAGGCGGCGGCTGGAAAAGCTGCTGCCCTGCAGCTGCCTCTGCACGCACGAATGCATATGCCCCTCTGTGGCACCTCTGAGCACATGCCCTCTCATCGCTGCTCGCCCCAGTGCCCTGCCAGCATGCACGCTCACGGTGTAACACTAATGCATGCACGTCTGCGACCACACTTGTCTGCCCCAAAGTAAAAGCTTGCACACACCAACACCTCACTGCTCACTGGCAACGTATGCCACTAATAACAGGAGCTTGTGTGCGCATTTGCCTGCCCCGCCTACTTGCGCGCGCAGGCAGCACGGCATCTCATTGTCCACCTTGTACCGGCAGCACGGCATCTCATTGTCCATCATTGTCCACCTCATTGTCCATCATTGTCCACCTTGTACAGGCAGCACGGCATCTCATTGTCCACCTTGTACCGGCGTGCGGCCAACCTCTCCCCCACCCTGCTGTTCATCAAGGACACAGGTGCGGCACCCAAGCAAGGACATCCAGGCGTGTGCTACGCTCCTGGCAATGTGCCAGGCACAGCGCTTTTGCGGCGTGGCTGTGTCTACTCATGTGGAGCTCAAAACATGCGTGAGAGATGCCTGCTTTGGTGTGTGGGTTTGTGTATGTGTACTTGTGTGTGTTTAGGCGTGTATTTGTGTGTGTGTGTGCTCTCATGCTGTGTCCTGAATCATGCACGGCCACCCACTCCCGCTACTGTGCATTTCATTCCCGCTACTGTGCATTTCATGAATGCTTGGCCATGCCCCGTGCAGCTAGGGCGGCATGTGGGGTGGCACACCGGCCACAGAGCCAGAGGAGAAGGCATGAGGTGTAGCGCTAATTTGTGCGTGGGTGCATGGATGCATGCATGCGTGCTTGTGTAATTGTGTATGCACATGTGTTGTGGTGCATGAGCTGTGCATGAGCGGTGCATGAGTAGGTGATCTTTGGCGCATGAATGGTGCGTGAGCAGTGCGTGAGCGGCGAGTGAGGTGTGTTTGCGAGCATTGTGTTAGCGGCGCATGAGCAAGTGATCTTTGGTGAGGGAGAAATGTATGAGCAGTTGATCTTTGATGTGAGAGCAATGCGTGGGCAGGTGCTCCCCCGCTGCTGGCTGCAGGTGATCTCCAGCTACGGGTGCTTGCGTCCGTGCAGCTGCCCCCTGCTGAAAATTGCACACCTGGAGGTAGGGCCTGAGTACGCGCCGCCCATATGTCACGAGTGCTGTTCACGTACGTGCCTGTGGTGTGTGCACAGGGGGCCACGTGTTTGGCGCATACTGCTCAGATCCCTGGAGAGTAGGGCCACGCTTCTACGGGAGCGGGGAAACGTGCGTGTTCCAGCTGCACCCTAGGTGAGCACCAGCGTGTGTTGCATGCGTGTGGGCATGCGTGCATGAGTGTGCATGTGTATGCATGCAAAAGGTGTCTGCAGGCTGTTGGGCAAACCATGTACACCCCAAGCACCCCATCTTCCACAACGCAAGGCCCGCCCACAGCATACCCGCAGCCTGCAGGGACGGCAGTATACGTTGCCTTCAGGGCACTGCATGCATGGTTTGCCTGCCGCATGCACGGCCTGCGCGAGCATACCCTGCGCAGGCACTGCGCAAGTGGCTCATGCGCAAACCCCCCCAGGCAGCCTCCAGCAATACACGCCTTTTCTGTGTGCCTGGGGCGCACACGCACGCTCACACGCACACACATAGACAGACAACACGTACACACACATGCCTGCACACACGCGTGCACACGCACACAAGCATACACACACATACGCACGCCAGCACACACTCACACATAGGCACACACACACACACACACACACACACACACACACACACACACACACACACA
>LKMJ01002331.1_pt1 | contig 17360 bp, 18 predicted proteins | sample 643391 | NCBI WGS metagenome assembly LKMJ01 (sample SAMN04112250, study PRJNA286221) | soda lake metagenome | biome: soda lake; feature: Kulunda Steppe; material: water; isolation source: sample PL-Br10 brine of Picturesque Lake | place: Russia: Kulunda steppe | collected 2010-07
CACTTGGAAGGGTACGCTCCCATTCTACCTCTACAGTATCATTAACAGTAATCTTCGCAGACCATTGTTTCCCGTTTGTCTCTCCATCTAACTCGAGAGTTCCTTTTTCGGGGAGGTTAACCGTCGTTTCATCAATAGGTTCTGCCGTGTAGTTCCATTCTGGGTATTCTGTTACAACCAATTGTCTGGAGCGTTCTCTATCTACGGGTGCAGATCTTCCTCCGTTAATTAAGATTTCTCCACTCCATGCTTCTTCCGATCCCCATTCAATCCCCTCAAAACCCCTGAAATTGTTTTCTTCCACAGTAAAGGTATGAGAGCAAGTTGGCGTACGGTGTACTGTGGCTTTACACGCTTTTTGCTGGGTAAGATACCCTCTATCCTCATATTTGTCATCTCGCTCGGCACATTCTTTACACATCCAGACGACAGAGTTAGAACTCTCAAAGCTTGGATAATCACTGGGTTCACCGGGGATGAAAGACGGGAGCATATCAAGTTCTTTCACTTCTTTTGGAACACCATTGAACTTGAGGTATGCTTTCTGAGCGGCTTTCGGTAACTCACTAAACGAATACTCTTTCCGTATCCACTCCCCATCGTGTTTCTCACTAACAGCGAGTGTGATATCGTGTGGGGGCCAACGTCGCTGCAAGGGGATTTTCGGGTTAACCTCTTCAGGAATCGAACTGTCCTTGGTTGTCATCGTTTTCTGATCCATTCTTACCCCAATGTTCCCGTATGAACACTTAATAGTTTTGGTTAATTTCACTTTGAGAAGGAGGTAACTCTGAAACCAGCTCAAAGAGAAGGTTCCTGAATCAACAAGGTGTGTGAGAGATTAATCATCCTTGACAGTTTCACGAATCTGTTCTGGGACATTTTCCATTACTTTGTCAAGAACAGGTTGACCACCACTGTTCTGATGGGCGAAATACGTACTTTCGTCATCTGGTAACGAATCATATGCTCCACTGATGTCGAATTCATCTGTGCCACCGGCACGTCCATCTTCTCTGCCACCACCCCCATTTTCTGAAGCCAGTGCAGACGCAATCGGGTAATCATCAGTGGCTCTGAAACTTACATCACCTCGTGCTGATTCAAGTCTGTCACCACTCCCACCTTTCACTACCGCAACTACATCTGCCCCACGTTCAAAAGCGAAATCAGCCGCTCGATTGTAGTCTCCATTACCAGTCATACGTGCTTCGAAAGTTAATTCTTCACCACCCACATCAACGGTTGTTGTCCGCCTTGTCTCAGCAGAAGTAGCCATCTGGATGTCACTAATTAAATCAGCTTGTAAAGATGCTCTTGACATTTCTGAATCAGTACGATAAGCAGAACCGTGTCTACCAGCTTGTTCAACGAAATCCTCGTGAGTTCCTCTAAACTGAAGTGAACGATATGCGGAAGCATCTTCCCAGTTCTCGTGGTCATCGGCACGCGAATCGACAAGAGATGTCATTTCAACGGCTTCCTCAATATTTTGCTGGTACTCAGAATCAGAAATGTCATCGAACGAACTTGATAGTGATTCAGAATTGACATCGTGTTCATACACCAGTTCAGCAGCAGCATTTGCATTTCCATCAAGGACTATATGTTCACTATCAGGATTTTCTACACCTGCTTGTATATTGGCTTCTCTAACGGAATCTAAAGCAGAATCGTCCCAATTATGGTGGTCACGGATGTAAATCTCGTTCTGTCCTCCGTGTTCGTTCACTACATTTGCAAATTCCTCAGTATCGTTCGGGCTTAAATCTGCAATGACTACATTCGTATCTGCATCTGAATTTTCAAGTACTCTCTGTAAACCTTTTTCAAGGTTTTGTCCTTTCTCTTCTTGCCATCCTTTATGTCCACTTGGGAGAACGAGTGCATCATCTCCGTGTTCTTCTTCGTATAACATCATAGACATAGAACCATCGGTGTCAGTTGAGTCTGAGATGACTACCGTTTCAACATCGTCAATATTTGGCACATTATGAGCAGTTTCTCCTCCTTCAACTGCCTGCCACCGGTTATCAGCCATTTCTCGTTTTTGATCGTAGTTTCCATCGAAGTTTTCGTCGACCGGAGCGGTATTTACCCACGGTTTGTCTCTACTCTCAATTGCATCAGCGATAACATCTTGTGGCGAGTCGTACTCATCGTAATCTTCTACCAGAGTTTCCATTACTGTCTTGTCTTCACCGGGCATCTGTTGTGTTCCAATAAATTCCATATCCTTTGCTACTTCTTCAGCGTCAACTGGTCTTTTTTCAAGCCCTTCAGGTGGATCATACGTCAGATCATCAGCTATATCCTCATAACCTAATTCTTCCAAATTTTGGGCCAAGTCATTGACTCCAAACCCTTCAGGCATACCAGTCTGCATAGATGGATCTGTCATTCTTGACTCCGGATATGCAAACTTGTTGAGGTCAGCATCTTTTACAGCTTGAGCCAACTCATCTTCTGTCATATTCTCCCAATCAGGTATCTCGTCGTCCAAATTATCCTTGAAAACAACTTCAAGTACGTTATCATCAGCGTCATAGTCATCGTTTACATCTGCTACCGTCGTCCCTTCTTGAAATTCGTACTCGTCAGCATTTTCATCTGGTTTCCCAACAACTACAGCAGCACTTGGGTTGGCATCATCTGCATCTTCTACTGCATCGCCTATTTGTTTTTCATCATTATCCTCATCTTCTTTCACATTCCTATCCCGATTTTCCCACTCAGTCTCTTCATTGGTTCCGCCCAACGTGGTCTGTGTTGTTTCATCCTCGTCATCTCCTTCTCCATCTCCACCACCTCCAGAACCGCCGCCACCCGAACCACCACCGCCATCATTGCCCATATTATATTAAACAATAGATGATTAAAAGATAAATTTTTAACCCAATTACGGGATTACGAATCCAAACTTGATTCTACTTCCATTCTGAGTTCATCATATGTCTCTCTCATTTGTTCTTCGTTATGTTTTCGTGGAGAAACACGACTCCTCCAACGATACTGACCTGATACAGCTATAACTGAGGAGTCTAGTGTAGCTACATATCTTGGTGATAGTAATCCAATAACAAGTAAATTGAAAAACCCTGCAGTTTCATTTTTGATTTCTGTGAGATGATTTCGAAGGTGATTAATCCGATTCCCACCACCACCAGAGAAGTATTGTGTCGCATAATAACACGCATATCCACGGGAAACATCTTCGGCAACTGTATAGGTGATACGTCTCTCCTCAGTTGTGAAACCCTTAATTTGAGGGATAATAGTTACATCAACGTCTGCTAATTCGTTTGCCATCCATTTCGTTCCTTCAGCCATCTTTTCTAATGCTTCGATACGTTCATCTTGGTTTTGATGTCCGTAAATCGAGTAGTCAGTCGGAATATGGTACGTTGGTGAGAACTCTGTAACGATATCTCTTTCTCGTTCCCATGATATCAGGTGTAATTTCTCATCTGGAACTGTTGTAGTCGTAATCGTATTTGTATTTTCACCGAAATAAGAAGATGAGTCTTCTCCGTTTTTTACTATTTGTCTCGCAGATACGATGTCAACGAGTATGGTATTTGGTTGGACAGCTTTCACAAATTCTTGATGAGACCACTGATGCTCAACTTTTGGTACAACACCGGTAGGATATTCCATACCGTATTTTCTACCTATTCAATCTTGATACTTATGCCATTTGAGATGTAAAACAAATTTCATTGATTTCTTCATCTTTGACCTCTTCCCACGCTGAAGTCGTTGACTCTCCTCCTGTTAACCTCTGTAGGTCTGTTTCTCCAGTCAAATCTAGGCCACATTTTATGTCTGTCGAATGTATATAAAGACAACAATGATAGAAGTTTCCTGTGAACAATGCAATGGTCGCGTAACAGATCCAGACGAAGCAGATTATTGTGCAAACCACGATGAACCAATAGTGCTACACTCTGCGTGCCCGTGTCCTGATCACGGATTTGAATATAGAGAACCGGTTACTGAACCAGACAACGTAACTGAATGACTCCAGTCAACTGCCTCGGGGGTCAACCCCGAGATTATTGACAGTGGTGCTAGCGGAAACCCACGGCTTCAGCCTTGGGTAGCTGACCTGATACTCCCTAATGGTGTTCCCCCAGGAGTCTCAAACTTAATTTTCTCCCACCTGTTTCCAATACGGACAGAAAAAACTCCAGAATGTTCTTCGACAATTTCACAGACATTACTCCAATCAACACCATTGGTGATTTCGTTCCCAGAGGCTGCAACATCGAGAGTGGAGTATGACGTATCAATCATAGTGTATCCCAATGGAGTTCGGTACAATTCATAATTATCCCATTCCTCATCAATGGCAACTAATTCCCATTCGTCAGGAATACGAGTGAGAGGGCGACCACGTTCGACATATCCTTTCCGTTCATTAATCTCTGCTTTCACTGAATCACTGAGGCGGTTAAGCTCAACAATTGAGAACTCAGAAAGATCGATGTCATCTATCTTCATTGGCTAAGTGTTTGTTTTTCTCTTACCTAATTGTTTGTCCCAGTTGTTCCTTTCGAAACAACGACTCTACAGAGATGGCAGGCAGAGTACCTCGGGGATTGAGCCCAGAGCAGTTCACGCGTTGTTCGAACATATCCCAACGAAGACCTGGCGGGATTCTCTCCCTGGTAAAGATAGAGCCAAAAACTGAACCAATCGAAATTTTGGAGTAAAAAACCATAAGTTTTTAATACGTACATTGTCTCTATCCATTCAACTATGGGAAATAATTCACATATCCACATCGCTGGTGCAGACGTGTACATTTACTCGCATCTCGAAGGCGACAAAGTCTTTGAATGGGTAGCAAAAGGCCTTATCAACGCTGGTGCACCGGAAAATGTACCACCTGCAGACTACCTTACACGCATCATTTTTGATGTAGTCAGCTCCAATCAAGAAGGAACAAACGAAATCGGTGTTAACAGCACACCATACAAAGGTACCTACAGAAGCGTAAAAATCGATTCCAGTAAACGAAGGATAACCGTCACAACGATTTACAACAACTGTGATGACGATGGAACGTACAGCTTTACCCAGTTCTTAGACAAATACGCGCCTAACGAAGATATTGAAAAAACGGAGGTGGAGTAATTATGAGTCAACGAGTTCAGACAACGAAAGAAGAACGTGAACGGATTGAACGACAATTCGCTACGATCGTCACCAGCCTTTTCGACGAATATGTTGTTTTCGACGGAGACAACTCAGTCCTGTTCGTACACAAAGAAGGAGGTATCAGCGGTGTTCCCGTTCCCTTTACACGTGAACACGTAAAAGTCACACAAATCTGGAGTCAAAAAAAGAACAAGATTGCTCACATCGCCCACGATAATGACGACTACTGGAAACTTGGAATACGATTCAAAAACTGGAGAAAAAAGTCACCTCAAAAGCAGTTCACAACCCTCGTCCACGAGGCTGCCCACTTACCAGACCAATTGAATCACCACATTGGACATCTTGGTTTTGTATACGACTTCGACATCAATGGTGTTGACGGTCGAATCCACCCGTTACGGTTTTGGATTACGTTTGCACAACTCGGCTCCCGAATCAATGACAGAAGACATCTCTTTCACGAGAGTCTTTACGGAACCTCAGTTACTGGAGGCCCGATAATCTGCAACGCTTTGAACAATGCAGCACGGTATGCCAGTGGAATCGAAAATGCTGGCAATTGGCAAGATGCTATTCTTGACTATGTTGACTATCCGATTGAGTACTACCGTGTTTTTGGAGAACAATCCATCCGTGGGTTGTTTGACGAGCGGTACGAAGAGGAAAGTAACGAAGAAGATATAGATTCTGTCACTGTGGAAAAAGTCAATTTTAATATGTTGACTGATGAAGAATTGTATGACGAATTTGGAAATGATTTCGAACTCCCAGAGGCTGAAGATCACTGGAAAACTCCACGGATAGAACTTCCTTACAGGCCAAGAGTCAAAGAGACACACGTTCGTAATGGAGAGCCTGTTGAATACGAAGTTGAAGATGGTGATGAAAAATTGTTCGCACTACTTGCACGAAGAGGGTTGAAACAAGTAGAATGTGAAGTTACCCGCAAGTTCAGATAAAATATTTAATCACTCTACACTTCTTGATTTTCGACGTGGTGCATTAATTTCAAATGTCCCATATACGGTGACACTGGGGATCAGTCTCTAGAGAGAAAACAGTCAGATTCTCTCGGAGATTGTCCGGGAGTAGTTCACATCTCGTTTGAAATTGGTAGGATAATCACGAGTGGATCTGGAATGTCGCGTTTAAGCGTCCTTGATCAAACCACTGGTCAACCTTTTCGGAAGCAACAGGAGCTGCCCAATCACGTTCGAGGTTTTTGATGGTGATACAATGTTCATCTCTATCTGGAATACCGAGTAATTCGTCACCTTCTGTAAACGGATTCTCTGGAACAACAAAATCATTCTCGATTTCGTATACTGTCCCATCTTCAGTGACGCCGTAATACGGAGAGTATGCAGGGAAATTATCAAAGTAAGCAACTACGAATTTAATTTCGCCATCGTCCACAACAAGGGGAATGTCGATTTGCTCACCAACTTTACTCAGTTCTGTCTCTTCAAAGTCAAAAGGACTGAGAAGTTCTCCTTTTGTCTCATTCGCGTCGATTCGGAGGACTCCATCTTCGATTTCGAACGGTGGTACACCGTAAAGACTTGTAATTCGAAGAGCGAAGGCATTCCCAATTGTATAGAGACGATTATCCGACTCGTAAACTGTCACGGGTTCAGTACGAATTTCCATATTGATTTTTCATTGCTGTTGAAATATAAGTATTCTCTTGACAGCTCATACAGAACCGGATTTCACTGTAAAAAATATTTCTTTGGGAGAAATTAGCCACAAAACAAGGGGTATAGGCGGGGAAAATGGTTCAGTAAACTTGAGTTGGTTTAGTGGTGTTTCGTGAACACAGTTGATAACATCATTTAACCGAGAACAATATACTGTGTTGGTGATAAGTAAATATTATTAACTAGATGGGAAAACAGAAAATACGTAGGCGAGAGTTTTTGGCAAGTCTTACTGGAACAGCATTAGCCAGTGCAGGGATTGAAACAACGAGAGCAAATCAGACAGAGAATACAATTGATATTACAATCTATGCTGACAGAGCAGTCTGGGAAGAGTTAACAGTAAGTTCTACTCAGTCCGATTTCCACGAACTCCCAGTGTCAAATACTGCGTTCCAGCTTTCAAGACAATTATCAGGATTTCCAAGCCTAGAATTAGGGTTATCAGATTGGTCTCGAAATAATCAGGATCCACTAGTTCAGAATAGAAGAGAAAATATGTTACAAAGACAATCACCTATTAAAACTGTCCGTCAATCAATTCAGTACGCATTCAAAAATATGGGTGCTAAAGTTGATGTCACTATTGCACCAGTACCTGTTGAATGGAATCCTGACACTGATGATGCAGAGGAGCAAGTTTATTTGTGGCGTGACGTGTTGTACGACAATACAAAGTACGCAAGATATAGCTCAAATGATTCCAACGTATTATTAACTGAATCGACTGCTGTTATAGACGATGACAATGAAGTAATGGGGATTGGTACGATTGCCTGTGAAGTATGCCAAGGAACAGATGTCTCAATTGTATTCGATGTAAACAAACTAGCCAGAGATAATGTAGACTCAATTGAAGCACTACGAACAACAGAAGGTACAGAAGAAATTTTGTCTGTGGCAATACACGAAATTGGACATAACCTTGGACTTGACCACGATCACGGGGCAGTACTTTCGAACACTCAAAATGAAGTTGTAACGACACCGATGCTCCATACCTATGTTAAAGATCCAGACTACCTTCAAGAAAATAGATATGGTGAAGAGATAGAACACGCAGCAGTATCTCAAACTGTTTACACCCATCCACAATTTAACCCATCTATCAGTATGGACTCTCTCTTTATTGAGTAGCAACAATTTCTCCGCTCACACCGCTTTTAAATACTCGAAACGCTACAAATGTTGTGTAAAAAGTGGAGTTCGAAAGATTAGACGTAGATTGGACTTTCCCTGATGCTGAAACGCAATACGGAACTCACGGGTTTCATAAATACCCTGCACGTATGCCGCCGCAAATTCCCGATACTGTACTGAGTCATCTAAAAGACGAAGGTGTACTAAACAACGACTCTGTAGTATACGATCCGTTCTGTGGAAGTGGAACAACTATCGTCGAAGCACGTTTGAATGGTTTGAACGCAATGGGGAACGACATCAACCCGTTTGCTTGTCTTCTAAGCACAGCAAAGGCAACACGAGTAGACCCTAATGAAGTCAGAGATGCATGGAGCGATTATCGAGAACAGATGCAAAATAGTATAGAATTTGTTGCTGAGGAGTATAGCGAAGAAGTAGACACTGTTTCCGTTGAGCGCCCAGAGGTCAGAGATGGATGGTTCCCTCAACCACAACTGTACCAACTCGGTGCAATTCGTGATGTAATTACTGAGGTTGATTCTGATTACGGAGAAGATGTAAGTCGTATCTTCCGGATTGCATTAGCGGAAACAGCACGTGAAATTAGCTATCAGCGAAATGGAGAGTTCAAACGGTATCGGATGGCAGAAGAAGACCGGGACAAGCATAACCCTGATGTATGGGAAGAATTTGTTGATTCATTCGAGGATAAAATCCCTCGCGTAGAACAGTTCTACAACGAAGCAAACAGTCATAATGAAACAAGTATTTTTTGTGATGACTCTCGTGATCTAAATGAGATAGACGATAACAGTGTAGATGTTATTATGACATCACCGCCTTATGGTGATCACAAAACGACGGTCGCGTATGGTGAGTTCTCTCAAGACCCTGGTATTATCAGCAGTTCGTTTGAATATGATGTGATGCGGAAAGTCGATAAAATTGGTCTTGGTGGGAAGAACAATTACCAATCCCTACAATATCTCGAAGGTGTTTCAGACTCACTTTCACAAACAATTGAGACGTTAGATGAAAAAGATGGTCGGAAAGAGGATGCTGTGAACTTTTTCGAGGATTATTATCAGACTATGAAAGAGTGTCACCGTGTGTTGAAGCCGGGACACCCAATCATTTGGGTTGTCGCCAATCGGACTATGAGTCGAGTAAATATCCCCACACACCTCATCACGAAGGAATTATGTGAAGATATTGGGATGGAATTCGTCACAAACATTCCACGTGAAATACCCCGGCGAACAATGCCCTTGAAGAATGCACCTGAAAATGTTTCTGGTGTTAAAGGAGAACTTATGTCGGATGAAAACATTCTGGTTATGAAAAAGCCAGAGTGAAAAATCACTGCAACGGTTGATTCTTCACAGGGATAGCAGTGTTATTATTAGTCTTTATTCTCTTCCATCAGTGGTTCGATAGTAGAGATAATCTCGTCTCTTTCAGGAGTTTCATCTTCTTTGCCAAGAAGAGTATAGACTCGTTCAACTTTCTCTGCAACTGTCTCTGGGTTTCGATACGTCTTATAGCGACTAACTACACATTCCCCAATCAATTCGAGGGAAGGATCTTCTTCATCTTTTACGTCACCCCACGATCGAATAAGACGGTTAGTTGGCTTGATGTCAGCCTCTGCGGCATTTTTGAGGAATTCTCGGGTCTCTTCGAGGGAATTGAACGCACTTTTCTGGGCTATCTGGGCAAAAGCCGTAATCCTATCGTGAGGTTCCACACCATCTGGCAGGTAAGGTTGTGGATCCCCGTCAGGTATCAGTTCGTAGACTTTCCGTGCATTTTCAAGGTATTTGTCACCCTCCACGTCATCCAACACGTCAACAGAGATTATTTCTTGAAACTTACTCCAGTTCACGCCTTTCTCGTCTCTGTTGAGCTTGTTCATAGCAATCTCCCCAATATGCCAATACCACTCGAAACTTTGCGTTTCGTACTCGTCGTTAACGTCGTCGAGAGTCAGGATTGCCTCGCTGTATTCATCCACAAACCGCTGTTTGACTTCAGCTTCCCATTCACTCGGAGCAGGGGCATTGATTCCACCCTTTGGGCCAGCTCTGACAGATTTTCCGAACGCATCCACAATCTCTACTTCCCATTCGCCTTCAACCACTACTTTCCGGTGTAAAAACTCCAGTGGTTCTTCTTTTCTTTCTTTTGTCGTCATTTGTCTATCTCCATTTTGTGTTTGTTAACCGCAGTAATAAACTCCCGCTGCTGCGGGTATTGTTTGTTGATTATCCCTATGCTCACTTCACTTACCCCAGTCTGTGTAACTGTAATCTTCTGTTACGTTCACTGGAACACTTCTTCAATTTCGATATTAGTCTGAACCGTCGCACGGATATTTTGGAATTTTTCCTTTATATTCGACATCTCCTGTTCAATCTCGTCTTTATCATCATTTTCGTATATCAACTTACGCAACTCCCGCATCTCCATCTTATCCAATAGTGCGAGGAAACCACGTTCACTGGCAATACGGGTTTGCTCACGGATTCGTTTTGAAGCAGACTTTTCAGCATACTCTGTCCAATCAGAGTGTTGTTCGTTAATATTCAATCCATACCCACCGTTGGTTGGGTCATACTGTGACACAACGAGTCTGTCTGTGGGCTCTCGTGGGGTCATCGTTTTGATGAACGAAATAACACCACCTTCTGTCGTCTGATTGCCTTCATCCCCATCGCTTTCATCATCACCGTCAGAGGAGTTCTCACGTTCGACCGTCTCAGGGTAGTCGAACTCATCATTCACAGCGAAAAGTGCTTGAGAAGTATCGTCAGGGTCTGACTCTGCTGCCACGTGTCAATGTCTTGTGTCCAAACCGGAACCTCGACTATCTCCGCATCGAACACATAAAATCCATCTTCTGGAACTTCAAGAGTTTCCCATTCACGGATGACAGCATCATCTTCAGCATCTACGACACGATTATCGAGTTCTCTCTCCCATTCACCACCTTGGTGACTGATAGTTGCATTACGGATGAGATATTTGTCACAATCAGGCTCAGGAGGGGAGTAAATTTTGAACCCAATCTCGACATTACGTGTGTCAAATTCTTCAAGATGCGGAGTGCAGATGAGCAGACGTGAATCGCCAGTCCCACCGTCATCGGTCTGTATCATTCCACCGAGTTCGCTACTGATGTGGTCATCAGACAGTTCCTCAGCCATCGAAAGCATCTCGTCAAGATTATTACGAATCTGGTCGAGTTTTTCTTCTTCCTCTTCAGCACTAGTTTCATTTGAGAAGTGTTCACGCCAAACTTCCCAGACAGGCTGTTTCAGATTCGTTTCGTCGTGGAAATTAACGTTGAACCGCTGGTGGCTTGGGTCTTCGAGATTGGGTTCTCGGCAAAGGTCATCAGCAACTGCCCACGCAACCATATCTGGGTTATCACCCATAACACCATCAACGTGTGCGTTGTACGTTTCAACGAGCATCTGCGGCAAGTCATAAAACTCGTGTGTCTTGAACAGTGCGACACCGTTTCGCCACGGGGGAGTTTCTGCTGCTTCTGCCACTGTAATGTCTCTGAGTTCACGTTTGATGCCAAATTCATTATCTACAAACGTTTGTGTTTCACCATCCACGAACACTTCTCCGAGAGTGTCTTCCAGATGAGTGAAATTCATCTCTTCTTGTTTCCCATCGATAGTAACATCGATGTTTACCTTGTCACTTGCGAACACTGGGAAGTGATATGCAAGAATGTCTTCGAATTCGTCTGCGTCTGCCAACGTTTTGATTGATGAGTCTCGAACACCGTAGACGGCAAAATACGTTCCAGCGTGTTCTTCGTTGTTTCTGATACCACCATCAATTTCGTCAAACTGGTCGTACAGCAGTTCGATTTCTTCACGACCTTCTGCGTCGAAATACTGAGTTGTATTTTCGTGACGCCCACCGCAGATGACGATTGCACGGTGGTCACCTTCTTCAGTACGTGTTTCGATGACGACGTACCGAGCAAGGTGAGCGGTCGCCCAGATTCCAATTCCCATTGACCCGGCTCCACTACGGTCTTTTTTGTCGCTGTCTCCAATAGTGGTCAAGTGGTTCCAACCTGATTCAGTAAATCCGCCTGCGTCATCAACGACAACGTACTTATTTTTAGTAGAATCGACGCTTACTGAGATGTTCACCGCTTCTTGGCTGAACTCAGTCTCGTCACTGATGTTGTTGTCTCCGAAAGCATCGAAAATGTTCTGGTAAGGCTCGATTGCCATCGGTTCTCTCCGATTTTCATACATCCCCCAGAAGTAACCGATTACATTTTCTCGATGGACTTCTGGGAGTTGTGGTTGAAACTCTTCGTTTCTTTTTCTTTTTGTGTCAGTTGTGCTGTTGTTTTCGCCGTGTGGGTCTGTTTCAGTCATAATTGTGCTTGTATTTCGTGCGAACTGAAAGAATAGACGCGTCGCTAATTACACCGAAGGCGTCTATTTTCTTTTGTTCAGAGGTTCGCTTCGGTTTATATTGACTACTATTATTACTTAAAGGTTCACCCTGAGACACCGCGCTGCCAGCGGCAGTATACAAAGTTTTAAGTTTCAATAATGAGAGTCATAATACGAAATGACGAAATCACTCAATAAAACCCAAAAACCTGCCCGTGAACGAATTCAGTCTGCACTCGATTATCTGAACGAATCAACCGGAATCCATAACGCAGAACATCGTACCAATTCAATCACCATTGATACACCAGAAGCATCCATTACTATTGAAACACCCTATATTGCAGCTACTTCTACGGGGTCAAGCGGAATTGTCGCTCTTGATTACGCCGCCACTCAACACAACCTCCATATACAAGCGACAAAAGATACAGAATACACGCATGAACTTCGTCTTCCACCGAAACAAGACATCTGAGTTTATATCTACAGATGACGACGGAACACGATGCCGACAAAGGACGCCTTGCTGCACACGCACAGTACCCACTTCCAACTGAACCCGCAGAAAAACAAATACAACAGGCTGATGCCAGAGAACTCCCATTTCCCGATAATTCAGTACACCTCGTTGTGACATCTCCACCCTACTGGCAGAAAAGAGATTACGGAGATCCTGACCAAATTGGACAAGAATCAACCCCAAGTCGCTACGCTCTCACACTTCTCGACGTACTCAATGAGTTAAAACGGGTTCTCCACCCAACTGGATCCGTGTTCATCAATATCGGAGATACGTACCGTAACAAATCTCTTGAAGGAATCCCAGAACTATTCTCTCAAACTGCCAGAAACCACGACTGGACTGTGAGAAACGATATTATCTGGGTCAAAGAAAATGGCGTCCCAAATCCAGCCAAAGACCGCCTTGCACAACGCCATGAACATATCTACCACCTCATCCCACCCAATCACAACGAATACTACTACGATAATCACGGATACGACAAAGAATACACGGACGGAGTCGGAGGGGCTGGAGACGTATGGAATATTAAATTCGACCGCAACAGCAACGGACATCTTGCCCCATTCCCCAGAGAACTTGTCCGTCGATGCCTTATCCTTGCAGCCCCTCCCACTGTTTGTACCCATTGCGGACACCCATACAAACGAATCACTGAAAAAACCACAGAACTCAACCCTTCTAGACCACAGGCGCGTCGTGCAATGGAACTCTATGAAAATTCAAACCTCTCAGAAAAACATATCAAAGCAATTTGGGCTGTTGGGATTTCTGACGCAGGCAAAGCACAAGACATCCAAGGAACCGGCAATAAAGAAGACGTAAAGCAATTAGCCAAAGAAGCGAAAGAAGTCCTCGGCGGCTACTTCCGTGAATTTACTTTCCCTAAACGTCGAACAAAGACGTGGAAACCAACCTGTGACTGCCACTCTGAAACGACTAAACCCGGTATCGTTCTCGACCCATTCCTTGGCACAGGAACAACAGCAGAAGTCGCCCTCGAAAATAACCTCTCAATATACGGAAGTGATATTCACACTCCTGATGTCTCCGCAAAACCACCTCAAGACATCCAAGCAACACTCAACTCTGAATACTGAATTAACAGATTGAAGTCTCCTACGAATACAGATGTTGGATTTCCCTCGGCTGTATTACCGTCCGAATCACACACCGTGAAAACTGAAATATTGTTTGGTAAGACTATACCCCAGATACTGAATCAGAAAAAACAAGACAAAAACACCTCATCACCTGAGAGCCGCGTGTGCCCACACACGCTCGAGCGCATAGGATTTGGTCAGAGAGGATCCTTTGCCGCCTCAGTCAAACAATGAAAAGAAACCAAAAAATTTCACAGGGATAGACACGTTAACGCAATGTTTACTGTGGACTTCATTACAAACAGAACTCACTTTCGTTAGAGAAATGCACACCATACACTGGACTCAGATCGACAGAGACGATGATGAATATCTTCAATAACAAACCCAACCAGAAAACCAGAATATCGTACGTTAAGCTGGTTCAGTACTCCATTCGTTTCTACAGGTGACAACGTGAGTACTTTAGGATCGACTTCGAAGGGATTTACAGTTGAAAGAATCGATTCCGGTGAGTATACATGTTTGACTCTTTCCAATCGGTGTGAACTTCACTCCTCACGCAGTTGTTCGAGTTGATCAAGTTGATCTGGATCGGGTGTGAAAATGTCGTCAGCGTGTTCTTGAAGTTCGTCAAGAGGGAGTTCTTGGTGGCCGGCGAGTGCATCAGCGAGCATCAAAATAGCTCGGATTCGGGTCTCTCCTTGTGTAGTTACTCCAGTTGGGTCGTGGCGGATCACCCACCATTCATCTTCTTTCCACATCTGAATGACATCTGAATCATCTGGAATATATTCTTTCATACAAATGTTTTCGTGATGAATCGGGATAGGAGTTACGTGGAGGGAATATATACTGAAAGAATACGCCAAAGAAGGATTTTGTCAATGGATAAAGCGACTGTCTGGAGATTGATCCGAGTGAGTTTACAGAACGCAAGGAGAATGCCCTGGGGCTTGCCCCCGAGACACTTCCCTATCGAACGACAGATTACAGTTGAGTTCTCTTCGAAGTGGTGGAACACGTGTCCTTTCAGAAGTTCTAGGAGGCGCACTGATTCATTCCGTTACTGAAAGACCCATTTCCCCACGGTTCTGTATACATCCACGTGAGGAAGGTTTTGGTAGCTCTTTGGAGAAGTGTGGGGCGGTAGTGACATCTTCGCCCGGCGTGAACGCCGGGATTCTCTCGCTGCTTAAAGATAGTCGAAAGTTCACAGACCATCGGTTTGACTTCTTCCACACGACTGAAGTCGTTTGCTTTCTCCTCGATCTCTGTAATTAACTTACATTGCCTGTCACTGCGACAGTGAGTCGTCTCTGAGACAGTGAGGTGCAAAAGAAGATAGGGATTTATTGGCCACTCTCATATACTGGACACGATATGGTTAAACTAGTTGCACATCGTGGTTTTACTCATGATTATCCACAGAATACAGTTAAAGCGTTCAGAAATGCAGCAAAAGAAGCAGACATCGTAGAGTTAGACGTAAGACAGTGCGGAACTGGAGAATTGGTAGTATTTCACGACGGGGATTTGGAAAAGTTGACTGATCTGAGTGGACTAGTTGAAAAGACATCATACGATGAATTGGAGGGGTGTTCAGTGAATAATAGTGACTGTGGAGTGCCACAGTTGGTAGATGTATTAGATGTGATACCTGTTGATGTCGAAGTAATGGTAGAAGTTAAGGAAGAAGGGTTAGTCGAGGAGGTCGTTTCAGTGTTAGAGGGCTACGGAAACGATTTCCTTGTATCGTCGTTTCTACCAGAAGAAGTGAAACAGTTTTCTGACTACGGGTTCCGGACAGGATTCCTGTATACAGAAGATGAAGAAGTGTTACCGTTGGACGGATATCACGAAGAGATAGCTGACCAGTTTGAGGATCCTGTTGAAACTGCAGTTCGACTTGGTTGTGAGGTACTACACCCACAACATACCGAAGTCTCTGAAGCGTTCGTGGAACAGGTTCATACTGAAGGATTGGAAGTATACACGTGGACAATACGGTCAGAGGAGACTGCAGAACGGGTGGTTGATGCAGGAGTTGACGCTGTGATTTCTGATAGCTTATCGTACGTTCCGATGTTGCACTAGTTTCTGGCCACGAAAGACAAGTTCATATTTTTCAGTTACTTTTGACCACCGAGGCAACGACACGATCATCGATGATTTATTAACCAAAACATTTTAATGAGTAAATAGTTAACACAGAGATAGATATGAGTCGTTTCGAGATGAAGGAACCGACACGGGAAGTTCCGAAGATTCCTTCCTATATGCATCTACCGTGGTCTCCTGAAGAGGCTCGTGAACAGAAATTTATGACGGAAGAGGAGTTCAACAAGGAGGCACGGATCTCTTCTGAATCGGTCATCGTGACTGAGAAACTTGACGGTTCCAACGTTCGCCTAACTCGAGATGCCATTCATTCTCGAAGCAACAAAGACCCAAGTTATGAATGGTATGACAGACTCAAAGCTGAACACAGTAATTGGGGGTGGAACATTCCAGACAACATCGTTCTGTACGGGGAATGGATGTACGCCAAACACAGTATCAAGTATACTAACCTCAGTAACTACCTCTATGTCTTTCTTGCACTTGACCTCAACGAGATGTGCTGGCTTAGTTGGGATAAAACCGAAGAACTTGCTGTTAATCTCGGAGTTGAAACCGTCCCAATCATCGACCGTTACTCACGTGGGTTCGACGAACAAATAGAACCTGAAGGAGAGTCAGTTTTCGGGCCGACGAGAGAGGGTTACGTTGTCCGGACAACTTCAGGATTCCACTGGAGTGATTTCAAACGATGTGTCGCTAAATGTGTTCGTCACGACCACGTGAGTACTGATACACACTGGCGTGATCAGAAAATCGAGCCGAACAAACTTAGTGATAGTTCGGAGGGTTGACGGGTTTTGTCCTTTTTCTCGGCTGCCTAATCGTAACCTTTTGAGTAGCTAAGAGTCAACGATTAAATGGATGAAAGTAAAACACTGTCCAAAGTGCGGTTCAGCAGACATCAACACATCTTCCGGTTCTTTCGAGTATGGTGGATACACCAAATGGAGTTGTGAAAGTTGTAGTTGGGGTTATAACAGGGGGCGTGGGATAGGAACAGGGACAGGAAATAGTGGGACACATCCTCGAAAATTATCCAGCGGCAGTCAACAAACGTTAACTGAAACGGGAGAGTACTGTAGCAACTGTGAAATTGTAGTTAAGGGAGAACACGTGTGTACTGCCCGAGGAATTGTTGAACAAGCAGACGAACCATTACCACAGA
>LKMJ01002333.1_pt1 | contig 17356 bp, 17 predicted proteins | sample 643391 | NCBI WGS metagenome assembly LKMJ01 (sample SAMN04112250, study PRJNA286221) | soda lake metagenome | biome: soda lake; feature: Kulunda Steppe; material: water; isolation source: sample PL-Br10 brine of Picturesque Lake | place: Russia: Kulunda steppe | collected 2010-07
CATGCCTGACCACCCTGTGTGCTTTCCCAACACACATGCCTGGCCACCCTGTGTGCTTTCCCAACACACATGCCTGGCCACCCTGTGTGCTTTCCCAACACACATGCCTGGCCACCCTGTGCGCAGGGCCAAGGATTGGAGGGGCGGGGGCCCGGGTCCCTCCCAGGACCCTAGCTACCCAGATGCACCCGCAATCAACTGGAATGGGAGGAAGCCCATTAGCATGATGAGCCGTGAGTTCAAGCCAGCCTGTGTGTGTGCCTGTGTGCGTGTGTGCGCTTGCACGCATGCATGAGCTGGCCGTCAAGTCAACAGTATGCAAATGAGTAAGTGCTGTGCTGCCCTTCAGCGCAGTGTCCGCACCCGCCAGTTTAGTTTGGCAGGCTGCTGGCTATCTTTTCATGCAAACAAGGTTGCAGGTTCAGGTGGCCTGTTGGTAGGCTGGCCTGTTGGTAGGTTGGCTTGTTGGTAGGTTGGCCTGTTGGTAGGTTGGCAGGTTCAGGCGGCCTGTTGGTACCCATCCAGGACAAAAGGGACTTAGGAGAAAGGGGATTCAGGAGAAACACCTATGTGCGGAATCGGTCCCCTGTCCTGCTTATGTTGGCTTTGAGCCACATATGGGTGGTGGAGGCTGCAGGCGCATGCCATGCGTGAGTACATCCGCACATGCGCTTTTGCTTCCAGCAGGCCAACCAAGGGGTTGGCATCGTTTGGACAAGGTGAACTTTGAAAGCCTAGACCTCGCTAGGGGCAGCTGTACATTAAAGGTCTGCGATGGGCGCAGGTGCGTCCAAGGCCAGCCACGAGGCAAAGGGTGCAAAAAAGGCAAAGGCATCAGGGTATGCAGCGGGCACCGCAACAGGTGGGGAGCACAGGGGCGTGCGCTTGGCGTTTCGGGATCCTTGCGGTGCTCTGGGAGGCTCTGCATGCGTGCTCTGCGTGCTGTGTGCTCGCGGGCTTGGCTGGACAAAGGTGGCCTGTGCAGGGCACATGCATTGCGGGTGCAGCAGCTACCCTTGTGCCAGGACCGGGACAGCCTGGCATGTTCAACAGGACGGGGACAGCCTGGCATATGCTTGACAGCAGGAGCTAGCAGGAGCAGTCTGTGCTGCTTTCGCTGGGTGCAGCCAGCTTGTGCGCAGTCTGTGCTGCTGTCGCTGGGTGCGGCCGGCTTGTGCGCAGTCTGTGCTGCTGTCGCTGGGTGCGGCCGGCTTGTGCGTGGGCTCTAACTCTTGTTGGGCGTGGGCAGCCTATTTGAACACTGTTACTTCTTTTTGGCGGATGTGTGCGCGCCCTTTCACAGGGGCATCCTCATGTTGTGGGCGTGCTCTGTCACAGTCGTCATGTGTGTGCTCTGTCACAGTCGTCATGTGTATGCTCTGTCACAGTCGTCATGTGCGTGCTCTGCTGCCATTCCTGCTCCAACGCAGGAGAGCGGCCGCCAGCCAGCCCGAGCATCCGCATCAAGCTACCTACAAAACAGCGTCCCGCCCAACCCAAGCCGCTGCACTTATCCCGGCTGCCCCCACAGCCGCCGCAGCCGTTGCAGGCGCCACAGGCTGCAGGAATGGTCTTAGGCGCAGGCACCAAGAAGAGGAGCAGGGAGGTGGCCGAGTCGAGTGGGCAGCGTGAGCCAGGCAGCAAAACGGGGACCAGGGGCGGAGAGAAGAGGCAGCGGAAAGCGGTGGCAGGGCCCTTGTCCCAGGTGGAGGAGCCGGCAGGGACGAGTGCCGGGGGGGGGCAGAAAGCGCATCTGCTGTGGAAGGAGCGGCAGCGCGAGGGCAGGCTGCCGGCTGGGACACCGAGGAGCCCAGCAGCTGCAGCAGCACAGGGGCTTGGGTCGGGCGGCCCAGCTCAAAAGCTGAAGCGGCTGATTGACCTGGCGCACTCCAGCCCCCCTGTGCGCAGGCTGAGCGATGCGGAGTGGAACAGCATGTGTGATGCTGGCGGGGATGGGCTGGACCAGGGGGAGGACTGGGAGAGGGGTAAGGAGACGGAGCAGGTGCAAGGCAGCGCTGAGGGCGGAGGTGGTGAGGGTGCGGGGGCCCATGGTCAGAAGCAAGGGAGGAAGAGGAGGGTGAGGGAAGGAGAGGGTGGGCAAGAGCGGAGAGGCAGAGAAAGGGGGCAGAAAGCAGGCGGTGGAGGTGGAGCACGCGGAGGGGGGGGAGGCCTGGAGGGGGGCTCTGCAGAGGGTGAGGGTGGTATAGGGCACGGGGCAAGGAAGGGCAGGGGGCAGGGGGCCGGCACTGTGAAGAAGGGCAGCAAGGTACTTGATGCTGGGAAGGGCGGTCACAAGGCCGGATGCGTGACAGAGGCTGGGCGGCCCAGCACGGCAGGGGCTGTGCTGAAGGTGTCCAAGGGAGCAAAGGCACCTATTGTGGCCGAGGGTGTGGCCGGGGGGATGGGGAAGGGCGGTGGTGAGGGCAGCATCCGGGCCGGCCCGGTGCTGGGAGCGGCACCCAAGCTGCGCATCAGCACAGCAGGCAAGGCGGACAAGGTTGTGGGCAAGGCAGCAGGCACGGCTGTGGGTAAGGCATCAGGCACGGCTGTGGGCAAGGCAGCAGGGAAGGCAGCGGGTAAGGCGGCGGCGGCTAAGGTTGTGGGCAAGGCGTCAGGCAATATTATTGGCAAGGCATCAGGCAAGGTAGTAAGCAATGCAGCAGGAAAGGTAGTGGGCAAGGCAGCAGACAAGCCGGGCAAAGGGGTGGCGGGGAGGGGGAAAGATGGGCCGGGGAAGGGGGAGGGGTCTCAGCGGGCAGGCGGGGCAGCGGGCAGCGGGGCCGGGAAGGAGAATGGGGCGGGGGCCGGCGCGCACACGGGCAAGCCGACGGGGGGGCAGAAGAAGGAAAAGAAGTGGGAGGTGGCGGCTGAGGCGGAGCGGCTCCGAGCGCGGCGCTTTCCTGCCCGCAGGCGCGGCAATGTGCGGCCCATTCCTTGCCACCCACTGGGTCTGACAAGACCTGAGGAGCTGCAGGGCGTATGGAACATTGAGGAGCCCGAGTACGACTACGGTGGGTTGCACTCGCTGTGTCAGGGGGAGCCAGCGTCACGAAGCATCATGGCATGCGCGCCCCGCGCGGCCTGCCTCTCCTCTGTGATGGCTGAGCAGTGCAGCGGTGGATTTTGCTGCCTGCCCTGCCGCCCACACGCAGGGCCTGCTGCTCCTCTGTGATGGCTGAGCACGGCAGCAGTGGATTCGCTGCCTGCCGTGCCGCCCACACACAGGGCCTGCAGTGGTGTGCAACATTCCTCGCTTGTGGGTCCTGCAAGCCCACAGGCTCTGTGCCTGGTGTTCTCACCTTGCTCGCGCCTGGTGCCCACGCAATGACGGCTCCTGCAAGCGCACAGGCACAGCACGTTGTGGCTCCTGCTAGCGCACAGGCACAGCACCTTGTGGCTCCTGCAAGCGCACAGGCACAGCACCTTGTGACTCCTGCAAGCGCGCAGGCCCTGCGTCTGTGCGTTGTCCTGGAACCTGCCTGTCTAAGCATGCTGCACACGGTCTGCTGCAGGTGATCGAGTCAAGCTGTCTTCATATGCATTGCCTGCCTGCCTGCCTGCGCGTTGCAGAGGGCCTGCTGGGGGAGATCCAGGCCGTGGCTAAGGCCGAAATCAGGCCTGTGGTCGTGGACGAGCGCTCAGGCAACTGCATCCAAGCGCCTCCCATGCTGACCATCTCAGGGTCCTTGAGCAATGGGTGGCTTTACGACCCCGTCACAGGGTACTTCCCTGTGCGCTTTGTGGACAGGCAGGGGTGAGTTGTGGACAGGCAGGGGTGGACAGGTAGGGGTGAGTTGTGGACAGGCAGGGGTGAGTTGACTGCAAGTGCACTGGAAGGAGAGGAGTTGTGGGGTGGCAAGCTGGTGTGCATGCCGAGATTGCAGTGTGACTCCACGCCTGCACTGGAGATGAAGTGGACCATCAGAAGAAGGCAAGGTGCATGATATAGGGCTCTTGCTTGCATTTTACTGTAAGTGAATAAGTAGGAAGTGGAGCTCTGGATTGCACAGGCACAAGATGTAGCAGTAATTCAACTAAAAACCTCAGTACGTATTCAGTTCAGTGTAAAGGAGCAGCTGAACTTGGGCACTGGTGCCAAGGGCCACTCAAGCCCATGGAATTGCACACAAGCGCGCAAGCTATGCTCATTCGCTTTTGTCCTTGTCTGCAGTTATTACTTGAGACTCACCGAAAGCTGCTGATGGGTGACAACACACAGAACTTGGGACCTGTCACCAAGCCCAAGTACAGGAAGATGATGAGTTTTCCATTTATGAAAGCTAAGAATGGTATGGAAAAATAAATCTGGTCCCAAGTATGTTCAGAGTTGCATTGTGATTGTTTCTATTACAGCCTTGGAGCTTAAGAGGCTGATCAACTTTGCTGTTAGGCTGCGGCAGTTGAGAAAAGGGCGAGAGGCGAATTGTGGTGAACGTTGCTGAATGCCCTCTGCACGGGAGCCGGAACAGGAAGGGGCCGCCTGCGACAGAACTGAGAATCATTGATGCAGTTTTTACGGTGATAGCGAGATTTTATGTTCATCATTACATTGACTAGCCATTATTACATTCACTAGCCGCGTTACCATTATCGCTAAGACCGCGTTACCATTATCACTAAGACTAGCCAGGACGTTTGCCTAAATTGAATTCCCTTTCAGTGCAAGTTTCCTTGAATGGCCTTCGAATTGCAGTCAGATGTTCAGATCCTGCCTCACAAATTGGCTTTTTGCCTCAGGAATTGGCTTTTGATCATATGAACCCTTGACTGCCTGCTTGTTTCTTCACCTCGTTTGTAAGTTGCAAGTTCCAAGCTTACAAGTTAGGTTAAGTGCCAGCCTTGTCGTTAGGCTGATTGTTTTGTTGCTGGTCTTCGCTAGCCAAAAAACGGTCCATAATGTCCGAGGTGAAATGGCAGAGTTTATTGTGCCGTTGAAAAAGGAAATCAAAGGCAGTTTCATTAGGCAAGGCAAGCAAAATATAAGGGGCCTCCACGGAAAAGGACGTGGCAGAAAGGGGAATAAGGAGCGTACTTCTTTACAACTCTCTCGTAGAGAACACACAAACAGGTCTTGACAGTGAAAAAGAACATGCACCTCATTTTGAACAGCGGTACAGGACACACTTGTCACAGTGGCCACTTCAACCGCGCCAGATGGAGGATTCCACCTCGAGAGTATGTGCAGGCAAATGGAACCTGCTCACATTCCTCATAACATGCTAGGGGAGGTCAAGGTGCAGATAACGAGGTGGCTTCATGGGGGCACCCCCATTCCGCACACGAGTGTGTGAATCAGCTTGAAGATCGAGGAGAGGACAGGCAAACCAAGAATGATAGTCACCAGTTGTCGCTTCGCTTTGCTATCGCTTCGCTTTGTTGTCGCTTTCCAGAGGGTTCATGTCAGCAATGTCCCTCCACACTTTCCTCATCCTAAACCTCAGGTCAGTAGTGAAAGCTTGTGTTTATGTGTCAGAGCCTCGCACCCCTGAAAGGCCCACAAAATATCCAAAGCCTAAGATGTTGGGAACCCTGTTTTAGCCCAAAGCATATGCATGACATGCAAATGCCGCAGATGCAACTGAAAAGCTTTCACAAGAGCAGTGCGGACAAAAGTAAGGTGGTGACCCAATCCTTCGGCACAATTACTCGGTGTCGGGTAATTGCTGACTGAGACGATCTGATTTGTAATTCCTAAGTCACTGGCGGACTTGTTATATACACCGGTAGTTCTGTACCCGCATCATCATTTAATCAATTGAAAATTTTATTTTAATATTCTTTCAAATAATGTGAGCTGTCACACGAATTGTAATTAGCATTGAAGGTCTGAACTTTTAATTCAAGATATAGCTAGGAATTATGGTATTAGAGGAGGTGGAGAAGCTCAAGCAAGAGGGGAACGCGCTCTTCTCGTCCCAAGAGTGGCTCAAGTCCGCCTCAAAGTATACCCAAGCAATCAAGCTTGACCCCAGCAATGCTGTTTTATACAGGTGAGCTCCGTAAGTGTGCAGGGCCAGTGAGACAGGTGCATCCAGGAGCAGCTGCAAAACGTCTGTGGCACTTTTGCTGAAAGTTTCTGTCTGGATTCTTCATAAAGCTCCCCTGCATGCATCAGCAATTGTGCACTCTCAGATGATCTGGCATTTCTGTCGACTCACATGCAGCAACCGCAGCGCAGCCCTCCTGAAGTTGCTGAAGGTGACCAAGGCCATTGAAGATGCGGACATGTGTATAAAGCTCAGGCCTGAGTGGGAAAAGGTGTGCAAAAATTACTGGTCTTTAACATCTGCTGCTCACGCAAGCGCGCTCAAAAATACTTCATCATGTGCTACGCAAATCACTGCTGAGCGAAGCATGGTGTGCAGCATGTCCCTGATCCTTCATGACACACTCCAAGACACATAACAAAGTAAGCAAGTATATTCCTGTCCATGGGGTCATGCAGGTGAAGGCTTGGAAGCATGTCCTCTCAATCTTTGCTGTCCGATGAAACAGGGTGCCCACTTTGTTTAGCGTGGTTGGCTGAAGCGATGCTATCTGTAGTCGCATCCAGCATGATGAGCCAAACAGATGCTGCCCATGATAACATCCCATGCCACATGCAGGGCTATTTCAGAAAAGGAGCCGTCATGGAGGAACAAAACAAGTTGAGCAAGGTGAGGAGGAAAGGGGCTAGCGCGTGTTCATTTGGCATGCGTGCGAGATACACAGTCAGGCAACTTCCAGCTGCGTGCCTGTGTGCATGCATGGTCATGAATGGCATACGTGTGCGCACAAACATGCTTTCATACTTCAGACACCCCCCCCAGCCCCTACATGCGCATGCACGGGTTATCATACATTTGGACACATGTGCGCAGGCCATGGAGGTTTACCAAGTGGCCCTGAAGCTGGTGCCTGACAGCAAGGAGCTATCCCAGAAAATCCACTCCCTGCGCAACCAGATCAGCAAGCAGGCCAAGAGCGCCAAGCTGGTGCGTGAGTGAGGGCGCGGGATGCTCGCCTTTGTTGCCTTGCGCTGTGCCAGACAGCTGACGCAGCAAATGCCGTGTACACCTTATGCAGCAAGACCTAAATTCAGCTGGCGGGTTGGAATCTGGGCCTTGTGACGCTGGTCACACTCACACTCTTCCTTGTGACAGTGATCTCCTAAGGCTTGCAGAGGCCCTGCCTTGCCTGTTGGCTACATTGCAGGCGGCAGCAGTGGACCCAAGCAGCGGCACTAATAATAGCAAGGAGGGCAGCCAGGACACAAGCAGCAGGGATGCAAGCAGCAAGGCAAAGGCCAGAGATGCTGGTGGCAAGGACGCAGGCACAAAGGGCGGCAGCAAGGAGGGCAGCACCTCCAAGCAGGCCAAGGCGCGGCACTGAGGGTTGTGGCAAACAGACAGACCGGGGCACAGCATGCATCCTGTTCTTGCGGCAAAAGCCAGATCGGGTTGCAGCGTTGCGAGTCGTCACAAAACAGGAGGCCGGGGCGTGTGGTTTTGGAGGTTGTGGAAGGCTAGTACAGCAGGCTAGGCAGATTATGGTACACTAGCATAGCATGGGCCTGAGAGTTCAGGCAGGGAAGAAGCCACCTCGTGTACCAGAATCCAACAACAGGGCTTAAGGCTGTTGATTCATGGCAGGGGCAATGCTGAGGTTTTGGACTAGGATGATGAATGGTGATGAGGGGCGGAAACAAGTGAAATAAGGGTTGATGGCAAACGGGGACTCTGCAAGCAATCTGGGGCAGGGATGGCAACAAGCCTCAGCTGATTGCTGTGTGAAACTGTGAGCTGATGTGCTGTGGTGCTCTTGGGCGCGCTCAAGTATGGCACACAGACTGATGTTTTGTGATGCACTAGAGAGCACTCATGTAAGACGACAAGCTGGTGTTTTCTTTTGTGGTGATCTCTTGTAGGAATTCTTGAGCACAGGGCACAAGCCGATGAGTTTGTGCTCTCAAGAGCACTCAAGCATGGCACATGAGCTCTTTGTACACATGGCTGCTATTTGTGGGGCAAGTAGCTCCCTCGTCAGCTTCAAAATTTCAAGCTCCCTCTCGTCCAAAGCTGTAGGACAGCCCGGGTTGCGACTTTTAAATGTGTGTATGTGTTATACCCGTGTGCTTGATCTTGGCAAATGGGCCATTTGTGCGTCTTTGTGAGGCCTGATTCCTAGGGTTTACGATCTGAACCAGCACCGGTGGGGGTAGCTGAGCTTGCGTGTTACTGTTTGCCCATGCAGGCCCCCTCAGACCCTGCACAAGGTGCTGATGGCAGTGAGGTGGTGTACGATGATTTAGGCAGCGAGGACGTGGCTAAATTGTGAGTGGGCGCAATTGTTTTGCAACTAGTGGGAACGGATGGGCCTTTGTTGCTTTGGCCACTCTGATATTCTGCGTGTAGTTGTTACATCAGCATTGTGTTCTGTGTCACTCGTGGCACCTTTCTCCTGTTTTGTTCATTATGGATAGCTTGACTGTTATTGTGGAATGGGAATGTGATGCAGACACCTGATTTGCCACTAGATGGTGTTTCTGGATGGCACGTGATGCAAATGTCCATGCTGTCGCTGGATGGTGCTAAAATCGGAATGTGATGCAAACGACTGTTACTGAATGGTGTGGCTGGATTTTGCAGTGCCGAAGAGTATTTAGGAGTGTTGAGAGACGACATCCAAGATGGCACAGTAATCCCCACCGTCCATTTCTTGCCAGGTTTGTGGTCAAGACTCTGCAATGCGTATTCTAAGGCCAAGGCTGTGCGATGTGCCTTCCTAGGCCAAGATTGTGCGATGTGCCTGCAAAGGCCAAGGCAGTACGATGTGCCTTCAAAAGCCAAGGCTGTGCCATGTGTCTCCAAAGGAACCAAGGAAGGAATAACTATGTCCTCAGGGAAAGCCCTCATGGCATGTTCTGAGGGAAAGGTTTACATCTGGTGCAAGCACCAGGTATCCCTCCATCAGCCAAGAAATTTGCCGAAGTACCCAAGCTCTGCATGTCAAAAGCAGCAAAAATTGTGGAAGCTAACAGTGATTGGTAATGGGTAGTGTTTCATTGACTTTACAGCAAGCACACCCTGCGAATTATTGCACAATTGTCGCTAAAAATTATAACTTGCCTTCCGGAAATCAACCTGCCATGGCATCCCCACATTCAGCACTAATTAGGAAATAGAGTCTTGTCATGCCAAATCACCGTCATGAACAATCCCGAGTGGCCGTACCACCAAAGATGTAGGGTCCGTGGGGAGAGGCGGTCTCGCCCATCCAGAGTAGCCTTGAACCATGCTACAAAGGACCTGGATTCAATTCTGTGCGCACTAGCTGGATCTACGCCGGGGCATATGCTGCTGCTGCCTCCCATCTATATCCCACAGGCGCCTCTGCCTCTCTGCTCTCATCCTTAGAACCAACCATGCTCGTGTTGCATGGGAACACTAGGTCCCTGGCCGGGCGGCCAGCGCCTCTGGGGAGTGCTCTGGGCTCCAGGTAGGAAGGTCACGATTGATGGAAGAGAGGAATCCAGTCACAGCAACAAATATCAACTAAGCTACTGACTGCAAACGGACAGTGACACTGATTCGGCAATGACACTCATCTAGCGTGACAGTCTTCCTGTATTCGACAATATACGAGAAAAGGTTAGCCACCAGCATGGTCATTAGCCTGATAAGATTTGTGGCCGTTTGTCGCCAGCAGAACAGGATATCTGAACCATCTGACCCAACCGGTATACGTCAAGTGAAGGGGATAAATAGGAGGTCCCTCAAGCCACAGCCTGATATTTGACAATTGAGGTATAGCCCTGGCCAGCATGAAGGATTCGATTCTGTTGGGTACCCAACACATGCGAAAGGGACTGCGGGCCAATCTCTATGAGCACTACATCTTAGGGCTAACCGCCAGCCTGGCTGTTAGGCTGATTGATTTGTGGCTGGTCATTGCCGGCCAAAATGTAGTCCATAATGTCTGGAATGAAACAACTTGGTTATTAAGTTATTGTGCCGCTGTGAAAAGAAATAAAGAGACAGTCTGATTAGGCAAGGTGTGCTTAATACAAGGGGCCTCCACAGAAAATGACCAGCAAAAATGGGAGTGAAAGGAACAAATGTTTTATTGAGAGCCAGATCTTGACAGTGAAAAAGGACATGCATGTAAGTTTGCACTGCAGCACAAGTGCACTTGTCACAGTGTCCGAATCCGCTGCGCCAAAGGGAGGATTCCACCATGAGAGTGTGTGTGTGTGCGCAAACAATACCTGATTTCTATGCTACTGCACAGTCTGTGTACATTTTCAGAGGGGCTCATCTGAGGCCCAAAATGGGTATGGGCTTGGCTTGCTCCCAGGGGTTGATCTCTATGACTGGCACCTTTCAAGCTTTGTGGTAGAGAGGCAGCCCTTTTTAGGAGCTGTACAGAACACCTGAGCTTGTGGCGCCAATCACAGTGGCCACAGGCTACAAGTCCCAAGGGTTAATCGCCAGCCTAGTTATTAGGCTGATTGGTTTTTATCTTTTAGGCTGGCCCGATCACAGAAGCTATGCTATGTCCATGGCGTGAACCCTACTCTTCACAGCCAAGTCTCCACACCCGATCACCTATCACACCAAATTTCATGATTTCTGGTGTTCTGACGTCCTCGTGATGAACAAACACCATCGCAAAAAACCTGGAGTGAAATAGCCCCCGTGCTTGAAAAATGTCATGGAAAAATGTGCATACATTTTTATTCCAATTATCTACATGAAGTTTGCAGAGTTTGCAAGGTTTGGCAATAAGGTACAAAAGTGGGTCGAAGACTGACCACCTCCAAACCTTGTTTTCAACATCAAATATCAAGTTTTACCATTAAAGAAGTATGCTGAGTTTTATGCGGGCAAAAAGAGCTCTGGTTGGGACGTGGTGAGTATGCACTGCATGTGTTGGGACGTGGTGAGAATGCACTGCATGTGTTGGGACGTGGTGAGTATGCACTGCATGTGTTGGGACGTGGTGAGTATGCACTGCATGGTTGGGACGTGGTGAGTATGCACTGCATGTGTGCGCACTGCATGTGTGGTTGGGACGTGGTGAGTATGCACTGCATGTGTGCGCAGTCTATCCCAAAACAGGCCAAAAGCAGAGGCTGACCACTCATCCTGGCCCCAACAGCCATTGCTTTCAGCCCGAACTCTATCAGAATCATGTCATGGCATTCTCACCCAGTCACTCAGCCATGAAATGGAATGGCATCTGCTCGCAGGACGCAAGCTGGCTAGCAGTGAGGAGCAAGAGGCGCATGTGCGCATAGCCGGCGCCTTTGAGACCCCAGACACGCTTGCCAGCCTCACTCAGTTCCTGCGGCAAAAGGGATTGGATCTTCAGGCAAAAGCCATGCTGGCTGTCGTGCCTAAGGCAGCCGTTGCTTTCCCTCGGGTACGGACACCTGGTTGCGCAGTTGTTGTGTGTCAGCAGATCTTCAGCAACTCTGAAGGAAGTGTGTACGTTCATATTTAGATTCAATGTTACAGCTGCTCATTTCTGGCTGTTTCAGTCAAAAAGCTTGGGCTTGTCTTGTGCCATGCTCCTGTATACACTTCCCTTACATTACTAAATGGGCAAGATCAATGTGCAAACAGGTACAGCACTAATACAAGCACTTGTGCGTGCGTACGCGAGTGTGTGGGGGTGGAGATGTGGGGGTGAAGAGGGTGTGTGTTTTATGACATAGTATTGTGCATTGAAATATTTTGTCTCATTTATCCAGCTGCTCATTCCATGTGCAGCCAGGATGTGATGCAGATGAATGCTGGCCAATCCAATTCTTTGCAGAATTTGAGATTCCTGTGCTGCAATCCACCCGAATGCTCGTGGTCCATATGTCTCTTCTCCAAACTTGCCTATAAAATTGCTTTGGCACTTCACGCAAGGCGGCTCCTAAATGCGATCTCTGCTCTGACAAGCCCCAAGTGTGCGCCACCCTCATGTTATTGTTGGTGCAGGTGTGGGATAAGCCGAAATGGCCCGGTGGTGAGCGACAGGGCGTGTTTGCGCAGCTTGAGACACCAACTGTACGGAAGCTGTGGTTCATTCCCACACAGGCTAAGAAGGCAGAGACGCCTGTGGCTGCCGACTTTGACCGCTTCTCTCTGCTGCCCAGGCTCCTTAAAAGCTAGCGGGAGCATTTGCTTGTTCTCTCATCGGACAGAACCCAATTGGGAGGCGCCAGTGCTTGTCGCCAATGCATTCATCCTGTTCCGTAAGCATGCCATCAGAGGGATTGCTGCAAATGTAGTCTTATCTGTTTTTTGCCGTATGTGTATTACACTAGCATTACTTTCCCTTTGCTTGGCTTGATTGCCTGATTTCTGCCGCGGCCCCTTGGTTCTTGCCCAGTAAGATCAGGGCAACTTGACTGCATTTAAAGGATCAACTTAGACCAGCAATGAGCCCGATGAAGAACAAGATTGTCAAAACAACAAGACCACGCTGGCAGGGTTGGTCAAAATTGTGTCAGAAAGCTGTTTATAAAAACATATAAGAAAATATTGCGCGAGCAGGGATACCCCTGCCAAACAGTGTTTGCATGAACTTAGGAAGAGATTAACAAATGGTGCAAGCACCGAGCAAACCCCCTCCAAATTCACGCAAACAAGGGTCACCTTGTTGGCGTAGTCTTTCTTTCTTTCTTTCTTTCCCTTCATCAAACGAGGATGAGAGTCGTTAGTGGAGCTAAGGAGGAAAAAAGGTAAGGAGGGTTCTAAAAAGTGCCATGCGCTCTTTCTACTTTATTATAAAGCCTTCTACTTGTTATTATGGTTTCCTTGTTGTGTGTTGTACGTGCAGGATCCGACCTGCTTGAGTCTAGATACTATCTAGAAGTAAGTTACTTAGCTGTACCTGCTTAACGAGGGCAGCTTCAAGCAAAGTTTGCTATAGTCTCTGACCTACAAACAACATCTATACTAAAAAATATGTGTGTGCTAGATTAGCATAATATTTTGACTTTGCACCGTGCCAGGCTAAGCTTACTGCCATTCAGGCTGAGGGGTAGCTTGGTATCGTACCAATATGTAGATCACACATACATATGTCATGTTGACATATGTAGATGATCCCCACCGCTCCAACCAGGATAGCATGTAGGCCCAATTTATGGCATTGCTGTGCAAACGTGTTTCAATTTAATATGCTGTTTGGTTGCACTTCAAAGATTGCCTAGTCGCATGTCATCACAATGTTTCACTTCGACAATGTGCACATCCCAATGCGAAGAGCGCAAAGCCTAATTGTTTCATTGATGGCCTTCCGGCTCAGCTGCCAGGCTGGCAGTGTACAAAAAGGCTCTGGTCAATAACAAGATTCGATTGAGGCAAGCTACATCTGCTGACAGATTTGTAAGAAGCCATTGGGATAAAATCCTGCTCGTTGCACATGCCGGCAAAACAAGGTATCATGATTGTTGAGCTATCTTGGTCCAATGTCTGTGAAAATGAGGTTTCATCCAAATTCCCCTTTGCTGAAGATTATGATGATGAGTCTTGAAGCAATGTTACGCCCTTCAAGGACTGAAGGCGTCAGTCACTGCATTCAAAGATGCTGCATTCTGACAGTCAGAGAGCATATGGATTTGGCTATCTGGCCGATGAAACAGCGCTGCTAGCAGGCACGATGAATTGGTGGTTCTGCCATGTAGGTAGGCAAAAACATGAGTGCCACAGTGAGTGTACAGTGTACAGAGAACCTAATTAAATTTCCTGTCATTTATCTCAGAGGTGATGAATGAAGAACACACGGTTCATGAAGAAGGGAACAGAGTTAGACAGCCCCCTTCAAACTGCGCATGTGTATTTCCTTAAAGGTGAATTTGGTGTGAAAAGAACCACGCCAGCCTGGGCTGTATTGCGAGTGTGTGGAAAAGAGCCTTTGCAGTTTTATAGGTTTTGCGCTGATGCCAAGTTTTTGATGTTCTACTTCGCGGGAATAGTGGCTTGCTCAAGAAGATTTTGGCTTGCTCATGAAGATTGTGGCTTGTTCAAGAAGATTGTGCATGCAGATATTGCTCTCAGTGCTTCTTACAAAAATTGCTGGACTGCAAAGTTCATATAAGCGCGTGAGGGTCTGCATGCATCAGATAGGTATACCGATTGCGTGAAAGCTGCTATCCCCCTTGTGGTTGATCTGCGTGAGCGTTTGCGTGCGGTATGGAGGGAAATGGATGGTGGGGACCCTAGGACACACACTCACAAACTGGCTGCTGATCATTCATGGATGGCCTCGCCTCTCGAGCCAAGCACTGCAAGGGGCCCTCCCCATTTGCATCCTAGATACCCTCAGCTGGAACTGAGTAGGCATGTGCTTCTTAACATTGCTCGTTTTTGCTTACATGCCCAAACCCTAAGAGTTGAGACTGGATGTTGGCAAATCCACAATAGGCACTGTGACAAATATGACTTGCACGATGTCCAGGACAAACAATTTGCTGATTTTACTGGGCTGTGAGAAATTACTTTGGAGACACTGGAGCTTCAAGCTTCAAATAAAAAAGTTATATTTTGACATCAGTGCTGGCCTGTCCTTGTAACCCTTTATTTTGACAATATCAGTGCTGATGATGTGATATTGTTTCTCTTGAAGCAAACGTACAAATGACATCTTTTTCTCCCTAAAACTATGGATATTTTTGGTCTGGCTGGCAGTGCCCAGCAAGCCCAGCAGTCAACCCATCTGGCTGAAGGTCTAAACCCATTGTTACTTTCACTTTATCTCAGAGGCTAAAGGGACTTTTAATGACTCCGACACAGGACCAGACAAGAGTCAAGATGGAGCTTGTGGGCGGACACATTCGCGTGCAAGCGTTCTGGCGGCTGGCCGGTTGAAGTAGCTAGTTATCCTTAGTTAGCCTGCTCTTCGTGTCTGACCTTGTCTTTGCGTGCCCTTAGACTTTCCTTGCTAGAGGAGCCTGCTCTCCTTCCTCCCTTAGAGCGCCTTTTAGTTTGTCTCTCTGAGTTTCATTTTAAACGAAAACTTCCATTTTGGTTCCATCAAAAGATCTGAAGCTTTCTTAGCAGAAACGCTGACAAGGTGTCGCTTAGCATAAGCTGGGGAGAGTCTACAAAGCTCTTTTTCCCAGTAAGGCTTGATCTTGAGAAAGTTGACAGCCCTGGCATGTGTGTCCTTGGCATGCCAACCATGACCTGCACGGGCCAGTTGATAGCAATTGAGAGCATGTGAACATGCCTGAGTGTTATGGGATCAAAAATTGTGACTGAAGTCACCTGCGTTGGGTAGAACATTGAGAGGAAAAGGGGTGAATTGGGCAGCAGCAACAGCAATGCAAGCCTGCTCCGAATCATCAACCACTCCATCCTCAACATCGGCATCACAACTATCATTACCAGGGCAAGCTCCCCTAACTGGACTGCGCCTATCTCTCTTAAGGACTCGTGTGTGCCTTTCTGGAGAAGAAGGCTCGTCTTTGTGTGCAAAGTACCTAAGATTTAACTTCATAACTTTCTTTGATGAACTGTTGTAGAAAACCTTCAGAAAAGGCAACAATTGGCACCAAAGGAGATAAGAGGGATATCAACTAGCTCAAGTGCTCAGGGGCTGGTCTTCCTTGGTGGGTTACAGTTAAGTGTTGGTTTGGCGGCAGCGATTTGTTACAGACTAAAGACCAGGCCATGATTCACTGACCATACAACGAACCGGTACCTCCGGAGTACCGGTTCGTTGGATCCAACTACCAATTTGTTAGTACCAAAGGCTCATCACCGAGCCCACAATAATATACGGATAACTCCAATTCTACTGTCAAGACAGTCACTGTGTTCTACCCTTAGTATAGCCTCACACCACAAGGTCTGGTCTTGCAGACAGGACATCGTGCCACACAACATCACATTCCAACATTAAGCTATGCCTCAAAATCTGACGAAAATCAAGCAAGATTCAGGAATGTACTGTTACGTGGGATAGCTTTTCTCACCTTATAGGGGATGGTCGGCTGATGCCACAACATCGATTCTCATCGATTATGTGTACATAACATTCCCCCCTACCTGGCCCAATCCGTCCTCGGATTGCCATGGGGTTTATGACCTTTATTCCTAGAAGCGTATCTTATTGAGGCGGCCTGCAGCTCGCCTTTCATTCACAATCGGCCATCCAGCGACATTCCAAGTAGCAGACCAAAGAGCCTCTCCCACAGGTGCGCTTTTTGCAAGTGTTGACCGCCTGAGGCGCTCTGCTCGACTAGCAGAGAGTAGTAGTATCTACCTCAGAGTAGTGGTGGTCGACATCCTAAAGCCTTGTGATGTTGCGCAGCATGCTGTCTAGACATCAACAGATTTGTTGATGGAGGTCAAACTCTGCCAATGTCACCTTGGCACTGTCAGTGCAATTTAAGTCCCACTAGGTAGACAGGAGGATTACTTCAAGCAGTACTAGTAGTGTAATAACTGGAGAGCGCCGCTTTACTTCGAAGAGAGGAGAATAAAGGAACACTCCAAAATTTGCATTAGACGCGGGTTAGAATATGTTAAAATGTTCAGATTTAAATTTGAATATTCAAATTAATTTGACCAATATAAGATCTATTCTCTTACTGTAAGAGTAATTGGTTCATTTCTATGTGGTCATTCAAAGTTATGTGTAAGATCCCATGTTGGACACCTGGTGCAAGAATGCTTGTTACACGGTTTGCAAATTTTGATTAAGAAGGCTTTGGGTTGTGGTTAGGATAGGATAGGTTAGTCTGTGGCTTGTGAGCTCACATGAGCTTTGTGTAGGACCTGTACTACAGGTACATGTAGTACATGTTACTTATACTGTTACTAGGTGCTAAACCTGTGCGTTGCGTTGCGTGCTGTAGGGGTACATCTCTGCTCTATTCTGCTCTGGTGCACTTCGCTTCCTTGGCACTCCTGATTTCAAGAGGCTCTCTTAGACTCGCATAAATGCAGTGTCATGCACACAGAAGCATCATGAGTCTAGGAAACCCATCCCCCCTTGGGCAAGGGGGAATGAAAATGTTAAAGAAGCTAGACTCATCACTCATTTTCCTTTCTGTTTTGGTCTTCTTAGTGAGGTTGTAGGTTACTCCTTAGTTCCAGGATCTGCCCGGATGCCTGATCTTGAGGCATATATAGCGATGTTAGCTGTCTTTGCAAGTGCACACACGTACATGCCAGGCTGCTGTCTTCTGCTTGAGGCATACATAGCAATGTTAGCTGCCCTTGTTTGTTTTCTGTTTGTTTTCTTGAAAAGATATTCAACCCTAAGAAGGGCCTTCTCTGAGGGCACAAGCTCAACAGGGCCTCAGCAAAGCTATTTGGGGAAACGGTACACCCTCTTTGCCCAAGCTGAAGCGTGCAATCTGCGCAAGACA
>LKMJ01002335.1_pt1 | contig 17350 bp, 19 predicted proteins | sample 643391 | NCBI WGS metagenome assembly LKMJ01 (sample SAMN04112250, study PRJNA286221) | soda lake metagenome | biome: soda lake; feature: Kulunda Steppe; material: water; isolation source: sample PL-Br10 brine of Picturesque Lake | place: Russia: Kulunda steppe | collected 2010-07
CCTAGACGATGAGGGCATAAAATGGTCGGGCTGCTCGGATTTGAACCGAGGACCCCCTGCTCCCAAAGCAGGTGCGCTACCAAACTGCGCCACAGCCCGCTGCATAAATAATAGTATAATAGAAAAAGCTGAAGAGGTCAAGGGTTTTTTTAATTTTAGGTAAAGAATTTTTCCCCTAGAAAGAAAGGAGACAGGGAATGAAGATATTATTATCCAATGATGATGGCATTTATGCTGAAGGGCTGCAGGCCCTGGCCGGTGCTCTCAAGAGTTCGGGGCACCGCCTGATCGTGGTAGCTCCGGATCAGGAAAGAAGTGCCACCAGTCATGCAATTACCATACGGAGTCCGCTCCGGGTTAAGAAGGTTGAAAATAATGAGAGACTGGGGGAGGAAGCCTACAAGGTTAATGGCACTCCAGCAGACTGTATTAAGCTGGCTCTCAGGCTGTTTGAAGATTTTAATCCCGATCTGGTTTTAACCGGGATTAACCACGGACAGAATCTGGGCTATGATGTTTTTTATTCCGGGACGGTGGCTGGAGCGGCTGAAGCCCATCTCCAGGGATTCAAATCAGCGGCTGTATCACTGGCACTTGGCAAGAAAAGAAACTTCTCTCTAGCTGCTGAACTGACTGTGAAAATTCTCAATCAGGACAGATCCTTATTTGACGGTCCGGTTTCAGGACCTCTAAATTTGAATTTTCCCGATGCAGATCGAGAGGAAATTAAAGGAATTAAGCTGACCAGATTGGCTTCTCAGATTTATGAACGCTCGGTTGAAGAAAGAGTTGACCCTGCAGGAAGGAGCTACTTCTGGTTTGTAGGGGGGAAAAAGGATAACTTTGATTCTGATACTGATATTGGAGCGATTAAGAATAACTACATTTCACTTTCTCCTCTGAATTTTGAGCTGACCGACAGTGACAGGATTAAAGCCATAGATGCCCGGGATATAGACATATTATAACCGGGAAATAAATGCCGCAAAAGAGATCAGTAGAACTCTTTTGCGGATTTTTTGCTTCAGGATAAATTAAGATTCTTTTACCCCGGATTTGTGCTGTTTTGTTCTGCCCGGTTCTGGAGAGTTGAATGCCTGAATATTAACTGGATATTTTTTGCTAGATTTCAATTTCCACTGTGGTTCGGGCACTGTGTCTGGTGGTAAAGCTGGTGGAAGAATTATGATAGGCCAGTATCAGGGTATAGCTTTCTCCGAGTATTATTTCAATCCCGGGAAAATCTTCATCCTGGAGGGGTATTTTAGTTTCTAGAATCAGCTGTTCTTCCTCCAGGGAAGCTGCGGCTTCCTGAGTATAGTCCTCCTCGGTGGCTGCATGAGCGGTGGGAGATGTACCGATGTGGGACTCGATCAGGAGCACTTCCTCCTCAAGGGCGGCTATGATAATTCTGGCATCGCGCATTCGCAAAGTAGGTTCAATGCCAAAGGCCAGCCAGCCCGAACCGGGACTGACCAAACCCAGATAGAGAAATTCTTCATCATAATCCCAGTATATTGCCATACCAATATCTGTTTCCAGGAAATTTCCGTACTCTTCTTCGCCAATGATACCATCAATTTCAGGAATATCAGCAGCATCATTTTCTTCAGCCAGGACAGTTCCGCAGATATTGAAAATCAACAGAGCCAGCAGCAGAAAAGCCACCAGATAACCCGTCAGTTTTTTTGTCATAATTCTCATTCCTCCTCATGATATAATCTTAAATTGGATTTTGTGAGTTTATCAATCCGACATAGATACCTGAAATACCAGGCAGCCTGCAACAAAACCGCCTGGAAATTCCCCTGAAAATTAGCAGTATATTTATTTTATATATATTTCTAGCTTTTAAAAGTAATTCCTGCCGAAAGGAGAAAAAATGACTGAAATTAAGTTGCCGAAACCTTTATATCAAGCAGAACTCTTAGAAAGGCCCAACCGTTTTGTCATTAAATGCTACTGTCAGGAGACGAAAACCGTGAGAAAAATATACCTGGCGGATCCGGGGCGGCTGCCTCTGATAATGCAGCAGGGCAGAGAGAGAAACCGGCAATCCCGCCGGAGTTCTTTTTCTGATTACCCGAAATGATGCCATCAGCTTTCGTCCCTGCCAGGAAATCGACCCGGATTTTGCTGCTGTGCTAAAGGAGGCCAGAAACAGTGGAATTGAGGTTCTGGTCTATGGCTGTAAAGTTAAGAGAAAGTTTATCAGGCCGGCTGGCAGAATTGAACAGGTGTGGTAGAATAGAGTTAACTGGCTGTCAGCTGCCGATTGATATTCAAACAGATGTATGATAAAATAAAGTCAGCAGGAGGTGCTGCAGGGTGGAACTTATTAATAAGCTTGAGGTTCTGGCGGATTCAGCTAAATATGATGTTTCCTGCTCATCCAGCGGCAGCAGCAGGCAGAACAGCCCGGAAGGTATGGGAAATTCTGCTCCCTCCGGCATCTGTCACAGCTGGTCCGATGATGGCCGCTGTATTTCTCTGCTGAAAACTTTATTTACGAACAGCTGTATTTATGACTGCGCCTACTGTATTAATAGAGCCAGCAATGACAGGCCCAGGGCCAGTTTTACCCCCCGGCAGGTTGCCGAGCTGACAATCAATTTTTATAAAAGAAATTACATCGAGGGGCTGTTTCTCAGCTCGGGAATCAAGAAAGATCCTGACTACACCATGGAACAGATCGTAGAGACGCTAAGGCTGCTCAGGGAAGAATATAAGTTTAATGGCTATATTCATGCCAAGGCCATACCGGGGTCGGATCTGAGACTGATTTTTGAAGCCGGACAGCTGGCCGATAGAATCAGTGTTAATATTGAGCTGCCCTCCCGGGAGAGTTTAAAAAACCTTGCACCTCAGAAGAGTGCCCTGGATATTCTAAATCCCATGAAGAATATTGGCAGCCGGATCGGGGAAGCCAGGGAAAACCGCAGGAAGTACAGGCATGCAGAAAAATTTGTGCCGGCCGGACAGAGCACCCAGCTGATAGTGGGGGCTTCACCGGAAAGCGATTATAGGATAATGAAGCTGGCAGACGGCCTCTACAGCAGTTATAATCTGAAAAGAGTGTATTACTCGGCTTTCATGCCGGTAAAGCCTGACAGCAGACTGCCGGCCTTGAAGACGCCCCCTCTACTCAGGGAGCACCGATTGTATCAGGCAGACTGGCTGCTGCGATTTTATAATTTTGAAGTGGAAGAGCTTTTTTCCGGATATCGAGCCAACCTGGATTACCGGCTGGATCCCAAGCTGAACTGGGCTTTGAATAATCTGGATAGGTTTCCGGTAGAAATCAATCAAGCAGACTATCATGAACTTCTCAGGGTGCCGGGTATCGGGCCCCGGTCGGCCCGGAAAATCGTGGAGACCAGGCAGGAGACCAGGATTAGTTATCAGAATCTCAAGAAACTGGGACCGGTTTTGAAGAGGGCCAAATATTTTATAACCTGTCAGGGGAAATACCGGGCAGGCATACCCTTCCGGGAGGATTTAATCAAAGTCAGGGTCAGAGAGCAGGAAAGAGGTAATGACTATCAGCAGGCTTCCCTTTTTGCCGGGGTACAGGAAGAGAAAAAAGAGGGGGAAAAAGCGTAAGGGACGGCTGATTAAAGCAGGAGAGACAGAGCAGCAGGCAGGACAGAAGTCAGGACGGGAAAGAAGTGTACCAGGAGAAGAGATAGTAGAGAAAGTTGAGAAGGTGAAGAACCTACAGGGAGAGCAGGGGGATAGGGAAGTGCTGGATAAAGAGAAAGCAGGGGATGTCTGATGCTGCATTATATATATGATGGTTCATTCACCGGATTTCTGACTCTGGTGCACCGGGTGCTGTCAGAAAAGAGAATCCCGGACAGGATCAGCGGCAGTGACAGTTATCAGCCCGATTTATTTTCTCAGGATGTTATAATTGAAGCTGAGGGTGAGAAGGCTGACAGGGTGGCTGAGGCCATTATTAAGGAAATTTCCCGAAAATGCTACCGGGCGGTTTACAGATGTTTTCTTTCGGAAATCGATGGTTTTGAAAAAGCGGCAGTTAAATTTATTTACAGAGGATTTCATTCAGGTGAGAGGATTTATCAGGACTGGACTGACCCGGATGCTGCCTTTGTCAGAAGGGCAGAGAAGATGGTAAATAGAGAGCTGCACCGCTATCAGGGTCTGCTGCGGTTCAGGATGCTGGAATCAGAGATTCTTTACGCTCCCTATCGACCGGAGCATAAAATATCCAATCTGCTGGCCTGGCATTTCAGCCGCAGGCTGGCTGCTGAACGCTGGATAATCCATGATCGAGGCAGAAACATTGCTGTAATATATTCCAACCGGGAGTGGCTGGAGATTCCGGCAGAGGAACTTAAGGATCTAAAATTTGCCGGAGAAGAGGAGCAATATCAAAAGCTCTGGATAAAGTTTTTTGAGAGCATCAGCATAAAAATGAGAAAAAACCTGAAAGCTCAGTCCAGATTTATGCCCAAGAAGTGTTGGGAGTTTCTTATTGAAAAGGAGAATAATACAAAATGAAAATCAGCTTTCCCTACATGGAATCACCGGTGGTTTACTACAAAATATTTGAGATGCTGGGCCATGAGGTGGTGGCTCCACCCCGGCCCACCCAGAAAACCTTTAAGCTGGGAGTTAAATATGCTCCAGAATTTGCCTGCTTTCCCCTAAAGGTAACGCTGGGCAATATGATTGAACTCCATGAAATGGGTGTTGATACCATTTTTATTAGCGGAGGATATGGCCCCTGCCGGGCCGGCTATTACGGGCCACTTCAGGAAAAGCTTCTTAATTACATTGGCCTGGATATGGATGTCATTATTTTCGAACAGGTTCGGGGTGGCTGGAAGGATTTCCTGAATAATGTTAGACTTCTCAAGCAAAATGCTTCAATTTACAGGCTGATAAAAAGCGTTTATACAGGTTATAAAATTTCTGTTTCCATGGATGGTATTTTAAAACTAATTCATAAAAGGAGGCCCTATGCCCGGAATAAACGCCGGATCAGTGAATTGTGGGATGAGATTCAGCAGGAATATCTAAAAGTTAAATCCAGCAGAGATATTGAGCGGGTCGAAAGCCGGGCCCGGGAGAGAATCGAGAATCAGGAATATGATTTCCCTCCGGAAAATGAGCGGCTGAGAGTAGGTATAGTGGGAGAAATCTACGTGGTCATGGAAGGTTCAACCAACAATTACATTGAAGAGATGCTCAATGAGATGGGTGTTGAAGTTGAACGGTCCCACTATCTGTCTGAATATATAGAAAGCCATATGATTCCCTGGAAGAAAAAAGAGTACCAGCATATTCTGGACAAGGGAGAAAAATATTTAGAGATTATAATCGGCGGCCATGCCAAGCGCTCCATAGGTCATATTGTTGATTATAAAGAGCGGGGGTTTGATGGAGCAGTGCATCTAAAACCCTTTGGCTGCCTTCCGGAGATAATATCTCAGAGCATGCTGGACAGGGTTTCTCAGGATCTAAATATTCCCATACTGCCATTTTCCATCGATGAGCAGCTGGGAAAAGCTCACACCCGGACCAGGCTGGAGGCCTTTCTGGATTTGGTCAGGGGAAGAAAAGAAGAGCGAGTAAGTAATAATCAAAAAGATGTCCCGGGGCACTGATAGAGAGAAGAGGTGGGAAAACATGGAGGTATATTTAGATTTTATCATTATATTGCTTCTTGCTATTCTGGCTTTTCTGCTTTTTCTATATCTCCCAATGGGTAAGATATTTGGTTCAATATTTAAGCTATTCAATATGATATTTCAACTGTTGATATTTATTTTATTTTTGCCATTCCGTCTGCTTGGTAGATTAATAAAGAAACTATTATCCTGAAGGTGATAGCTTTGTATTTTATTTCTTTTAAAAAAAATCTCCGGGATGCCTTAATTTTCTAGGGGATTTTCTTTATATAAGACAAATACGGCTTATTATAGTATAATCTTATTTGTTTATTTAAAATCCTGAGACCAATTTCTGATTACTCTAAAAAGAGAAATGACTGCCAATGAAAAATTAAATTCTCATGACATTTTTTGTTTCATATAAAAGACCTTACTTGTTATTTAGTGTGTAATTAGTTAAAATGAAGGTATAATAAAAATTTTCTAGAATTAGGACAATAAGTTAAAAAATTAACCGAAAACTTTACTCAAATATTGCAAATAATGATAATCTGAGCAACTAGAGGGCTTTAAAGGAACAGTGAGGTAATATGAATTTACTTAAAAAAGCAGGTACTTATTTGTTGAAAAGAATAGATAGAGTTATTCTTATATTTTTAATTGTGTTTATTACTGTTGGTTTTGTAATTTGGGTAGTAGGCCATGTAGTTTATTCTTTTTTGCAGGTTTCCAGTCTTATAATTGATAATTGGCTTATTTCAACAATCATATTCACATTTTTGTGTTTTATAGCTCTTATGCTCTGGATTGACAATAAAGAGAGTTCCATAGAAGAACAAAAAGGACTAAATAAATTTATTATGAATACTTCCAGTTTAGTTGCCAACTTTATTTATAAGATAAGGGATTTTATTTTCTCAACCACGGATCAGCTGTTAGATATTATTGTATGGCTTACTTTTATCGGTATTTCCGTATATATCATTTATCTAATATATGCTCATATTATTAAACCCATAATGGTTATATTCTAATAAGACAAAATATTAACTCAACCTTTGTACTGAATTGTTAGTGGTCTCAAAAAAATATATTGCTCAAGTGTATGTCTTAATTAAAAACTTATTGATTTTAAAAAACCGCTCTGGAACAACTAAATTATCCAGAGCGGTTTTACACATCTCAGGTGCATTTCCAAGTGTCAAATATCTGTCAGCTTACTGATAGCTCATAAAATTAGTCTGGATGATTTTGTTTGGCAAAGGAAATGTAAATTGAAGTTGAAAGAAAAATGGAGGCTATGCATGAAACTAACAGTATAAATAATTATTAATTAAAACGTTTTGATAACTTTAATAAAAAAGGAATTTAAAATAATTTATAGAATATCAGTAACAAGAAGGCAAATATAAAAATAAAAAAAGTTTATAATATATAATATACACTTAAATATGTGCAGTGATTTTTCAAAAGACTTAATCCAGTTTGAGGGGGAATAGTCTATGGATGAGAAAACTCTTTTTGAAGGCAACCCAGTTATGTTTGGCAATAACCCTGTTTTGTTTATTATTTGTCTAGGCTTAATCTTAGCTTATGGTGCTGGTTTAGTAATATTACTTATATGGTATCTTAAAACTAAGGCTACTAAACTAACTATTACGAACCAAAGGGTTATTTTAAGAAAGGGGCTACTGAGCAAAAAAACAAGTGAAGTTAATATTAATGATATTAGAAAGATTGGAACTGAACAGAGATTTTTGCAAAGGATCTTTGGTGTAGGAAAAATGACAATATCAACCGCTGGAACAGGTGGTGTAGAAATATCAGTTTCTGGATTTAAAAAACCTGATGAATTAAAAAGTTTAATAAGACAAAATGTTTAATTATTGATTTTTCTAAGAAACTGGGGGTAAAGCTCCAGTTATTTTAGTTATTATAAAAAATAAAAATAATAATTTTTGATATAATGATTTAATAAATTATGAAGTAAGCATAAATTCAGCCGGAGGAACCCCGAGTTTATTCTTGTTGCAGTAAAATTGCAAAAAATTGAATATGTCTAAAAAGAAAAAAGGGCCATAAGGCCCTAAATATCATGGAGCTGACGACCGGACTTGAACCGGTAACCTGCTCATTACAAGTGAGCTGCTCTACCAATTGAGCTACGTCAGCCTGCTGTCTATTATTTCAGCAATTAATATTATAACTGAATTACTCCCTGCGGTCAAGGGTTGAAAGCAAATTATTTGCATTAGTATCCTGCTGTGATATAATTAAATTCAGGTGATAAAGATGGGCGGAAAGTATAAAATTGATAAAATCAAGCAGGAGCATACCATAATAGAAGATATCCTGCCGCTGCTGGAAGGAGTGGCACTGCATCCCACAGTGAAGAGCATCATCCCCGGGAGAATTCACAGAAGAGGAGGCAGCGGGGTAGTTCCTCACCTCCATCTAAAGTATAATACCCCCAGTGGATTTAAGGTGCTGGCCAAGAACAGTTCTTCTGTTCAGGAGGTATTTATTGTAACTGATGATCCCGATAAATTAACCGAATGGCTCAAACAAAGAGATATGGTAAAATGATTTGACAGCTGCTGGATATTATAATATAATTATTTTGGTTAATGTATCGGGTTGTGGCGCAGCTTGGTAGCGCGCACGCCTGGGGGGCGTGAGGTCCCGGGTTCAAATCCCGGCAACCCGACCATTTTCACCTTTAATTTCAGCAATTACTCCAGATCGGGTAATCCGGTCTTTTTTTTAATTTAGAGACTATTTTAGTTTCTGCTGAGTGAAATTTTTTATAAAATTGCGGTTTGATTATTAGCAAGTTATAAGTTTAGTAAGGAGAATCAGCAATAGTGTTTTTAAAAACCTATCTATTAAATTTAGGCTGTCCCAAAAATCAGGTGGATGGTGAATATTATGCCGGTTATCTGGAGGGTTCCGACAGGGTTGAACTGATTTCAAATTATCAGGAAGCTGACCTGATAATCGTTAACACCTGCGGCTTTATTGATTCAGCTAAAGAGGAATCTCTGGAGGCAATTTTTGAGGCTGCCAGCTTGAAGGAGCAGGATCCAAATAAAAAGCTGGTGGTTACCGGCTGCCTGGCTCAGCGCTATCATCGGGAACTGGAAGAAAAGATTCCCGAAATAGATGGGCTTTTTGGTATCGGTGAGCATCAAGAATTACTGGAGCTGGTCGAGAAGGTGGCCCGTGGTAAAAGGGGTAAAAAGATTTCCCGGCCTGAGCATAAGCTCAACAGGGAAATGCCCCGAATCAATTCCGATGGACATTATGCCTATTTGAAAATTGCAGATGGCTGCGACAAGGGCTGCACTTACTGCACTATTCCCGAAATTAAGGGAGGATATAACAGCCGCAGAATAGAATATATATTACAGGAAGTTGAAGCACTGGTTGCTGGCGGTGTCAGAGAATTAATTCTGGTTGCTCAGGATACTTCAGTTTATGGCAAGGATATTTATGGAGAGAAGAAACTGTCCGAACTCTTAGAGAATTTGGTTGAAATAGAGAATCTGGACTGGATAAGAATCATGTATTTTTATCCGGAAGAGGTTGAAGCAGAGTTTCTCGAACTGATGGCTCAGGAGAAGAAAATCTGCAACTACCTTGATATACCCATTCAGCATGCTGCCAGGGAAATCCGGAGAAGGATGGCGCGGCCGGGTGATGCCGAGAAACTCAAGAAGAAAATCAGCCTGATGAGGGAAATAGTTCCCGGCATTGCCCTGCGAACCACCCTGCTGGTCGGCTTTCCGGGGGAAACGAGAGAAAACTTTGCCGAGCTGGTGGATTTTGTCAGGAAAGTTGATTTTGAAAATCTGGGTGTTTTTACTTATTCCCGGGAAGAAGGGACCCCAGCGGCGCAAATGGAAAATCAAATAGATGAAGAAGTTAAAAGTGAGAGATACAATAAATTGATGGAAGTTCAGCGGAGAATATCGCTGGCCAATAACCGAAAATTATTAGGAGAAGAGGTTGAGGTTCTGATTGATGAGGTTGCAGTTGATGAGTTTACCGGGAGAACCCGGTATGATGCTCCTGAGATAGATAACAGCGTTACTGGTAGTTTGCCTGCAGACCGCAACCTCAACCTCAACCCGGGAGAGATAGTTACCTGTCGCATTACCGGAGCCTATGAATATGATTTAACTGGAGAGATAGTTGATGAACACTCCCAATAAAATTACTCTGAGCCGGATTATTATGATTCCCTTATTCATGTTTTTTCTGCTGCAGCGGGACAGATTGCCCGGTACAGCAGATATGCTTGCTTTAATAATCTTTGGGCTGGCAGCTTTAACCGATGCTGTTGATGGTTATCTGGCCCGCAGGAATAATCTAATTACCAAATTTGGTAAAATTGCTGATCCCCTGGCAGATAAGCTGCTGATTGCCTCGGCTCTGATCAGCTTTGCTGCCCTGGGAGAAATCACGGCCTGGCCGGTAATTTTAATAATCGGCCGGGAAATGGCCGTGACAGGCTTGAGGGTAGTGGCTGCCAGTGAGGGAATAATAATTTCTGCCAGCTACTGGGGTAAGGCCAAGACTGTCACCCAGATTTTAGCTGTACTGAGCTTCATTGTTTATCCCAATCTTATAGCTCTGCCAGAACTTATCCCGGTGACAATCCTCTGGCTGGCAGTAGCGATTACACTTTATTCCGGCTATCTCTATTTTAAATCAGCTGATCTGCAATTATTTACAGCAGAGTAAACAGAGTAGCTGAGGCAGGTAAATAAGTGTTATAATTGTTCTTAAATATATTATCTTACAATAAACCTTTAAATAAGACTTAATTGAGGTTTTTGAAGTTCTTATAGTTCTGGCTAATAATTAAAAGTTCCTGATAATGATATAAAAACACAGAGAATTACTGTGAAAATGGTGATATAATGAGCTTAGTTCAACGAATAAATAGACTCTATGCCACCGGCCTGGGCATAGGTGAACTTAAAATCATCCCGGGAACCCTGGGTTCGCTGCTGGCAGTAATAATATATTTTTTGATACCCGAGATAGTCAGCAATCCGATCTTTATTTTGCTGATTTTTTTCTCAGGAGTACTTTCCTGTAATTTAGATGAAAAGAGAACTTCTCTCAAGGATGATTCCAGAATAGTGATAGATGAAATGGCGGGAATGTGGCTGACATTTTTTTTAAGACCAAATCTTTTGGTTTCCCAGGTTATTATTGGTTTTGTGCTCTTCAGGTTTTTTGACATTTTAAAACCGGGTTTAATTGACAGCAGCCAGGATTTAGCAGGTGGCTTGGGTGTAATGGTTGATGACCTGCTGGCCGGACTGGTTTCTGCCGGGCTGCTTCAGATTATCATTGTTGTTATGAAATAATTATAGTTTATTAACTGCTAAAACTAAATCATTTAAGATTAAATTATAAAATATATAAGCTGTTAATTATATAAATTATTTTAGGAGAGATTTGCCAGATGATAGAGGCAGCAGTCCTTACCATTGGTGACGAACTTGTCAGCGGTGAAATAATCGATACCAATTCGGCCATAATTGCTTCCAGCCTGCAGAAGGCCGGTGTTGCGGTCAGAAAATGTCTGACCGTAGGCGATGAGTCCGCTGAAATTGCCGGGACCCTGGAGCAGTTAATCAGTAATTACCGGATTATTATAGTTTCAGGAGGCCTGGGTCCTACCGGAGATGATATTACCCGGGAGGCGACAGCCCGGGCCTGCGGCCGGAAGCTAAAATATAATGATGAGTCTGCTGCCAGAATCGAAAAGCTTTTTTCCCGGAGAAATATAAAGTTTACCGATAATAATTTCCGTCAGGCTTACTTTCCTGAGGGAGCGGAAATTCTTGATAATGAGCGGGGAACAGCTCCGGGCTTTAAATGTCAGCAGGATAACACAGCAATTTATGTCCTGCCCGGTGTACCTGATGAGATGGAAACTATGCTTACAGAAAAGGTAATGCCGGATATCCTGAAGCTTAACAGCGATGTCAAACCGCTGATACAGAAAAAATATCAGGTTATTGGTCTGGGAGAAGCTGAACTGGAAGATAAAATCAAAAAGATTATTAGCAATTATACCGGAGTGTACTTCAGTTTTCTGCCCCGGGGCGGGGTGATAGAAATTAAGCTTACCTGCAGTCCCGAAAAAGAGGAGTTGCTTTCCAGAGCCGAAAGAGAGCTAGAGAGAAAACTGGACAGTTACATTTTTGGCAGAGGAGATGAAACACTAACCGGGAAAATTGGAGAAATGCTTAAAAATAGTTCTAGAACTATTGCCACAGCTGAGTCGATAACCGGCGGATTGCTGGGGAAAAGGCTCACCGATAGGGCTGGATCATCAGAATTTTTTGCCGGTGGGGTGATCAGCTACAGCAGGGAAAGTAAGATTAAACTGCTGGGAGTCCCCCGGGAGCTGCTGGCCAGCAGGGGAGAGGTTGATTCTGAGGTTGCCAAACTCATGGCCTGCGGGGTCAGAGAACTGCTGGCAGCAGATATTGGGCTGGCTGTTACAGGCTATGCTGGACCTGAGGCTGTGGACAATAATGTTGGTCTGGTTTTTGGCGGTCTGGCAGTTGAAGGCAGACATTCCAGTGCAAGGTGGAACCTTGCTGGAGATAGAAAGAGAATAAGGTGGTTAACCGCGCAGTTTGCCTTTAATCTGGTTCGCAAATATTTACTGGAGGAGATAACATGAAAAAGTTTATCGTTTCTTTATTACTGGTGCTGGCAGTTTCATTTCTCTTTGCAGGAATTAATCAGCAGACTGCTGGAGCTGAAGAAGCAGGACTGGCCGAAGCTGTCTATAACTATTATAATGAAGATTATGAAGAAGCTAGAAATATGCTCAGTGAAATCAAAGTTGACCCTGGTGAAATAACCGACAGTTATTCCTATCAGATTCACTATTATCTGGTAAAGACTGATATTGCTCTGAAAAATTACCGGCAGGCCCAAAGTTTAATTGAAGAACTGGAAGAGTCCAGATATAATCCGGCTGAACTTTACTGGCTTTTGGGTGAGAGGTATCTGAATAGAGACGGGCACTTTGACAGTGCTCAATTTGATGTGGCCAGGGAGTTAATTGCCAGGGCCCGGGAACTCGGCTTTGGCGGTGAGCAGCAGACCAGAGATCTGGCCCATGCTGAATTTGGCCTTGAGAATTTCCAGAGAGCGGTTGAGCTTCTGGCTGATGTCAGCGAGGATTTGTACAGAGACAGCGATTACTCCATCCTGGGACGTTCTCATAAAGTACTGGGCAACAGCAGAGAAGCCATCAATTACTTTGAAAGATTGATTGTGAGAGACCCAGGTGATGCTGGTGCTCATCTTGACCTGGCTAAAGTATATATGGATCTTGATGAAATAGACCAAGCTATTGATGTTCTGGAGAGAGGACTGGAAAGAAGTCCGGATGTAACCAGCCTGCGCAGTCTGCTGGGACAGGCCCATTACCAGGCTGGTGATTATTCAGCAGCCCAGGATAAGTTCGATAATGTGCTAGAGACCCATCCCCATAATTATGAGGCTCATTTTTATAAAGGTCTGATCTATCTGGACAGGGAAGAGCATGACAGAGCCAATGAAAGCTTCGAGCAGGCAGTGAGATATAATCCCACCTATGTCAAGGCTTATATTGAACTGGGGAAACTGGCCCTGGAACAGGATAATCCCTACCGGGCAATTTCAAGGCTTACCCAGGCAATAGAGATCAATCCCGGTTATTCCGTGGGATACTATCATTTAGGAAGGGTCTATTATGAAATTGAAATGTATCAGTCAGCCCAGGAAGAACTGAGAAAAGCGGTTGTCCGCAATCCTGATATCCCAGAAGCTTCCGAACTTCTGGAAGAGGTGGAAAATATCATAGAGGATTTGGATGAGGATGAACTTGAGGAAGAGGAGATAGAAGAGGAGTTATAATAAGCCCTGGAGGAAGAAGAAATAATTCCCGGTGAAGATGAGCTTGAAGAGGACCATGAAGAGGAAGAATCAAGCAGCTAGTTTCTTAATAATTTAGTTTTTTGGGGCTGGATATATTTTTAATTCCTGGATATTTAATTGAAATGTAGAAAAAGTTTTTGAAGGAAATGTATAACAGGTTATTGAGATGCACACCAGAAATCATACTGTATTAAGACTTAAAAGCTGAGGTGCTATCATGAGATTATTTGTTGCCTGCAATATTGCCGAAGAAACCAGGAAATACTTTGGAGAAGAGACCGATAAGCTCAAGCGGGACCTGCCCCGGGGAGTTAAGTGGGTTAAACCGGGAAACTATCATATTACCCTGAAATTTCTGGGCGATACTTCTGAAAAGAAAACTGAAGAACTAAATGACAGGCTGGCTGAAATAAACTTAAACGGGCAATTTGACTGTCAGTTCAAGGGTCTCTCGGCCTTTCCGGCTCGGGATTATCCCAGGGTTTTGATTTCCCGGGTAACCCGGGGTAGAGAGGAGCTTATTAAGCTTCACAATAAGATTGAAAAGGCTGTGACCGAGCTGGGTTTTGCTGAAGAAAAGCGCAAATTTACTCCGCACTTAACCCTGGGAAGAGTTAAAAATAAAGCTGATATCAGGATGGCTGCTGATGTTCTGGCTGATGAGGATTTTGGAAAGAATCTTGCTGTCAGCGACAGCATAAGCAGCTTTTCGCTGATGAAAAGCATCCTGAGATCTCAGGGGCCGGTTTATCAAGAAATATTTTCTATAGATATTTAATAAAATGCTTGATTTTTCCATAAAAGTAAAATATAATTAACACAGCTTAATTATAAAAATTTCCAAAATTAAACAGGAGAGGTGGGGTTAATTTGGATCAAAGTGATAAAGAAAAAGCTCTGGATAAGGCGGTAGGCCGAATACAAAAACAGTTCGGTGAAGGTGCAATTATGCGGCTGGGAGATTCCAACACCCTGGATGTGGAGGTCATACCTACCGGCTGTCTGCCTCTGGATCTGGCTCTGGGGGTTGGAGGAATTCCCCGGGGGAGAATTGTGGAGCTCTATGGTAATGAAGCTTCAGGCAAGACTACTCTGGGCCTGCACATTATAGCTGAAGCCCAGAAAAAGGGAGGAATTGCGGCCTTTATTGATGCCGAACATGCTCTGGATCCCCGCTATGCTGAGAATCTGGGGGTAAAGATCGATGATCTCTTAATTTCTCAGCCCAATAACGGGGAAGAGGCTCTGGAGATTACCGAAGCTTTAATCAGGAGCAATGCCATTGATGCGGTGGTGCTGGACTCGGTGGCTGCTCTGGTGCCCAAGGCTGAACTGGAAGGTGAAATGGGGGATTCCCATGTCGGTTTGCAGGCCCGGTTAATGTCTCAGGCTATGAGAAAACTTTCCGGAGCCATCAGCAGCTCCAAAACTTCAGCGATATTTATCAATCAGATCCGGGAAAAAATCGGAGTAATGTTCGGCAATCCTGAAACCACTCCGGGGGGACGGGCGCTGAAGTTTTATTCCTCTGTCCGGATCGAGATCAGAAGGTCGCAGACAATCAAGGACGGTTCTGAAGTTATTGGCTCTCATGCCCGGGCCAAGATTGTTAAGAATAAGGTAGCTGCTCCCTTCAGGCAGTGTGAGTTTGACATCATGTACGGCACCGGGATTTCCCGTTCGGGAGCCCTGCTGGATCTGGGTGAGGAGACCGGAATTATTGATAGAGCCGGAGCCTGGTACTCCTATGGAGAAGAAAGACTGGGTCAGGGCAGGGAAAATTCCAAGGAATACATGGAAGAGAATCCGGAAGTTATGGAGGAGATTGAACAGAAAATCCGGGTTGCAGTCGGTCTGGAAGATGGTGAAGTTGAGGAAGAAGAAGCTAAATCTGAAGAGAATGATGAATAAAAGTGAAATTCGATGAGCAGAAATGAAATCAAAAGTAAGGTTTTTAAATATCTGGCCCGCCGGGAGCATTCCCGGAAGGAGCTGTTTGATAAGCTTGCGAGAAAAGATTATGATTTCGCTGAGATTAATATTGTGCTGGATGAGCTGACGGACAGGGGTTATATCGATGATGAAAGATTTGCCGAAACCTGGATCAGACACCGTCTGGAGAGCAAGCCCCGGGGTCCCTACCTGATCAGGGCGGAGCTTAAGAAAAAGGGAGTTGACACTGAGATTCAGGAAAAGCTGCTGGCCCGGTTACTGCCGCCTCAGAAAGAATTTGAACTGGCTTTAGAACTGGCGGAATCCTGGCTGTCCAAAAGAACAATTTCTGACAGCGAGGAAGAAAATTTCGAGCTGAGAAAGAAACTCTTTCGATATTTATCTCAGAAGGGCTTTCACCGCTCCACAGCCAAACAAATTGCCATCGAACTTAACCTGTCCTGAGATTTCGGGACAGGTTTTTTTATCTTTTTTTATCTGAAAAATTGAAATTTTTACTTTGAATCGGGCTTTCTTGACACTGAAAACAAAAAAGGATAAAATATTAACAGATACCATAAAATCAAGGGTTCTTCAATGTTTTAAATAAATACAATTCTAACTGGAGGTGAAAAAAATTAATGTAATAATTTATCCAGCGATAAGTTTAATAGCCGGATTGTTTTTCGGCTATATAATCAGAAAATATATTGCTGAAGCTAAAATTCAATCTGCTGAAGAGGAAGCAAAGAAGATAAAAAATGAAGCTCAAAGAGAAGCAGAATCGACCAAGAAAGAAATGATTTTAGAGGCTAAAGAAGAAGTTCATAAAATGAAGGACGAGATGAACAAGGAAACCCAGGAAAGACGCAATGAACTGCAGAAACTGGAAAATCGTCTAGTTCATCGGGAAGAAAACCTGGATCGTAAGGCTGAAAGTATGGAAAAGAAAGAACAGGATCTCAACCAGAGAGAAAAAAGCCTGGAGGAAGAAGAAAAAGAATTACAGGAATTAAAAAAGGAGCAGCAGGAAAAATTAGAAAAAATTGCCGGCATGAACCAGCAGGAAGCTAAGACCTACCTGCTAAATAAAATGGAAGAAGAACTGGAACATGAGTATTCACGTAAAATTAAGGAGAAGGAAGCTGAGCTGAGAGAGACTGCTGATAAGAAAGCCCGGGAGATTGTTTCACTGGCAATTCAACGCTGTGCTGCTGATCATGTGGCTGAAACGACTGTATCGGTGGTTTCACTGCCCAATGATGAAATGAAAGGAAGAATAATTGGCCGGGAAGGACGAAATATCAGAACTATTGAGAGTTTAACGGGAATTGATCTGATTATCGATGATACTCCAGAGGCAGTGGTTATTTCCGGATTTGACCCCATGAGAAGAGAGGTGGCCCGGATTGCCCTGGAGAAGTTAATTGAAGACGGGAGAATTCATCCTGCCAGGATTGAAGAAATGGTTGAAAAGGCCAAAAAGGAACTGGATGAACACATCAGAGAAATTGGTGAAGAGGCAACCTTTGATACCGGAGTTCATGGTCTGGATTCAGAACTGGTTAAGTATCTGGGCCGCCTGAAGTTCCGCACCAGTTTTGGTCAGAATGTGCTCCAGCATTCCCTGGAAGTTTCCTATCTGGCCGGTATAATGGCCTCTGAACTGGGAGCAGATGTTAACCTTGCCAAGAGAGCAGGGCTGCTCCATGATCTGGGCAAGGCCATTGATCATGAAGTAGAAGGCCCTCATATTGATATTGGTGTAGATCTGGCCAAGAAACATGGTGAGAGCGATAAAGTTCTCCATGCTATTGAAG
>LKMJ01002336.1_pt1 | contig 17344 bp, 17 predicted proteins | sample 643391 | NCBI WGS metagenome assembly LKMJ01 (sample SAMN04112250, study PRJNA286221) | soda lake metagenome | biome: soda lake; feature: Kulunda Steppe; material: water; isolation source: sample PL-Br10 brine of Picturesque Lake | place: Russia: Kulunda steppe | collected 2010-07
ATGTCGTCGGGCGAGTTTACCGTGACGACCGGCGACGTTTCGGTCAGCCCGTACCCCTCGACGATGGTGATACCCATGCCGTTGAAGATGCGACAGAGGTCCTTGCTGAGACTGCCACCGCCCGAAACCATGAGTTCGATGTTGCCACCGAGGCTCTCCTTGACCGAAGAGTAGACCAGCTTGTCGGCCAGCGAGTGTTTGATGTTCAGCACCGTTCCCGGGTCATCGGTCATCTGATACTCTTTTGCGACATCAAGCGCCCAGTCGAAAATCTTCCGCGTGACGCCGTCGCCAGCCTCTTCGCGCATCTTGTCGAAAATCCGCTCGTAGACACGCGGGACGCTTCCACCTGCGGTCGGCTGTATCTTTTCGATGTCGTCACCTATCGTGTCCGTGCTCTCGGCGTAGCCGACGCTCGCGCCAGAGCCGAACATCAGAATGTGGCCGGACTGGCGCTCGAACACGTGTGCGAGCGGAAGGAATGAGATAGCACGGGTCTCGGAGTCTATCGAAAGCCGGTCGGGTTCCCCCGGCCGCGGCCCGACCCGTCGGCGAATCTGGTGGAAGTTCGAACGGAAGTTCCAGTGACTAAGCTGGACTCCCTTGGGTTTTCCGGTGGTCCCGGAGGTGTAAATCAGGCTGGCGAGGTCGTCTGGCCGAGTTTCGTCGAGCCAGCTCTGGTAGCGCTCCTCGTCGAACGCTTCGGCCCCACGTTCGTGAATATCCGCGAGTGTGTGAATATTCTCTCGCTCGCGTGGCTCTGCCGGCTCGTCGATAAGAACGATGTACTCGAGATCGAGGTTCTCCTCGACCTCCAGGAGACGGTCTAACAGCGTCTCATTTTCGACGACGACCGCGGACGCCTCCGGGTCGGAGAGCAGGTACTCGACCTGTGCTGGAGACGAGTCGGTGTAGACGGTGGTGACGACACAGCCCGCAGCGAGCAGTCCAAGGTCGCTCTGGGCCCACTCCATCCGTGTGTCCGCGAAGATGCCGACCCTGTCGTTGTTCGTGAGGCCGATTTCACGGAACCCCGCCGCGAGGTTCCGGACAATAGCGCGCATCTCCCGGTAGCTGATACTGGTGTACTCTCCCGGCGGCGCGGCCGCCACGATATCTCCCTCGACAAGTGACCTGTCGTAGACGCCCCCCTTGTACAGCTGGGCCTCCTCGTCGAGATGGCGCTCCGCGCTCGTCTCGAACAACTCCGGAACTGTTCCGTACTCCTCGAGGTCGTCCTCGTACTCCCGTTCTGCCTGTAGCCAGGCTGGTTCCCGTGTTTCACTCATTTGATTGCTCCCTGCGTAACTACCGATTACACGGCTCACTCTTAAAAAACACACGTAAAGTAACCTACATATGTAAAATTAGGTACTATTCCTGTCTGCTCATTCCTGTCGTGGCACTCCTGAGAGCTGTGCCGGAAATGAGCGTTTCAGTAACCTCTCTGCGGTTGGGGAGAGAACAGTGGTAGAAAGGTGGTACCGAGAAACGGCGAGTATCAGCTGTCGTCTTCGAGCGCATCCGCAATCCGGTCGAGCGACCGGCGGACATCGTGAACTTCGTCACGAAGCTTGCGGAGTTCACGAATCATCTCCTCGTCTCCTCCCTCCTCATGCCGACCGCCGGGCGCACCGCCCATTGGACCGCCGCCACCGGGTCCGCCACCCATCATCCCACCCATCATCTGTGCGAACGGGTTTCCACCCATGCCGCCACCGCCACCCATCATTCCCTCGGGTGGCTCGGGTCGGTCTCCGTTTTCTTCGCCCTCCTGTTCCGCACGCTTCTCTCGAATCTCTTCGACGCGCTCGCGGAACGATTTCTCCTCGTCACCGTCGCCTGCCTGCTCCTGTTCGTCGCTGGACTGGGTGTCGTCGTTTTCGTCTGCCATACGACGGGCTTCTGGGTCGGGCCCGAAAAGCCTTCCGCCACAGTCTCGGCTACCGACACGATGACACTCGTTTAGAACGGGTGAAACGAAGAGAACTCCGTTACGGGTCGCCAACGATAATCACGCCGAACATCATTTCCTCCTCGTGAGGCTCGGACGTGAACTCGTGGATGCCTTCCTCTTCGAAGGTATGCTCGTGAACGTACCCTTCGTCCTGCAGCTCTTCGACGCCGTCCCAGTCAGCGTCCGGCGGTTCCTGATACACCGGAACGATGTTGTACCCATCGGACATCCATTCAAACTCGACTGTCGTACCCGGCTCAATCTCCACAACGTCCGGTTCGAACACGTGCTCTCCATTCGGAGCAACCTCGACGGTCACCGTTTCAGTTTCCTCGTCCTCGTCAGTCTCGGGTTCCGAGCTATCGTCGACGGTTCTATCTCCGTCCACGAGGAAGTCCGCGATGTTTCCGACGAGGATATCGTTGTCAGCACGCTGTGTGTTCTCGGGCGTCATGAAGTCGGTGTCTCCGAGAAGAGCAACGTCACCATCTCGGACGAGAATCGGTTTCTCCGTTTCATCACGCGTGACCGAGAGCTCGCTTCCATCGATTGGCTCCATCACTTCGTCCTGATTGACAGCCTGGACAGGTGTGGCAGTGTCGAAAACCACCCTGTCGACACCATCCGTCAGCATCGAATTTCCGGACGGTTCGGCGAAGATACGCTGGTAGTTCAGGTCGTTCTCGGCGAGGTTGTAGACGTACCCTGGTTCGGTGTAGACACCGAGTTCGCTGTAGGTCTGTGAGTGACCGTCACCGAAGGCGAACTCCTGGTCGGGGTCGACTGCCATGACGACACGGCCGTCGTCTTCGACAAACTCACCGATTTCGTCCAGGTCTGCGTCGCTGTATCCGGCGACACCGATGCTAATGAACCCGTGCGCCCCTTCGAGTTCACCGCCCAACATCGATTGCTCGTCTCCAGGCGGCTGTGGGTCAACCTGTGTGACGGAGTCTTCCGCAAAGAGGATTGGGTCAGTGACCATCTGCTGTTGCTCGTCTGCCAGGACCGTCACCTCGTGGCCTGACTCTACGAGGGTGTTGACCAGCGGTGCAATATCCCGCTCGCTGAGGGCACCGCCAGCGTGAACCACAACCTCGTTGTTGCGGGCTGCGCTGCTCATCTCGACAGTCGCCTCACCGGGTGTTCTGTCGGACGTCACCCTGTCGGCGTCGTACTGAGGATTCTCCACCTCGATGTGGTCGGGAACGGCTTCTGTGTCCGGGTCGTCGGACATCACAAAGCCAATGGCGAGTGCGACCACGAGGACGAGAGCGAACACTGCAACGAACGAATAGATTGCTGTCTTTCTGGTGTCACTCATGGCACCTCACCTCCCGCTTCTTCGGCAACGTCATCAGCGAGGTCCTCGAGGTCGGGTGACGCGACCGCTTCGAGTTCAGTTATGTGAGGAACGGCTGGTTCGTAGACCATCGCGAAGTTGAGCGGCTCGACATCCGCTATCGTCGGGTTCTCGTCGTGAATAGCGACCATCCCGTAATCGGTCTGTGCAAGCAGCGGAACCGCCATCGCGCCACCGACTTCACGTTCGACGATAGTGTACTCCTCGAGGTCGGCCCTGTCAGCTGCGTCCTGAACTGCGGCGTCCAGCGACCCAACCTCGTCAGCGAACCCGTTTTCGACGCTCTCGACACCGGTAAAGACCTGCGCTGTCGAGACACCTTCCCGGTCGAGTTCGATACGGTCACCGCGCTGTTCCATGACGCTCTCGATGAAGATATCACCGAGCGTCTCCTGCTGTGCCCAGTCGTGGATAACGTTCGAGCCACGTTTGTCAGGGCCACTCGGCCCCTCGGCAGGCGGACTTGCCTGTGGTGCACCCGCAGCAAGACCTACGCTACCGACGACAGATGTCGGCAGGACGTAGATGTCCTCTGCCGGGAGCATCATATAGTAGCCGGCCGATGCGCTCATCTCCTGTACGCTCGCAACAACAGGCATCTGCTCGCTAGTTCGTTGAATAGACATGTACATCCGCTCGGTCGGGGCGGGTTGTCCACCTGGTGTGTCCATCTTCAGCACGACCGCGTCGATGGAGTCGTTCGCCCGTATCTCGCGGAGTTCATCTTCGAGGTCTTCACCGATTGGCTCCATTATCGGCCCCTCGATCGAAACGACTGCGACGGCCCCGTCGGGGTTATCGCTGCTGGAGGTGCCGACCACCCCGAACAACATCGTCGCGACGACAGCACCGGCGATGATGGCGGCGACGACCGCCAAGACGATCGCACCGCCCTGCTGGCGAGTTATCGCCGTGGAGGGGCTTGTCCTCTCAGACGCGGAGGCCGTGTCCGTGCGTGAAGTGGACCCCGCGCCCGGTGTGTTGGTATTTTGAGAACTCATCTCGATGGGTGCTTGGGATAGATATCACTTATATATTGCTGGACAGGATACGTACTGAAACCCTGCCCAACAGTTATATACTGGCACTGGATTCGAACGGCTTTTGACGTGAAACCCCCACTGACGTGATAATGGATGTACTCGTCGTCGGCGCAGGTTCGATAGGGCGCTGGGTCGGCAGGGTCTTCGGAGAGTGCGATACCCCCGGTTCGGGCGAGGGGTTCCGGGTGAGTTACTACGACGAACAGGCCGTGGTGGCAGAGGAAGCAGCCGACAACACCAGTGGACATGCGGTGAGTACCGTAGACGGGCAGTTCGATATCGTCTGCACTGCCGTCCCGATTCCGGTGGCAACGGACGCCATCGCCGAGCACGCAGCGAGAGCACGAACAGCCGTGTTGAACGTCACTGGGACGATGGCCGAACCAGTCGACGCGCTAGCACGCCACGCACCGGATGTCGAGCGGTGTAGTATTCATCCACTGTTCTCTCCCGACAACGAACCGGGAAACGTCCCGATTGTCATCGACAGCGGCGGCCCGGTAGTCGATACCGTCAGAGACGCACTGGAACGCCGTGGCAACCACGTTTTCGAGACCACACCATCCGAGCACGACGAGGCGATGAACAGAGTACAGGCTCAGGCACACGCAGCCATCCTCGCGTACGGACTCGCCGGTGAGCCGGTTCCCGAGCGCTTCGAGACGACCGTTTCAGGAGAGCTTTCGGCCCTTCTCGACCAGGTTACCGGGGGCGGAGTCCGGGTCTACGCCGACATTCAGGAGGCGTTCAATGGTGCGGACGCCGTCAGGAGAGCAGCGACCACAATCGCACAGGCAGACAGGGAAGAGTTCGAGATGCTATACGAGCAGTTACGACAGGACGGCACATGAACGAGAGCCAACGAGAGCAGATACGCGAGAACGCAAAGTATCTCAGACAGGTCCGACCGATAGACCCTGAGGAGATTCACGAGTACATCGAAGGAACGCCACATCCAGCCGCAGTCCGACAGGTGCTACGGGAACAGGCGCTTTCGCTTGAGCTACTCGAACGTGACGACGGCCTGTTCGAGCCCGTCGGCGACGACCCCGTCTCCGTACCGTTCCACGGTGTCAGCAGCCTCCCCGAAGGGGTGACTCGCGCCGTCGAGGACCTGCTCATCGAGCGGTTCGGTCCCGGTTGGCCGGACGGTGAGTCCGGCGAGGCGCTTCGTTCAGTTATCAGGGATTTCAAACAGCGGTATCTCACCGGCGCCACTGTTACCTACGACGAGGTGACTGCACTGGGGTACACGCTGTATCACCTGCCGGCCTACTACGCAGGAGCTCAGTACGTGCTCTCGGACCTGATTGACGACCGACGCCTGCCGTCGCATCTCCGGGTTCTCGATATCGGGGCTGGTGTCGGTGGCCCTGCGCTGGGCCTCGACGCGCTCGTGCCCTCGGAGACGCTCGTCGAGTATCACGCTGTCGAACCGAGCGAAGCGAAGGCCGTGTTGTCCACACTTCTCGAAACGACTGGCCGAAACTTCCATCCAGCAGTCCACGAGACGCCTATCGAGGAGTTCGAACCGGAGACTGCTCTCGGTTCGGCGGGGGCAGAGACAGACAATCCCGCCGAGTTCGACCTCGTACTTCTGGGCAGTGTTCTCTCCGAACTCGACGACCCCGCGCTGGTAGTCAGCGACGCCCTGGACTGGCTGGCTCCAGACGGGACGGTACTGATGATTGCACCAGCCGACCGAAACACCGCGATACAGCTCCGGCAGGTCGAGCGAGCCGTCGAGCGAGAGCGCGGTGCGACAGTCTATGCACCAACTGTCCGTCTATGGCCGAACGAGCAGCCCGAGAGCGAATCGTGGTCGTTCCGGCGCCATCCAGATGTGGAAACACCCGCTTTCCAGCGCCAACTGGACGAAGGTGAGCGAGTCTCCGGCGAGAAAGACGGCGGTGTGCACTCTGGAGACAACAACGCACCCCCACCCGAAGAAGCGTCCACGCCAGGCACCGGCGAGTTCGTCAACGTCGACGTTCAGTACGCCTATTCGATGCTCCGCAAGGACGGCGAAACGGCAGTCAGCGTCAGGGCCGACAGAAGACGGGTAGCGAAACTGAAAGAGACGGAGCGTCACGTCACCGATCGTCTCGACTGCCTGGTGCTCAAGCTGAGTCATGACCTCACCGAAGACGGTAACCCGCTGTATCTGGTCGGTGACGGAAGCCAGAAAGTCGACCACTTCGCCGTTCTGACGAACGAGACTGCGCTGAATCGGGACGTGGCGACAGCGGCGTACGGCGACCCGCTCCTGTTCGAGAACGTGCTGGTTCTCTGGAACGACGACGAACAGGCGTACAATCTGGTCGTCGACGAGGAGACTATCGTCGATCGAATCCCCGAGTGAGAGGCCTCCACAGTCATTGCGACCGAGCTACCCAAAGCAAGCGGCTGTCACAATAACAGGTTTTTTGCGCTCACTTGGCATACCAGACACATGGACAAGCTCAGAGATTCGCTGCTGGACGCACCTATCATCGAGAAAGAGGGGTACCACTACTTCGTCCATCCGGTCAGTGACGGTGTTCCGATGCTCGACCCGGGACTCATGCGGGAAATCGTCGTCCGCATCGTCCGCAAGGCGGACCTCGAAAACGTCGACAAGATTATCGCGCCCGAAGCGATGGGCATCCACATCTCGACGGCGGTTTCGCTGGCGACCGACATCCCGCTCGTGGTAGTGCGCAAACGCCAGTACGGCCTCGAAGGGGAGGTTCCCATCTCGCAGGTGACGGGGTACTCCGAAAACGAGATGTACATCAACCGCGTGTCAGAGGGAGACCGCGTGCTGGTGCTCGACGACGTCCTCTCGACAGGCGGGACGCTCTCGGCGTTGCTCACCGCGCTGGAAGGGCTCGGCGCGGAAGTCGTCGACACGGTGGCAGTCATCAAGAAAGTCGGCGGTGAGAACAAGGTCGAAGAGAACGGCTTCGATGTCAAGACGCTGGTCAACGTCGACGTCGTCGACGGCGAAGTCGTCATCGTCGACAACGAAGGGGATGGCTGATGGACGAAATCGACCACCTGCTCTCCTCGCTGTCGGACCATCTCGAGGCGGCCGACGCCAAATCGAGTTCTTCAGATGTCGATTCTCGAATCGAGGAAGGACAGTCGATTGCGGACGATATCCGGCAGGGTGATAGCGGTGACGAACCGATGCACAGTCGCATCGAGCGCGTGCTGGAACTACTGGAAGCGGTCCAGGACGAAGGAACAGGTAACGAAGAAGCTGACAGACACATCGACGCCGCGAAACGGTCCGCAGAGAGAGTTCTCGACAGGTAGCCCGAAGTTCGGGAGAGGACCCAACTCAGTTGGGACAGGCCTTCGGGCGCACCGCAAAATCTGCCCCCAGCCATCAGGTATTTGCCGAGTACGACCGTATATGTAATCATCCATGAGCATCCTCATGGTTTCATCATTCACATCATCACCATCACATATGGGAGGATTCAACAATGCACGCTTCAGCCAAATATCTCATTCACGCAGCAGTCAGAACAGACGGGGTGGTCGAGCGAAGTGACGTCGTCGGAGCAATCTTCGGGCAGACCGAAGGGTTGCTCGGCGACCAGCTCGACCTCCGTGACCTACAGGAGTCCTCGAAGCTCGGTCGTATCGACGTCGATATCGAGTCCGAGGGTGGCCGTGCGGTCGGGAGCATCACGATTGCAAGCGGACTCGATAGAGTCGAGACAGCCGTTCTTGCAGCAGCGCTCGAAACAATCGACCGTGTCGGGCCCTGTCGAGCCGAATGCGCAGTTACGTCAATCGAAGACGCGAGAGCGGCCAAACGCCGGGCGCTCGTCGACCGCGCGACCGAGCTGCTCACCGACCTCGAAGAAACGACAGTCACGAGCGAACAGCTTGTCGAAGAGGTTCGAAAGAACGCCCGAGTCGAGGAGATAACGGAGTACGAAGGGCTGCCTGCTGGGCCGAGAGTCGCGAGCAGCGACGCGATTATCATCGTCGAAGGCCGTGCTGATGTCCGGCGGCTGTTGAAGTACGGCATCAGAAACGCTGTGGCGGTAGAGGGGACAGACGTGCCAGTAGCAATCGCGGAGCTGACCTTCGACCGGAACGCGACGGCGTTTCTCGACGGAGACCGGGGTGGGGACCTGATACTCCGCGAACTCCAGCAGGTCGCGGATATCGATTACGTGGCCTTCGCGCCGACCGACCAGTCCGTCGAGGATCTTGAGAGAACGGCGATTCTCTCCGCACTCCGCCGGAAGGTCCCGCTAGAGCAGGTCACAGAAGAACAGAGCCCCCGTGAAGTGTTTGGACCGACCGATACGGGTGGTGTGTCCACGAACAGGGATGACTCGCAAACCGACCGACTCTCTTCGTCGACAGACCCTGACACCGCTGTCGAGTCTGTGGGCGATAGCACCAGCACTGTCGCCGAAACACACCAGACAGAGAACGAGCGGACGGTCGATGCCAGCGACATCGAGAAGACTGGTGAGACTCCGGACGCCCCGCAGGATGTCCCAGCGAGTCCGGCGATTGAGGCTGCACCAACTGAAACAGCAACCGTCGATGGTGAAACAGGGACTGAGAGCAACACAGAGAGCGTCGGACCAGAAGAAACAGTGCCAACAGAGGAACTGGACGAGTCGGACACAAGCGCTCAGAGCGAGCCACAGACGCTAGCTGGCCACGTCCAGGCCGTCATCGGTAGCGGTCGGGGAGATGCGCGGTTTATCGACGACGAGTTCGACGTGCTCGACGACGTGGCAGTAAATGAGGCCTTCGAGAGCCTCGCAGAGAGCGACCGAGTCCCGACCGCGATAATCGTCGACGGGACGCTGACCCAGCGACTGCTCGACCTCGCGGCACAGCAAGGAGTCAGACAGATTATCGCCGCTGAATTGGGCGAGTTCGTGAAACAGCCTGTCGACGTGCGAGTTCGGTCGGCTGCCGACTTGGAACTAGACGCATAGGGGTGTGTCCGTATATCCGTTTGTGTTCGAGTACGAGAGTGTAGATTCCCCCAGGGATAAGTGTGTGCCAGCCGGCAGTTCACACATGAACCTCACGTTTCTCGGAACGGGCAGCGCGATGCCGACCGGTGAGCGGTTCCAGACGGGCCTGCTGCTGGAGTCAGGAACAGAGTCGCTTCTCGTCGACTGTGGCAGCGGCGTGCTTCACGGTCTCGCCTCGACAGACTGTGGCTACGAGGGCGTCGAGACGGTCCTGCTCACCCACCATCATCTCGACCACATCTCGGACCTCCCAGTGCTGATGAAAGCGAGATGGCTCGCTGGGGAGGAGACGCTGACGATTGCTGGACCACCAGGGACAGACGCACTCGTCTCGGAACTGCTCGATGTCCACGAGTACATGCAAGACCGGCTCGACCTCACCATTCAAGAGCTGAGTCCGGAGACGCCAACGACGCTCGAAGGGTTCGATATTCGGGCAATGTGGACACGCCACTCGATGGACTGTCTGGCCTACCGGTTCGAGCGGGGAGCGGACGAGCCGACGTTCGTCTTCAGCGGTGACACCGAGGCGTTCGACGACCTCGCCCAGTTCGCAGACGGTGCGGCCGTTCTGGTGCACGACTGCTCGTTCCCCGATGAAGTAGACGTATCGAACCACCCGACACCGTCGAAGCTCGGGCATGTTCTGGCCGAGGCAGCGGTCGATATCGGTCGCATCTACCTGACACATCTGTACCCCCACACCAACGGAAAGCACGAGGAGATGCTCGACTCGATGGCAGAACACTACGACGGCGACGTCCGGTTCGCACGCGACGGACTGAGTCTCGACGTGTCGTGAGTTTGACGCCACAGGTCAGAGTAGGGCGCCTCAGGCGCGTGCCAGTGCGATGCGGAAATCAGCACCGCCCTGCTCGCTGTCACCAACTTCGATGCGACCCCCGTATGATTCGACGAGCGTCCGGGCCAGCCCAAGCCCGAATCCAGTACCGCCGCTGTCGGGGCCTTTTCTCCCCATTTCGAACAGTTCATCGCCGACTTCCTCGGCGATGCCCTTTCCGTCATCTGCTATGCCGACGACGATGGTGTCCGGCGTCGGCTCTTCGGCGTACAGCGTCACAGTGACCGGTCCGTCGTTGTGGACGGCAGCGTTCGAGAGGATGTTCGTGAACACCGAGTCGACGAGGTCCCCGACGTACGCCCTGTACGCGAACACCTGTGGCTCGTACTCGACGGTGAGCGATTCGAACTTCGTCTCGACGTTCTCGACGACCCTCGACAGTATCGGCTCCAGTTCGTGTGGCTCTGCCTGTCCCTGTTGCTGAATCGTCTTGACGGTATCCCCGACGGTGTCGATGAGTTCTGCAGCGCTGTTCGACGTTCTGAAAATCTTCTGTGCGTACTCTTTGGCCTGACTGTCTTCATCGAGTGAGGTGACCAGTGCGTCGGAGAATCCGGAGATGACCTGCAGGTCGTTTCCGAGGTCGTGTCGCAACAGCCGCTCGTACACCTCGATCATCTCCTTTCGCTTGGCGAGGTCGTTGCGAGCACGTTCGAGTCGCTCACGGGAACGGATGTTGACGATAGCCGTCGCGACGTGCTCCGCCAGGAAGTCAACCGGCTTGACGTGATACTTCTGAACGCTATCCAGCGTGTTCCAGTGGACCAGCAAGAGTGCGCCGGAGTCTCCGACTTCGTCCGTGTACACGGTCGGTGCCGCCATCGTCACCCCACCGTCGTGAAACGGGAACTCCGCAGCGGTGACGCGTGTCACCTCGTCGCTCTCGTAATCCACAGCGACTTCCGGGTCGGCACAGAGGAGAACCTGACCCTGCTCGTACGCACTGGTTGCGAACGCACCGGGGTCGTCGCCAGGCTCGACTCCGGGAATTAAACTCTCCAGTACGCGGAGTCCGTCAGCCCGAATCTCGACGACGGCGGTTTGTGGATGTCCCTCGATGAAATGTGGCGTGGCTTCGAGCGTGAGCATCGCCACCTCCTCGACGGACTCGAGATGGTATATCTCCCGGCTGTATTTGACAATCTGACCGGCAGTTTTGATAGTCCGTTCCTCCGGGTCCCCCGAACCGGTAGTATCCTTGTTCGACATTAGCTCCCCAACTGCCTCTCAACTATGTGTACGTCGTGGAGGGGATAAAAAATCGTTTCGCAACATTACTCGAGACGATACCGAAGCAACGCTGCGATACCACCGAGGTTGGCAAGTTGTCTGCCGGGGTCGAACTCGCTCGAGAAGACGGTTACCTCACCGCCTTTCTGTTCGGTGGTCTCGATGACCTCGTTGACATCGATATCCCAGTCACCGTCCTCAGTTCGTTCGGTCCTGAGGTCGGTGTCGAGAACGAGCAGGTGTTCGACAGCGCCGAACTCGGCGGCTTCCGCGACGTTCTCAGGGCCGTAGGAGACCTTTGCGCCCTCCGCGATACGTTCCATGAGCTCGTCGACGAGCTCCGACTCCGACGCGATTCGCGTCTGCTGTTGAACGTCCTCGACTGCACCCCGCTTGAGCACTTCGTGCACTCCGCGGTCACCCACGCTGCTCGTATCGACTGTCGTGATCTTCTCGGCCACGTCAGGGGCGTCATCTTCGATAGCTTCGAGCGCGTCGGTTTTCGTGAACCCCGGCCCAGCGAGGATAATCGCGTCGAGGTCCATCCGGGACAGCACTGCAGTAAGCTCCTCGAACAGCTCTGACCGAGGTCGTGCGTATTCACCCTTGCCCGTCGGCCCGGTTATCGAGGCGCGCTCTTCGGTGCCGAACTGCTCGACCGTGTGGACGTGGGCTTCTCCCTCGCCGACGGTCGCGATAGCTACCTCCGGGTTTTCCGAGGCCTCGACGGCCTCCTCGATACGTTCGCGCTGGTCGGGTTTCCACCGCTTTTCAATCTCGATCTCGTCGTGTTCTTCGACGTTGACGGTGTGGTGGAGCCCGAGCTGGTCCTCACGAGAACAGTCCTCGATGACGCCGCTGATTCGCAGTCGGTTGGCGAAGCGAGCGAACTCCACGTCGTCGACTGAGAGGGCGACCCAGAGGTGTTCGCGCTCGCCTCCCGTATCACGGAGCTGGTCGTCGTTGCGCTGGATGCGCCGCGTCGTGTCTCCGGCCACGCGGTCGCCAGGCTCGATGACGTGAGAGATGTGCCAGAGGTCGTCGACGGTCTCGGGAACGAGCGTGTACCGCTCCTTGCCGCCCTCGACCTGGTGACGGTCGGCGATTCGCATACCTGCTACTCCGTGCCTCTCCGGTAAGTGCGTGCTGATGTGGGTCGAATTCCTGAAGTGGTCTCCGGACCTGTAGCCGGTAATGACCGAGGACCCGACGGCATCAGAAGCGATGCGGGCCCTGAAACGGGACGCGACGCTCGAACCCTACGTCCGGGAGTACGGACCACGGACACTCGTTCCCGCCGACGACATCTACCAGCGACTGGTCGTCTCCCTGATTCGCCAGCAGGTTTCGATGGCCGCTGCGGCTGCTATCCGTGAACGACTGTTCAGGCAGTTCGACATCACACCAGAGCAGATGGCCGAGACAGACCCGGAGAAGTTGGCAGCAACCGGCCTCTCCGAGGCGAAAACCGAGTACGTCAAATCGACTGCCACGGCGTTTCTCGAACGCGGCTACTCCCGGAAATACTTTCGTGACATGGACGATGAAGACTGTGTAGCGGAGCTGACGACAGTTCGTGGCATCGGTCCGTGGACTGCGAAGATGTTCCTGCTGTTCGCTCTCGGACGACAGGACGTGTTCCCTGTCGAAGACCTCGGCGTCCGACGGGGGATGGAAATCGTCTGTGAGCGCGAGATGAGTCGTGGTGAGATGACCGACCGTGCGAATGACTGGCAGCCCTACCGCTCGTATGCATCACTGTACCTCTGGGAGGCGTACGAAGGCTGAGGGCGGAGCACAAACGGTGCTATCACCAAATTGATGAGAACCGGTCACGAACCCTGACACACGAGATGGCCCGATACGACACAGTTATCGAGGAAGATATCGTCTACGTCGGGTCACCAGGCGGACTTATCCAGGTGGGTGAGCTCGAACAGGCGCTTTCGGTCGTCGGCGGCCCTTCGTGGGAGATTACGTACTCCGAGGAGTTGAAAGAGCGCCACCCCGACCTGGACACCTCGGATGAAGGACTCATCGTAGACGTCGTCGATATGATGAATGCGATGACACACTCGCGGCGGTTCGTGGAGACGCTCGCCGCGCAACCAATCGAGCCGACGGGCGAGGACGAGGTCTCACCGCGGCTCGGGCTGTTCGTCGGGAAACTGCTCGAAAATCTCGAAAGCGGAGTCTCCTGACCGTTTCACAGGAGAGTTGTAACAGCGTCTACCACGTCGGCGGCTACGTCGTCCTCAGATTGAGAGGCGTCGATTCGAACGAACCGCTCGCGTTCGGCCTCGATGAGTCGCTCGTAGTTCTCCCGCACCTGTTCGAGGTAGTCGACCGTCTCGAACTTATTCGTCTTCCCGCTTCGCTCTGCGGCCGTTTCGGGGTCGATGTCGAGATACAGCGTCGCGTCCGGTGGGCGAGTCCAGGGCTCGTGAATCTCCCTGACGAACCCAAGCGCGTCGTCGAAGCGGCCGGTCAGTGTCACGCCCTGATAGGCGTAGCGCGAGTCGGAGTAGCGGTCCGAGACGACGAGTTTACCATCGCGGAGTGCCGGCTCAATCGTGTTCGCCACGTGGTCGGCGTGGTCGGCGGTGTAAAGGAACAGTTCGGCGAGAGCGTCCGCGTCGTCGTCGTTGATAGAGCGCCTGACTGCTTCACCGTACCAGGAGTTCGTCGGTTCGCGCGTGAACACCGTATCGTCGGGAACCGCGCGTGTGGACCGAAGCGCCCGCATACAGCTCGTCTTGCCGCTCCCGTCCAGTCCCTCGAGCGTCACCAGCATACCTGGAGATGGGAGCCACTCCTTGTAAACGCGCCGACTCCCGATGCTCACCAGCGCGCCGTCCGAACGCGAGGACAAACATTCATTTCTCGTCGGTCCACACCTTGACCCATGAGTGGAGTACTCGACCACACGATGATTCGCGTCAGCGACCTCGAAACGTCTCTCGACTGGTACACCTCGAATCTCGAATACGAGGAGAAAGATCGGTACGAGGGCGACGGGTTCACCATCGCGTATCTCGGACCGGAGGAGATGCACGAAGATGGCGCATTACTCGAACTGACAGCCAACGAGGGCGAAGACGACCTCGAGATAGGTGACGCATGGGGCCACATTGCCGTTCGCGTCGAGGATGTCCACGACGCCTACTACGAGCTGATGGACAACGGCGTCGAAGATTACCGCCGACCGGAGGACAACCCCGGCTACGCGTTCGTCAGGGATCCGGATGGCCACGAAATCGAAATCGTCGAGCGAGAGTACGGCGCACGCTGGAGCATCGATCACACGATGATTCGCGTCGAAGACGCCGACGAAGCGCTCGGGTACTGGACGCGCAAGTTCGAGTACGACGAGGTTGGCCGCTGGGAGGCAGACACGTTTGCGAACTACTTCATGCGCCCGGAGGACGCCGGGAAGGAGGCGATGGCACTGGAGCTCACCTACAACTACGACGGCCGCAGTTACACCATGGGAGACGCCTGGGGCCACCTCTGTGTGCGTGTCGACGACCTCACCGAGGACTGGGAGCAGTTGATGACACGCGAAGCCCCAGATTACCGGGACCCAGAGTCCTGCGATGACCTCTACGCGTTCACGAAGGACCCTGATGGCCACGAAATCGAGCTCATCGAACGGGACCCCGACGCAGAATCTCTGTTCCCGTTCTGAGGCATAACGGACCCATCGGAGAAGTAGTCCAGTAATCTTATCGTAAAAGAGATGCTGGGACAGCGTCTTGTGATATTCTCATATTCATGTTATGAGAGGTGGGGCACTGCAGACTCCGAAAAAGCAGAGAGTTCGCACATCCCCGTTCAATAACTCCAAGCTAACTATTCCTCGCAAGGGCATCCAATTAACTGATGAGAGAACTCAGCCGACGACACTTCGTAACGATAGGAGCACTGGCGACGGCAACCGGTCTCGCTGGGTGTACCGAAGACGATGAAATCGATGACGAAGAGCTCGAAGACGACCCAGAAAACGGCGTTGGAGTCGACGACGAACCTGCGGACGAGGAGGACGATGTTGACGACGAGCCCGACGACGAAGAGGAAGTTGATGACGAACCCGACGACGAAGAGGAAGACGACACCGATGAGGAGCCTGGTGACGATGCCGAGGAGCGAGTGGATTCCTACCTCACGGAGAACGACGCCCAACAGTACGACGGCACTATCGAGGACCACACAGACGAGGATGAAGTAGTCATCGCCAATGGTGCTGGTGACGAAGGGTTCGCATTCGACCCAGTGGCCTTGCGCATCGACACCGGGACGACCATCGTGTGGGAGTGGACGGGAGAGGGCGGCAGTCACAACGTCGTCCCTGACGGAGACACCGACTTCGACGACTTCGGTGACGACGAGATAGTCGACGAGGAAGGACACACTGTCGAGGATACGTTCGACGAGGAGGGTGTGGGCCTGTACGTCTGTGAGCCTCACGCTGGTGTCGGCATGTACGGCGCGTTCATCGTCGAGTAACTGTCTGCTGTCGCTCAATCAGTCTGTGGCAGTGCCGACGCCGCAGCAACGAACGCGACGACAGCGAACAGACAGAGGACGGCGAGGTCGAAATACGGGTCAGGAGAGGGGTACTGAGCGAGCACGACACTCTCCTCCGTCGAGCCGTCGTACGTCACAGCTCGGAGCCCGCGAGTGAGATAGGTCATCGGAGAGAGTTCGAGCGGGAGCCAGTCTGGGAGCATCTCCGGGGAGACGAACGCTTCGGAGAGAAACAGCAGCGGAACCGCGAGTCCGTTACTGGCTGCGATAACGCCGTCACGGGAGTCAGTGTAACTACCCAGAATAGCCCCGACTGCACAGAACAGTGCAGTTCCGACAATCACGAACGGAACGACGAGCCATAACTGGGGCGTGATTGGAATCGTCGCGCCGGTTCCGGCGACGAGCATGACGAGCAACAGAATCGACGCCAGTCCAATAACGGTCGTGTTGACGACCGTCTGTGCGAGAAGCCACTCCCAGCGCCTGAGCGGAGTCGTCGCCAGCTTTTCGAACTGGCTCCCGTCTCGGTGACGGCTCACCTCGCTCCCGACCCGTGACAGTGGGGTGAAGAGAACCACGACGGCGATGTATCCGGCGATATACCAGCCAGGTGGTTCAGTAAACAGGCCGCCGTCACCGGACTGGGTCTGGACGAGCAGTCCGAAGATGACGACGATAATCGCCGGGAAGAAAAACGTGAAAAAGACCGCAGTCCGTCGACGGAGAAAGCTGTGCCACCCGGCCCTGGTCGTGGCGGCGATGCGGCCGAGGCGACTCATTCGTTACTCACCTCCTCGACGGTCGTGTACTCCCCGGTGGACTCACCGTCACTGACGGTCTGTCCCGTCAGTTCGAGGTAAACGTCTTCGAGGTCTGGCTCCGTCCACGTGAGTGAGTCGTACGCGAAGGTCTCGGCTTCGAGCCTCGCGAGAACGGCCCCAATGTCGCCAGGCGGGACGTTTCGGAGTGTGAGCCGACCGTCTGCCAGATTGGTCTGGTACTCGAACAGGTCAGTCACCGAGTCGTCGAACTCTCCGTCGATAAAGAGGAGGCTATCACCTCCGTGGGTCTCAATGAGTCTTGGCGGGCTGTCGACCGCGACGAGTTTGCCGTTGGCCAACAGCCCGACTCTATCCGCCAGTTCTTGTGCTTCTTCCATGTAGTGTGTCGTGATGAATATCGTGGTCCCGTCGGCGGCCAGCCCCTGCAGAAGCTGCCAGAGCTGTCGGCGTCCAGCCGGGTCGATACCCGTCGTCGGTTCGTCGAGAACGAGCAGGTCGGGGCTGTTGACCAGCGCGGTGGCGACACAGGTTCGTCGCTTCTGTCCCCCGGAGAGGCTCTCGTAGTACGTGTTCG
>LKMJ01002337.1_pt1 | contig 17343 bp, 15 predicted proteins | sample 643391 | NCBI WGS metagenome assembly LKMJ01 (sample SAMN04112250, study PRJNA286221) | soda lake metagenome | biome: soda lake; feature: Kulunda Steppe; material: water; isolation source: sample PL-Br10 brine of Picturesque Lake | place: Russia: Kulunda steppe | collected 2010-07
ATCGACCAGGTAAAGAGGTCCCCTGCGGCGTGATGGCGGCAACGTGGTCGTCTCCTGGGCTCCAGCCCAGGGATCGACCAGGTAAAGAGGTCCCCTGCGGCGTGATGGCGGCAACGTGGTCGTCTCCTGGGCTCCAGCCCAGGGATCGACCAGGCAGCAGCGTGGGCCCGCCCCGCACGATGATCCGGGGGTCGCCACGCCAGCCGTCAGCCCCCTGTGATCACCACGACGATCCGCACCCAGCACCCCGCACTCAGCACCCAGCACCCAGCACCCCGCACCCCGCACCCCGCACACGACAACCCGACATCCGACGGGTGGGCAGCACACCCAAGGTGAACGGTAGGTGAACAACGAGCCACGGAATGCTGAAGCGGGTGAACGTACGCCGTCCACTCTGTAACCATGTCGCACGGCGGGCGGTGTAGCGGCGTGAGACGCTCCCGCATGCGACCACCGTTCGACCTGGCGGAGCAGCACGTGGACCCGGAGCAACCGACCCTCAAGCGGCGGCGCTCGATGCCGACGCCGCTGCGTGCAGGCCTGGTACTCGTGCTGCTGTACGGCTTCCTCGTCGGGGTGGCGCTGCTCGAGGTCGGCATCGCCGAGCTTGGTGAGGACTTCACCTCGGGGCTGCTCGACCGGGTCGCCAACCCGCTGTCGGGTCTGTTCGCCGGGCTGCTCTTCACGGTGCTCGTGCAGTCTTCCTCGGTGTCGACGGCGACCATCGTCGGGCTGGTGGGCGCCGGGACGGTCCCCCTCGACCTCGCCGTTCCCATGATCATGGGCGCCAACATCGGCACCACGGTCACCAATACCCTCGCCGCCCTCGGCAACATCCGCCGACCGAGAGAGTTCGAACTGGGGTTCTCCGCCGCACTGCTCCACGACTTCTTCAAGCTCCTGGCCGTGGCGATCCTGCTGCCGCTGGAGCTCGCGACCGGCTGGCTGGTCCGTAGCTCCACCTGGCTCACGGGCCATCTGCGCGGAACCGAGGTCAACGAGATCGGCTCGAGCCCCATCCGTACCGCGGTGAAGGTGCCGGTCGAGGCCATCACCGATCTGGTCCGCGGGACGGGCCTGGTCAGCGTGGTGGTGGCCATCATCCTGCTCGCCCTCGGACTCGGCCTGATCTTCGGTGCGCTCGGCATGCTGACGAAGAACATGCGCCAACTCGTGGCCGGTGGTGTCGAACGCGCGATGAACACCGTGATCGGCAAAGGTGGCGGGGCGCTCGGCATCCTCGTCGGCGTGCTCGTCACGATCGCCGTGCAGTCCTCGTCCATCACCACCGCGATCCTGGTTCCCCTGGTGGCCTCCGGCGTGCTGACCCTGCGCAACGCCTACCCCGTCACCCTGGGCGCCAACATCGGCACCACGGTCACGGCGCTGCTCGCGTCCCTCGCGGTGCTGCGCCCGGAGGGTCTGACCATCGCCCTGGTCCACACCCTCTTCAACCTCGCCGCCATCGCGATCATCTACCCGATCTCCGCCATCCGTGACCTGCCCCTGAAGGCGTCGGTGTGGACGGCACGCGTCGCCACCAAGCACCGCACCCTGGTGCTCGCCTACGTGCTCGGGACCTTCATCGTGATCCCCGTCGTTGGCGTCTTCCTGCTCAGCTGACCGACCCGGAGGGCCACTATGGCGTTCGGCTTCAAGCGCAGTTCCTCGTCCGACGACCGTCTCGACAACATCGAGGCGATCATCCAACGCATGCTTGCCGACGACCGCGTGGTGTTCGACCTCGCCATGTCCGGGCTCGTCGATGGCGTCGACTGGAAGGGCATCAAGCGGGAGATCAAGGCCACCGACCAACGCGTCAACGACGGCGAGCGGGAGATCCGCCGCGATCTGGTGATCCACGCCAGCGTGGTCGGTTCCATCGATACCCCGGCGATCCTGGTCTACATGTCGATCGTCAAGGACATCGAGCGGATCGGCGACTACGGCAAGAACCTGCGCGACCTCGCCCGCGACGGGGTTGACCTGCGGGACTTCCCCGCATGGCACGAGGTCCGTACCGAGGTGTCACAGATGATCGCCGACACCGCCGAGGTGTTCCAGGAACGTGACGATGAACGGGCGCGGCGCATGCTTGCGCGGGGCGATGAGCTCCTCGACGCCTTCGACACCGCCGTGTCACAGCTGGTGCGGGGAGAGGATGAGCGGCCCCACGCCGTCGGCAGGGCCCTGGCTGCGCGCTACATCAAGCGGATCGTCGCCCACCTGACCAACGTGCTGTCCGCCGTCGTGATGCCGATCGAACGGCTCGACTACTTCGACGAGGACCCCGAGGATCGGGAGTGACGAGGGGCCAGGGCCCCAGCGGCCCCCGCAACCCCGGCCGTGCCAGCGCCCTCAGCGACCCCGGCGACCGGTGTGTGGTCACGGATCATCGCTGACCCTCTGCGCCACGAGTTGTGCGGTGAGAACCACCGGACCCTCAGGCTCGTCCTGCCCGCTACCCACCTCGCGGGTGATCGTGAGTGCCCGGGCGCCATCGGTTGTCAGGGACGCGGCCACGCTGCCCTCGTCGAGTTCGCCGGGTCCGGCCAGCACCCGCGGCGGGGTCTGCTCCGGGTCGGGTGCCCCGGAGAACCAGGCGACCAGCCGCTCATCGGCGCCCAGCGGTTCGAGCCCGGCGAGGGTGAGCGTGATGGCGGTCCCGTCGGTGACCACGCGCGCGAGGACCTCACCCTGGGTCTCCGTCGCCAGCTCCACCCCGCTGGCGAGCCGTTCCAGGGCCTCCCCCTGGGCCTCGACGACGCCGAGGTAGGCGTTGGCCGTGCTCCGCAGGTGGAGGTTCCAGAAGGCCATCGCCGCTGAGAGCGCCAGCACGACCACCACCGCGGCGGTGACGTGACCTATCCCGATGCGCCCGCCGCCTTCGGACACCGAGGTCTCGGCCTGCTCGCGCGGCGCCAGTTCGGTGCGTACCGGAGCCCGGATGCGCTCCTCGCGTTCCGCTGCCGCCAGGTCGTCGGCGATGCTGTGGAGCTCAGCAACCCGCGACCGACACTCCGCGCAGCCGTGCAGGTGGTTACGGAAGTCCGCCGATTGGCGGGGGGACAGCCCGCCGAGCACATGCCCGACGGCCATCTCCTCGTACCGACCGTGCTCACCTGCCATGGTGGGACAGCGTAGGCCCCCTGCCACGGGCCTGGTCGATATGGCCGGTCAGCGCACCCGGCATCGCGCCACAGCGCACCGGCCGGGCCCTCAGCAGGGCGCCCCCGACAGGTACTGGCGGGGGTTGACCGCGGAGCCACCGACCCGGGTCTCGAGGTGGAGGTGAGGTCCGGTGGTGTTGCCGGTCATGCCGACGTAGCCGATGACCTGGCCCTGGGACACCCGCGCGCCCTGGCTGACGGCGAAGCGGCTCTGGTGGGCGTAGAGGCTGACGACACCGTTGCCGTGATCGATCAGCGTCGTCTGCCCGTAGCCGCCCTGCCATCCCGCGAAGATCACCGTGCCACCCCGGATCGCGCGGATGGCGGATCCGACCGGTGCACCCAGATCGATGCCGCGGTGCATCCGTCCCCACCGGGGCCCGTACTCGGAGGTGACGCGAGCACACATCGGCCAGGCGTAGCCGCCGCTGGGTGCGGCCGCCGCGGAGGAGTCCCCGGAGGACGACGAGGAGGAAGAACCCGAGGCAGGAGCAGAGGACGACGACGCAGGCGAGCTCTGGGCGGCTGCGGCTGCAGCTTCCGCGCGGCGACGCTCCTCGGCCTGCTGGCGTTCCAGCAATGCGACGAGCCCCTCCTCTTCCGCCTCCAGCTCGTCGCGCTCGGCGGCCAGTTCCTCAGCGCGAGCCCGCGCGTCAGCGGCCGACAGTGCTCGCGATGCGCGCAGGTCATCGGCCTGCGCTCTGAGCTCCTCCTGCTCGGCGAGCTGCGCCTCCAGTTCCTCCTGCGCGGCAGTGACCAGTTCGCGCTGTGCGTCGACGGCCACGGCAACGGCGTCGAGCCGCTCGAGGTCCACCTGGTCACCGACCACCACGCGTTCGAGCAGCTGGGTGCGGGCGATCGCTTCTTCGGCGCCCTGCGCTCCGAGCAACGTCTCGAAGGTCAGCTCCGGACCCTGCTTGTACAGCCGGGCGACGCGGTCGGAGAAGGTCACCTCCACGGCAACCTGCTCCGCTTCGACGCGTTCGAGGCGCTGCTCGGCGTCGCGGACGACGACCCGCTGGGCCTCGACCTGTGCGGCGACCTCGTTGACCACGTCCTCGATCGCCGCCAGGCGTTGCGTGGCCAGCTCCAAGGCGGCCTCGGCGTCCTCCGCGTCGTCCTCCGCGCCGTCGAGTTCCTCGGCGATGCGGTCCAGCTCCGCCCGGGCAGCGGACAGGCGCTGCTCAGGGTCACCGTCAGCGCGCACGGGAGACCAGCCGAGCGAGGCGGGTACGAGCACGCTGATCAGGAGCACGACCAGGGCACCGGCCAGACGTCCAAACAGCATCGCGAGCGACCTCGTCACACAGCATCTCACCGGGTTCGACATCCTCGGACGGCTCGACCCTTCGGCCGAGCAACAGACATCGAAGGTCCAGCGGCCGGCGACCTCGGCAGCACGACCCCCCCGGATCGGGACACGCGTTCGGCACGCTCAGCGTTCGGACTGCTCCGAAGAGTAGCCACTGCGCGCATCGTGACCCGCACCGACCATGGCCCTTCGGCCGGTTGTACGCCCCGCAGCCAGGAGGCGGCGCAGGGTCGGTGCCCCATGCAACGGCCTCGACGGTCGCCGTTGGTACCCTCCCGCTGCTGGTCTCCGACGGGATCAGACGTACGAGGGGCATCGATGCAGGTCCGTTCTGCGCTGTCACGTCCACCTGTACTGGCCGGCACCATCGCCGGTGGGCTCGTGCTGCTCGCCGTGGTGCTGCTCGGCGCGCTCTGGTTCGTCCAACGTGACCAGGCACTGCCCGGTACTGCCATCGCCGGCGTCGAGGTGGCGGGTATGACCGCCGAGGAGATGTCGGCGGAGCTCTCCAGCACCGTCGAGTCTCGTGAGACCGACCCGATCACCTTCCGTTTCGAGGACGCGGACCACGTCCTCATCCCCCGCGACGCGGGCTACCAGGTGGACCTGCAGGCAACGATCGAGAGCGCGCTTGCGCGGGGACGTGAGGGCCTGCCCGGCGACATCCTCACCCGCCTGCGCGCCTTCCGGCAGTCCGCAGAGATCGACCTCGTCGAGCAGGACACCACCGACGCCCTCACCGCATGGGTCGAGGACCTCGCCGCGCAGCTCGACCGGCCGGAGATCCGGGGAGGGATCGAGATCGACCCGCAAGGCCCCGAGGTGCTGGTCACCGCCTCCCAGGGGGAGGTCGTGGTCGACCAGGCCTCGACGACCCAACTCGCCCAGGCAGGGCTGCGCAATCCGGGCCCGGAGACCTTCGATCTCCCCGCCGCGACCACGATCCAACCCATCCCGGACGACGCGCTGGAGCGCACAGCACAGCAGGCGGAGCGCGCCCTGTCGGAACCCCTGGTGCTGCGGGCCGAGGATGACAGCCTGGAGCTCTCTCCCACCGATCTGGCCGCCCTGCTTAGCGTCGAGGAGACCGGAGTGCTGCCCGGTTCCATCGATCTGGTCCTGGTCGTGCCGACCGAGGCGGTCGAGGAACAGCTCGGCGAGCTAGGCGCGGATCGCTTCGACGTCACCCCGACCCCGGCGTCCTACCGGGCGAGCCGCACGCCCCCCAGTACCCTCGATGCCCAGGGCGACGTCACCTACCGCCCGGTCGCTGCCAGCGTCGAGGTGGAGCCGGGCCGCCAGGGTCGCGCCTTCAACCCCGAGGTCGCCGCCGAGCAGCTGACCGAGCTGGTCCGTGAGGGCAACCGTGAGGCGGAACTGCGGCTCGACGAGGTCAACGACGAGTTCTCCACCGAGGTCGCCGAGCAACTGCGGCCCACCCACGCGATCGGCACCTTCACGACCTACTACCAGGCCGGCGCGGTCCGTAACCAGAACATCCAGCTGCTCGCCGACGTGATCGACGGTGCGCTGGTGCTGCCCGGCGAGCAGTTCTCCATCAATGAGATCTCCGGCGAGCGGAGCTGTGAGAAGGGCTACCAGCCCGCCGGCACCATCGTCCGGGGTGAGCTGGTGGACACCTGCGGCGGCGGGACCTCACAGTTCGGGACCACCACGATGAACGCGGCGTTCTTCGCCGGCGTCCAGCTCGACCAGTGGCGGGCCCACTCCTGGTACATCAGCCGCTATCCCATCGGGCGCGAGGCGACCCTGAGCTACCCCGTCCTCGACGTGAAGTTCACCAACAACACCGATGGGGCGGTGCTGGTCAAGACCGCCCACACCTCGACGTCGGTGACCGTCACCCTCTACGGCGTCCCACGCGCCGATGCGGTCTCTGCCCGTCACGGCAACCGCACCCAGCCACGGTCGTTCTCCACGGAGACGCGGACCACCTCGGAGCTGTTCGAGGATCAGGAGCGGGTCCTGCAGTCCGGCGCGGATGGCTTCACGATCCAGGTGCGTCGCATCATCGACCTGGTCGGGGGCGGCACCGAGGAACGCACGATCAACACCACCTATGTGCCGCAGACACGGATCATCGAGCAGGGGACCCGATCGCGGCCACAGTCGGACCCGCCGGCCGAGGACCCGGAGGATGCTGACGAGGCGGACGGCGACAGCTGACCTGCCTCGACAGACGGCTGCGCTGCGGGCGGGGCGTCAGGCCCCGCCGGGTCCCTCGGGCCGCCTCCCCGCGCCGGCTCCCTCCGACCGCCCCTCTGCACCGCCGGGTCCCTCCGACCGCCCCTCTGCACCGCCCGATGCCGGCGGGTTGACCGCCCGCCGGCGCACGCCCGGGGGGCGGCCCCACACCGTGGCCTGCACCGACTCCGGCCCGCGGCTGTGCTCCGGCTCAGCTGCCACGGTGACGCGCACCAGTGGCCGCTCCCAGCGCCCACCAGGCTCCTCAACCCACCCGTCGAGCACCGCCGCAACGGCACTGCCCGCGTCGATCCGGGGTGCCAGCCGGGCTGCCACCGTGCGATCCAGGTAGCCGAGGCGCCATGCACGTCGCTGGTCGTCGCTCACCCAGACGGCGACGGCGAGCGGATCCGCGGGGTTGTCGGGTTCGCGGACCAGGGACGCCGCCCGGCCGGAGCCGAGCGCGTCGGGCGGTACGGGGCCGGCGAAGGCATGGCCACGCAGCGGGGTACTGAAGCGCCGGACCGCGCCCAAGCGCTCCGGCCCCTCGGGCTCCTCAGCAGGCGGTGGCGCGGATCGATCCGAGGTCGGGCTCATGGGCCGCTGCTCCCAGCCCGGGCACCGCCAGCCCCGGTAGGCCGATCACCTGACGGAGCAGCCAGGTGCGCAGCGATACGTGCACCCAGCCAGGTGGCTACCTCCGTCAGCGTCCCGGGGTCGAGGTCCTCCACCTCGGCGCGACCATCGGTGAGGTGGAGCACGACCCACCGGAAGGGCAGGCGACGGGTCGCCAGCGCGGTCAGCAGCGCGGTCGCACGGACCTTGCGCCGGTCCTCACGCGGCCGTGGCATGCCCGTGCGGGTCACCACCACCAGGCTGCGGGCGCGGTCGTCCCGCAGCGGGCTGTCGAGCACCAGATCCGGCCGGCCGGTGACCACGATCGGACCAGCGGCAACCTGGGCGCGCAGGCTCGGCCGGACCTGCACCTCGACGTGGGGCGTGCGCAGGGCGGGCCACAGGGTCCGAACGTCGGCGAGGACCGCCACGAGCTCCTCCCGCAGGTCCGTCTGGGCCGCCACCGACGCCGCGTTCCACCAGCTCGAGGCCGACGCGGGGTCCCCCGGACGGGCACTGGCGACCTCCTGCGCGACCGCCGCGATCAGGGAAGGCAGATCCTGCGTGTGCCCGGTCTCCACGTCACGGGCGAAACTGCGCGAGAGCAGGATGCCCCGCAGGGTGGCACGGTCGTGCTGCCAGGGCTGCGAGCCTCCAGCCTCGTCACGCAGGAGTGACGCCAGCTGCAGCGCCGTCGGAGGTGGCGGGTCGTCGGTGGCGGACACGGCTGCCTGCCCGAGCGTCGTCGCGAGGCTGTCGAGGAGGTCAGGAGGGACCGTGGGACGCGTCTGCCCCCAGGCGAGCACCTCCTCGAGGATCCGCGCCTGGGCGGGTGTGGTGGTCGGTGGCGGTCCGCTCCCCGTCACAGACCGGCCAACTGGCGCAGATCACCGTCGGGCAGTTCCGCCGGCACCAGGGTCCCGTCCAGCTCGAGGACCGGGACCCCACCCACCCCGCGACGCCGCTGGGCGAGCATCCGCTCGCGCAGCCCCCGGCGTGCCGCGCCGTCGGCCACCCGGGCTGCGACCGCGGCCGGATCCAGGCCGGCAGCTGCGCCGAGCTCAGCGAGTACTACGGGGTCGTCGACGTCGCGGTCCTGGCTCCAGAAGGCCCGCAGACAGGTCCACCGCCACGACGCGCCGAGCCCGGCCTCCTCGGCGAGTTCGCCGACGACGTGGGCTCGCAGCGTGGGCGGTTGCCGGCTGGGCGGGCGCATCGCCAGTCCGAACCCGAGCGCCCGCTCACGGTGGGCCTCCACCTCGGCAAGCAGCGCCCGGCTCGTCGGGATCGAGATCTCCAGACCGAGCACGTCCAGCGGGGAGAAGGTGACCTGCCCACCGGCATCCACCACCTGCTGCAGCCGCAGCACGGCGACGGCTGCGGCAGGGGAGGTGATGTCGTGATGCAGGGTCAACACGCGCCGCGACTCTCCGGACCGGGTGTGGTGACGGTAACCCGCGGAGCGCCGCCGTCGCAGCCCATGCGTGCCACCCGGCCCCTGCCTGCGCCGTATCGTCCTCTCCGCCACGGGGTAGCACAACACCGGGTGGGCGCTGCGCTACCTCACGCGAGAGCCGCCGCTCGGCCCGGCGCCCGAGTGGTCACCGTGCCCCCATGACGGGGACCTCTTGCCCTGCCATGACCTACCGCTGTGGTCGTAGTTTGCTCTCCTCGAGGAGGTCGCCGCCGTGGCTCGTTCCGTACGCACATTCCTGCCGGTCGTCGGTGATCCGGTCGCGCTCGCGACCGCTTTCGATGGCGATCCCGCCCGTTGGCTGCCCGGCGCGCGCCGGGACGGCGCCGACTTCATCCTGGCGCTGCGAGCCGGCTCGCTGACGCGCACCGTCCGCGCCACGGTCGGAGCACCCTGGCGCGCGGGTGCCACGCGGTGGCGCACGTTGAGCTGGGACCCCATCGCCGATGACGGCGAGCAGTCCGCTGTCGACCGGCTCCTGCCGAGCCTGGACGGTGAACTCGGCCTGCACGCGCAGTCGGGTGGACGCACCACCTTGCTGCTCGACGCCCGCTACCGCCCACCCGGCGGCGCACTCGGCGGCGCCTTCGACAGCGTGGGGATGCACCGGCTGGCCCGCACCACCGTCGAGCGGTTCCTCGAGGAGGTCACAGCACGGCTGGCCGGCGAGGCGTTGCTCCTCGACGACGGGCCGATGCCCTCCCCCCCGTCAGGACGCCGGAACGAACCACAGCAGCACCGTTCCCCCGTCGGTACCGGCTGAGCCGACCTCCATCGTGCCGCCCAGCGCGTCGGCACGTTCACGGAGGTTGCGCAACCCGAAACCGGCCCGTGCATCGGGCTGGATGCCCATGCCGTCGTCGGCGATGCGCAGTCGCACCCCCGCCTGATCGGCGGCAAGCTCCAACTCGATGTCGGCGGCGTCGGCGTGCTTCGCGACGTTGGTGAGGGCCTCACGGACCACCGGCACCAGATGACCGGCCACCTGCGACCCCACCACGGTGTCGATCGGCCCGTTGAAACGCACCCGCGGAGCACGGGGCAACACCCCGTTGAGCTCCTCGACGACCTCGAGGACACGGGCCCGGACGCCCCGCTCCGCATCGCCGGCGGACTGCAGCGCGAAGATGGTGGCCCGGATCTCCCGGACGATGCCGTCGATGTCGTCAACCGCCCGCTCGAGCCGGTCCTGGAGGACTGCTGGGTCATCGAGCTTGCGCTGCGCGGCCTGCAACGACAGGCCGGTGGCGAACAGCCGCTGGATGACCGTGTCGTGCAGGTCGCGCCCGATCCGTTCCCGGTCGGCGACCAGGGAGAGCTGGTGGACCTCGGCCTGTGCGCGCTCGAAGCTCCAGGCGACGTTGACCTGGGAGGCGAAGGAGGTCAACTCACCCAGCTCTCGGGCGGTGAAGGGCGCATCGCGGCCGACGCCGACCGCTGCCACGGTCTCACCTGCGACGCTGATCGGCGCCCAGGCACAGGCACGACCGAAGACGGGGCTCTCGTCCACCCGCAGAGCTTCGCCGCGGCGCAGCACCTGCTCCACCGGGGCATCCACGACGTCCAGGAACCCCTCGGCCGGCGCCGATCCGAACCCGGCCAGCACCCACAGCCCGTCCTCGTGGAGCTCGACCAGGCACGCCCCCGTCCCGTTCAGCAACTCACCGGCACCCGTGACGACCCGGTGGCGCACCTGCGGGCTGGTCTCACCGTCGAGCACGGCGCTGGCGACCTCGGCGGTGGCGTCACGCCACCGCTCGCGCCGGCGGCTCTGCTCGTAGAGTCGGGCGTTGGCGATGGCCGAGCCCGCCACCGCAGCCAGACCGACCACCAGTGCCTCGTCCTCGGTGGTGAAGCTGTCCGCGTCGGCCTTCTCCGTGAGGTACAGGTTGCCGTAGATCTCACCACCGGTACGGATGGGCACGCCGAGGAAGCTGTGCATCGGTGGGTGGTGCGCGGGGAAACCCGCCGAACGCGGGTGGTCACCAAGATCATCGATCCGGATCGGTTCCGGCTCGGAGATCAGCAGCCCGAGGACCCCGCGGCCTTCCGGCAGGTGACCGACCGCATCGACGACCGACTGCTCCATGCCCTCGTGGACGAAGGCGGCAAGCCGTTCTCCGTCCTCATCGAGCACCCCCAGCGCCCCGTAGCGTGCGCCGACCAGCTCGCAGCCCGCCTGGACGACCCGGCCGAGGACCGACTCGAGCTCCAGGTCACCGGCCACGGTCAGCACGGCGTCGAGCAGGGCTTCGACCCGCGGTTCAAGGCCATGACCATGTGCGCTTGCGGTCGCCACGCTGCACCTCGTGCGGGTCGGTTGCAGGGATTGCGACGTCGCTGACACGGTAGCGCCCTGCGCCCACGGCGGCGGATCACAGCCGACGGCGCGCGACACCACTAGCCTCTGACCGTCGCGTCCGCGCCGTCGCACCCAACCGGAGGTCCGCCGTGTCCATCCGCGTCTTCCTCGTCGACGACCATGAGGTCGTGCGCCGGGGCCTCAAGGACCTCCTCGACGCAGAGGACGGCATCGAGGTGGTCGGCGACGCCGCCACCGCAGGGATGGCGCTGGCGCAGATCGCACGCACCTCGCCGGATGTCGCCGTCCTGGATGTCCGCCTCCCCGACGGCAACGGCATCGAGGTCTGCCGTGAGGTCCGGGCCCGCGATCCCCGCATCGCGTGTCTGATGCTGACCTCTTTCGGCGACGACGAGGCGCTGTTCGACGCGATCATGGCTGGCGCGGCCGGTTACCTGCTCAAGGACATCCGCGGCAACGATCTGATCGATGCCGTGCGGCGTGTGGCCGCGGGTGACTCGTTGCTCGACCCGTCGCTGACCGGCAAGGTCCTCGAGCGGCTGCGCAAGGGCGACGAGGAGGACCCACGCCTCAAGGCCCTGTCGGATCAGGAGCGGCGCATCCTCGCGCTGATCGCCGAGGGGCTGACCAACCGCCAGATCGCCGACCGCATGCACCTCGCGGAGAAGACGGTCAAGAACTACGTCTCGAACCTGCTGTCCAAGCTGGGGATGTCGCGTCGCACCGAAGCGGCGGTCTTCTACACCCAGGTCGAGCACGGCGAGGACTGAACGGGCGCAGGGTCCTGGACAGCGACCCCAGCGACGGGTGACAGAGGGCCCTGCCGCCGGGCGTGTCGAAAGCGCAGGCTGCCCGGACCAGCCGAGGAGGGAACCGGGTGACCAAGGCGACGGATCGTCACGGACTCGAGGTACTGCCGCTCAACCAGTGCCTGTCACTGCTGCGCAGCCGGCCGCTCGGCCGCCTCGCCTACCAGGCAGGGGGCAGCCCGGTGGTGGTCCCGGTCAACCATCTCGTCGATGGCTCCACCGTGGTCCTGCGCACCGTGGCGGGGGGCAAGCTCGACATCGGGCTGGCCGGACGGGAGGTCGCCTTCCAACTCGATGACCACGACCCGGCCCGTGGCACGGGCTGGAGCGTGCTCGTCCAGGGCCGCGCCGAGGTGGTGGACGATCCGGACCTGCTCGCGCGCTACGAGGACAAGCTCGACAGCTGGGCGATCGCTGAGTCCACCGAGGTCAGCTGGCTGCGCATCGTTCCCGACGAGGTCTCGGGGCGCCGGCTGCGACGCACCGGCTGACGACCGCATGGCCGGTGACGGTCCGTTCGTCGGAGGACGAACGGGCCGTTACCCTGTCCGACAGCGGCGCTCCGACAGCGCCGAACTGACACCCGGGGAGCTCGGGCCGCCGAGCTGAGAGGGTGACCGGCCCATCGTGGCAGCGTCACCGACCCGTGGAACCTGAACCGGGTAATGCCGGCGATAGGGAGGTGACACCGTGGCCACGCACGAGCAACCCGCACCGGGTCGTGCCACGGGGTTGCGTGAGGTCGTGGTGCTCGCCGGTGGCGAGCGTGTCGTGACCCCGCTCTCCGGTCCCCTCCCGGCGGCTGACACCGTCATCGCTGCCGACAGCGGCCTGGGTTCGGCCGCGACACTGGGCCTGAAGGTGGACCTGGTGGTCGGGGACCTCGATTCCGTGAACCGCGATGACCTGGCTCGCGCCGAGTCGCTGGGCACCCGCATCGATCGCCACCCTGAGGACAAGGACCGCACGGACCTCGCGATCGCGCTCGACACGGTGCGCGAACAGGGCCCTGCCCAGGTCACGGTGGTCGGGGGGCACGGTGGCCGGCTCGATCATCTGCTGGCCAACATCGCCCTGCTGGCCTCCGCGGCGTACGCGGACCTGCGCATCCGTGCCCTGCTGGGCCCGGCCCTGCTCCATGTGGTGCGCGACGAGGTGCACCTGCAGGGCCAGCCCCACGAACTGGTCAGCCTGCTCGCCGTCCACGGCGAGGCCCACGGGGTGACCACGCAGGGTCTCAGGTTCCCGCTCGAGGATGCAGCACTGCACCCGGGCTCCTCGCGGGGTGTCAGCAACCGGTTCTCACGCACCCACGCCCACGTCACCGTCACCGACGGGGTCCTCGTGGTCGTGCAGCCGGGACCGGACGACCCCAACCGCTGAACCGCGGACTGGAGCATCCCATGACCCGCACATCCCTGTCGCGACGCGCGCAGCGCACCGCGACCCGCCGCACCACACGTGCACGGTGGCTCCTGGCCACGACCCTGGCGCTCGCGCTGCTGGTCGCCGCCTGCGGCGACGACGCGGCCGAGGAGGCCACGGAGGACGACACCGACGAGCCAGCGATCGACGAGGAGGTGAGCGAGGAGGACCTCGACGACGACGCTGCCGAGGACAGCACCGACGAGGAAGCGACAGCTGCCGCCGCCGGCACGACCGTGACCCTGCTGAGCCACGACTCCTTCAACGTGTCCGAGGAGGTCCTGGCAGCCTTCACCGAGGAGACGGGCGTCGAGGTGTCCGTCGTACCGCTGGGTGACGCTGGCACGGCCCTCAACCAGACCATCCTGACCCGCGACGCACCCCAGGGTGACCTGTTGTTCGGCGTCGACAACAGCTTCCTGTCCCGGGCGCTCGACGAGGACCTGTTCATCCCCCACGACAGCCCCTCCCTGGAGCAGGTGGACGACCGGTTCGTCCTGGACCCGGAGCTCACGGCTCTGCCGGTGACCTACGGCGATGTGTGCCTCAACCACGACGTCGCCTGGTTCGACGAGCGCGACCTCGATGTCCCGACCGACCTGGCGGACCTGACCGACCCGGCCTACGAGGGACTGCTCGCCGTCCAGAACCCGGCCACCTCCTCCCCCGGCCTGTCCTTCCTGCTGGCCACCATCGACCGGTTCGGTGAGGACGACTACCTCGACTTCTGGGCGGAGTTGGTCGCCAACGACGTCGTCGTGACCGACGGCTGGTCCGAGGCCTACTACGACGAGTTCAGCGGCACCGGCGGCGGTGACCGGCCCCTGGTGGTCTCCTACGCCTCCAGCCCGCCCGCTGAGGTGTTCTTCGCCGACCCGCAGCCCGATGAGGCCCCCACCGGGGTGATCGAGGCCTCCTGCTTCCGCCAGATCGAGTTCGTCGGCATCCTCGACGGTGCGGAGAACGAGGCGGGCGCCCGCTTGCTGGTGGACTTCATGCTGGGCGAGCGCTTCCAGGAGGACATGCCGCTGAACATGTTCGTGTTCCCCGTCAACACCCAGGCCGCGCTGCCGGAGGTGTTCGAGGAGTACGCGGTGATCCCTGACGAGCCCTTGGAGGTCGACCCGGCTGCCATCGGTGAGAACCGTGAGGCCTGGATCGAGGCCTGGACCTCCACGGTGCTGCGGTGAGCCTGGCCGCCCGGCCCGCGGGGACGCGCCGTGGGCCGCGGCGGCAACGACGTCTGCGCCGGGGGCTGGCGACGGCGGGCCTGCTGGCCCTGCCCGTGGTCTTCCTCGGCTGGTTCTTCGCCTGGCCCGTCACCGCGATCGTGTGGCAGGGACTGGCCCCTGAAGGTGACCTGGAACTCGGCGTGCTGGGGCGCGTCATCACCGACGCGAGCGTGCGATCGGTGGCCTGGTTCACGCTGTGGCAGGCCGTGGCGTCCACGGTGCTGACCCTGCTGGTGGCCATCCCCGGGGCCTACACGCTGTCGCGCCAGGAGTTCCGTGGGCGTGGCGCGCTCCAGGCGGCGGTGACCGTGCCCTTCGTGCTGCCGACGGTGGTGGTGGGCTCCGCGTTCCTGGCGCTGCTCGGGCCCCGCAGCCCCATCAACGCCGGTCTGGTCGCGGTGCTCGGGGACACCGCGCCCACCCTCGATCTGCGGCGCACGGTGACCGCCATCCTGCTGGCCCATGTGTTCTTCAACTACGCCGTGGTGGTGCGCACCGTCGGGGGGCTGTGGTCCCTGCTCGATCCTCGGCTGGAGGAGGCCGCGCGGGTGCTGGGCGCGTCGCGGTGGCGGGCGTTCCGCGAGGTCACGCTGCCCCTGCTGACCCCGGCCATCGCGGCCTCGGCCGCCATCGTGTTCCTGTTCACCTTCACCTCCTTCGGTGTGGTGCTGATCCTGGGCGGGCCGGGGCGTGCCACCATCGAGGTGGAGATCCACCGGGCCACCACCCAACTGCTCGACCTCCCCCTGGCCTCCACCCTCGCGCTCCTGCAACTGGTTGCGGTGCTGGCCGCACTGTCGGTGTACGGCCGGCTGACCCGCCGGGCGCAGGTCCAGCAGCGGCTGGTCGCCAGCGACACCACCCGGCGACGCCCCCGAGGCCGTGCTGAACGCGGGCTGCTCGTCGGCAACCTCGTGGTGATCATCGGTCTGGTCCTCAGCCCGCTGGCGGTGCTGGTGGAACGGTCGCTGGTCACCGCCGACGGGTACGGGTGGGACAACTGGCGCCGACTGTTGACCGACGACGCGAGCACCGTGCTGGCCGTGCCGGCCGCCGAGGCCGTGCGCAACTCCCTGCTGTTCGGGGTGAGCGCCACGGTGGTGGCGCTGGTGGTCGGTGCCCTCGCCGCCTCCGCGGCCACCCTGGACCGCGGGCGTCTGACGGGCCTGGTCGACCGCGCGTTGATGGTGCCGCTCGGCACGTCCGCGGTGACGGTCGGCTTCGGCTTCCTCATCGCCCTGGACCGACCCCTGGACCTGCGCGGCTCACCGCTGCTGGTGCCGTTGGCGCAGGCGTTGATCGCCACCCCCTTCGTGGTCCGCACGCTGCTGCCGGTGCTGCGCTCCATCGATCGGCGGCTGCGTGAGGCCGCCGCGGTCCTTGGGGCCTCACCCTTGCGGGTGTGGCGTGAGGTGGACCTACCCATCGTCGGCCGCGCACTGCTGGTGGCCGCCGGGTTCTCCTTCGCGATCGCCGTCGGCGAGTTCGGGGCGACCGTGTTCGTGGCCCGCGCCAACCTGCCCACCATGCCCGTGGCGATCTTCCGGCTGCTCGGGCGACCGGGTGTCGCCAACTTCGGACAGGCGATGGCGATGTCCACCCTGCTCGCAGCGCTCACCGCTGCCGCCCTGTTGGCCATCGACCGGCTCAGGGTCGGCCAGATCGGACGTTTCTGATGCTCGCACTGCGCGGCGTGACACTGGCCTATGACGACACGGTGGTGGTCGAGGACCTCGACCTCGACGCGAAGGATGGCGAGGTGCTGTGCATCCTGGGGCCGAGCGGCTGCGGGAAGTCCACCCTGCTCCGGGCTATCGCCGGTCTCGAGCCGCTGCGTACCGGCACGATCCACCTCGATGGCCGTGACCTCGACGGGCTGCGTCCTGACCAGCGCAAGGTCGGTCTGATGTTCCAGGAGCACGCGCTGTTCCCGCACCGGACCGTGGCGGACAACGTCGGGTTCGGCCCCCGGGTGCACGGGATGGCGCCCGAGGCGGTGCGGGAACGGGTGACGGGGTCGCTGGAACTGGTGGGCCTGGCGGGCACCGAGCATCGCCGCGTCGATCAGCTGTCGGGCGGGGAACGACAGCGTGTCGCCCTAGCACGGGCGGTGGCACCCCGGCCGCGCCTGCTGATGCTGGACGAGCCCCTGGGGTCACTGGATCGCGCACTGCAGACCCGCCTGCTGGAGGAGCTGCCCGAGGTCTTCGCGGAGCTGGGCACCACGGTGGTCTACGTCACCCACGACCAGGACGAGGCCCTGGCGCTCGCCGACCGTGTCGCCGTGATGCGTGCGGGTCGTATCGAGCAGCACGACACCCCGGACCGGCTCTGGCGCACCCCGAGGTCAGCCTTCGTCGCCGGCTTCCTCGGGCTCGACCAGCAGCTGTCGGTGGAGGTCGACGCCGATGAGGTGCGCAGCCCGCTGGGGACGCTCCCCCGCGCCGCGGTGAGCGAGGCCGATGGTGTCGTCGACCGAGGGGACGCGTGCGCCGTACTCCTGCCGGAGTCGATCCGGCTCCTCAGCCCCTCGGACGCGGTCCCCGCGGGGCACCTGGGGGTGTCGGGTGAGGTGCTGCGCCGCCGGTTCCGAGGCGACCACCTCCAGATCAGCGTACGCGTGGACACCTCCCGCATCGATGGTGGCCCGGCTGGGGGTGTGGCCGGAGGAGCCGGACCCCTGACGCTGCAGGCGCTGGCCCTCCGCGACGCCGCACAGCCGGGTGGTGCCGCGCGGCTGGCGATCGACCCGGGCGGCGTGCGGCTCCTCGAGCC
>LKMJ01002338.1_pt1 | contig 17343 bp, 24 predicted proteins | sample 643391 | NCBI WGS metagenome assembly LKMJ01 (sample SAMN04112250, study PRJNA286221) | soda lake metagenome | biome: soda lake; feature: Kulunda Steppe; material: water; isolation source: sample PL-Br10 brine of Picturesque Lake | place: Russia: Kulunda steppe | collected 2010-07
GAATATAAGGGGCCTCCATAGAAAAGGATTGGCAGAAAGGGAAGAAAAGGAAAGAGTACTTTCTTCTGAGAGAGCACACAAACAAGTCTTGACAGTGAAAAAGAACATGCACCTCATTTTGAACAGCGGCACAGGGACACTTGTCACAGTGGCCATTTCCACCGCGCCAAATGGAGGATTCCACCGCGAGAGTATGTGCTCGCATTGGTCATGCCAAAAAGATTTCAATATGAATGTTTCAAAGCAAATTGCAATATTGGGTGTTTCTCGCCCAGTGCTTATTATGTCTCTAATTCTGTCTCCTAGCCTCAAGTCATGGCTTACGGAGAAAAAGAAAGAAACGTGGATGAATAGAGAATAAAGAAACAAAAGCTTTCAGGGATGTGCCCTCACACGGTTATGATAAGGATATAAATAAGAATGCCAGCAGTGCAAAATCCAAACATGTCCACCATCTGGCAATCCAACACTCCTGTTACAAGGTTTACAAGAATAAGGCCTTCAGTCAAACAGCCTGTGTGCGTGTTTTCAGTCAAACAGACACCAGCCTGTTCATAAAAAAACAAGTTATTCATGGATGAGGACACACTTCTGTAACAACGCTGCTTGCCTATTTGTATCCCAACTGTCCTTGGGCAATCATAAGAAGTACAAGAAAGAAAAAGAAAGAAAATCTACGCTAGCAGCAAAAAAGCTCCTCACATCAATTAAGGAAAAGGGGCCACTTGGGGAGAAAAGCCCCTACACCAGAAAAGGAGGAAGCAGGACATACGTCAAAATTAGACTATGAGTGGGCTCAGCTCTTCCCTTGGTGTCTTCATTGTTCAACAAGTTGTGTGTACTTGCAAAAGGCTGCCATGTTCACAAACGTTTGCTTTTGTGCTGTCACCATTGTACATACTTACTCTGCCTTACAAATCCACAAGAAGACATGCGACGCACCGCTAGCTGTGAGTTCTGAATTTGTTATGTAGACCTTGTTAGGATTACAAGCCTAATCCTACCACTGAGCAGCCCTCCCTAAACACAAATCCTCCGCCTCTATTTCTCCCAGAATCTAATAATTTAGAAAAGCATGACCATCTTCTTTAGTGGGTCTCCACCCCTTCATTACTTGACTACAGACTCAGCCATTCATGATCCATCCTTACTCTTTACAATGTACATTCAAACACGAATTCTGTGTCACATGCTAAGGGGCAGCCTCCCTGAAGTGGAAGTATACATCCAGATAACTCACTTGCCTTGTCCAAAGGACCAACAATATCAACAATTTAACTACACCTCCACGAACATTGACTCAATGTGCATGGTAGTAGAAAGTTGGAAATAATACGGAAAGAGCACATGACTCTATCCAGGCCTCTCAAACTCTACTTATAAATCTCCTCCTAGGTTGATAGTGGGGGTTTGCTTGGTGCTCGCACCACTGGTAATTGTGACAGTCTATCTCTGTTGTCCAACATGATATGTAGCTTTGACCTTTGTACGTTGCATGGCTTACGTGCCATGCTACCTGACACTCCTTGCTAGCACCACGTATTCATACCATATATATGGTTAACTTGTCATGCTTTCTCCAGTACTCACCTGCAAGAGTGCAACTGTAAGCAATTGACCATCAGCGGTGCGCTTCACCTACAGCCAGGGCCTTGGTGATGCAGTCTCCTTACTAAGGAGTGTAGTACAACGTTGTACAAATAGGGTTAACCTTCCGAAATACATGTTCCTTGATCTGCCCCATGATCTCATTTGAAGCGTGGCTTGATTAAGACCTCGTGTTCACACTTTTCTATGTTAAAAAGCCTGAGCCACCTAAAGCTCCCTTCATTCCAAGTTGGAATCACAGGTCTTCCATGAGTTGCGACAGCTGTGAGGTAAATGGTACTATCCAGGATGAGCAATATGGTATTGTCCATTGTACACACCCTTAGATGCCCGCAGGAAATCAATAGTATGCCCACCTGTTCTCTCAGATAGGATCTCTTGATGTGTCTGCTTTTTGAGACAAAAGGCCTTCTCTTGTAAACCCCTTGTAAACACCTTATCCTTGTAATTCTTACACGTCATGCTAGAAGTCTGTTTAGTTCGAGCGAAGTTCACAGCTGCGTCTTAGCATGACATTGTCTTGCTGTTTGTAAACTTGTCATACTATTTGCAGTGGATTCCAATGGCATGAACAATTGCTGGTATGCACATGTGATTATATATAATATCTAGAGGACTCCCTGCTTTAGGTGGTGGATTATCTGTCACTTGCCCTGGGCAGGGGGGGTTCATCCGCATGCATCGTTTTTTAGTTCCTGGACACATGTCTTCCATCACATGCCACGGATTATCCTTGAAATCGTAGTTCCTTTTCTTTCTACTATACATTACTCAGCTTGGTACTCGCATCAAGAGGAGGCCCTACACAATTTCACACAATTTGCATGCTTGCCTAATCAGACTGTCCCTAATTTCTTTTATCAGCGTCACAACAAACCATGCGTTTTCATTTCAGGCTTTAAGGACTATTTTTTTGCTGGCAATGACCAGCACAAACGAATCAGCCTAATGGACAGGCTGGCGGTTAACCCTAACTGTAAACTTGGTCGTCTCAGAGTGCTCTTGGTGCAACCATTTACACAATGTGTTCAGGCGGGAACCAGTGAGCCAACCTGCCGCTCAGAATCGTATAGTGACGCTATCCCATAGTTCCGTCTATATAACTATAGCCATTGGCGCCTATAGGGCGCCTACAGGTCATAACTAGGCGCCTACGGCGTTGACAGAGGCGCCTATGGCGCCTACGGCGCTCACGGCACCCACCTCCGCACCCCCCCACGCCTATGATGCCTGCGGCGCCTACAGCGCCTACGGCACCCACCTTCGCAACCCCCGCGCCTATGGCGTCAACATATATGCCAGAAAACAATGAGTTGCGCACTTTGGTCGCCACCCGTATTTCTGGAATTAACACATCATCTTCATCTGGATTCGACGCAATTACACCAACCTTCATCAAATGCATTTGCAAGCGCTTGCTCAAACAAAATGAGAGAAGCAGGGAAAACGTCAACGTGCTACTTTCTTACATTGCTGCTTTCTTCAAACTGCTCATTGCGAAAGCCAACAAAGAAGCAAAGCTCACTCCTATCCACAAGAAGGGGCAAGTGGCACAGCCACGGAACTACAGAATGATTGCGATAAGTGGCACATGTATGGACTTTACGCCAACCTGCTACGCTCCATGATTCAGGACTGGTGCATCCAACACAACAAGATTCCAGAAACACCATACATTTTTTATCCAGGCAGAAGGACCTTACAACCCCTATTCATTCTAAGACACATAAAGCATGCTGCACAGAAAATGCAAAGCAGGTCATCACAGCTGTATGCTGCGTTTATTGACCTCAAACAAGCTTATGATTGTATTCCAAGAAGTAAGCTTTGGGACCATTTATGCAGTTGCCAGATGCCTGACCATATCCTGTCCATCTGGAAAGACTCGTATCATGCAGCATAATTCATGCTGATGAATATACGTTATTGGATGGGGATAAGACAGTTTCTCCGCAACCATCTTTCAGTGTTAAATAAGAATGTCCCCTCTCCCCTCTGCTCTTCGCCATTTACTTGAACATCATTGATAGCATTGCAGACGGGTTGAAAAGCGCGCTCACTGGTACTACAAATTCTCTGGTGACCCACATGCTGTTCGCAGGTGAGCATCATGTCCAACGACCCTGACCACATGCAGACCATGTTGAAGAAACCACGGGCGTACGCACGAAGAAAGTCTCTCACTGTTAATACATTAAAGTCTGAGGTGATGTGCTTCAACTCTTACACTAACAATCGGCCCCCTCTCTTTTGTGATGGCACGCAGCTCCCCTGCACAAACTCCTCCAAATATTTGGGCATGGTAACCATTCCATGATTGGTGACATACTCATCAATTTGAATACTGCAGCTAATGCAGCACTACATCCATTAACAGCTGGTACTCTATGCATTGAACAGCTCATATGGGAACCTGACCTTACTGACGGGTTACTCTGTAGCACGAGGCACGTCTACATGTGGCTCCTTAAAACGTATGCAATTCCTGCTGGTACGTATTCAAACCAGGTTCAACGGAGTTTGGGCCACCCTATTCTTACAAAAGTAAAGAAATGGACAATATTTTACAAGAATGGCTGCTGACGGTGCTCAAGAGGATTTTAATGGTCAAGGACACAACCCTTTTATAGTGCATCATGCACGAGTGTGGTCTATGTGGTCTAGAGCCTCTACAGTTCAACTGGTTCTGTGCGGCTTGATCTGAAGATGTCTTCAATTTTTTCCAAAAACAAACTAATGATTCCTATCGTTTTATTTCAGAGCTTATGGATGTTTTTTTGATGGCTGGTGTTCACCAGCAACCTGAACAGTCAAACTACCTCGCTGAAGGTCAAACTTAAGCTTGTAAACTGTGCGGCAGTGCGGCTGTACAATGCTTTGACTCAAAGCAATAGCTCCACTGCGAGAAGGATCTCACAATCTGACATGCAACTGAGCTCACGGTTAGAGATTGCTGGTCATCCTACATGCTGTCTGCTATGAATAGACTCACACAATCCTACTTGTCCAAAGAAAGTCTGCTAAAGTGTGAGCCCATTGATCTTGGTCGTTGTGTTTTGAATCTCAGGGAGAGGCATTTGGATTATTGCGCACCTTAATCTGATATGCATCCAAGAGAGCGAAAGCAAATGCTCCACTTATCATCATTTTGCGCCCTTCGACCAAGAGGGCCCTGGTCACACTTGCGACTTGTCCAATGCTTATGAAATACACGACGAGCAACATGTCCTTTTCCACTGCACCCATCCACACATGGTCTCACAGGACTTATGCGCCCCTACTTCCTTCCGCAGTTTTCAACAATGCGTCTGCTTTTCTGGGCCAGGAAAAAAGCTCTATTTCTTCCTCCATGCGCTGATAGTATCCTATCAGCAGGCTGCAGTCACACTTCTTAATTGAAGGCTTTTTGTTAATCCCCATTGCAACCCCCCTTGTAAACTTAGGTACGCACCAAGAACAGGCCTCTCCCAGGTTCAGCTTTGTAACCTAACCTCTCCCACTACACTTGCCATCAGGGTGATCTCACGGACTTTATGCTCTCCCATTGGCAACTTACAGATCAACAAAGAAAGTGAGCTTTGATAGTAATTTTGCAACACCTCGGCATCAAAATACAAGAAACACCATGGCACAGCTTAATGATGCTATCAGGCTTACAAAGAGTGTGAAGACTTTCTTAGATGAGAGAGAAGTAGACAGCAACAAAACAAACAACTTGGTGGCAAGAGTGATGATACAAATAATCGAGCTTTGCTTAGTGCATATCTTCAAATGTATGCTACGGTGTTCACAAAAACAGCGTCATTGGTGTGCATACACTAATGAGGAAGCCCTGATGGCACTTTTTTCATTGCAGGACTTCAAAGGTAGATCTCCTTGCCCACTTTCTTGAACTCCTCACTCATCCTAGCCATGCCCGACTGCATCCAATGGAAAAGATAGAATGAGTGCCAGTCAGTATTCCGTTCAGTCACATTCCCTAGTGCACTGTAGACAACAATAGCTAAACCTGGTAAGCAGCACTAACATCGAAGGCAAAGCATAAAAGAGACAACACCCTATCTTGTGGTTGTCTTTCTGAGCCCAAAGAACATTGAATAAGGCGCAATCAAGGATTGGGAGGAAAAGGTCAATAGACAAGGGGAGATGGGTTGCAGGTGCACTATGTCTTAGGATTGTAAACATCAATCATGCAATCACAGGCAAACTTAGTCGGCACTGAATTTTTTCATCAAATCAAAAGATATTATTGATAAGTGAGCATTGGGTGATTGGGGGTTGCATTGGTAAGAGCAAGCAAGCGCAAGCACCTCACCTGGGGGTTTTCAGCGGGAGTCATGCCATTGGCATTGCCAGCACTGCCATTCAGAGTGGCTGCGTACTCACGAATCTCCTGGGTAATGTTCATGGAGCAGTACTTGGGGCCGCACATGGAGCAAAAGTGTGCAGTCTTGGCAGGCTCCTGAGGAAGTGCACACATCGCGCAATTTAGGGCATCAGGATCACTGCTGATCAGTCTTCCACTTTTGAGGCAGAGTAAGAAGATGCCCCAAGGAGGCAAGCATGCATAAACCAGGCACAAAGCATAAACAAAGCAGTTGCCTGATGTCAAGTTGACTTGTTCCCTTATGTCTAGAAGAACTATTAAACAGTGAGGTATTCTTTCTTGCTGAGGCTAGGCATTTACCGAACACACATGTGCCGCTAGAGCACAACATTGAGACAAGCAGAGGGGCCAAGAACGGGCTATGGTATGCTACGTTCGCGCCCTAACTCACGACTTGCTTGTGCCAGTGCAGTAGATGGTTTGCTGTACACTGCCCATGATGAGATGGAACAGGTCTATCCCATTATCTTCCAATTCTTCTATTCCCTAAGAATGGCTGCTTTATCCTTCATGCAGCCTGCGCAGGTGCTTGGTTGCAATCCCAACAGCATGAAATTGCTACTAAGTTAGTGTATAATAAATCACGTAGTTGCTAAATCACCATTGTTCTTTCACCCCTCTTTCAAATAACTTGCCTGGGGAAGGGTAGCGTCATGGAAGGACCGGGCTGTCACAGGATCAAGGCTCAGGTTGAACTGGTCCTCCCTGAAGCAGTGTGTGCATATGTGGGTAAGTATGCGTGCGTTCACGATGTGTGTGTAAGCATGCATACATGCAGTGTTTGTCTCACATGAAGAGTGTTGTGGACATGGTCCGAGCTGTCTATGGCAGTTGCTATCTTCCCAGGACATATTATACCGCCCTGTTTACACACCAGCGGAATTCAAAGCGTGCCTTGGACAGCTCGTTGTCTCGCAGCTGAGCAAGTGGGTGCTGCTTGGCAATGTTGGCAGCATGGGCAGCAATCTTGTAGGCAATGATGCCTGCCTTCACATCATCACGATCCTGTAATACATAGCACATGATGATGGGTTCTTTTTAGGAGATGGCATCTGCTTTATCAACACCGCTTGAATCACATTAGTTAATTTGTCAGCTTCTCCAAGACCTGTTCAAATCTACCCATCCAGTCCCATCCAATGCTGGTTATGAGCAAACGATGTGTCAGAGCCCATTTGCGAGTGCTAGACCAATGGATCCATGTATTGCAGCGAGCGCTGCAACATTCAGGACACAAGGGGGCCCAGCGGTGATTTCTAAGAATTGTTGAGTAGCATGCAAACCTAAGCCATGTAGGATGTATGCTACTTGGGGTTTGGTGTCAGTTGAAAGGTACTCTCAATGGCCTCTTACACACGCATTGCACGAACCAGTAGCTTGCTCCAACTTGAGCCAAGTTGCAGCCCAAGCTGAGAGGCCTTTGTGTATCAACAATCTGAGCTTGCCCACTCACCGGCAGGCCCAGGTGCTCCTTAGGCGTGACATAGCATAGCAGTGCAGTGCCTGCAGAGCCACAGACCAACAATTACCGTTGCGGGTACGGAAAGGAGATTTGTACATTTCAACAGCAAAGAGCAGCATGTCTCACAAATACAACCTTGTTCAAAAAATTGGCCTTACCAAGCGCGCCAATGGTGGCCGCGCCAATGGCTGAGGTGATGTGGTCGTAGGCTGGGGCAATGTCAGTGGTCAGGGGGCCCAGTGTGTAAAATGGCGCCTCCATGCACCTGCAGGAGAATTTGGGCAGCAGCTTGAATGTGTGGCTAGCAGGTAAGCGTAACATAACCCATATAAATCAGTCCAGCTCTATTCCTACAATGAAGGAAATAAAGGAAAAGGGCATGGCCTTGTGGTTCAGCCTGCAGACAAGTTCATTAAGCTTGATGTCAAGATACGCTGTTCTGCTGAAAGGGTACCCTCCTCAACAAAAAGTGAAGCATTCAAAGGTGGATTACACTCACCAGTCCAGCTGTTTGGCCATGTTCTCAGGAATCTTATTCAAGGGCACGTGGCCGGGGCCTTCGTTCATCACCTGCACTCGTGCAAGCATCCGTGCACATGCACGCTTGCTAGCTTGCCTACCTGCTTGCTTGCGTAATTGTGTAACATTGGAGCGTTTATTTGTGCATGCAAGTAGGCGAGAATGTGAGTGAGAGCTTGTAAAAAGGAAAGGGGTTGGTTTAAGATGCACGTACGCATGCACGCTCGCACCCCCCACCCCACCCCACACACGCGCGCGCCTACCTGCACGCCACGCTCCCATGCACGCTTAGTGAGCTCGCCTTGCACCTTCAGCTCCGCAAATTGGGCAGCATCGTTGGCATCTGTTCAAGGAAAAAAGGCACATGAAGGAATGTCAGGATCCATTGCTGGCCTCCAGCCAGACACTTCTGAAACAAAGCTGCAGACTAATGCTGCTGGAACAGCATTACTTCATCATCTCTGAGTACATCAGTATTTTTAGTCTAGTCTCTTGAGTCGGATGGAACTCAACAAATTAACCACAGGAGATTTTGAAGTTAACAAGCAGGGCCTGAAATGCAAGGTTCTTTGAAATGCACACTAGTACACCGCTTCAGTTTTGCAGTTTTGTATCCATGACAGGCAAGAGGAATGGAGGTACATACAAAAACTTGGTTTTCTTTCCTGACCCACAACGCTAGGCTAGTAAGGCATTAAAAAATAATTTTAACCTGCAACAGGCCAAGAAGACACACCGATTGGCCAGACAGGGGACGTCCGCCACCTGCGTGGATTTGCGTGTCCTTACCAGCAATGCAGCCAGGGCGAAGGCCATCTCCAATGGACAGAGAGATATCATATTCTGCGCAGATGTCCAAAATCTCGTCCCAGTGCACGTATGCGAAGTTTTCCTGGAAAAAGAAATGCAGACGTGATATGTCTTTGTCACTTCAATAGGATAGTAACTCAGGATTACACCCACTGACCTTGGAATAAGCCCGAGTATTGTCTTACAATTTGAAAGCAGGGAAGGTGAAAGGTAAGCGCACATACACCACAAACATACACATTCGCCACTGCAACTCAAGCACAGTGATGCTGTTAGGCAGCCAGTGAGAAATCCTGGATCTTCCCAGTCTTCCTGGAGATAAACATTGAAAAGAAGTTCCCTGCTTTGCTCCTCATGACTCTACTCTCTTATTCAACAGTGTTAGTAAACAGTGATGTATTTTCCTTGAGTTGGGTGGAATAAGTGAAGAGATTTGTGTAACCATGGACTCAGGAAAGTTTATACCATTGAGATCACTCTGATGGATCTACACCCAACCAACCTTTACCAAACGCCCAAGAGAACATTGAAGCTGGGGGCATCAATGGCTTTACCCTATCAAGAACAGAACTGGTTCTTGGGCTGCCAGAGAGAAATAAGCGGTACCCAGGCGCTCTAGCACTGCGCTGAGCCAGCTTGAGCTCAACATGATGCGCACCTTGTGGTCCAGCAGGCAGAGCTTGGCATGCAGGGAGCCGCCGCGGCTGACAATGCCAGTCACACGGTTGGCAGTGAGAGGAATGAACGGAAGCAGCACGCCTGCATGAATTGTGAAGTAGTCCACACCCTGCAAGCACATATTGACACGCGTTGGCTGTTGGTAAAGCATGACAACACTTGGCTTTGGGAAGATTCACGAAGCATTCATATTCTCACGTGAAGCTTGTAATAATTAGGAGGCATGTGAGGAGGGTCCTGCTTGTTCCTGCACGCACCTGCTCAGCCTGGTCGATCATGACCTGCCTAAACATCTCCCAGGTCACGCCTTCGATCTGGCCATTGGCGCGCTCCAGTGCCTCATAGATGGGCACAGTGCCCACAGGGATAGGGCTGCATGCATGCATGACATGCGAGAAGTTCAGGTGCTACAGTGATTGTTTATGGCAACTTGTGGAAGACGGCAAGGGAAGCTGGGTCCACTCAATTCAGCACCTTTTAGAGCCTTCGACTGCAGATGATGAGTAGCCTGGGGTTGGGAAAGGCCAGGCATAGACACCCGAGCGCACCAGCGCAGGACACACCCGGGCATCATACAAGGGGAGTTGCTCCCAACTAGCACGTTGGGAGCGTCCCGTGCAACTGGGTGTCTATCCTTGGACTTTTCCCTAATAAGTTCCATCCCCTGCGTCAGTCTGAGACTTACACATGATAACCATCATGATCATTACACTCTACAAGGCCACACTTGGCACCATTCTTGATGAACAGAAGTAGGAACATCTTGTTTCACCTATTGCGCATGATCCACTCGCGCGTCTCCATAATATTATTGCCAGTGGACAGGTCCATGAGTGTGTCAGCGCCCCACATTGTTGACCACGCCAGCTTCTCTACTTCCTGCGACACGTATCAGTACAAGGTTCATCACTCTGAAGGCCTGTCCTGCACGCATGTCCACTGAGCAACCATGCGTTTCTGCAAAATTTTAAAGATGAATGCTACAGGGCACACAGGTGCACCAAGCAACGCGAGTGTTTATGCGCAGATACTCTATGCACATTCACAAGCAAATAATGTTTGCTTCAGTTTGAAGACATAGGGATGTGAGGATGAAACAGAACACCGGCAGAAAGAATAGATTAAACGCCGATCTATGCCAACATGACAGCAGAGCAGATCTAGGCCAACATGACAGGAGCCTTTAAAAAGAGCGTACATGTGTCAGGCATGAGGGGGGCCTCTGCGTGTCAAAATAAGGCCAATCACCAATACTGACATGCTTTCAAGTATTTCTGGAGCATTATCTTGATCATGTGCACTAGTCAGAAGGTGCAACGACAGATCCAATACCCAGGATACTCAATTTCTTGATAATTTTTTAGAAATCCACTTGGATAGCTTGCACTCTCCAAGCCAGGTAGGGGGGCACTGCTGGTAAAGCTTGCTGTAACAGCTCACCAGTTACACCAGTTGGATTCCTCAGCTTGTGCATGCAGCCTGTGCTAGGCACTGGATATGTCCCATCTCCTGACATGTCCAGAATGCAAGGGGACAACCGTTCACCAGTCTGCCTGTGCCAATGGCCCGGTAAGAGATTGCAAGCCAGAAGCAACCAGTGTTGCAATAAGCTTTGGCCAAGCTTCTCAAAGGCAGGCCTGTGAAGTTTAAGTTAAGAATGCCAGCGCCTCCAATTGGAGCGGCTGTCTTATGACCTCATGCCCCATGGCCCTGTGCGTACCACCCTCTCAACTGACCTCCTCAATGGAGCTTGTCACCGCGCTGTTGCCTATGTTGGCGTTGACCTTAGTCAGGAAGTTACGGCCTGTGGATGCAACAAACAAGTAGAAGAAAACGCGCTGAGCAGGAGCAAGCACAGGACACCTTGTGAGGCATGAATGCCATAGACAAAGCCGGCCGAATCCTTTTCAATACCTTTCTTGGGAAGTGAGAGGAGATTGGAGCACTGCTTAGGGTGCTTGTACTTAATGAGGGGGCGATGCAGCGCTAAATATAACAACTGAATTATGAGTGATGAGCGCTCAGGAGGCTCCTTGCTGAAGAGGAGCACATGGCTGTGACGGCATGCTGCGTATTGCAACAGCATTAATCTAGAACATCATTTCAGCTAGAACACCCAAATAGCTAAATATCAGTGAAAGCGCCTGGTCAATGAACCATATCTGTGGGTGCGCGCGTTGATCAAGCAGCAGCTAGCTCTGGCTCCCTGGCTGAGCCCAGGACAAGGAGCCAATAACCAGTGTGGCGAGTTAAGGAGGAGAGTGGCCTCTGGCAAGAGGTGGCTTGGTGAAAGGGGGAATGCTGAGACGAGGAGCCTCAAGATTAAGCCTCACTACGCTTTTGTGCGAGGGACCAGCAAGGCAGCAAATGCCCTAGAGGCATCTGGTTTTCAAAGAGCAGTGCCACTTTGGTGAACACCCTCACCTCACACGCCTGCTGGGTAGGCGACAGGCGACGACACGCCTGCCCCCAAGCACCGCTGGCAAGAGCACTGTGAAAGGCTTTGGGGGAAGGGCGAGCAGCGAGGGCGCACGTGCTGGAGGCATAAGCACCCGTGCACGCACGTGCTGCGCGTCCTACAGGCGAGACAGCCATGCATGCAAGATAGCAAGCGAACACACCCTCCCGACGCAGGCATTACCCTGGTCCGGTGGTAACGGTCTTATCTCAGCCGAGGCGTGCACGCAGGGACACATGCACCCTCCCCTTCCCCCATGCCTCCTCCTCCTCCCTTCAGGCCTCCTCCACACGCGTGCGCATGGTGAGGGCAGCAGAGGAAGCAGCGAGGCAGGCAGGCAGAGCAGGGGAGGATGTGTTTGCGTGCGCCTGGCACCCGTGGGCAGTTCGCAAGCTTATGTCAGCTTTTGACATTCTCGGGTGACAAGTTGTTCAGGCAGGTAGCCAGCCACTCAGCCAAGTAGCTGAGTGGTCTTTATCATCAAGCTGCACATGACAGAGGGGTGCGACAAGCCACAGCACGGCCTGTGCGGGGTGCATCTATGCCACTGTAGAGGGAGGCAGACTCGTGTGCAGGCACGTACAAACTTACACATTCCACACATGGACTGTTTAGACTCGCGCGCACCGATTATTGTGGGCTCCAGCTCCGTGTGGCGCTTGTTTGCAGGGATGATAGCACGGCCTCGGGCTACCTGAAACAATGTCCACCAGTCTGCTTCGTTGAGTAACCATGTGACCAGAAGATTCTTAAGCAGCATGAGTCGTGCATGAGCACAGACTTGCAACTTTATAAACATGCTTAGGAGCCAGAAAGCAAGCAGCACAGTCATTTATGGCTACTGCGTCAAAGGCACTCTCTTCACCATCAAAGGTGTGCACAACATGCATGCCTGCGGGCTTGGTCTCGAAACCATGCCAGCAAGACTTCGAACTTAGCCTCGCCCTGGACAAGCCCTGGACAAGTTGCGATTTGTAATAGAGGCATGCATGTGCGCACGCACCTCTGAGCGGACGTACTCAGGGTCCATGCCCTCGCGGGCGGCCACGTACAGCATCTCTTCTGTGATCATACCCTGCTTGGCGTAGTGCATCTGCGTGAAAACCTGCACTCAGGCACATGACAGGCCGAGGCACCATGGATCACTGGGTCCAGCACATGTTGGACACAGGTAAGGTCCTTCAAGCAGGCTTCCCACGTGTTCTACAGATGCAAACATCGTTGCCTCCAAATGACGGACCTTGTCGCCACGGGCCTCACGGCGCTCAACCCAAGATTTGCGGATCTTGGGAAGGCCATTGCGGGGGTTGATACCCTGCAATAAAGCATGGCAGTGGTGTCATTCTTGAGCTCACATGCACTTTGGCCAGTCATCAAGCACGCCATGAAAGCCCACATGCATGCACAAACCTACACATACGAATAATGTATCAGACATGTGCACCCTAACCCTGCCAGCCACTTCCAGCATGCATGCATGCACGATCTCATAGGAGAACACAAAGAATTGCACGCAGTCCATGTGGATTTGAATGTGGTGCTTCCTGACAGTATCTATATTAGGAGGAGGCAAAATACCTACTTACATCACCAGTGGCAGTGATCATGCCCTAAGAACATATCATGCCCTCCAAATGTGTCACGTCCTCCAACCCTACAAAACCCTCTAAAAGGATTTAAGGGGGGCTGGAGAACAGTAATGTCACTGCACATATTACAGGATTTTGCGTACGATGGATTTTTCAGAGGTGCCAAATTGCTCGCTACACCTGCCATACTCTGCTCATTAATTGCCCAAGTTGAGCGGCTACGCATTAAGTGTGTGTGAATTATTTAAGTTACCTTTTAGTTGGGATACTGCTGAACACGCACATGTCTACACACACCTGAGGGCCAGAAGTGTCGTAGGTGTCATGGTGGTCGCCATTGGTGAGGTGGATGCGCCTGAAGGGAACCTGCAGGTGCCAGTCAGTCAAGCAGACTTCAGCTGAGGTCAAACTCAAGCAGCAGCAAGTCTAGGTACGCGCGGTTCCTCTCTTAAGCACATGAAGTCTGGACAACACACTGCCAAGCTGGGGCAGGGCTGACTCGAGCTGTTGGCCTTAACAGGCGCACACACATGTGACAGCCATTGCAAATGTCACCCACCTTGAGTACCTCCCCGGTGGACTCGTGCACCACCTCACGTGCCATCTTCACACTGTTAGGGAAGAACTTCTCCAAGGCCGGCACCTCTCTGAAGCTCAGCTGCTCTACCTGTGAGGACGCCAGCAGGCAGCAGGAAGAAGCAAGGGCTGTCCCATGTCAAGGATGACCTAACCCAGCTAGAGGGGGGCCTTCCCTCACCATCACCCGTGCCAGCCAGTGCTGCAGCTGGCTCGCTGTGTCTGAGCACTGGCTCTCAGCAAGGCGGGCAGGCTGACAAGTAGACCCCAGGCAGTAACTGGCCGCGGCAGGCGCCCCCAACCAAGCCAGAGCACGCTCAGTCGCAGTGACATACCATGTGATTAGGCAAAAGAAGCACACAGGCGGGGAGATCAGCGATCGCGCCGAGGGTCGTCCCGCAAGGCACAACACCGGAACCTGCGTATTTTCACGCGCTGCCCCGGGCCAGCCGACGGTACATTGTACTAACCACCCAATCACTACAACGGCTTCACAGCACTGCGCAGCAAGCACCCTGGGACCGGGCCCGCACTCGGGGAACAACCACTCGAAACCCTCCCTCCCTCACACACACCCCGAAGCCTTCTGGACACTAAGTCTGTACACCAGAACTCACATTTTGGGGCCTGTTGACGCTCTGCTTGGCCACCTTGGACGAGGCCAACGCCTTCAGTTCCTCAAACGCATTGGTCTGTGTCTGTGCGCCGTTCTCAGGAGCAGCCACGCGGAGAGGGGGGGCTGGGACATGACGACGATCGCGACTGGCCTTGGAGGCAGCTGGGAGTGACCTGGCCGGAGCAGTGACGCCCTTGTTGAGCTGCAGTGCTTGAGACGGGACCGCGATCGCAGCCATCAGGGTCGACAGGTACACCTCTTTTCAAAAGTTAGATGAATTAAAAATTAGAGAGTAGCTCCTATGAGTATTGATACGCTCGACCTCACCAAATTCATTTATAATACTGTATAGATCACTAATATTATTATTGTTTTTACATCAGTCCGACAGCTTGCTTTAAAGGCGTTAGCGCCTAGGAATAGTTGGAAAGGTGCGCCGACCTTGAGCACCAATACTGTTCAAGCACGCACTCAAGCACGCATGCACGAACGCACATGCACACGCATGCATGCCCGCGCATACATGCACACAACAGCACATGTAGACACACGTGCATACATGCACACGCGCGTAAAATGCGTGCACGCACGCACTTTCACATAAAACGCATGCACGCATGTACGCACGCTCACAAATGGACAACTCAAAACATTCCACCTGATGGCCATATCATGCCCTGACTGGGTCAGCCTGACTGAGCAATTGCACCCAAAGACTTGCACAACTGCAAAACCTTTAGGATAACATCAAACCATCAAACTGGTCGCAGTGCACATGGTCTTAACCTAATCATCTGCCTGAGCGGCAGCATGCCTCAATAATGATGCCTACGTGCAAACTGTACACTTCCACACGCACAACAGTTATTTTAGATGTGCAGTCAAATCTGTAGCATACTTCTAGCAGGCATCATGCCATAATGGCAGCACGCTCTTTGTAACTTATATCAACGAATCCTGGATGCATGCCTTCCCCTCTAAGCGAGCCCCATGTCAAAGGGGTCTGCTGGCAGCTTAACCTCCTCCTTGAAGGCCCTGTTGGCTGCTGCTGCTGCTGAATGATGCACTGGGCTGCGGCTGCGACTGCGCGGCAGAGGATGTACCTGAAAGCTGAGGCTGTCTGTCTGCATAGGCAGGTGGACATAGCTGTTGTGCAGGTCGATCAGCTTGACTCTATCCCTGCTCCACTTGAAGAATGACATGAAGAACATGGTCTCCTGCAATGCTGTGTCTAAGGCTATCGTGGTGAGCATGTGCACCTTGGAGCTGCTGCTCAGGGCGAGTGTCTTCACAGTACTTGATCTCATTGAGATGGGTGATATGATGCTGCCAGGGGAGGATCTCGAGGTGAGTCTGTCTGGGCTGGTAGGTTAGGTTACATAGCTGTATCTGCCGAACAAGGGCAGCTTAGCTGCAGCCTAAAAGGCCTGCAACCCGAACCAAAACTACCATGGTGCTCATAGGAGAGGAAATGTAGTGTCTGAAAGCTAGAAGTTTTCTGGGCTGGAAGTTTGTGGCTGGTGTTGGGGGGTCTGCCTCCAGCTGCAGTGGCTATCGCTGAATAACCTTGCGCCCCATCCAAAACCACCCGTCTTATCTTATTAAAGTAAGGCCTTGATCACTGGGATGGCTCTGTTGATTTCGGGATTTGATGTTGCATGTTTTCTTTAAAGTCACTTAAATGGCTCCAGGGCGAGAAGAGAGTTTGCCTCTTTAATTGTGGTTTATAGCAAAAATCTAAGCCGGAGGAACTCTGGATTCCACTGTCACAGGTACTTGAAAATCTTGCATACAATGCTTGTCAGCACTGCCCACATCTGAGGAAACACAACAGGAGCCAAGAGGACCTTTAATCATGGCTTTTGTGATAAGTCTGCAACATTGTGGCGCTCGGTCACCAAGTCTCTTATGATGGGATGCTGGTACCCTCAGGTTGAGAGGATTTGGAGTGCACTGTCTTGGCAGGAGCAGATGGGGCAACTAGGGCTGTTGGATTGTATAAGACGGACAGCATGTCTTTGGTTGTAAATCGCGCCAGACAGGTACTTCATCACTGTCTCTTTTTCCTCGTGAGAGACGCCAGGCATAGACCAGAAGGCATTACTGATTTTGCTGTGGGCACTTTTATTCTTAATCAAAGTCTGGTAGTAGGTGTACTACACCTACTAGTAGTAGCTGGTATCAGTTTGTGCGTTGCCTAGTTTGTGGACCTTATACATGTGTGCTTGTAGCGCGTCGAGGAGGAGGATGTTGCTCTGATTAGAGGCCCTGTATCAAGATTTACAGGGCCTCTAATCAGAGCAACATCCTCCTGTCCATGGGGACCTATGCGGAAACCATGGGTGGGAAGGCAGCCAGAGCACGCTACCCAGCGTGGAGGCACTTCCACAGAGACCAGGTCAGAGGCTACATGGGGAATGGGTGGGAATTCCACACGGGTGGGAAGGGCAAGCAGCTGCACAACATGGAGAAGATGGGGGAGTTCTTAGCAGGGGTCCTAAGTGAGCTACCACCAGCACCAGCAACACTAGCAGCAGCGGCAGCAGCAGCATCTGTGTCCGCTTCACCTGCAGCAAGGGCAGCTGCAACAGGAGCAGCAGCAGCAGCAGCAGGGCCAGCAGGACCTACAGCTGGCCCCTC
>LKMJ01002340.1_pt1 | contig 17340 bp, 30 predicted proteins | sample 643391 | NCBI WGS metagenome assembly LKMJ01 (sample SAMN04112250, study PRJNA286221) | soda lake metagenome | biome: soda lake; feature: Kulunda Steppe; material: water; isolation source: sample PL-Br10 brine of Picturesque Lake | place: Russia: Kulunda steppe | collected 2010-07
AAGAGGGGAGGGGGGGTGGTTTGCATCTGCAGTGGGGGTGGAAGTGGGGTGCGGCTGCTGCTGCTGCTGCTGCAGATGGGTTGCTCGTGCATCCTCTCGCCCAGGTTGGGCATGACATTGAGGACGGGGGGGGTTAGCAGCTGCAGAGGTGGTGGAGGGGGGAGCGCGCATCTGCAGCAGCTGCTGTTGCTGCTGCTGTGGGGCAGGCTCAGCCTCCCCTGGTATATGACGTTGATTTCACCTGACAACCTCCCACTCCCAACTTTTGGAAAGGATAGTGTGGAGGCTAACATTGGCCGCAGCTCAGCGAAGGTGTTGACAGAGCACGCCGTGCTGGTGGTGAGCGCCTTCAAGCTGGCTCCCAGGCCTGGTATCTTCACAGTACTTGACCTCAACAAGATGGACGAGCCGCTGCTTGGGTGGGAGCTGACTGGGTTTCCAGACTCTGGACGAAGGCTGGCAGGCTGGTGCTGTTGCTGAGAGCCCCCTATCCACTCTGCACCCTGTCCTACTTTTTAATGCATACCTAGGGTGGACATTAATCAATAGTCTTCCTTTGTACTTGATTACTCTACTAGACTTTTGGTAAAAGAAAGCACAAAAATCCACATCAGTACTACTAGTTCAACTCAGAAGTTCTGAGTAGTCTGTGCCTTCTAGATGGATTTCAACCTGGCTTATGGAAAGCCAGCTTCCTTCCAATATGCCTGGTTAACGTGGCTCTGAGACCATAAAAATATTGAAATATTGCACTACCTATTCTCTGCCTGGCTTTCTGCCAGGCTACTTTAAAAGCCTGGTTTCTGACAGCCCACCTGGAAACTGTGGGTCCTTAGCAGGCTGCTTCCATAACTGTCAGGCATGCCTCGCCTTCTCAATTTGGATACCAGCTTTAACACAACTCCCTGACTTGAATCAGATTTCACTGATTGATGGCATGGTAAATAATGTTGAGGGAGCGTGGTCCACCAGGACTGACCCAGCAGGAATCTCGAATGAAAACCATCTGCCTGTTTTGCCAATGCCCTTGATGCTCACCGCCTTTTGCCTACAATGCGCAGCTTCAACCTAGGCAACACAAGAAGCCTGCACCACACTCCACCTGTGCAATAGCTGGGAGCAGCTGCAAGCCGGGAGCAGCCGTGGCGGTTCATGTAGGAGGGGGGCATGCACCGGCAATATACATGCAGGTAGGGCCTCACTAAGAAGTGCAAGTTACAAACTGGGACTACGATTCAATCCAAGCCAGCATAAGCTGTGCAAAATTGAGGGACACATCAACTCTCGAGGCTGAAAGCAGCCAAGGCAATCCTTGCCAAGCTCAGCCCAGGACCCACCCAACTCAGTTTCTAGCTGTGCTGCCGTTGCCAGTGCCAGTGCCAGGCTTGCGTGCTGCAGAGCAGGTATGGCATTCGCAGCTGGCCGCAGGCACTGAGCTTTGGATGCCACAGCCAAAGCCACAGCCTCCTCTCTAGGTGGCCTGAAAGCCCTGGTTAATTGATGAGGCAGCCGGGGGCCCAAGCCCCCCCCCCCTCCCCCCCTCCCGGGCAGGCCCTACAGGGCCGAAATAGGCCCCGCCAGGCTAACACCCCTTATATTATAGAGCGGAGCCTAGATGACGATCTCCTTGGGCTGTGGCTTGCGCATATGGCGCATTGTGGAGCCGGCGTCTGAGGGCTTGAAGGGCGTGAACACGCCGTAGGGCTTGGGGATGCCAATCTCCTCGGGGATGTACGCGTTGGGCCGCGGTTCCGCGGTGCTGGATGTCTCAAACACCCGCGACTCCATGGCTTGGGCCTCCGCAGCGCGCTGCAGCGCCAGGTCTGCCAGTGTGGCCTCCTCGCGCAGCATGCGGTACCTGAGCGTGTGCATGCGTGCATGCATGTGTGTGTTAGCGTGTGTGAGTGTGCGTAAGTGTTAAGCTGTTTGCACGTGTGTTTGCACGCGCGACGCCATTCTAGCAGCCATTCTTGCAGCCACCCACCACTCGCGCTCGGTGTCATCCGTGGGTGGCAGGCCCTGCTCCATACGGTCTCGTGCAGCTGCCACGCGGGACTCCAGCTCTTCCCGCTCAGAACCCAGCTTCATGGCGGTGGCCTGCAGGCAGAGAGAAGGAGGCAGCAGCTCATGGTCACATAGGGGGTGAGCAGCGCATGCTGCACTTACGTTGGCCAGCAGTCGTCCCGTGTTGCAAGTAGACAAGAGGAAGTAGTGGCAAGCATCCAGGGCCGTGGAAGGCCAAGGGTTTGAGTGGAGCAGCTGAGCTAGGAGCGCGCGCACGCGAACCCTGCTGGCGGTGCAAGTGCTCCAAGCAAGTCCTCAGCTCAATGCTTGGCCACACAGCCCTTGCGCAAGCGCAGCGACTGATCTGTAGCAACCTCACACACATACATCTATGGTGGAGTCTGGGTTTAGATCTAAGATGGAATGGAATGCAATGGACCCAAGGGTCGTGCACACCTGGTACATAGACAGCTCTGACACCGTGGCCATGATCTTGCGCGTGGCGGCTCGCAAGCGGTTCTGGTGATCGCTGACATTGCGAGCCAGCTCAAACGTGTCTGACCGCCCCTCTGCAGCCTGCATGTGCGTATGTGTGTGTGTGGGGGGGGGCAAATGTGCTTACTCTGTGTGTGAGCATGTGCACATGCGCTGTATGTATTCTGTACATAAAAGACACAAGCATGTTGATTGCGTCTTTAATGGAAGAGTAAGCTTGCTTGCATTTTTTGCCTGCATGCGGAGATGTGCCTTGTGCAAGGCAAAGGTTGGGGGCCAGGCTTTGCTGCTTCCTGCAGAGCCCATCAAAACTGACTGTGATGCTCTGGTGGACGGTGAGCAGAGTCTATCAAAACTGACTGTGATGCTCTGGTGGACAGTGAGCAGAGTCCATCAAAACTGACTGTGATGCTCTGGTGGACGGTGAGCAGAGTCCATCAAAACTGACTGTGATGCTCTGGTGGACGGTGAGCAGAGTCCATCAAAACTGACTGTGATGCTCTGGTGGACAGTGCGCAGAGTCCATCAAAACTGACTGCGATGCTCTGGTGGACAGTGAGCAGAGTCCATCAAAACTGACTGCGATGCTATGTTAGACAGTGATTACAGATGCAGTTCATCACAAACCTGTGTTCACAAAACCTTAGCATAAGGTTCTTCCTTACGAGACACACAAGTGTTGACTGAGTGTAGCTGACTGGCTGCCACAAAAAGAGTGCAGCTGACTGGCTGCCACAAAAAGAGTGCAGCTGACTGGCTGCTTCACAAAGAGTGCAGCTGACAGAACGCCACATGAGTGTGAGCTTGCCAAAATGTTGGGGGGAGTATCTGCCTTTGGTGCTTATGGACTCACTGTTTAAATTCTATGGACTCACTGGAGAGACCACGAGCCAAGCAGCTCAACTCTTTTAGCGTTTGCAACCGGCTGGATCCACTCTGCACGTCCGCTGCATCCGCAGACAAATTTTGTGCCTCATACCCCTGTGCTCGTGCGATCTGGTGCCCGGCCTGGCCCCCCACACACCTGTGCACGCAGCTTGTCGCTCAGAGCCGTGACTTCCTCCAGGATCAGCTCCTTCTCAAGCAGCGCCTCCTTCCTGTCGTTCAGACGCTGCTCAAGGTGCTGGATCTTGGCCACAAGCTCCTCCTTGTCTGCAATGCAAGCAGACACCCCCCCCTTCCTTGAGCCGGCAATGCAAACATGCACAGTCCTCTCAGGCTTCCACAATCACAGGCTTGTGCGGCTTTGCAAGCCACACACGGGTGGCGGCGAGCCTTGGCCCCGCACCCCTCCCTGTCTGTGGCACCACCGAACAATCATGCACATGCACAGGCAAGCACTCATGCACTCAACACAAGCACAGCCCATATGCGCGCAGGGCATGCTCATATGCATATGCTGGCACACAGGGTGGACCAATGAGCCACACACCTCCCATTGATCAATTTTCTTATGATCAAGAGAGCACCCAGCCAGGCGGTGCTGGATCTGAGTTATCAAATGCACCTGGGGATCTCAGTGACATGGGATGAAGTTGAACCTGTGCAGGGGCAGCTGGGCAAAGGCAGGCTGCACCCTGCAGCAGAGCTACAACAGCCTGGGGGCTCCACTTTGTCGAGCAGCTTGCCTTGATTGTTCAAGAGGATTGCATACCGATGGGCATAATGCATGCCGATTGAGAGGCGACTGAAGAGATGACCACACTTTTGTCCAAAACAGAAACAGACTTCCTTCTAATTTGAAATGAAGGAATGCACTTCTTGGAATGATTGCAACTGGGACGACGCACCTGGCGTCTTCCCCTCAAGAAGTCTCCACCTCCCAAAGTTTGATGGATTCTCCAAGGCATGGCTGAGGACCTCAGACTCCCTCCTGGCCTCTAGCAGTGCCTATCAGCCACAACAACCACAGGGAAACTGTGCAAAAGGCTCTATCCTACCCTGGCCTCTACACAGTAGAACAATTTTGCCTCTCATAGGAAATGCATTCGCTCAAACAAGCAACACCAAGCAAATCCAGTGCAACGCATGTACACAGCAGGAGGCATATGGACACAGTCAATGCGTCCAGCCTGAGTGTGATACATGCAATGAAAGCAAGGTCCCCAGGAAAAATCCAGCAGCACTCCTAGCACACAGTGCAAGTAGCAGGTGCGGCGTCATACCGCTAGGGTCTAGAGGTGAGTACCATTTGAGCCTCTCTGTACAGCCCTGTGTTCAGGCCCCTTGAAAGCAATGGGGAGCGATTGGTGTTTTCCATTGTTTCCATTGTACGGGAGGCCCTGTTATACAGCATCAGTTAAAGGATGCTTGAATGGGGCAATTTTCTACAGGCCCCGCCACATAAGCAGCATACAAGCCCCACTCACAAAAGAAGGAGATAGGAGCACAATGGGCTCCCATTGCATGGCCCATGCATGTCTTGCACAGCCCATGTATGAATTATACAGCTCATGTATGTATTGCATAGCTCGCGTATGCATTTCATTGCCCATTTACGCAGTGTACAGCCCATGTATGGATGTGGAGAACCATATACATGGCCAGTGAGGTTAATTGGGGCACCAAAGGCATAGTACGAGGCTATGCTCTTTTGTCGGGGGGCAATCACTTCTTGTGCACCCTGAAGATCGCCCCGTCTAGCACAAGCACGTTGCTGGAAGCCAAGGAGAGCCATGCTTGCGCAGCCGTTGCGCACCTGTTGCAGCCTCGCCACATCCTCGTCAAGGACGGGAATATGCGGCACCTCCTTGCGCGTTGCATTCACCGCTCTCTGCAGCTCAGAGACCTGCGCGTGCACCCAGGCAGAGACGCAGTCAGCGAGCAGGTGCCTTCACCTGCGCAGCAGTCTGTGCGAGCGCCTGTCGTTGCCGCTGAGGCGCAGAAAGGAGGGGAGGGAGGCATACAGTTGCCCATTGGCAGGCAGGGAGCGCCATGGTCGCCCACCACCAGCAGGCCAGCAGGCAGTGAGCACACTAGGCAAACTTCCCTTGTGGAAAGGAGGACGCGCAGCATATGCATACGGCAAACACACGCATGCTTTGTTGTTCCTCTCAATGGCTACCTCACACAGCATTTCACTTTTTGCGGCACATCTGCTCGGCGACGCGCACCTCTATGTTCAAGATCCGGACCTCATCCTCTCTCCTTTTCAATTCCAGGGTGCCGCTCTTGATCACCATTTCCTGCAAAGCCCCGAGCGGGCACGTGCGTTAGACAGGCACGCAGGCTCACTGACACACTTTCTTCGTGCGTCTTATCTCATTGCTCCAGCCCTAGCTCTATTTACGAAAGCTGTCGGCTGGAAAAAGCCCCACATTCCATCACCAACAGTACTTCTCTGTGGTTTAGCCGGCGTCCAGTGCGCTTGAGCAAGCTGCAAATGGTGGCAGCACACATACCTGGATGTTACTCTTCTCATACAATACACAGAGCTCATCATTCCGGTCCATGAGCATTATCCCGGTGTGGTTGCGGCCTTCAATGACGAGCTGCATCGCAAAAATGGACACACGCACTGCAAAGATTGCACAAAACCGTTGCAGCAGGTACCTTGAAGTGCTGCATCATTGACCATTCCAGCTGGCCCTCCTTTACGGCTCAGTGGCCCTTTGCATATAAATCAATCTGCGATGAGCATTTGATCTTTTGCTTTGATTGCAAGGCACCCTTGTAGCCACACCAAATCAATCTGCGATGAGCATTTGATCTTCCGCTTTGATTGCAAGGCACCCTTGTAGCCACACCAAATCTATCTGCGATGAGCATTTGATCTTCCGCTTTGATTGCAAGGCACCCTTGTAGCCACACCAAATCAATCTGCGATGAGCATTTGATCTTTCGCTTTGATTGCAAGGCACCCTTGAAGCCACATACATCGACACGACCTTACCGCGCACAGTGCTTCGAGCAGGCAATTGCGTATCTGTATCACCCAGGCTGCAGTGTGCTCCCCCTCTCCCTATTTTGGGAAAGTACGCGTGCACACACAAAGAAGGCCCAAAACTTACCTCACACCGTTTCCTCAGCCGGAGCATATCACCCCATTCCGTTTCCTCATTCTGCTCCCTTAATTTCGTAACCCGGAGCTCACCTCATACTGTTTCCTCAGCCGGAGCATATCTTTTTCTGCTGAGTTGATGATGGCATTCAGCTTGTCCACCTCAGCGATCTGTGGGCACACAAGTACACGGGATTGCATCTCGATGAGTCCTCTGAGTGCTCCATACGAGTAAGTCCACTGAGTGCTTTATACGCTTGCATCTCAATGAGTCCACTGGGTGCTTCATATGAGTATGAAGGAGCGCCCTGCCGGCGGAAGGCATGGGCTGCTTTCCTTATGCCTGGACAGATGCTGCCAGCATGCCCTTCTTAGCCAGGCGCTTGTGCACAGCAACAAGGTGCAGCCCGCACTCCGCATGCTGGCCTGCACTGTGTTGATCCAAGGCGCCTTGGCGGCCATGCTTTCAGCACTTGCAAGTCTGGCAGATTTGTCAGTAAATCGGGAGGAGCGCCTATGGACAGAGGGTGTGCGTCCCCCCCCGCTAGGCTCCCCCCCTTCCCTGTCAGTATTTTAAGCGTAAGGCTTTACTCCCCTTCACACCAACAGCTCTTGCAGCATGCCTGCAGTCACCCCAGCTCTTGCAGCATATGCCTGCAGTCACCCCAGTCACTCCTCCAGCTGCAGGAGAAGCTCAGGAAGCACAAGTAACAGGTCTTGGAGATTTGAAACTCTTAACAATCGTGAAATCGCCACAACCACCTCTGAAGCATTGTCAAGCATGCTGACCTGCTCGGACACATTTGCTGCAACAACGCCAGCAGACACCGACCTCCTTTTGCCCTTCCTTCCTCTGCCCTGCCCCCTCCCTCGGCAGTCTAGGGGTGAGAAGATGGGAGGAGTGCAGGCAAGGGGTTCAGCGCATGCCGTGATACTTGACCTTTGTCATGCAAGCTTGCATCAGCCTCAACCTCTGCGCTGCACACACCCACCTGCACCCGCCCCCTTGCTGCGATGGTATGATTGCATCATTTCTTTTCTCGAGTGCAACCCTGAAGCGTGCGATGGCCTGCGCAGCGTCGGGGCTTTGTGCTTGCATTTGCCTGCATCCCTCACACTGACACCGCGGACTCGGATCTACACATCCCCAGGCCGTCCGCTGCTTGATCGCACCACCGCGAAATCAGCGTCGTCGCAAAAATGGCGTTATCGCGCCACCTGCCTGCCCCTGCCCAGTCGGTGCAGCGTTGGTCAGTATAGACGCGAGCACTGCCAGCTGACATCAACCAACTCATTCCTGACAGGGCATCAAGTGGGCGTCCGCCAGCATGCTGACATGGCCACGCGCACCTGCTCATCCACCCCAGACTGTTTGGTCCGGAATAAGGCCCCGAGTTTGCCGAGCTCAATGCGCAGCGTGTCCCTGTCTGCCACTGCGCTGGCATGCTGGCTCCTGCTTTGGTTGAGGAGCCTGTCCTTGAGGTTGACCTGCGCGGAGGCAGAGCACCGGCAGGGCCGCAAGGTTGCAGATCCCTCCGTGGTACAGTCAAACTCACACGCAGTATGTACGTGCTTGCCGGGAGTCATTGGCTTGCAATGAGAGGCAGCGCATCATCTGGTGCGCATCACTGCAATCCTCGTATTGGTGTGGATGAGCACAAAGCAATGAGAGGCAGCGCATCATCTATTGGGCATCACTGCAATCCTTGTATCGTGTGGACAAGCACAAAGCAATAAGAGTGGGCCTCCGATCCAACACTTGCCCCCTCGCCAAAGTTTAACATGTGCCTCCTCTATGGAGCGCCATGCTTCTAGCTCAAGAGCTTGCTGTTCGCTCATGCTCCTTAGCCTTGGAACGAGGTTATCATCCCTTCAGCCTCCTTAGAAACTCCGCGATATTCAATGGGGCTTGCACACCTTGACACGCAGGGGCTAGCACACATTGACCGATGCCCTCCATTTATACCGTTGCTCCTCACCAACCTCATTGTGCAAGATGTCCAGCTCGCTGCTGAGAACTTTGCTCTTGTCCTTCATCTCGGTTGTGCTTTGATTGGCAGACTGCAGACGCAAAGGTGAGAACGCTCGTGTTTTATTTTGTCTGTGATGCAGTGCATGCCAGGGGTAGGCAGACATCCACACTGCAGGTCACGGCCTTCACGGCTTCTAGCTACGGATGTTTGATCCCACATCTCCAAAAGCAATCATCAGCCGCCTGTGCCCAACTTGCGATCGAGATGTGCTTGCATAGGTCCTCCGCACAGGTCGTTTGTGACATGCACTCCCCACCCGAGCCCTGCTGAACACAGTGGGCACACCTGGATGAGGTTCACAAACTTGTTGCGCTGATTCTTGACAAGGTCGTACAGCTTCTCAAAGTCCCGGATGCGGCGGAGCGTCTCCTTGCGGATCTTCTTAAGCTCTGCCAGCTCCACTTCCTTGATGCGGGCCACAAGCGCCACCTCCTTCACCTGCCGCCCACGGGGCAAACACTGGTTTCATCAGGAGCTTGCAGAAGTTCACGACAAATATGGCACGTGTATGTAGCTTGCAGCAGCTTGGAAATAGTATGGCACACATGTGTAGCTTGCAGTAGCTTTGCAACAATAAGGGCATATGTATGTAGCTTGCCGTAGCTTTGCAACATCAATGGCGCATGTACGTCAGAACTACATTATCTGGAAAGCAACAGCTGGCTTACGCAGGACACATGCCCCACCCTTTCATGTGCATGATTGTGTTGCAAGCTCGTCAGCTAAGGGTGATATGTATATCAAAGCCATCGATTAAGGCCTCATCATGGGCTGCCTTGTTTACCTCAGCTAGAAGGTGCATGGAGCAAGCTAAGTGTGCAAGCCAAGCATTAGCTCCGGCAGCAAGGACAGGGCCAACCTTGCAAGCAAGAAGCATGCTACATTCAAGTCGACAAAAGGTCAGGGATTTTCAAGAACATCAAATGAGACCCCTTGAAAGTGGCTTCCTCTTCTCTGCATTCCCACCTGTTCTCCTTACGATCCTTCAACTTGAGCTGGCCTGCTTTTGCAGCATGGTCCCTCGCAGGGGAAGAGAGCACCAAACAGCGATAAGCCACTGAGGTGACACACCACACCTCCCTTGTCAAAGACCAAGCAGAACTGCGCTCAGCCTTGCACACCTTGGCGAGCTTTTGTGCGATGGACAGCGCAACACGGTCCCTCTGGCTGCTCAGGTCCTTGAGAATGCTGGCCCTGGAGGCTTCCTCGTGCTTCAGGGCGCGCAGCTCCTCTTCATGCAGTGCCACCTGAAGAGACAGTCAAAAATGTTAACATTTAATCTATTGACCACCTGAAGAGATCCATCCTTAAATGAACTGCAGCACCACATGAAGAGACAACCAATGTTTGTATGAACTGCAGCGCCACCTCTGATGAGATGACCATGGATATGGAATCGCACAAAATTGGACTGTCTGTCATGACGGGCATGGCCATCCAGGCACATGGAAGCATATTTAAATGGACGTGCGGTATGTTGCATGAGTGAAGCATAGGCACGAGCAGAGGTGCATGCTTGTACATCATGTTTGAAGCTTCACATGTTTAAAAGATGTGCACATCTGTTCATGAGATAGAAACTGAATGAACACAAAAGGGACCGGAAAGGGGGGGAGAGGGAGAGGGAGAGGAAGAGAGTACAGTGATCAAAGGATCACAGCGCAAATTTGACCAAATTGCACCATCTGGAGTCGTAGCTTGGTAATTGGGGCTGTCACACGCTGTGTTGGCAGCTTTCCTGCTGCCAGCCTGAGGCAGCCCAGCAAATGTAATGTGACATTCCACTTCACATGGAGTGGAGGGCAGTGCTTATTCCAAGTCCTGTTTTGATATGGCATGTGGTCTGAGAGCCAAAGCAAGCCAAAGCCCACCGACTGCACACCCACCTGCTTGAAAGTGAGCTGGAAGATGGCTGCCTTTTCTTTGCTAACATTCTCCTCCTTCAAGAAGTCGTACATTGCAATGTCCAGGTCGCGTCGCAGCTGCAGTCAACGCAAGCACAGGGCCACAGCTCCGTGAACATGCACAGCTCAATTGCGTGCGCTGGCTCGGAGGCTTGAAGCGTTGACAGCATGCACATGGGCGCATGAGCAAGTGCAGGTGCAAGCAAATAGCGTGTGGGTGCAGCTTGGTCAACGCAAAGGTAGGCACATGTCCAAAGACCATGGGCCAAAGGGGGCAAAGGCTGACAAGCAGGTGGGCGCCTGCCCCAAGACCATGGGCCAAGGCCGACGAGCAGATGAGCCTGTACCTCAGAGACACAGCAGGGTTGCAGCTGTGAGCTTGCACAGGCAGGTCAGCTACCAGATGCAGAGCAGGTGAGCCCTGATGTGACGTGATTAAGGGCGAGACATGATGCAGTGTGATGAAGAGCAAGACATGATGCGATGTGATGAAGGGCAAGATATGAGCCTTGACGTGACGGGATGAAGGGCAAGACATGATGCGGTGTGATGAAGAGCAAGGCATGATGCGATGTGATGAAGGGCAAGACATGATGCGATGCGATGAAGGGCAAGACATGATGCGGTGTGATGAAGAGCAAGACATGATGCGATGTGATGTAGGGCAAGACATGAGCCTTGACGTGACGGGATGAAGGGCAAGACATGATGCGATGTGATGAAGGGCAAGACATGAGCCTTGAGGTGACGGGATGAAGGGCAAGACATGATGCGATGTGATGAAGGGCAAGACATGATGCGATGTGATGAAGAGCAAGACATGATGCGATGTGATGAAGGGCAAGACATGAGCCTTGACGTGACGAGATGAAGAGCAAGGGTGGAGCCGGCTAGCTTTTGTAGCAGCAGCAGGACACAGGTCATAGATTAGGCAGGGGATGGACGTGAGCTATGTGCTGAAAGATAAGCAGCATGCTTTGTGCTCAGCGGTGGCTTCTGGCATCAACCCAAAGGGTGAATGCAGACATTAGGCAACGGGTGAATGCAGACGGTCAGGCAAAATGTGAATGCAGGCAGTCAGGTAAAGGGTGAACGCAGATAGGCAGGTAAAGGGTGAATACAGACAGGCAGGCAAACATTGAACACAGGCTGCAGAGATGAATGCAGGCAATTGGGCACAGCAGGTACCAGTAGTGAATGAGGCTCAGTGCGCACCCACCTCTTCACTCTGCTGAAGCTCCTTGTCAATTTGCGAGCAGAGGACAGCCTTGTCCCTCTGCAGCTGCTCCACCTAACCACCAGGGGGGGCACGCAGGTGGGAGCACAGAAAGGCACGTCAGAGGCTGCTGATACTCAAGACTTGAGAAAAGAGCTACGCAGTGCAGTGGATCCCTGCCAAGGTGCAGATCAGGTTTGCTGGCTTCCCCACTGAAGAAAAGCCTGCTGGCCAAAACATTGTTGAGCTTTTCTTAATTCACCGTCTCACAACTCCTCTTCACACACTTAGCTGAGGACATGACTGGAGATGGACATAACCCCTCAGCACCCTGCCGGGCCTGCGTCTCTTAACAACCTCAAGGCTCAAAAGGTGCCGGGCTACATGTTCAAGGCACAAATTTCAGCCTGCCCTCTTATGCCTGCACAAGCCTTCCATGCAGTTTTTGCTGAACACTGACATGCAGACGTAAACGAATCATAATTTTGTTATCTATTGAGGCATGGAAGGGTTTACCCAACAACAGAAGCCATGCATAATTGAGCCGCGAGCCAAGTGAAGGAGTGAGCTTCAGGTTTTTTTTTCAGTTTCCAATTTAGTGTTTGACAATCTAACCCATGGGGCTTGAGTGATTGCACTTGTCAAGCTGGAGCAAGCAAAAGGCCAGCCAAGCGGAGGAGACGCCCTGTGGCTGCGCAGTACCCCAAACGCCGATGCAAGTCGCCCTCATGGGCTTACAAGCATAAAAAGTGCGCCCACAAACATGAGAGCATGCACATTGCGCATGCAAGGTCTGCAGTCTCTGCGCATTGCCCGCGCAAGGTCTGCAATCCCTGCACATTGCTCGCACAATGTGTGCAATCTCTGCGCGTTGCTCGCGCAAGGTCTGCGATCTCTGCGCATGTGTATCTTGTGCCCACACACACCTGGAAGCGCAGGTTGGGCAGCAGGTCCTTGGCCTCCTTGAGGGCAGACTGGGCCTGCTTGGCTTGGCGCAGCGCCAGCTCCTTCTCCCGCACCTGCACAGCAACAAGCAGAGGGCATAGCAGGGAGTTGGGCATCAAGCAGACACACCTTTTGTGGAGCCATCTCTTGGCCTCTGCCCAAGGTCCCCCCTTTTCCTCTCCCACGCATGCACACACACGCGCACACACCCACCGACATCCATATACTTGCTTGTGCACAAGGTGATAGACACAAGGTGATAGACACAAGATGATAGGGGCACAAGGTGATAGGGGCACAAGGTGATAGCACAAGGTGATAGGGGCAAAAGGTGACAGGGGCACAAGGTGATAGGGGCACAAGGTGATAGGGGCACAAGGTGATAGGGGCACAAGGTGATAGGGGCACAAGGTGATAGCACAAGGTGATAGACACATTTTGGTCACATTTGGACAATTTCCAGGGCTGTGTGATAGCTCTGTAGGAGTCTGATAGTGCCATGATAGATGTTGTGCAACACTTTCACCTTTAAGCAGTTGCCTAGCAATCAGTTTTGCAAGCTTGAGCAGTGACGTGCAGCTAAGTTTGCCTCTTGACTTCCTGTCTGGAAGGCAAACCACAATGTGTGACTTCGTCACTCAGAGTTGCAAAGCAGTCTGAATTGCCTTCATGCCTCTGGGAAAACAAAAGCGTCATACCTTCCGATTTAACATCTCTGTTTCTGCTCGGAGGTCGGAGTGTGTGTTCTGCGAGGACGGAGGGATGCATGACTTGTTTAAGAATGTGGCATCAACAAGGCAAGCACAGAACAGTGTTGTGACTTATCATGGAGAATACAGTGAACCGACTTGGAGTTGGTGTTGCCATCAATTTTCCATCAATGTTCAGGCATTTCATTCGTCCGCTCCAGGATTTGTAGGCCTAGCAATCCACCTACACCCACTCTGTCAGAAAACCTAGCATGTTTAAGCCCTGACAGTTGTATGAGCACTTAACACTTTCATCTTCCTAGTGATCTAAATGGGTGATCTACAAATAGATGTTGGGAAACATAAACTTGCAGCAGCAAGTAGTAACGGCCTTTGCTGAAGGAACCGGCCCGGTACAGGCGGTCTGTAATTCACTTGTGCCTTATTATAGGGAACAGCAAAGCATGAGACCCTGGTACTCCTGGCCATCACTCAAATTGCCAGCCATAAGGCCCTTCCAGCAGGTAGCATTGAGAGTTGTGCGGATGTCAATTGGCTTAGGTTCACTCAATGGTAGCTATCACACCAAACAGCCCCTGAACTGGGAGTCGAGTCCACCCAATGGTAGTGATCACATTAAATAGCCCCTGTCCTGGGAAGATGTGCCTTTCTGTGTATAGAGTGCGCTGTGTAAAAAAGGCGCATTCTTCTGCATGCGGGAAGGACGTGTGGAGGGAAGGGCACCTGCCACAATGGGCTAGTCTCTGAGTGGGTAGCATTCCTTGAGGTGCCTACCCTGATCTTGATGTCCAGGTCCACTTGATCTGCCAGGATCTTGTCGGCTTCAATGCTGGCCAGCTCCACGTCTTTGCGGACGTCATCGGCATGCCTCTCCTTGCCTTCCACCTACAGGAACAGTGTGCTTGTTACATAGGCCATCCACGTACGCAAGATGCATGGATAAGCGGGCCAGAAGAGCAACCTGGGCAGCACTGGCTTCTGCCGTCATGCAGCATGGGATAGGACCCAGGTGTTACATCTAGTGGCTGGATGCACATGCAAAGGGTGATCCACGTTGTGCGGGCATTGAGTGTGTGAAATTGCGGAAGTAGCCGACGGTTGCGCGCACGCTGGGCGCTCGTGGGATGGAAATTGAGTGTGTGAAATGAATGGAACTGAGTGTGTGAAAAGGCTGGCTCCATGCGTACTGGTCACTCGTGGTGTGCACTCCTCCAGCACTGTGTCTTCATGGTTTCTGCGCAACCTGGGTGATGCCGCAGTCTCACAACGCTGTGGGTGATGCGGCAGTCTCATAACGCTGTGGGTGATGCGGCAGTCTCACAAACGAGCAAGTGCCAAGTGCCGCATGCGCAGGACATCAGATAGGTTGAAGGACCGCGAGCTGGTCTGCAAGGCACATGAGCTGAAGTACATGTGCTGAGGCGCTGCGGCCTCACAAGTGGGAGCGCGTTACGAAGGTCCTAGGTGCTCCTCAAAAGTTGCCACAGGACATAGCGACCAAACAGGATGTGACAAATAAAAGTGGGTGCAATGTCCTCAGCACGGGCTACGTGGAGCTAGCCCTGTGCGGGCCCAGCGTGCTCAGCACACACAGGGCGCACCTGGACCCTATGCTTGTCCAGCGTGTTCAGCGTGCGGTTGTACTCATCCTGCAGCTCCCGCTCTCGGGAGCTCACAACCCGGTAGGCTGTCTCTGCCTCTACCAGCCTGTTGTACGCCGCGTCGGCTTGGTTCTGCAGTCACAGCACAGCGGCGCTCACAGTGTTGCTTTTGGTGTGGTGCGGCTCTGCACAGTGTTGCTTCTGGTGTGGTGCGGCCCTGCACAGCGGCGTTCTCAGTGTGGTGCGGCCCTGCACAGTGGTGCTCAAGTTGTGGCGTGGTACCGTGCCAGCAAGGGAAGAGCCGCTCGCTGGTGATTAGCTGCCATGTGCCCTTGGAAGCACAGCAAAGAGTTATCATGAACAGAGGTGACATTTAAGCCGCATTTGAAATCGGCAGAGATTTTTCACAAGGTGGCCAGAGAGTTATCATGAGCAGGTGAAAGATCAGCCACGTTTGAAATTGGCAGAGATTTCCCAAAAGGTGGCCAAAGAGTTGGCTGCAGTTCAAAGTCACCCCAGAAATCGTGCAAGCAGGCGCAGAGTTGGCTGCCTTGGGCTGCTGGTGCTTTTGCTGGCAATAGTAGATTTTGATGGACGAGCTTTGCATAGTAGCTCAGCACGTTGGTTCTGGCACATTCCGCCAACTAGTACTCTTTGCAGGCAGCGTGGGCCCTGTACACTCCCGCCAGCCGTGGCAGTGCAGGCCCTGTACACTCCAGCCAGCGGCGCAGGCCTTGTGCACTTTGTCCAGCCAGCTTGTCCATGTTCAACAGGTGCAGCTTTGCCCTCCATATGTATAAAGCAAAGCTGACCTGCACCCACAACCGCTCGCGCACACCCCCTGTGTGAGCACACAAGCCCCTTTTGCCAGCGAGCTCCCTGCACCCTCCGCACCACGCCCTTTGCCACAAACACACTAAGACCCACCTGTAGCGACCTCAGCGAGCTCGCTGCGCTCTCGACCATGCGCTTTGCCTTTTCAGGCAGCTGCTCCACTTTGCCCAGCGCCTGGCGCTCGATGGTCCTCTGGCGTGCCAGGTCATCCATGTCTGCCTGCTTTTGCAGGGGCACAGGCGCAACACACCCTCTGGAGGGAGGAGGATGGATGGATCAGTCCTCCACGCACACACTCATGCTCACGAGTGAGGTGCGTGCACACGTCTGCCTTGTCACACAGGACTTGCATGGTTAAGAGTCAACAGAGACCTGACTGTCTTCCATGTACAACAGTGCAATTGCATGCGCATCACTACCGCGCTAAGCTGTGCCCTCTGAACACACGCACGCACGCACATGCGAGTATGACAGAAACAAACTAAATCAAGTTTGCTCACCAACACACACACGCGCGCGCGCAAACGCCCACCTGGACGCAGGCCAGTTGCTCTCTTGCCGACTCCAGCTCCGCTTGTGCAAGCTGCACGCGTGCGCGCTCGTTCTCCACCTCAGACCTGGTGGTGTGTGGGGGAGGTGAATGGGAGGGGCCCCCAGCGGCTGGGCACAGGCTCTTCAAAGAGATAAAAAATTACCCTTTCCCAAAGCACATCTGCCTTTTCCTACAGCGTCTACCTTAACCAAAAAGTTGCCTATTGCTTCAGCACGCCTGCCTTTCCCTGCAGCAAATCTGCCTTTGCCTACAGCCAACCCGTCTTTCTCCAAAGCAAAGCAGTTCAAGACTTATGCAGCCCAAGGGAGAAAGTGGAAGGCAGTTTTGAAAATGGTGGCAAGCCCTGCGCCCTCAAACAGCTTGCTGGGTGAGTGCGCATCTAGCTCGCTAAGAAGGCTGCTTGAGTGACCCAGCATCGGCTGCTTGAGCAACCCAGCATCGGCTTGAGTGACCCAGCATCGGGTGCTTGAGTGACCCAGCTGCTTGAGTGACCCAGCATCGGCTGCTTGAGTGACCCAGCATCGGGTGATAGAATGGACTCGGTGGTTGGTTGGAGTCATGCGGGAAGGTTAGGCCTCTGAGCAGACCGGAGCCTGTGCTTGCCTCATGGGCAGCCCTCTGCACGTTGCACCTCCGCTTGACTTGCGTTACACTCACTGGATGTCAGGACCTCATAGCGCATGCTCTCCACAGTTCATGCTCACTCTGTGAATCATGGATCAGCGCACCCACTTGATGTCGAGGACCTCGTGGCGCATGCTCTCTATCAAGGGGGCCACAGCCTGCCGGTGCTCCGCCATGAGCTCATCGTGCTGCGCGCCCAGCTCGTTGCGCTGCATAGCAGGTGGGGTAAGGGCAGTACAGCAAGGCGGGGTGGGTCCAGCACAGTGGCGTGTCAGCCGCAACAGCCCATCCTAGCCCTCGAAGCCCATTCCATATTTCTGGCTCTATGCACAAGATACATGGCCCCATTCCAAACCCGAGGCTAAATGAGCAAGAGAGAGAGAGAGAGAGAGAGAGAGAGAGAGAGAGAGAGAGAGAGAGA
>LKMJ01002341.1_pt1 | contig 17339 bp, 11 predicted proteins | sample 643391 | NCBI WGS metagenome assembly LKMJ01 (sample SAMN04112250, study PRJNA286221) | soda lake metagenome | biome: soda lake; feature: Kulunda Steppe; material: water; isolation source: sample PL-Br10 brine of Picturesque Lake | place: Russia: Kulunda steppe | collected 2010-07
GCAGGTGACCGGCGAGGGGCGCATGGACCCGGCGTTCGAAGCCATCCTGATGCAGACACAGATCGCCACCGGCGACGTGCTGCGCCATGACCGCTACGAGGCCCTGCGTTCGCGCCTCACCCGGGTGGCCGCCGAACGCGGTTATTTCGATGCCGAGCTCACCATGCGCCGCCTGGAGGTGGACACCGAAGAGCGTACCGCTTCCATCCGCCTGCACATGGATACCGGCCCGCGCTACCAGCTGGGCGAGATCCGCATCGAGCAGGACATCCTGCGCGGGCGTTTCATGCAGCGTCTGCTGCCGTTCGAACCCGGGGAGCCCTATGCCTCGGCGCGGATCATCGAACTGCAGCGCAATCTCAACAACAGCGGCTATTTCGAATCGGTGCGCGTGCGCCCGCTGCGTGACGAGGCCGAGGAGCGCCGCGTACCGGTGATGGTCGAACTGGAACCGCGCAACCGCCTGGCCTTCGAGGCCGGCATCGGCTATTCCACCGACACCGGCCCGCGCACCCGCTTCGGCATGGAAAACCGCTATGCCAACCGCCGCGGTCACCGCTATACCGGCGAGGTGGAGGCCTCGCCCGTGCGTTCCGGCGTGGCCTTCAACTACGAGATCCCGCTGCGCGACCCGCTGCGCGAACGCCTGAACCTGTTCACCTCCTGGCGCACCGAGGACACCGGCACCCAGCAGTTCGACCGCTTCCAGCTGGGCACCAGCCGCGTATTGCAGCGCGACTCCGGCTGGCAGACCACCGAGATGGTGCGCTACGAGTACGAGGACTACACCGTCGGCGACCAGACCGACACCTCCCGACTGCTGATCCCCTCCTACCGCGTCAGCCGGACCGAGGCCGACGACCCGATGACCCCGCGCCGGGGCTACCGTCTGGAGGGCACGGTCCAGGGGGCCGCGGAGGAACTCCTCTCCACCACCAGCTTCGCCCAGGTGCGCGGCAACGCCCGCTACATCCGCGGTCTGGGACCGGGACGCGCGCTGCTGCGCGCCGATGCCGGCTATACCGAGGTCGATTCGGTACGCGAGCTGCCCAGTTCCCTGCGTTTCTACGCCGGCGGCGACGGCTCCATCCGCGGCTACGGCTACCAGCGGCTGGGGCCGAAGAACGAGGACGGCGACGTGATCGGCGGGCGGCACCGGCTGGTAGGCAGCGCCGAATACGAGATCCCGGTGTTCGGGGACTGGAGCGCCGCGGTCTTCGTGGACGCCGGCAACGCCTTCGACGATTTCTCCGACTTCGACACGGTCTACGGCGCGGGTGTTGGCGTACGCTGGCGCTCGCCGGTCGGTCCGATCCGTCTGGATATCGCCCACGGACCGGACTCCGACGATGACTTCCGCATCCACTTCTCCATGGGGCCGGATCTGTGAAGCGCTGGCTGCGCATCGGGGTCCGCGGCCTGGGGGTGCTGCTGGTCCTGCTTGCGGGGCTGGTGGCCGCCGTGGTCACCCTGCTGGCCACCGAATCCGGCACCCGCTGGCTGGCCGAACAGGGCGAACGCCATGCCCCGGTGGATCTCGCCATCACGGAGGTGGAAGGCACGCTGTTCCGCGGCCTGGCCGTGCGCGGACTGACCCTGGATCTGCCCGAGGGCCCGAACATCGCGGTGGACGAGGCCCGCGTGGCCCTGGACATCGCCGGGCTGCTGGCCCTGGACCTGCGCGTGGCCGAGCTGGGCGCGCGCGGCCTGCGCGTGGATCTGCCGGAGGCACCGGACGAGGTGCCCGAGCCCGAGGAGATGGAAGATCCGCCGGCCTTCGAACTGCCCGAGCGCATTGCCATCCCGCTGCTGGGCCTCCATGTCGACCGCCTGTGGCTGACCGATCTGCGCGTGACCCGGACCGGCGAGGATCTGTTCGCCCTCACGCACCTGGAGGCCCGCGCCAGCGCCCGCGATACGCAACTGCACCTGCATCATCTGGACGTGGCCCTGCCGGATCCGGACCTGCGGCTGCACCTGCACGCCCGACTGCAGGCCGACGGCGAATTCCCGCTGGAGGCCGGCGGACGCTGGCGGCTGGGGCTGCCCGAGGCGGCCGGCGAATGGCTGGAACGCGAGGACGTCGCCGGGGTGCTGGAGCTGGAAGGTGATCTACTGCGCAGCCTGCGCCTGAACCACCGGGTGGAGGCCGGCCCGTCAATGGAGACCCGCGCCACCCTGCACGACCCGTTCGACGCCCCCGCGCTGGAGCTGGAACACGCCTGGGAGGCGTTCGCGCTGGCGCTGCAACCCGACACCCGGCTGACGCTGCACGCCGGACGACTGCAGGCGGATGCCACCCCGGACGACTGGGATCTGGCACTGGCCACCGGTGCACGGCTGGACCCGTGGCCCGCGCTGGACCTGCAGCTGGTGGCCCACGGCGACCTGGAGTCCGCACGCGTGGAGACCCTGGATCTGCGCTCCGCGGCGGGGAACCTCGCCATCAGCGGCGAGGCGGGCTTCGCCGATGACCTCACCTGGGACCTCGGACTGGATCTGGACGATCTCGACCTCGCGGCGCTGGAGTCGGCACTGGACGACATGCCGGAGCTGGATGCCGGAATCCGGCGCCTGAGCGCGACCAGCCGGGGACGCCTGCCACTGGCGGCTGAGAATCCGCTGGCCGCGCTGGAGGCCGCCGTCACCCTCACCGAACTGGAGGGCCATTTCGAAGACCAGCCGCTGACCGGAGAACTCGACCTGCAGCTGGCCGAAGGCCGGGCCCGCTTCGAACAGGGCCAGTTCCGCCTGGGCGATGCCCGCCTGAGCCTGCAGGGGCACCTGGACGGGCTGCAGGCGGCGGCCGATGATCCCGAGACCCGCTGGCCGTTCGCCCTGGACCTCGACCTCGAGGGAGTGGATGCGGCGCAGTTCCGGCCCGATGCCGATGCCCGGCTGGACCGCCTGCGGCTTGCCCTGACCGGCGCCCTGGCACCGGCCGAGGCCGATTTCGATGCCGGCCTGGCGCTGACCGCGCTGGAGGCGAGCGCACAGGGGGTCGGGGTGCGCGGCGACGGCCGCGTGGAGCTGGATGCCCAGCGCGCCCGCATCCGTGAGCTCAACCTGCGCAGCGACCCCGGAGCGCACCTGGGCCTGAGCGGCGAGGTGGGCTACGGCGCCGGCCTGGACTGGGACCTCGACCTGCGCACGCGCGAGCTCGATCCCGGCCTGGCCGCCCCCGATTTCCCCGGGCGCGTCGCACTGGACCTGCACACCGCGGGCCGGCTGGACCCGGAAGACGGACCGACGGTGGAGGCCCGCATCCGCCGGCTCGACGGCCATCTGCGCGAGCAGCCGGTGTCCGGGAGCGGCGAACTGCGCCTGGAAGACGAGATCCTCGACATCCGCGAGCTCGTACTCGGGCTGGGGGACAACCGGGCCCGGATCGCGGGGCGCGTGGCCGACACCCTGGACCTGGACCTCGCGCTGCAGGCACCCGGGCTGGACGCCCTGATGCCGGGACTGGGTGGCGAACTCGAGCTGGATGCCCGCCTGCATGGCGAACGCGAGGCCCCGCGGATCACCGCCCGCGGCCGCGGCGCGCAACTGCGTTACGAGGACTTCGCCCTGGAACGGCTGGAACTGGAGGCGAACACCGGGCTCGCGGAGACCGCCCCGGCCGAGATCGACCTGAACCTGCACGGGGTCACCGGCGCGGAGCAGACCCTGATCGAACGCCTGCGGCTGAGCGCCGATGGCACCGCCGGCGAGCATCGGGCGCGGCTGGATCTGGAGGCCGCCGAATTCGGCCAGCTGGAGCTGGCCGTGGATGGCGGTCTGGACACCGAAGCGCTGCACTGGAGGGGTCGCATCCAGCAGCTCGCGCTCGACCAGCCGCTGGCCGGACGCTGGTCACTGACAGAGCCGGTGGCGGTGGAAGGCGGTCCCGAGTCGGTGCGCCTGGAACGGCTGTGCCTGCAACGCGACGGCGGCGAGATCTGCGCCGAAGGCCGCCTGGATCCCTCCGGGGAGGCGAGCTTCGCCGCCCGCCTGGGAGCCATCGACCTGGCCTGGCTGCAACCGCTGCTGCCGCCGGAGCTGGCTCTGCAGGGCACCGTGGACGCCGAAGCCGACGGGCGTCTGGATGCCGACGGCCGGCTGGATGCGGATCTCGCGGTCACTCCGAGCGATGGCGTTTTGCAGGTACGCGACGGAGACGACCTTCTGCAGGAGATCCCGTGGCGGGACACCCGGCTGACGGCCCGGGTGCGCGACCGGGACGTGGATGCCGAGCTTCGCCTGGACTTCCTCGACAACGGCATGGCCCGGGCCGATATCGCCCTGCGCGAGGAAGACGGGGTGACGGGCATTCAGGGCGACCTGGAGGCGCGGCTGGAGGATCTTGCCTGGCTCGCGGCCACCAGCCCGGAGATCGAGAACCTGCGTGGCGCGTTCGAGCTGGCGCTGGAGCTGGACGGTCCGCTGGAGGACCCGCTGGTGGAGGGCGGCCTGCGCTTCCACGACGGCGGGGTCGCGATCCCCGAGGCGGGCATCGACGTGGCGATCCCGGAGCTGCGCGCCGATGTCCTGTCCGCTCGCGAGATGACGCTCAGCGGGGCACTGGAGTCCGGCGAGGGCCGGATCGACCTGGACGGCCGCGCCGATCTCGGCGATGACGGCCCGCAGGTCCTGGTGCGGGTCGACGGGGAAGACTTCCTCGCGGTCAACCGCGCCGATGCCGAGGCCCTGATCGAACCGGCCCTGCGCATCCGCTTCCGCCCGGACGAGGGCCTGGCGATCCGTGGCGGCATCAGCGTGCCGTGGGCGCGCCTGCGCCCGCCCGATCTGCCGCCGGGCGCGGTGCGGGTGTCGGGCGATCAGGTCATCGTCGGTGAGGAAGAGGAACGTCCGGCGGCGCTCCCCATCGATGTCCGCGTGCGCCTGCATCTGGGCGATGACGTGCGTTTCGACGGCTTTGGCCTGACGGCCCGCTTTGCCGGAGAAGTTGACGTGGAACAGGTCACCGGCCGCCCGACGCAGATGTTCGGCGAGATCCGCATCCCCGAGGGCGAATACACCTCCTACGGGCAGGACCTGCAGATCGACCGCGGCATCCTGCTGTTCCAGGGGCCGCCGGAGGCGCCCGATCTCGACCTGCGCGCGGTGCGGCACGTGCCCGAATACAACGTGACCGTGGGCCTGGAGATCGGTGGCACCCCGGAGGCCCTGCGCAGCCGGATCTTTTCCGAGCCGCCGATGGACGAGACCGAGGCCCTGTCCTACCTGCTGACCGGCCGACCGCTGTCCGGGGCGTCGGAATCCGACGGCAACATGCTGGCCGCGGCCGCCGCCGGCTGGGGACTGGAACAGGGGGCGATGATCACCCAGCGCATCGGCTCGGAACTGGGCCTGGACGAGGTGGAGCTGGACACCGATGCCGGCCTCGACCAGAGCGCGCTGACCCTGGGGCTGTACCTGTCGCCACGACTGCTGCTGCGCTACACGGTCGGGCTGTTCGACAACACCTCGCGGGTGCTGCTGCGCTACGAACTCACCCGCTCGCTGAGCGTGGAGACTTCCTCGGGCAGCGCGGGCCAGACGATCGACCTGATCTACCGCCACGAGCGCTGACCTCGCTCCGGCCCGGATCTGCGGGTCACGCACCTGTTACCCCGGGATATCCCGTGCGATACTTGCGGGAGTTGCCCCGACACACCGGAGGGCCCCTTGCCGGATTCCACCGAACCGCCGCTTTTCCGCGAAGAGGATCCGCCCGCCGCCGCCACCGAAGAACGCGCCTGGCGGGTGCTGATCATCGACGACGAGCCCGAGGTACACCGCGCGACCCGGTTCGCCCTGGGCGACGTCCGTTTTCAGGGACGCCCGCTCGAGTTCCTCAGCGCCTACTCCGCCGCCGAAGGGCGGCGCGTGCTCCAGCAGCAGGACGACATCGCGCTGGTGTTCCTCGACGTGGTGATGGAAGACGACCACGCCGGGCTGGAACTGGTGCGCAGCATCCGCGAGGAGATCGGCAACCGCAACGTGCGCATCGTGCTGCGCACCGGCTACCCGGGGCTGGCACCCGAATACCAGGTCATCGCGGATTACGACATCAACGACTACCGGGTCAAGACCGAGCTCAGCGCGGAGCGGCTGTACGCGACCACGCTGGCGGCCCTGCGCGCCTACCGTGACCTGATGATGGTGCACCGCAGCGAGGAAGGCCTGCGCTTCATCGTCGATACCGTGCCGCTGCTGCTGCGCGACCGTGAACGGCGCCGCTTTGCCGAAAACATGCTGCAGCAGCTGGCCCGCGCGCTGGATGTCGCGCCGCATGGCGCGGTGGTCGAAGGCACCGACCCCCCGCGGCTGCTGGCGGTCGCCGGCATCGACGCCGCCCCGGGCGAGGCCCTGGACAGCCAGGGGTCGGGCATGCCCGTGTCGGCGATCCGCCGCTGCCTGGAACGCGGCATGGGCGATGACGGCAACGGCGATCTGTTCGTGCACATCGGCTCGGGTGAACACGAAGCCACGGCGGTCATCTGGCTGCATGTGGGGCGGCCACTGGAATCGGTCGAGCGCCAGCTGCTGCAGGTCTTCGGCATGAATCTCGGGGTGGCGCTGGACAACCTGTCGCTGTACGAGCGCACCCGTCAGCTGGCCTACTTCGACACCCTGACCGGGCTGGGCAACCGCGCACTGTTCGCCCAGCAGCTGGATGCCATGATCCAGCGCAGCACCACACCGGCGGAACCGCCGAACCTGCAGATCGCGATGGTGAACATCGTGCGCTTTCGCGAGTTCAACTCGGTGCTGGGTCGCGCCGCAGGGGATCGCCTGCTGGTGGCCCTGGGGCAGCGGCTGGTCGAGCATTTCCCCGAGGCCCGGGCAGCTGCGCGCATCAGCGGCGACACCTTCGCGCTCCTGCTGCCGGCCGACACCCCGCCGGAACGCCTGTTCCAGGCCACTGCCGACCCTTTCGATATCGTGGACACACCGCTGCGCCTGGAGATCAGTGCCGGGTTCACGCGCTACCCGGAGGACGGCACCGACGCCGAGACCCTGCTGCGCAACGCCGACGTGGCCCTGGGCCTGGCACGGCGCGACCACCCGGGCGAAATCGCGGCCTATTCGCGTGCCATCGACGAGGGGCTGGCGCGTCGCCTGAACCTGCTCCAGGACCTGCGGGGCGCGGTGGAACGCGACGAGCTCAGGCCGTGGTTCCAGCCCCAGATCGACCTGGCCACCGGCGAGACCGTGGGTGCGGAGGTCCTGCTGCGCTGGCGTCGCCAGGGCGAACTGGTGTCACCTGCGGAGTTCATCCCGATCGCCGAATCCTCCGGCCTGATCCGGCCGATCGGGGAACGGGTGCTGGAACTCGCGCTGCAATACCAGCGTGCGCTGGCCCGTCGCTACGACCGCCCTTGCCGGCTGAGCGTCAACCTGTCCGCGATGCAGCTGGCGGACGAGGGATTCCCCGCCCGCCTGCGCCAGTTGCTGCGCCGCCACGAGCCGCTGGAGGCCCCGCTGGAAATGGAGATCACCGAAACCGTGCTGATGGAAGACGTGGACTCCAGCATGGCCAGCCTGGACGCCCTGCGCGAGCTGGGCCTCGAGCTGGCGATCGACGACTTCGGCACCGGCTACTCGTCCCTGGCCTATCTGCGGCGTGTGCACCCCGACCGCCTGAAGATCGACCGCGCCTTCATCACCCCGCTGGACACCAGCGAGGACGCGCGCAGCATCACCCGTGCGATCATCGAGCTGGGGCATCATCTGGGCATGCGGGTGATCGCCGAAGGGGTGGAGACCCCGGCGCAGCGCGACCTGCTGCTGAGCATGGGTTGCGACGAGGGGCAGGGCTTTCTGTGGGCCCCTGCCCTGCCGGCCGACGAATTCAGTTCGTGGCAGGCCCGCCCCGCCGGGGGAGACGCAGGATGAAGCGGGCGCCCTGACCCGGCTCGCTCTCCACACGTACGCTGCCGCCCAGGCGCCCGGTCACCTGGTTCCAGACGATGTGCAGCCCGAGCCCGCTGCCCCCCTGAGAGCGACGGGTCGTGAAGAAGGGCTCGAACACCCGGGCACACGTCGCGGCATCCATGCCCCGCCCCTCGTCGGCGCACTCGATTTCCACCCGGTCGTCGTCCAGCACCCGGCCACGCAGCCACACCCGGCACCCCTCGGGACAGGCATGCTCCTCGACGTTGATCAGCAGGTTGGTCAGGATCTGCGACAGGGAGCCCGGCCACGAATCAAGGATCACGCCTTCCGGAATCGCGTTCTCCACCTCGACCCCGGACCGTGACAGGCGCGGCGACAGCCCGTGCAGCACCTCGTCGACAAAACCGCGCAGCTCGAATTCGCGCCGTTCGTCGCGCTGGCGGTCCACCGCCACCTGCTTGAAATCGCGCACCAGACCGGCGGCGCGTTCGAGGTTCCAGGCCACGATGTCGTGGCCTTCACGCGCGCGTTCCAGCAGCCGCTCCAGATCGGAACGGGTCATCTCGCCCGTCGAGTAGCGCCGCTGCAACGTGTCCAGATCCGACTTGAGCTGCGAATCCGTGGTCATCGCCACGCCCAGCGGGGTGTTGATCTCGTGTGCCACGCCGGCCACCAGGGAACCCAGTGCCGCCATCTTCTCCGACTCGACCAGCTGCGCCTGGGCGGCCTCCAGATCGGCATAGGCCCGGCGCAGGCGGCGATTGAAATACAGCACGATGGCGAGGATCACCAGGGCGACCCCGGCGACCAGGGCGGCCAGCCGCAGGGCCCGCCCCCAGTCGATGTCCTCCTCGATGGTGATCGTGGTCCAGCGCTGCTGGATCGCCGCCGCCTCGGCCGGGGTCACGCTGTCCAGGCCCCGGTCGAGGATCTCGCGCAGGCGGTCCTCGCCGGGCTGCACCGCGAGGCGCAGGCGCTCGTCCGCGCCATCGACGGTGGAAGCGACCTCCAGCAATCCAGCGTAGCGCGCCCTGACCGGCCCCGCCACCACCAGCAGGTTGTCCAGCGCGACCTCGGCATCGCCATCGGCCACCGCCCGCAGCACCGCATCGGTGGAGGGGCGCTCGACAATCTCCGCGTCCGGCTGCTCACGCCGCAGATCGGCCAGCATCCCCGAATCGGCCAGCACCGCGACCCGCCGACCGGCCAGATCGGACAGCGACCCGACGGACGGGCCGTCCACCGTGGCCACCAGCGCCAGCGGGATCTCCAGATAAGGCCGGGTGAAGTCCATGAACTCATCACGTTCCGGGGTCCGCTGCACGCTGGTCAGCAGATCGACCTCGCCGTCCCGGAACAGGCGCACGGCCTCGCTCCAGGAGTCCACCGGTACATGCTCGAAGACCAGCCCGGTGCGTTCCGCCACGTGCCGGAGGAAGTCCGCGCTGATCCCCCGATGCTGGCCCTCGGGGCCGAGGTCGTCGAACGGCGGCCAGTCCGGGGTGGCGGCGTAGCGGATTGCGCCGTGCTCGCCCAGCCAGGCGCGCTCCTCGTCGGTCAGCTCGACCAGCCGTCCGGTGCCCCAGGCCGTCACCGCGTCCGCCATCCACGGACGCCGCAGCTCGGCGTGGGTGGTCTCGTCCATCGCCTCCAGTTCCCGGTCGAGGGTATCCCGCAGCGCCGCATCCTCCGGCCCGGTCACGAAACGCAGGGAGCCGGTGGCAAAGGGCAGTGGCCCGCGCACCTGCAGGTTGGCGAGGCCATGGCGTTCTGCGACCCAGGCCATCACCAGCAGGCTGCCGGCCCATGCCTCCGCCTCGCCAGTCGCCACGGCCTGCAGCGCGTCCTCTGCATCGGCGAAGCGCTGCAGGTCGATCTGCGGATAGGCGTCAGGGATCAGCTGATCCAGGGCGTGACCGCGCTCGACCGCGAGGCTGCGGCCCGCGAGGTCCTCCAGACGACGCAGGTCTTCGGAGTCCCGCCGAGTGACCAGAACCACGGGATTGTCGACATAGCTTTCGGTGTAGTTCAGCGCGTCGCCGCGACCCTCGACCCGCGCGAAGGAACCCGCGACGTCCGCGTCTCCGACCTCCACCGCCTCCAGAACCGCGTCCCAGTCCCGGAACACGACTGTCTCCAGCTCACGACCCTGGCGCTCGGCGATCAGGCGCAGGTAATCCGCGGTCAGCCCGGACCACTCGCCCCGATGGTCGAGATACTCGAACGGGGGCCAGCCCGTCTCCGCCACGGCCACCCGCCACGGCTCGTCCGCAGCGTGCGCGGGGACAACCGACAGCAGCAACCCGACCAGCAGCCAGGCGAGCGCGAAGAAGGCCGCGACCGACCGGAAGCAGGTGGTACGGCGCGAATTCGGACCCCGGCGGAATGCGCTTGGCATGACCCTCCCTGTCGCGGCAGTGGACAACACGCGCTCGGCGGTCATCCCGATTTCCCGGGAGCGTACACAAAAAAACCCCCGACCGCGAAAGCGGGCGGGGGTCCGGGACTCCGGTCCGGAGCGGGGTCGATCAGTCGACCCGGCGCTCCACGTCGGAGGTCACTTCCACGCGACGGTTGGCCTCGCGGCCTTCGCGGGTGTCGTTGTCCGCGGTGGGACGGTCTTCGCCGTGGCCAACGGACTCGATGTCATCCTCGCTGATGCCTTCGGAGACCAGGAATTCGGCCACGCTGTCGGCACGACGCTCGGACAGGCCCTGGTTGTAGTCGGCTTCACCGATGCTGCAGGTGTGACCTTCCACCAGAACGGAGGTGTAGGAGGCACCTTCGGCGGTCAGGTCGGCCACCAGGTCACGCAGGGCATCGCGGCCTTCCGAACGCAGCTCGGCGCTGTCGAATTCGAACAGCACTTCAGCGCTCAGGGTCGTGGTCTCGAACTCGGGCTCCGGCTCCGGCTCCGGCTCCGGCTCGGGCTCCGGCTCCGGCGCCTCGGCGGTCTCCTCGATGTAGCCGGCGCACTGCGAATGACGCACGTATTCCGGATCCCAGGTACCGGTGCGCACGCATTCGCCGGAACCGTCGATGACCACGGCACCGGAGGAATCGGTGACGTTCGCCGCCGGGTTGGAGGGGGAGTGGCTGCCCGCGACGGCCTGACCGGCGGCGCCGAACATGAGCGAGGCCACCGACGCGGCCAGCAGGTTCTTGACAAGTTTGTGATTCATTCTTTGCCTCCTTGGAGAAACAATGACGACAGGTTACGAAAATTCTGGCGGCGTTGCCCGGGCCACCGGATCCGGACGGAAGGACGGCGCGGGGCCCGGACCCTCCACATCAAGTTGATAGTGGCACACCATCCACGCTTTTGCACGCCCGAAAGCAAGGATTTTGTGTCCATGTCGCAACGCTGTGCGTTCAATGACACATGCATGACACATCGTTGCGGATGTCTGCATCAAAAAGACCCCGCCGAAGCGGGGTCCGTCAGACGGGCCGGGCAAGGCCGGGCCGGCATTACATCATGCCGCCCATGCCTCCCATGCCACCCATGGCACCCATCTCGTCCATGCCACCACCGGCGCCGCCGCCGCCATCGTCCTTCTTCGGCAGCTCGGCCACCATGGCCTCGGTGGTGATGATCAGGGCGGCGACCGAAGCGGCGTTCTGCAGGGCCGAACGGGTCACCTTGGTCGGATCCAGGATGCCCATCTCGATCATGTCGCCGAATTCGCCGGTCGCGGCGTTATAGCCGTAGTTGCCTTCGCCTTCCAGCACCTGATTGAGGACCACGGAGGGCTCGTCACCGGTGTTGTAGACGATCTGGCGCAGCGGCTCTTCCATCGCGCGGCGGGCGATGTTGATACCGGCGTTCTGCTCCTCGTTGTCGGTCTTGAGGTCGCGGATGGCATTGCAGGCCCGCAGCAGGGCGGTACCACCGCCGGGCACCACGCCTTCCTCGACCGCCGCACGCGTGGCGTGCAGGGCGTCCTCGACGCGCGCCTTCTTCTCCTTCATCTCGACCTCGGTGGCCGCGCCGACCTTGATCACCGCAACACCGCCGGCCAGCTTGGCCACGCGTTCCTGCAGCTTTTCCTTGTCGTAGTCGGAGGTGGCTTCCTCGATCTGCTTGCGGATCTGGCTGACACGACCCTGGATGTCGTCGTTGTTGCCCATGCCGTCGATGATGGTGGTGTTTTCCTTGGACACCTGCACCTTCTTGGCACGGCCCAGATCTTCCACCGTGGCCTTCTCCAGCGACAGGCCAACCTCTTCGGAGATCACCTGACCACCGGTCAGCACGGCGATGTCCTGCAGCATGGCCTTGCGGCGGTCACCGAAGCCCGGGGCCTTCACCGCGGCGACCTTGACGATGCCGCGCATGGAGTTGACCACCAGCGTGGCCAGTGCCTCGCCTTCGATGTCCTCGGCGATGATCAGCAGCGGCTTGCTGTTCTGGGCCACGCCCTCCAGCACCGGCAGCAGCTCACGGATGTTGGAGACCTTCTTGTCCACCAGCAGGATGTAGGCGTCATCCAGCTCCGCACTCATGCTCTGCTGGTTGTTGACGAAGTACGGCGAGAGGTAGCCACGGTCGAACTGCATGCCTTCCACGACATCCAGCTCGTTCTCCAGCGAGGAGCCTTCCTCGACCGTGATCACGCCTTCCTTGCCGACCTTGTCCATCGCGTCGGCGATGATCTCGCCCACGGCGGTATCCGAGTTGGCGGAGATGGAGCCGACCTGGGCCACGGCCTTGTGCTCGGTGCACGGCTTGGACAGGTTCTTCAGCTCTTCGGTGGCGGAGGTCACGGCCTTCTCGATGCCGCGCTTGAGGTCCATCGGGTTCATGCCGGCGGTCACGGCCTTCATGCCTTCGTGCACGATGGACTGGGCCAGAACGGTCGCGGTGGTGGTGCCGTCACCGGCGCTGTCGGAGGTCTGCGAGGAGACTTCCTTGACCAGCTGGGCACCCATGTTCTCGAACTTGTCTTCCAGTTCGATCTCCTTGGCCACGGACACGCCGTCCTTGGTCACGGTGGGGGCGCCGAACGCCTTGTCCAGAACCACGTTGCGGCCCTTGGGACCGAGGGTGACCTTCACGGCGTTGGCGAGGGTGTTCACACCCTTGGCCATGCGGGTACGGGCATCGTTGCCAAAGCGGACTTCTTTTGCACTCATGTCGGATTCTGCTCCTGAAATTGAATAAAACTACGTGACGCGAATGCGGGCTCAGCCCTCGATGACGGCCATGATGTCGTCTTCGCGCATCACCAGGACTTCTTCGCCGTCGACCTTGACCTCGGTGCCGGAGTACTTGCCGAACAGCACCTTGTCGCCGGCCTTGATGTCCAGCGCGCGCTTCTCGCCGTTGTCCAGGATCTTGCCGTTGCCCACGGCCACGACTTCACCGCGGATCGGCTTTTCGGCCGCCGAATCCGGGATCACGATGCCGCCGGGCGTGGTGCGTTCTTCTTCCATGCGCTTCACAATCACGCGATCGTGCAAAGGCCGCAGATTCATGGTGGAAACTCCTTTCTGTCTGTCGATAACAGGGGTCTGAGGGAACCGGATGGATGCCCTGTTAGCAGCCACCCGTAACGAGTGCTAATCATAGGGGCGAACGAACACGAGTCAAGAGCACGGAAACGCGTCCGGAAAGGGGTCAGCGACGGCGATCGTCGTCGCCGGAATCGTGATCGAGCACGTCGCGGCCGCCGGCCTCGTCATCGTGCCGGCGGAACTCGCCCTCGATCGGGCCGCCGGCGTCATGGCCGGATCCCTGGAACGGGCCGGTCCGGGCGCGCACCAGACCGCGGCGCAGGATGCCCGCGGCAATCAACCGGCGCAGTGGTGGCACCAGCAGCACTGCCCCGGCCGCATCGGAGAAGAACCCCGGGACCAGTAGCAGCACCGCGGCCGCCATCAGCAGCCAGCCCTCGAGCAGACCTCGCGCGGGCACCTCGCCCTGTGCCAGGCTCTGCTGCAGGCGCCGCCAGTGATAGAAGCCCTGGACCCGGAACAGCACGATCCCGCCGGCCGCGGTCGCCACTACCAGTGCCACGGTGGCCAGGGCACCCACGGCACCCCCGACCCAGGCGAAGCCGAAGATCTCGAGCAGGATCAGGCCAAGAAAGACCAGCAGCGGAAAGAGCGGATTGCGCATGATGCAGGGTGGGAAGTACACGGAGTCTGCCATTGGAGCACGCCCTGCCCCCGGGTGTCGACGTGACCGGCCCGCGCCCGCGCGGGGCGGGCGCGGGTGCCCCTTGCGGTGGCCATGGAATTGAACCAGTCTTCCGTCCGTCATACGGATACCACGAAGGTCAGCGCAGGAGGCCCCATGACACGCACGTCCCCCATCCATGGCATTTTCGCGGCCCTGATGCTGGCCCTCGCATTCCTGCTGGCCGGGACGGCCACCGCCGGTGATGACCCTCGCGATCCGGAGGAGCACTTCTTCCAGCCGACCTTCGGGGATTTCCAGGAAGAGCTGGAGATGGCGCGCGAAGACGGCAAGAAGGGGATCCTGATCTTCTTCGAGATGGATGACTGCCCGTTCTGTCACCGGATGAAGAACCAGGTCCTGAATCAGCCCGAGGTGCAGGACTACTATCGCGAACATTTCGCGATCTTCAGCGTGGATATTGAAGGTGATGTCGAAATCACCGACTTTGAAGGCGAACCCCGCCGCCAGGCGGACTTCGCCACGCGCGACTTCCGCGTGCGCGCCACCCCGGTGTTCCAGTTCTTCGATCTCGACGGCGAACCGATCCACCGTTTCACCGGCGCCACCCGCGACGCCGAAGAATTCCTGACCCTGGGCCAGTTCGTGGCCGAAGGTCACTTTGAAGAGACCAGCTTCAACCGCTTCCGCCGCGAACAGCGTGGCCGCTGAACCATCGGAGGCCGTCATGCTCTTTCGCCGCACCCTTCCGCGCGCACGGCGCGCGGACGTTTTGCTTGCTGCCTGCGTCACCCTGGCCCTGACCCTGGGTCCGAGCGGCCCTGCCACGGCCGAGGTCATCCCCGACATCGAACCCCTGCCGCAGCCTCTGCGTCTGCAGCACGCAGTGGAAGCAGTGCATGCGATGCACCCCCGCGTGCAGCAGGTCCGGGCCCGACGCGAGGAAGCCGAGGCCGAGCTCGATGCCGCCCGGGCCGAGGGCGACCTGCGGATTGACGCCCGGCTGGAGGCACGCTGGGTCGAACCCAACGATCAGGTCGTCGATGACCGCAACAACGACTCGCGGGCCACCCTGGTCGCGCGCAAGCTGCTCAGCGATTTCGGCCACTCGCGGGCCCGCGAGGAGGCGGGTGCGAGCGCGGTCGAGGCGGCTCGCCAGGAAGAATGGCTGGCCTTCGCCCGCCACCGGCTCGAGGTCCTGGAACGCTATTTCGATGTCGTCCTCGCGGATCTCGCCTTCGCCCGCGACACCGAGGCCATGGCGGCCGCGTTCGTGACGCTCGAACGCCTGGAGGAACGCAATGAGCGGGGCCAGGTGTCGGATATCGACCTGTTCGAGGCGGAGGCCGAGTACCAGGAATATTTCACCCAGCGCCAGCGCTCCCTCTACCGCCAGCAACGCTCGCGCGCCGAGCTCGCCGAGGCCCTGAACCACCGCGGCCGGGCCCCGGCCGACGTGCTCGCGCCACCGCTGCCGCTGGACCTGCCCGAGGTCCCCGACCTGCGTTCACTGCTGGCGGAGCTGGAGGCGGACAGCCCGGCCCTGGCCGCACAACGCTATCGCGTCGAGGCCGCCAGCGGGGAAGTGCAGGCGGCTCGCAGCGAACGCCGACCGCGGCTTTATGCCGAGGCCGAAACCGGCTACTGGAACCGCGACTTCGGCGGCGACCGCAACCCCTTCGCCGCCGGACTGGTGCTCGAAGTGCCGCTGTACGTGGGACGCCGAAGCGATGCCCGGGTCGGGCGCGCCGTGGCCCAGCGGCGCCAGGCGGAGGCCGACCGTGACCAGGCACTGATCGAAGCGCGCAACCGGGTGCGTGAACTGGTTCACGAGATCCAGACCCTGCACGTCCAGCGCGACGAGGCCCTGTCGCGCATGGACTACCGCGACCTCTACATCAGCCGCGCCCGTTACCTCTACGAGATGGAAGACGAGGCGGACCTCGGGGACTCGATGGTGCAGCAGAGCGCCGCCGCGCATTTCAACGCACGCACGGAGTTCGAACTGGCGCTGGCCTACGAACGACTCGCGCTGCTCACCGGCCGCGAGGATCTGAGTCCGTTCGCGGCCGAAGCCACTGCCTTTGGAGGGACCCCATGAAGACCCCCGAATCCCCCTTCCCCCGGAGTCTCCGCGGGGCCCTGGGTGCGGGCCTGGCCGTGCTGCTGCTGGCCCCCGGTGCCGCCGCCGATACCATCGACGCCGAGCTCGCCTGGAGCGAACGCTACCGGGTTACGGCTCCGGTACAGGGTCAGGTGCGCGACATCGAGATCCGCCCCGGACAGCGGGTCGCGGCCGAGGATCCGCTGTTCCGGCTGGATGATCGCCGCGCGCGCGCCGACCTGTCCGCGGCCCGCGCCGAGGTGGAACGCCGCGAGCTGGAGAAATCCGAAACCGCGCGCGAGCTGCGCAAGGCCGAGGACCTGTACGATCAGACCCTGATCGCCGAACGCGAACTCGAACTGGCCCGCATCGATCACACGGCGGCGGAGTCCCGTCTCACCGAGGCCCGTGCCCGCGCCACCCAGGCGCGCGCCGCGCTGGACGACACCCGCATCAAGGCGCCGGGCGACGGACGCGTCCTGCGCCTGGAGGTCAGCCCGGACGAATACGTAAACCCCGGCCTGGTCGCACCGGTGCTGGCGGTCATCGGGCGCGATGACCCGATGCATGCCCGCGGGCTCGTCGACGCCGACACCGCGGCCCGCCTGGAACCGGGCGACCCGGCCCTTGTCATCCTCGGGGACGACAGCCGGATCGACGGCCGCATCGCCCATGTGGACTGGGAACGCAGCGGCGGGGACGATGACAGCGGCTACCGGGTCCGGGTCGAATTCGCCCCGCCGGAGGATGCGCGTCTGCGTGCCGGCCAGCCGGCGCGCATCGACCTCGAACTGGACTGAGGAGGACCGATGAGCGCCCGTGATACCGCACCGGCCGCCTGGCTCGTGATCACCACGCTGGACGACGCCGGGGCCGCCGAACAGCTGGCCGGCCGGCTGGTGGAAGCCGGCCACGCCGCCTGCGTACACATGCTGCCGCCCGGCCGCTCGGTCTATCAGTGGCAGGGCCGCATCGAGGTCGACCAGGAGGTCACCCTGCTGATCAAGACCTCGGACGAAGCCTGGCCCGAACTTCGGACCGCCCTGCACGATCAACACCCGTACGACACTCCCGAAATCATCGCTCTGCCGATCGAGGACGGGCTGCCCGACTATCTGGACTGGATTCGCGAATGTATCCGATGAACCTGCGTTACTGGCTCACCGCCCTGTTCACCGTTCTGTTGCTGCTGCCCGGCGTGGCGGCGGC
>LKMJ01002342.1_pt1 | contig 17339 bp, 27 predicted proteins | sample 643391 | NCBI WGS metagenome assembly LKMJ01 (sample SAMN04112250, study PRJNA286221) | soda lake metagenome | biome: soda lake; feature: Kulunda Steppe; material: water; isolation source: sample PL-Br10 brine of Picturesque Lake | place: Russia: Kulunda steppe | collected 2010-07
GGGGGGCGCCAGTGCTCCTCTGCCTGTGGACGCTGCTGTCCGCAGCCGCTGCGTCACTCGCGCAGGCATCTGCACCTGCACCCGGCTGCCTGCTGCCCGCCCTCCTGTGCACGCTGCTCACATGCCCCACCGCCAGCATGACACCTACAGCGTCGTCTGCAGCAGAAGCATCTCCACTGGTACGCCTCCCTTGCGCAATGGAGTGCGGCGGCACGCACGCCCCTGTGTGCCTGCCCCTCACCAGCGCTCGCATGCCGGCACCCAAGAGCCGAACCAGCCCACGCACCAGCAGCCACACAACCTGCACGCACGCCTGCACGGCGGCGCCCAGCAGCGAGGCCAGGGCGTGCGCGAGCAGCAGCAGGGTGGTGGCTAGCAGGGGGAAGGTGAGAAGTGCGTCCAAGGGAGGGAGGGGCATCAAGCCAAGTGTGGGCAGGGCAAGAGGCCCGGGCGATGATGCCGTGGTACGCGTCTGGCCAGCTGCGCCCGGGCCGAAGGCGGCGCTTGCGGGTGAGCTAGAGAAGCAGCAGGCAAGCGTCGCTAAGCACGCGTGCCACACACTAGCAGTCCCCCTGCTCAAACCGCTCTGAGCAGGCGTGGCGTGCAAGGATGCAGCAGCGACGGCGACGGCGGCGGTGACGAGCAGGAGGGCTGCAAGGGCTGCTGTGCGTGCTTGCTGCTTGCGCGAAGGATGGGGCGCGCCCTGCCACCATTGCTGCTGCTGCTGCTGCTGCTGCTGCTGCTGCCGGGGGACGGTGGGGAGCTGCGTCCGCAATCCTGTTGCCCCTACCACGTAGGCCCAGGCGGCTGCAGCGGCACGGGCTGCAGCACGGGCAGCGGCACGCGCGCACGCCGGACCAGGCAGCATAGTGAGGAGTGGTAGCAGGGCCAGCCAGGCAGCGGCACAAAGGTGAGGATGGAGGGCGGCAGGGGTGGAGGGCGAGGCGGCGCTTGCATGCCCCGGCGCAGCCTGCAAGCGGTCAGGGCCTGGGCTGCCCTGGCCTGCCAAGAGCACTGCCAGGGCTGCACCAGGCAGGAGGCAGCCGGGCTTGGCGGCGGTGCGCAGCAGGGAGCCCCACACGTGGGACAGCGCGCAAGGGACGGAGGGCACGCAAGCGTCGGGCGCGGCGGGGGTCGACGCGGAGGGCTGGAGGTGTAATGTGAGGGGTGGTGGTGCATCCTGACCCAGCGGCGCCATGCCATGCGTGTGCCTGGCACTGGGCAGGGAAGAGCAGGCGGGACCGCTGGCAACGGGCCACGCACCCAGCTGGACTGCCATGACCAAAAGCAGAAGCACCTGCGGTGCGGGCACGGACAGGGTTGCACAGGTCCAAAGGGGTGACGAGTCGCAAGGCAGCGCGCATGCGCATCAGGCAGCAGCTTGTCTTCTGGGCGCGCATGGTGGAACCAAGGATATCAAGATGAAGTCCCCGTGAGCTGAAGCTCATGGGCACCCATAATGCACTGTGGGCATGTCATGTGCCAAATGGTGGAGCAGCTACGGTGGCGCATGAGAGGTTGGTGCGCTGCCCTTTGGTGCTGATGAGGCACCATGTACAGGTGAGGGAGTATGGCATGCACAATGCTGACCGCCGCTGTTGATCCGCTGTGTTTCTGCTGTCTGATAATTTGCCATAGCTTGACATGGTACAAATCACCAGCAGGCTAGCCAAGAGCCAATCCACGCACGGCCTTCGGCCAGCAAGTAACAACAAGAGAAGTTTGTACACCCTAGCACCTCAGGGTCCACCTGAGAGGGGAGAAGAGTGTGCGGGGCTTTCCCCTTATGACCAAGATCAAGAACCAAATATATTAGGGGCAAAATATCCAGTACACAAAACTGAAGAGAAAGGTCTGCAGTTTGAGCGCCACAGGCCCTAAGGGCGTACTTCAAATTAAACGGTGTAGGGCAACACAATGCCAGCAGCGCACTCTATTCAGCCCACAGTGCAGTTGAATCCGGTTTAGGCTTACCTGCGCCTGTCTATGCTTACCCTGCATCATGGCTTGTCTTGCAACAGTCTATGCTTATCCTGAACCATGGCTTACCTGCACCATGGCCCATAGCGCATGCGCGTGAGATAGCAAAACCGTGGGCAGGCGTGTCGCCAGGTCGGGCTGCAGACTGAGGGAGAAGGCACAGGCGGGATCCAGCAGCAGCATGGCCCTGCAACCGCATCAGCAGGCGGGTCAGGGCCACACAAGCGCGTATGCATGCACACATTGTGCCAGGCACATCTAAAAGCGTGTCACATGTATGCAGAGCTGTGTAGCTCACACAGGTGCCTTTGCGAGCGTGCACGTATCCTCATCAAAGCACGCCTGCATCCCGCCTGCATTGAGCATGCACAGAAGGGACACACAAGACACACCACACATACATGAATGAGCACACGACACGCACACACATACATGAACGAGCACACGACACGCGCACACACATACATGAATGAGCACAAGACACACACCACACATACATGAACGAGCACACGACACACACCACACATACATGAACGAGCACACGACACGCACACACACATATATGAACAAGCACACGACACGCACACCACACATTCATGAATGAGCACACGACACACACACACCACATGTACATGAACGAGCACACGGCACGCACACCACACATACATGAACGAGCACACGACACGCACACCACACATTCATGAATGAGCACACGACACACACCACACATACATGAACGAGCACACGACACACACACACACGTACATGAACGAGCGCACGGCACGCACACACATACATGAATGAGCACACGACACGCACACCACACATTCATGAATGAGCACACGACACACACCACACATACATGAACGAGCACACGTTACACACACACCACACGTACATGAACGAGCACACGGCACGCACACCACACATACATGAACAAGCACACAACACACACAAATACATGAACGAGCACATGACACACACACCACACATGCATGAACGAGCACACGACACACACACCACACAAGCGTTAACGAGCACACGACACACACACCTCACATACATGAACGAGCACACGGTACACACACACCACACATACATGAAAAAGCACATGACACACACACCTGCAGGTGCCATGCGCCCAAGGGTGGTCCAAGCAAGGCGCCAGGCTGAAGGCCGTCAGGTTCGCGGTGGCCAAGTAGGAGGCGGCTGCTGGGGGCGCTGAGTGCGCAGGCGCGCGCCTGTCCTCGGCTGCAGCGCTGCCGCCACTGCTTACGCCGCATGCTCCTGGCCTCCTACATTGCCCTCCCTCACTGCCCTGCCAGCTGCCCCAGTTGGCGCCCCCTTGGGTGTGGTCGGGGAGGACAAGCACCGGGTGGCTGCAGGCGCCAGGAGGGCCAGAGCCGGCATCACCTGCGCTCGGTCCAGAGGTTTGCCTGCACCAGCGGCATGTTGCGCAAGCAAGAGCAGCATGCACGCTGGCGTCAGTGAAATGCCGACCTGCACGGGCAGCAGCCAGTAGGTAGCACACGCGTGCGGCAAAGGCATGCATGTGCTACGATCAGGGTCAGGATCCTCAAGACACATATGGCGGGAAAAGCGGTCGACGTATTGACTTGAAATCGCTGGCGTGCCTGCGCCATCCTGCACAGGGGAAGGCTAGAGTCAGCGGGAAAGTACCTTCTGGCATCACAGCACGCTTATCACATACACTGCTTCTCCCACAGTGGACGCGTGCGTGCTGTGGATGATGAGCTTGCAAGTGGGCGCAGGGAACAAAATCAGCACAACCGCCGCACAGCCCTGCACTCAGCAGCACATCACCCAATGGAGCAGACAGCCTCTGCTGCAAACTGGCTGCCCCAGACCAGAGCAGGGACAGTGGTGCTGGGCCAGAGCAGGCGCGGCATTGCACGGCCAGCCTCACACAGGCAAAGGGAGCGCAGGCGCGACACCAAAGGCGTGGAGGGGCCCCACCTCACAGACAGAGAGACCATGGACGCCATGCCAGAGGCATACAGAAGGCGCGCCGCCCCCGCCTTGACTCGCAAGAGTAGCGACTGCCAAGTAGACCCGACCAGAGTTTGGCTGGCAGTTGAGGAAAGGCGCGGCAGGAGGTCAATGTGCACCTGCGCACGCACGAGCGTGCACAAGTTTTGAGCACCACATAGTGGCATGTGGGCTGCGCGCGGGAAGCTGCAGGTGGAGCAGCATGGGGGTTGGGGAGCTGCAAGTGTTGGGGGGGCACCACGAGGGGCATCAGGGCCAGTAACGCGTGAGCAAGGGAGCGATGCACATACGAGAGGCACGGGCATGTTTGAGGGTCAGCAGGGGGCATACCTGGGCATGCCTGAGGGCCAGTAGGGGGCATATCTGGGCATGCCTGAGGGCCAGTAGGGGGCACAAGGCACGGAGCACGGGGCACGGGGCACAGGGCACAGGACACGGGGCACGGGCAAGTTTGAAGGACAGCATGGGGACCCTCGGGGTCAAGCATGAGTGCTTTGGCACTGCGCAAACTTTCCATCTGTAGCAGCTGTCCATGTCAGCCCTGCACATGTCTTCTCAGGCTCAGCAGGTACGTTCTCAGGCTCAGCAGGTGTGTTCTCAGGTTCAGGAGGTATGTTCTCGGAGACAGGGAGCTCTGTAGGCGTGCTCTTGGAGTCAGCCCGTTTGCAGGGCAGCTGCATGACCAAGCAGTAGGCCAGGCGCACCGCTGAGGTGCCGGCTGCTTTGCATGTTTGTGCATCTTGGTGGGAGGTGCCGGCTGCTTTGCATGTGTGTGCATCTTGGTGGGAGGTGCCGGTTGCTTTGCATATGTGTGCATCTTGGTGGGGGAGGGGGGACCCACCGGCAGGGCCATCAAGCCTCCTTGCAGGCGGTGCTGGGGCCGCAGCCAGGAGCCCCAGCCAATGTGGGTGGGATCCATACCCGCGTGCTGCTGCTGCTGCTGCTGCTGCTGCTGCTGCTGCTGCCTTTGGCTGTGCTCACCATGTCCATTGTGTGTGTCATCTCGTCCTTGAACTTGGCGTGCCAACTCATCTTGCTGCTCCCGCTGCTGCTGCTGCTGCTGCTGCTGCTGCTGTGCTGGCTGCGGCTGTGACCCAGTCCATAGCTGGGCCGCAAGGAAGAAGGCGTCTGCATTGGCAGGTGCGCCTGCAAGCGCACGCTGGAGCTGAGGGCTTCAGCAGGGGGGCGGAGGCACGCGTAGGCGGTGCAGCAGGCACAGGGAGCTGCCTTCGCAGGAAGGGGTGAAAGTCACAGTGCAGCACGCCTGCCTTCCCAAGACATTGTGACCTGAAGGCTGCATACAGGGTTTCTGGGGAAGCACAGCGCACCAAGCATGTGCGCGCTCCCTCACCTGTGCTTACACAGCATAAACGCGCATTTGCTCCAGGGGACATGTAGAAGCAGTGGGATTACTGCAGGGAAGTACAGCGCATCAGGCGCAAGCCCTCACCTGCCCACACAGAGGCTTCGGTGGCATCCTCCAGGAGCGAGGCCGGCAGCACCCACGCCCAGCCCGACGTGGCGTTGAAATCCAGGCCCGCCATGACCTCCATCATCTTGCTGCAGGGGGCATGGCTAGGGATGGGTGAATAGGGTTTGGCAGACCCTTGTCGAGGCTCTGTAGAGCCTCCAAAGAGCCTATTTGAGCCTCTATAGAGCCTCTTCGGCATTTTGATCAGACCCTCTTTACCCGTGCCGCATTGCACAGCAGTTGAGTCCTGGATTACTGCGACTGACGTGGCTCTGAAATCCAGGACTTCCATGACCTCAATCAGCTTTTGCCACAGGCAGCGCGGGTGTGGGGTCCTAAATGACTGTAGGGGAGTGGCTCTGAAATCTCGAACCACTATGACATCTTCTGATATTCATTGAAAGGTCAACCTTCCAATGAATGGGGTTGGGGACTGGTGCAAGCATCACCTGGAAAAAGTATGCCCCTGTGAACACCCACCTTCACAGAAATACTGAAAAATGCCTGGAGCACGTGCCCAAGCCGCCCGCCGCATAGCCCTCACCAGCAGCACTGATCACAAAAGCCACGCCAGTGCCTGCATTGCAGCCGTACTCACCCACTTTACCCCCCCCCCGCTTTTGACATCATTGACCTCATCGACCTCAGGTCATGCGCTTACTGACACCAGTCCTCCACTCACACATACCCGGTCCTGCACTCACGCACCCCCAATCCCAGTACCAAACCTGCACCCGCTCACCCCCAGTCCTGCGCACACTCACCCCCAATTCTGCACTGGCTCAACCCCCAGTCCCGCGCACAATCACTTACCCCCAGTCTCGCACCGCCCTCCGCCCCGGGGCCACGACCGCCGGCAGCCACGCCGCCAGGTGCGTCACCTCTGAGGTCCAAACCTTTGCCGCACTGCCACCACGGCTCTGCTCCCCTGCCTGCTCCGTTGCGGCATCCGGCTGGACTGCGCGGGGCTGCAGCGTGCGAGAGAGAGGGTCCCCACCCTGCGGCTGGCGGCGCCGCACCCACAGCCGCAGGCCCGAGCAAGGCTTGAGGCCAGAAGCCATTACAGACAACACAGGGCTCTGCACCCTGCTGGCGCTCGCACACCCTGCGCAAGCCTCTGGACTGCCGGCGGTGCCCACCGCTGGCGTGCCGCCGCCATTGCAAGGCGCTGGGGCAGCAGGGCAGGGCGTGAGGTTAGCGTCTCCAGGGTGCTGCGGGATGTGCCAGGTCAGCAGCGCGCCGGCCCTCCCCCCGAGGCGGGTCAGCTGCAGGTGGAAAACAGTGAGCACTGGGGATTAAGGGGTGTGGGTAGCATGTGGGCAGGTGCAGGTGCGCGTGGGCAGGCTCTGTCCAAAGGGGAGCGTGCAAGGGACGCGCGGCACATGCGTGGAGTCCTAAGGGAAGCACATTGCGTCCAAAGGCTCAGCTTAAAGGGAAGCATGTAAGGGGCGCGCGGACCATGCATGGAGGGAAGTTCCATTTGAGCGGATGCTCCTTGTCAGGGAGCACTCAAGAAAATGTGTGTGCGTGTGTAAGTATGGGTAAAGGTGCTTGGGAGTCGCGCGCAGCGCGATGGAGGCGCCTGAGCTCATTCAGGCTTCAGAGGCGTGGACTTGCCTTATCCTGCCTGATATACTGTCCACGTGTTCCTACACCTTTCTACTTAATGTCATAAAAGGGAGCCCATGCTCACTCACATTGCGGACTGCTCCTTTGCCAAGGAGTCTGAGCGTGCCCTCCTGCCCTTGTGCATTCATTACCACTGGTTGAATGCGGCTTGTGAGCTGGTCAAGGTCGGGTCCTGAGCAGGCAGGCTCTCCCTGGAGTGTGCACAGGAAGCGTCATCATGGCCATCAGCATCAAAGTCACCGCCGCCAACCCCCCCAGCAGCGGCAGCAGCAATTTAAAGGGAGTGCAGGTGCTGAAGGTAGCTGTGAGCATGCATCTGAGCAAGGGACCGATCAACACCAGTGCTGTCATGCGCGCACAGTGTTATGGCGGCCACATGTGGCATGTGACATGTGTGCAGCTGACATGGCCGGATTGCTCCAAGAGCTTAGGTGTTCAGCTCTGGCACTAGGAAGTGATCTATAACAAGACCCCAGGAGTCGAATGTGCTATTGCAACTAGGCCAGCAGTTCCAGGCCAAGACAGCGTTAACCTGTAGTGTAGTAGTAGCTTCTTGGCCAAAAGAGGATGCTACGCACCAGCATCAAGCCGCTGTCCAGTCCTCTCCCTTGCAGGCGCTGCAAAGGGTACCTCAGAAAAGGGTTGTCCCCAGGTGGTTCATCCCCCTGCCCGGCTGCCTGCAATAGCTGGCGGCCATGCTGCTGCAATTGTTGCTGCTGCTGCTGCTGCTGCTGCTGCTGCTGGAGCTCCTCTTGCTGCTGCTTTTGCTGTTGCCGCTGCTCCTCTTGCTGCTGCTGCTGCTGCTGCTGGAGCTCCAGGCGTTTCCTGTAGGAATGCAATGCTTCGCTGGCTGCCCCCACCAGCATCCTGCTGACCGGCTGCAGCAGCTGGTTACACCAGTTCAAGCACACATGCTGCACAGATGCCCACGTGCCAGGCACGCCAAGGGTGCTGATGTGGAGTCCTAAGGAGCTGGGGTGCAAGCCTGCGCAGCACTTGCAAGGAAACAGGTTGTACCCTGCACGGAATGTGTTAAAGCTGATGCTGTCCATGGACATATGACCAAGGACACTGAAATTGAGTCAGGCCCATGGGAAAGGTTGTTGAGGCTGCATCAACACAGAGCATCTACCATGCTCTCTCTGGAGCCTGGGCACAGGTGCAGTTTGCAAAGCAAACACAAGTGAGGCAGTGCAAGTAGGAGGGTGCGTATACACACACACAAATCCACAAGTGCGCGCACGTATGCCCGCCTTCCCCTGTACCTACGCACATGCACACAAGCTATACACACATACTGACACGCCCTTGTCACACCCTCCATGCACGCCTTCCCCTGCACCTACACACATGCACACCTGCATATCTACACAATGCCACACCCTTGTCACCCCCCCATATTTACACGCACACACACACTGACACATGATGACACACACAAACTGACACGCCCTTGTCCAAACACGCGTCGCACACACGCAGAGACCTGACAAGCTGGTCAACAGGGGCCCCACTTGGGTGTCATTGTAGTCCGAGTTGATGGACACCACGGGGGGCATGAAGTGGCTTAGGCCGCCCATGCTCTCCTCCCCCTTGGGGTCCCCTGCATCTGAGGCCACCCTCCCATCAATGCCTGCTGTGTTCGGCGCAGCGTGCGCAGGCATGGCTGCAGCGAGGGCAGCCGCAGACGCATGCCTGTTGTAGAACCGCTTGAGGGAGGGGTGGGAGGGGATGGGGGGGCGCTGGTGGGGAGAGGACGTGGTTAGCAGTAGGGCGACGGTGTGAGGGCCTGCAGGTGGGGCGGCGGGTGCACGGGGTGGCAGGCCTGGGCATGGGTATACTGCGCATGTCAACCTAAGCCCCTGCAGCATCCGCTTATTGAAAAACTCTGTTTTACGAGCAGCAGGACGGCGGTGTGGGCCGCACACTGGGCAGTGTGTGCGCGTATAGAAGACGCAAGTGGTGGAGCGAGGGCCATGTCGATGGACTGAGCAGACTTCAGCCTGTGTGGTGGCCAGCATGATGCTGAGTGTGCACAGTGCAACAGCACTGCATCCAGCAGCCTGCAGGCAGTTGTACAATGAATTACCGCACAACAGCCATGGTGGTCACTGCAGTCGCGTCACGTGCACACCATTTCAAGTCAGCTTCCACGTGTTTTGCGTGCGCGCACATGTGCATACGTGTGCATTTGTGCAAAGGCACAAGCCTTCATTGAATCGATCATGCATCGCCTGCGGCCACGCACCCACTGCCTCCTGCTGCGCCGCCGCTACCATTGCCGCCCGGGCGATGACGCCTCCAAAGGAGTGGCCAACCAGCAGCAGCCCAGGGTGTGTGTCTAGGCAGCGTCGGGGGAGGCTGCCAACGTAGCTGATGTCCTCGTGGTGGCAGCTGTAGCGGCCTGTCCGGGTATCTAACCCTGGCCCACCACCACCACTGCCGTTGCTCAGCACTCCCAGCTTGTACTCCTGCTGCAGGTAGCGCAGGCTGGAGACCACAAAGCTGACCTGACGCTCCTGCAGTAATGCGTGCGTGCAGTGTATGTGTGTGTGTGTGTGCGTGCGTGCGAGTGTGTGTGCGTATGTGTGCGTGCGTGCGAGTGTGTGTGCGTATGTGTGTGTGTGCATGGTGTCGACCATCATACGCAGAGCACCCATGGCATGCATCCTGATGCTCCAGCTTGTGTGGTGAATGCTCCACCAGCTCACCAGTGCAAACAACCACTGGTCAATCTTGGCAGGGGTGCATGTCTGGCGCACAGATAAGCAGGATACACACAAACAGGCACCTGTGCACCCACAGGGACCGATGCGCACCTGGTGCAGAAGTGCACATAGATGCCATGCACATCTGGCGGGAAAGTGTATGCGCAGCCAGTCTGCCATCCCAAGCACGCAGTCATCATGTTTTCGGCTCTCATCACTCCAGGCAGCTGCTGAATGTCCCAGAATAATGCGAATGGGAAGCTCCACCATTGCATGCCTGGCTTAAGACGTACCAGCAAGTCCCCATCAAATGCACACAGCTCTTCTTTTGTGTCAACCGAGTACCATTGGATGTAGACGCTAGGAGGTCCTGTTCAAGGCACATGCAGCAACCGCTCACATCTGTATTGTGCTGGAACTGGAGAGGCATTGACTGACCCCCAGTCTGGGGAAGGCAGCTTGATCGATTATGTCACATCAAAAATGGATAACACACGACCAGGATGCTTCCATGGAATGGACAATAGCCACATGCAGCACGGTGATAGCAGTGCACGCAGAGTTAACCTGTATACCATTTCTTCCTGGTCAGGGAGCACCTGCTGGGCGTGTTTTGGTTCTATTTGCCTCCATTCGGGCCCAGTGCCTCCCTGTTTCTGAAGCTAGTGGTCGTATCTGCACACACCATGATCAGGGCACATCAGGCGTAAGGAGGAACGATAAGGAACCTGCTCTAAAGGCGCAGCACCATCAATTCAGTGCCATGCAAGCAGGGCTTCAGGTGATGATGATGATGAAGATGATGATGACGATGATGATGATGGACATTCATGCAGCCGAACTTCTTCAGTGCCACCGGGCAAAAGCCACTTGCCTAAAATATATCAAGATTGTATTAAGCTGGAGCAACTTGTTTTGAAGACCAACCCTCCTCTTCCATACGCCCACGACCCTAGGCAAGGTAGGCACTTATTCACAGGTAAACAGAAGCTACACTGCTGTGATTGCATGTAAGAAGATGGTAGAAGCAGCACCCCATGCAATGGTGGGTGTGCGGAGCTCCAACCTTTAATAGATCCAAAATTTCATTTCAGCACACCTGAATGTAGCTGCCAGCGTTTCCAGGTACAAACAGGCCTGGGTAAATAATGTCTTTCGCCCCAGGACCTGGAGAATGCGATGGTCATGCACGAACATGTGTGCCTTTATCATGTGTCTAAGTTCGCATTTGCGTGTGTGTGTGTGTTAGTGTGTGTGAGCGTGCGCACGCAGGTTTGTAGACGGGCATGCCGTGTGCAGCCATGCTTCTGACCCTTCCCATGGCTGTCTAGCTGTCTGGGCTAAGCAACCTGTATCAATAATACCAGTCACGAGTACCCGGGTCCATTATAAATGTCAGACCTGGATCATGGCTGCCATCCCTGAACTTGTACAGCTTGTATCCTGTGCAAGTCTGCAGCAACGGAGAGTTGACCTCCTGAAAATCTGCGTTTGGCGACGGGTGCTTGACTTGGGCATATACAGACGGGATGGCTAACCATGTGCCGAAACTTTTGGCAGGTACCAAACAAAGGTGGCTACAGAAATTGTGCAGTATCAACAGTACCAGTGATCCAGCAGTGGTGGATCAGACAGACTTACAAGAGCGCACGTATGTCATCTCGCAGGCCGGCAGCTTGTACTGCTTCATCCAAAACACCCATCCCGCTGTGCCAAGTAGCAGAGCTGACAGGGTTTGGGTGAGGGCCAAAGGGCCCCATGCGGCCCACTCCCTGCGCATGCAAGCCCATGTACCAACTAGGTCCGATCCTCCACAACACGCTTTCCAGTAACTTATTTTAAAATTTTAGATTTCCTTTTTTCGGACTTCTTTGTGTAGTTGGGAATCAGGGGCCACGTCAGAGCCAGCGTGGCCCAGCGAGCAGGAAAAATGAGAGTCCATTCACATATTTTATGTCCCTCATCTTTTCCTTAAAGGGACGTACGCCAGCAGGCCAGTGGCCTTGTCAATAACAGCAGGTGTAACTTCCCAAGGAGCCTCCGAGAGAGATTCGTTGTAGCGCGACGCGGAGCCACAGCACGGTGCGTATTACTGCATGCCTTCTGATGCTCGATGTGGGCAGGTGATGGTCCTATGGGGAAGAGCCCTGGTTACATCTACAGGCGTTAACGCAGTAAGTTACGCCCCACAAATGAATCTGCTGTTTCACCGTATACCTGGGAGTCAAACACACACCCGCACACACACACACACACACATACACACACAACACATGCACGCTCACGCACAAAACGCACGTGTGCGTGCCAGATGCATCAGTGTGCACAGGGGTGTGAGCACACAAGAGAACCAACATGCGCACGGTGCCCAAGCACTAGTGTACCAGGATTCCACACTTGCTTGGGTGCAAAATTTGAGTACGATTTGTTCATTCAAAATCGTTCTTGAGCGAGCACACGCGTACACACGCACGCATATATTTCTCATGCACAAGCTCGCGTAGGCTTGGTCTGCCTGTTGTTGGACTAACATGCCAGAAGATGTTCGATCATAAGACACCCTCTTTTTCTTTGGTCTTGCTTGTTGTACTGCAGGAGCACGCACCCCCCTCACGTCTGCCTGCCCACCAGGCCAGGCGCCGGTCAAACACACAGCCCTTGCACCATATTCCACTCCCACCCCCGCAGCAATGCTGAGTCCGCCCTCGTACAGCCCAGCCAAACGCGCCGGGTCTACCCCCACCCCTGCTCACGGCAGCTGTAGCGCCTCCCCCTCCAAGCTCACTCGATCCCCGCTGTGGCTTCGCTCGCCCCCCGGGCGCGCCCCTCCCACCCACATTGCCACCGCCTCACCCGCGGCCCGCCGCGGCCTCTTCAGCAGCGGCGATGATGGAGATGAGGCAGGCAGCCGGCCCGGGCCCGCCCCCACCCCCATCGAGCGCAGCTGCTCCCCTCAGGATGAGGGTCTCGCTCGCCAAGCGAGGCCCGCCAGGGCTGTGCGCACGCACCGCTCGTCCAGTAGCGATGCTGCCACCGCCCCAGAGGACAGCCCAACCGCTGCCGCCGCCCTTCGTTGGCACGGCTCGGGGGCGAGCCGGGTGGCGGCGGGTGCAAGCGCACAACGCTGGGACACTGTGGAGCAGCAGCGGCAGCGGGAGGGCGGCAACGGGGGCCGTCCGGGGTACCCGGCCCTCAACCTTTCCTCGGTGGCCGCAAGCGCCCAGCAGGTGGCGGCGGCTGTGCTGCGCGTGGGCGTGGACGCTCTCACCGGCCCTGGTGCCGCCGCAGACCTGGAGGCACGCACAGAGGGGGCACTGAGCAGCAGCGAGCTGCTGCGCCGGACCGCGCGATCGCTGTCGCCCCACCCCGAGACGTACTTGTCACATGGCGGCAGCAGCAGTGGCCGGAGCAGCTGCAGCGGCGGTGAGGTACCTCAGGAGGAGCAGGCGGCCGTGCTGGCTGCCAGACCCTTGGAGACGCAGCAGGGGACTGGACTCGGACAGCAGTATGCAGGAGGGGCGCTGCAGGCAGGGGGGGCGCCGCCTGCCGGGGTGCCAAAGGTGACTGTGGGTGAATTGTTGGGCGACTGGGTCCCTGATGGGCTGTCTGCGTGACTGGGTGATTTGCTGGGGCACAACAAGATGTTGCTTGCAAGGTGACTTGGTGACTGGGTGGTTTCCTGGATTGCTGGATGACCAGGCAGCTGGCCGTGTGACTGGAAGGGCGGTATTTGTAGCAGGCGTTCCAGCTGGGCAGAGGTGGCGGGTTTGGGTGGCTGGCTAGGCTCAGTGGCTTGCAGCTCGGCACAGGTTTGCGCTATGGCTGCTTGAGGAGCCTGATGCAAAGGGGCAGCCCAGGCAAGGTTAGCTTGCGATGCCGCATTATGATTGCGCCTTGCCTGGGGGAAAGAGTGTTGGTGTGACCCCAGACCTTCTCAGGACCGGCCAGAGGGTGTAGCCCTGATTGCAATCATATGGCCGCAACAGAACCTGGGGCCGGACGTAGCCTCTGCTGGTCTCTCCCTGCATCTTGTGCGTTCACCCCCTTAGCCCCAGGTCTTGCCTCCCCTGCCACTGTGGCACCGCATGCTGGCCGCGGTCAACATCACGGTCTCCCTGTACCCCTGCATACATGCCATGCAGCCGCACTCCATTATCTAACCTGACATCTGTGATCTGATGCTGTGCATCTTGCGCGTGCGATTGTTTTGTGATGTGACCATCCATGCGCACGTGCTGGGCGGGACTGCAACCTGTGGCTTTGATGGCTTGGCTGTCGGTCTCACAAAATGTGCCTGCAGGCATCGCCGGCTTTAAGGGCCAAGCTGCTCCTTGGCTACCTCCAGGGGGACGACCATGCCAAGCTACAGGTGCGAGCCCGCTGCTCCTCCCCTGTTTTCCTTTCCTGTGCAGCAGCCCCTGACTCCTAGGGAGGGATCGTGACCGATAATTGCCTGACACTCGCCCAGCTCTTGTGCCCGAAGCAGCATATAGGAGGCAGACGAAAGGCATGCACCCTGTCAAATCGGTGGTGAGCGCAGTGAAAAGCACACTTGACACAGGCTGTGTGTATTGAAGGTTGGGGTGGAGGGCCGGGCTGGGAGCCAGCTGTGCCCTGGCACTGAACGCTTACGCTCACAAGCGCTGCACACGCTGAGTCCTGCTGCTTTGCCCCCCCGCCCGCCCCTCCCCTCTCCGCCCTGCAGGGCGCGCTGTCGCTGCTGCTGGACCACCTGAAAACCGGCAAGCTCTCTGCCACGGACATGATGGGCGCGGGTGCAGTGCCACTACTGGCCGGCCTCATTGCCCGCCACTGCACCGGCTGCACCGCCGCCGACGTCGCGGCCGTGCCGGAGGGTGACCCTGACCACCCGGTGGAGCGCGGCGCGACAGCGCTCTCCGCGCTGGAGGTCGCCAACGCGCTGGTCGTGGCGCTGCCGCCGCGCGACGAGCCGGACCACGCAGGCGCGCTGCTGCTGCCGCTGGTGGCCCCGGTGCTCGACATCCTGCAGCTGTCTGCCGCACGGCTGCGTGCGCACGGGGAGGACGCTGTGGGGGACGCGCCGCCAGACGGCGCGCCACAGTGGCCCCGCCTGCCCATCATGTTCTACGCAGGTGCGGCAGTGGCCACGCACAGCCGCTTTGTGTGCACTGCCTGCGCTCCCGAGGGCCGAGGCCATGCATGCTTGCACTCCCTAGGGCTGCTCGGTGTGTGCTTGCACGTCGCAAGTCGCTGTAACTATGTTCTGGTATCAGATGCGATCCCCTCGCTGCGCTCCCTCTGCGCCAGCAGCGGACCTTGCAAAGCATGCAAGGCATGCACAGAGGTAGGGATGCGCTCAGCTAGCCTGCTGCTGCCATATGCATGCGCCCGTAAAGCGCATGTCTGCTGCGCACATTTCTCTCGCCTGTGCGTGTGTCCCTCGCACACATTCCTCTCACATACATACACATCCCCTGCAAACATCCCACCCACCTTTTGCACATGCCCCTTGTATACCCACCTCATACACACACACATCCCTTGCACACGTCTTGCCCACCTCTCACACATGCCCCTTGCACACATACCTCACACACAAACATTTTCCCCAGCACACGTCCCACTCACCTTTTAGACTTGCCCCTCGTACACATACCTCACACACACACTCTGCACCTTGCCCTGTGTGTGTGCATGTGCGCCTTTTGCAGGCAGCGTGGTGGTCAGGCTGTCGGTCTTTGCAGAGCCCGCAGCAGCCCTGGTGCGCGGCGGTGCCATCGCCACCCTTGCCGGTAACTTGGCCGCCCACCCCACGGTGCTGCCCCAGGTGAGGGCGCTGGGCCCCTTGTGTGCGCATGTATGCATGTGTATCCCACACCTCTGCGTGTGTGTGTGTGGACTGTAGGCCTGGCACTTGCTTGTTGCAGGAGCCTCCCCTGCGCCTGGCAGGCAGCAGCGCCTGCTGGCCCCCCCCCGCATGTGCCACTTCTGCTAGGTGGGCCTCCTGTGCCATAGGCACTGTGCGTCCTCGTCTGCGCGCAGGTGTGCGTGTTTGCGCTGTACAAGCTGCTGGACGTGGGCAGCCACGCGGACAACCTGCTGGAGCTCATGCTGGTGCGCACGGGAATGCGCCCGCACACAGCCGTGCAAATGCTTGCAGATGGTCAACTAGAGACGGCTCATCGGAGCGCGTGCGCGCACACACACACACACACACACACACACACACACACACACACCAAATGTGGGTACGCTGACTAGACGGGGTGATGCTGCTGCTGTCTCAGGAACCTGGTGGGCCGATGCTGCTGCCGTGTACTGCGCTGGCTGTGTGCTTCTGCAGAACGAGGGTGCCCACGGCCTGGTGGCGTTCATGGCCAACTCAGGCAGCAAGAAGGGGGACACAGCCGCGTGCGAGCTGGTGGCTACCATGCTGCTAGGGCTGGCGCTGCTACCGGAGGCGCCGCAAGCGGCTGCGGACGCAGACCTGGTGGCCCCCCTTGTCAAGGTGAGGCAGGTCCTTGGGCGCGTTGCAAGTCTGTGCTCCCTCTTTCTACGTGGCGCCTCACATGCTGCCCCTGCGTGCTCTGGCAGCTGCTTGCGCGCTGACCTCTCGTCAAAGCAGGGCCAATGTCTGTCTGTGCCCAGCCCCATTGCTCCTTCTGCGTGGCCGCCTCACCCAGTGCTTGCACGCTATGCCCTGCTGCCCTCTCCTAGCCTCTGCACCTCGCGTCAATTCAGTCAGAGACCCATGATCAGCAGCGTGTGTCCCTGGCGTGTGCCCCTGGCATGGCAAGACTCACCCCCCTCCTTCCCACCTTGGCTGGTTTGCGTGCGCCGCTTCCACGCAGCTCCTGGGCCCGGCCGCTCCCAACGCCGCAGTGCGGATGTACGCCCTGCTGGTCCTAGGCCGCCTCGGCAGCAGGAGCAGCGCAGTGCAGGTGGGGCCACGTGTGAGGAAAATTGTGGTGCAGGTCTACTGAAGTGTCGGAGCGCCTTGTGGGGCCTGGGCTACTTGGGCAGCAGCCGAGGAGCAGTGCCGTGCAGCTGGGGTCACTCGTGCAGGCTTTGGGGGAGCAAGCGCAGTCTGGGAAGTGGACGTTGTTGTTAATGGGCTGCCCGGGCTGCTGTGCAGGCCGGATGGGCAAGTGGTTGAGCACAGATGGCGCCCAACACGCACATATGCCGTAGTGGTCCTGGGCCTGCTCAGTGCCAAACACTGCTCACGTGCCTTGCTGCCCCCCCTACCACAATAATTTGCGGCATGCAGGTTGTCAGTTGGTTGCTCTGGGTGCCCTCTTTCCCGGTCCAAAGCCTTTGGCATCAGCCGCGCGCTTGCCAGGGCCCCTGTCATAGCGGCAACCCTTGTAATGCGTACCCCTGCTCCATAGCCCAACATGACAGCCCCTCTCCCCCTGTTGTTGCCTGCACCCGAGGCCAAAAGCTTCACCAGGCTTGTGTTGCCTCCCTACTTGTTTCCCTTGTTGGATGGATGTTCTCTGCATCTGTCCTTGCAATTGTCTTCCCTACTGACATCTGGCGGCCTCCACCCCCCCCCC
>LKMJ01002343.1_pt1 | contig 17336 bp, 13 predicted proteins | sample 643391 | NCBI WGS metagenome assembly LKMJ01 (sample SAMN04112250, study PRJNA286221) | soda lake metagenome | biome: soda lake; feature: Kulunda Steppe; material: water; isolation source: sample PL-Br10 brine of Picturesque Lake | place: Russia: Kulunda steppe | collected 2010-07
AGATTGAAGAGGCGTTCGGCAGTCTGGCCGGGTTCTTCGACCAGGAAGAGGTGACCGACCGCTTCGATTCCGACGTGGCCATCCTCGCGGAGGACGGTGACATCGCTGAGGCCGCCGAAAGCGTCGCCGCGACCGTCGATGAAGAGGGGTACGCCGAGGTGCGTTCGCGCCCCGGCGCACTCCAGGGCGTCAGTCAGCGCATCGACACCGGCTACGGTAAGGTCTACGTGACGATCAACGAGGACGAGAACGGGCGACCGTTCGAACTGTTCGCGAACATCGGAAACAGTGGCGGGTTCACCAACTCCTTCACGGAGGCGTTGGCGAAGGTGATCTCCACGGCTCTCCGAGCCGGCGTTGATCCCGAGGAGATTGCCGATGAACTTTGCGGTACCCGCTCGCCAAAGATTGCATGGGATCAGGGAGAGCAGATCCAGTCCATCCCGGATGCGATCGGAACGGCTCTCCGCCGCCATATCAACGGCGAGGTCACGGACTCGTATCCCGAACAGCAGAACCTCTCCGAAGCCGTTGAGGACGCGAAAGAAGACACGCAAAAAGAGGATGCAGAGGAGGTTGACGCCGTGGAAGAGGTCATTCGGAAAGGGGAAAGCCCCGAGTGCCCCGACTGTGGCGCGCTCTCGCTGTACTACTCGGAGGGTTGCAAGAAGTGCAAGTCCTGTGGATGGAGCGAGTGCTGACCTGGTAGGAGTTTTCTTCTGACCGCTTTCCCTCGTTGCTCGTTGGTTATTTCCCCCACCCACACCTCTACTAAACCCCAAGTTTTATAATGGTGTGTGCTGTAGAGTTACGCAAGAACATAACAATGGGACTCACGGTCAAGTCGATTGCGAAGAAGGACGCCGGGCGAGGCATCGCCGCCATCCCTCAGGGAGCGATGGACGAACGCGACCTCGCTCGGGGTGACTACGTCGTCATCGAATCGGAGCAAACCGGCAAACAGACGATTGCGCGAGCGTACCCCGCCGACGGATACGATCACGGCGAAGAAGAGGTCGTTCACATCGACGGCGAGCTTCGCAACGAGGTCGGTACGAACATCGATGAGAAGGTGGACATCCGAGCCATCGACATCGAACCGGCGAACGCCGTTCTGGTTGCCCTCCCGGAAGACTTCAAATACGAGGGCGACATCAAACCCCACCTCATCGAGAAGCTGTCTGGCAGTCCCGCCCGCCCCGGAGAAACCCTCGATGTGCAGCTCGGGTTCGGTCAGGTGACCGGCCCTGCCGGAAAGGATATTCCCCTCCACGTCGTCGGAACCAAGCCGGACGGATTGGTCGTCATCACCGACGCCACGGAACTCGTCATCAACGAGGAGCCGCTCGAGAAGTTCGACCCCGAGGCGGCGAAAGACGCCCCGACGAGGAAACGCGACCGCGACGGCCCCTCTTCCGACGACAGTGACGACTCGAGCGAAACGCGAGACGTCGGGGGTGACAGCGGCCAGGTGACGTACGAGGACATCGGTGGCCTCGAAGAGGAATTGGATCGGGTGCGAGAGATGGTCGAGATGCCTCTCCAGTACCCTGAGGTCTTCCAACGCCTCGGCATCGAACCGCCGAAGGGTGTCCTGTTGCACGGCCCGCCGGGTACCGGGAAGACGATGATCGCGAAGGCCGTCGCCAACGAGGTCGATGCCTCGTTCTTCGAGATCAACGGCCCGGAGATTATCGAAAGCTACCGTGGCGAGTCCGAAGAGAACCTCCGCGGTATCTTCGAGGAGGCCGCCGAGGAATCTCCCGCCATCATCTTTATGGACGAGGTGGACGCCATCGCGCCTAACCGTGACAATGTGGATCACTCCGCGGACGAGCGCCTGGTTAACCAACTCCTCTCGCTGATGGACGGGATGGATACCGAGGAAGACATCATCGTCATCGGTGCGACCAACCGCCCGGACTCCATCGACAACGCGCTCCGTCGCGGTGGCCGGTTCGACCGCGAGATCGAAATCGGCGTCCCGGACAAGGACGGGCGGATGGAGATTCTGCACGTCCACACGCGGAATATGCCGTTGAGCGGCGTCGACCTCGAGGATTACGCCGAAAAGACCCACGGCTTCGTCGGGGCCGACCTGAAGTCGTTCACCACGGAAGCCGCGATGAACGCTCTGCGACGGATCCGTCCGAACATCGACCTGGAAGGCGACACGCTTGACACGGAACTCCTCTACTCGCTGAACGTCTATGAGGAAGACTTCAACCGTGCGCTCTCGGAAGTCGAACCGTCCGCGATGCGTGAGGTGTTCGTCGAAGTGCCCGACGTGTCGTGGGAAGACGTCGGCGGTCTTGAGGAGACCAAGCAGGAGTTGCAAGAGATGGTTCAGTGGCCGCTCGAGTACGACTTCCTGTTCGACAAGGCTGACATCGACGGCTCCAGCGGCGTCCTCCTGTACGGCCCGCCGGGCACCGGAAAGACCCTGCTGGCGAAGGCCGTCGCCAACGAGTCCGACGCCAACTTCATCAGCATCGAAGGCCCCGAAGTGATGTCCAAGTGGGTCGGTGAGGCCGAAGAGAAGGTGCGCGAAGTGTTCGATAAGGCACGGTCGAACTCGCCGGCGGTCGTGTTCTTCGACGAACTCGACTCCATCGCGGGGCAGCGAGGTGAGGGATCGCAGACGAACAACGTCACCGAGCGTGTCGTCAGCCAGCTCCTCACCGAACTCGACGGAATGGAAGCGATGGAGAACGTCGTCGTCATCGGTGCGACCAACCGCCCCGACCTCATTGACGACGCGCTGAAGCGCACCGGCAGGTTCAACCGCCAAATCGAAGTCGGGATGCCGGATCCGGACGCGCGCCAGAAGGTGTTCGATGTCCACCTCTCCAGCAAACCCGTCGATGAGGATATCGACGCCAGTTGGTTGGCCGAGCAGACCGACGGTTACGTCGGCGCCGACATCGAGGGCATCGTTGAGGAGGCCGCGATGATAGCGATGCGAGAGTTCGTCTCCGACACCCCCGACGACAACCTCCGAAATCGCGCTGACGACTTCACTGTCGAACGACGGCACTTCGATGCCGCTATCGACAAGGTAGACCCCAGCGTCGACGAAAGCACGTTCGAGGCGTACGAGGGACTCGGTGAGGAGACTTCCGGCAACGACGGCCGGCCCTTCTTCCAGTAACCTGGCCGTGTACACTGGGCCGGTTGCGTGGGCGTTTTCTTTCCGCCGACCGTACGCCTTTCGCGTATGCGAGAGATTACGAACAGCGGTTGGGTTGAGGTCATCACCGGATGTATGTTCTCCGGGAAGACCGAGGAGATGCTACGACGGTTGCGACGGGCCGAAATTGCGGGCGAGGAGACAACCGCCTTCATCCCAGAGATTGATACACGGTACGGCGAGGACGTACTGGGGTCTCATGCCGGTCGAACGTGGAAAGCCATCCCAATTGATCCGGCGCACCCCGCCGAAATCACACAACACGTTGAAGGGGACGAAATCATCGCAATCGATGAGGGGAACTTCTTCGAGGACGACCTTTGCCTCGTCTGCCAGGAACTCGCCAGCAACGGCCACCGAGTCATCGTTTCGGGCACCGACCAAACGTTCCGCGGTGAACCGTTCCTCCCATTGCCACAACTGATGGCGGTCGCCGAATACGTCGACAAGATGACGGCCATCTGTTCACAGTGCGGCGAACCGGCAACCAGGAACCAGCGATTGATCGACGGTGAGCCAGCCCCTGATGACGCCCCTACGATTCACGTCGGTGGCGAAGAATCGTACGAGGCCAGGTGTCGCGCCTGTCACACCGTTTCTCTCGACTCTGACCGGAACGAACAGCGGGAGTCGTAGCGTTCAAACGCGTTCTTCGCATTATGCGGCGTATGGGAGTTCTGACGAGCCCTTTGGAAGACCTGTCCGAAGAGGAACAGGTCATCGCCGAACACCTCATTGACCGGTTGAAGGAGGTAGAGGCTATGTTCGATACGCTTCACCACCAGACCGAGCAGTTGAACGAGGGAGGGAAGCGCGTCGAAGAGATCAGTGCGGTCATCAATCATCTCGATGAGAACGGTGAAGCGGCGGACGAACTATCCGATGCCGCCGTCCGGTTGGCTGAGGAAGCAAAACGATTGGACGACCAGAGCCGGTTAACGGCTGCACTCTTAGAACAGGCCCAGACCGTCTACGACTTCTACGTTGAGGTGGCGCACGCTCTCGAAAGCGATGGATTGAGCGTGAACGCCGCAGCAGAACGGATTATCGATGTCGAAGAACGGATCGAATGGCTCGAAAGCGACGACGATCTTGCGGAGTTGGTTCAGGAGTCCAGCAAATAGCGAACGCCCGATTCGACCTTTACGCGAACGAACAGCAGAACGCCAAGGAATACCGGGATAACGAACGCAAGAACCACTGCAATCGGCATCGTCACCGCTGATGCTTCCACGCCGATAGTGGTCATAATCTCCGGTGCGGATTCGTAGACCGGTTGACCGACCGTTTCGGGGATTGGAACCGATTCCAGGCCCGTAAAGGCGACCCACGTCCCGATGACGAACGGCACAGCAAGGGCGGCGTCCCATCCAACCGGAAGGACACGGTGACCGACTGCGTAGCGGTAATACCAGACATATCGGGTGACGGCCCACGCACCGAGGAGGTAGCCGACCGTGAGGGCGACTATCATCAAGACGGCAATCACAGCGTTCGCTGATGGATCAGAGACCCAGATGTCGGGTTTCAAATCACCCTCCGCCAACCCAGCAACGACGCTGAGAGCGTCGTGGCCGCGGTGGGCCGCGTATGCGAAGATGGTCAACCCAATCGCATTGAGAGAGACGTACAGCGCGTCACGGATCCCTGGCCTTTCTGCAACGTTGATCGCGCCGCGAGAGGTGTCCATCTCAGTTTTCGCCTGATCCAAAACGAACACCACTGCAATCAGGGCGGCGACGAGTCCAACTCCAGCACCGGATGTGACATCACTCACCCCTGGAACCATCGATGCAGCCCCGATGTCAAGACGAGCGACTACTTCGCCTAACCCGACGACGAGAGCGAACAGTCCGAAGGCAATTCCGAGCCTCGTGACCCACGCAGTTCTCACAGCCCGCGAAACGACATCGTCGCTCAGATACGAGTTCACCCAAGCGGCGAATCCTCGTGGGTACGCCGCGACCCGATCCTTGAGCGGGGGTGAGGATTCTCCTCGCTCCACCGGTGCGTTACTGTTCCGCTCTTCTTCACCGCGGCGTCGTTGACTGGAAGCGAATTTCGACGGGTCGCGCGCACGCCCACTCCGTTCCGCGCGTTCTTTCACCTGTTCTTCGTACGTCTTGTCGACAGGTTTGAAGTCGTCGCCGTCATCTTCATCGTCAGGGTCATCACGAGTGATGTTTTCGACCGATGTCTCTTCAGCGTAGCTCGGATCCTCACCTTCACGCTCCTCCTGACGCGTCTCCTCTTGCACATCATCAAACGATGTAGGGGAGATGTCGATGTCCATCTCCTCGAAGAGTTCCTCGGCGGTCATCGACTCATCGCTCGTCTCGAAGTCGTCATCAACGTTGATGGTACCCTCATCACCTTGTTCGACTTCATCGAGTGACGCGGGCGATTCAACATCGACGATCGAGTTCACATCTCCAATCCAATCCTCAACATCTGCGTAGGAGGCAGGCTCTTCGCCAACGTACATCTCGTGACCGTTCTCGTTGTACTGCTGGCGTTCTTGCGGATCGGTTAACACTTCATAGGCGGTTCGAAGTCGGCGGGAGACGTCGTTGGCGGCCCAATGATCCCACTGGTCGGGATGGTAGGCCTTGATCAGTTGCCGGTAGGCGTTTTGGATGTCTTTCTCGGACGCCTCCTCAGAGACACCCAGCAACTGGTAGTACGTCAACCCCTCCGGTGGCAGGGGTAGATCGTCGGCGCTCACGTTATTACGTGATTGCCAACCCAGAGGCTAAAGCGTGCTGGAGTTCTCAGACGGTCATTCGCCGTTTGACAAGGATATCCAACACGCAAAAACCCCTTCAACTCGAAACACTCGACATCCCGTGCCAGACGACCTTGAGGAACTTCGAGAAACTCATAACGACATCCCCGCACTCGATGATGTTGAGGAGTCGCTCACGAATGCGGAAACGCACCGCCGTCTCGCTGGTGTACGGTCAGCAACTGCCCGTGGGAAGATTGCAGCGAAAGCCGGGCTCACATCGGGCGCGTTTCTGAGCCTCTACCTAATCTTCTTGAAACTCCCACTCACATCCGTTGGTGTCGACATCAGATACGTCACAGACCTTTTCGACCCGTTCGTCGCCCTGTTCATCCTCGGGTTCGGACTTGGCTGGACAGCTCTCGGCGCATTCAACATCTGGGGAGCGTGGTCGTTCTATCGCCTACGTCGGTTACAGAACTCATCCGCACGCCGACCGGCTGTCCACTTCATTCGTGGCGTGATTTTAACGATGACCGGTCTCTCAGTCGCCGCCGTCGCGATCGCCTACGTCTTCTTTTTCGGGTTGTAGCAACCCACACTTCTCATTGAGGAGATTGCCGCCGGTGAGAGACATGGGTGAGTCATTTAAAGTCACGGATAGTAGACACTACCAAGCAGATGGGTGTGAAAGCTGGAGAGACCGAAACATCCGACGTGGTGGAGTACTCCGCGGACACTATCCACCACATCCTTCGCAATCGGCGTCGACGGGCGGTGCTGTTCTATCTGAAATATCGTGACCCGCCGGTGACGATGCGGGAACTGTCGACCGAGATTGCAGCGTGGGAGTTCGACGAGGAAACAGAGTGTATCTCCAGCTCGCAACGTGAGCGCGTCTACGTTTCACTTCATCAGAACCACCTTCCAACGCTTGACGAACACGGAATCATCGACTACAACCAGGACAGACAAATTATCCGACCTGACTCCGGCCTCGATGAGTTCGACCCTTTCATCGATCCGGCGTCCACCGACGAGGATGTCCACCAACTCGTGGATGAACGAGTGCAAACGGTGTACGCCGGCATCGAGCGTGGGAAGCTGGACGATACGCTGAAAAACCGTGTTTTACGCCGTCTCACACCCCGAATCAACAAGAACGACCGGTGGAGTACATACTATCTGGTGACTGCTGGGTTGGGTGCCGGGTTCATCCTCCTCGCAAGTCCACTCTCACCAGTTCAGATCCCTATGACGCTCGCAGCACTGACCCAAACTGGCCTGGTAGCCGCGCTCGCGTTCATTCACTCGTTCGTAGAAGCCAACCCAGACGAAGTCGCCACTGCCGAAGAGATGTTCCTCGGCAGTCTTCGACCGGACTGGGCCGATAGCCGGACGAACGGAGAGTGAAGCAGCACCCGGAACCGCCGGGTTAACAGGCTTTTATGCAAGACGTGACATAGAACACGTCAAGACTGATGCCTACGACCGTTCTGCACACGGCGGACACTCACCTCGGGTACCAACAGTACCACAAACCCGAACGGGAGCGCGACTTTATGGATGCCTTCCGGCAGACAATCGACGAAGCGATTGACCGGGGCGTAGACGCATACGTCCACGCTGGCGACCTCTTTCAGGACTCCACACCAGCACCAATCGTCCACACGGAAGTAATCCAGGAGTTGAAACGCCTCGACGAACACGACATCCCGTTTCTGTCCGTGGTCGGCAACCACGACCGTGCCACGCGCGGACAGTGGATAGACCTCTTCGAAAAAGCAGATCGAGCCGTTCACCTCGGCACAGAACCGACAGTAGTCGGGAACGTGGCGTTCTACGGCCTCGACTACTTGGGCGCAGGACGGCGAAAACACCTCGAGTACGACTTCGAACCGACCGCAGACGCCGACCACAACGTTCTCGTTGGACACGCGCAATTCGCCCCGCTTACTCCCGGCGAGTGGGATCTACGCGAAGTACTCGCCGAATCCAACATCGAGTTCGACGCAATTCTCCTGGGCGACGAACACGAACGGATCGAAACCGAAGTTGGAGGCGTTCCCGTGACGTACTCCGGTTCCACCGAGCGAACGGCGACTGATCAGCAAAAACCCCGCTCGTTCAACACCATCAACATCGACGACGGCAACATCGACATCGACCATCACGACCTTGACACCCGCCGCTTTGAGGTGTTCGATGTCGAAATGGAACCAACGGACGGCACCGACTCGGTGATTGCCGACCTCGACACCAATCTCGATGGGGCAGTCGTCCGCGTCAACATCACTGGCGACGGCGAACGCATCTCCGCCAGTGCAGTTGAACAGCACGTCCAAGACGAACTCGACGCTTTCTACTGTATTGTTGAGGACAAGCGCGAGTTCGAACGCGAGTCCGTTGACATCGACGTCAGCTTCACCGACCCGGACGAAGCCATCGATGAACGCATCGAAGATGTCAGACTCGGAGCCGCGATCAGAGACCTTGAACGAGAAGTTCGTGACGACTCTGTAGCGAAAACCAACCTTCGGTCACGGGCGAAAAACGTCGTTTCCGAAGCCCTCAGCGAGGATCCTGAAACGCTCGAACGTCCGCCGGAAAAGGACGATGGTGAAGACGGTGAAACTGAGAGGGAAGAAACAGACGAAGGGCGCGTTGAAACCGCCGAAGGAGAGGATGACGATGAGCAAGAGCCGGCACCGGCAGCCGACGAAAGTGGCGATGAAGATAGTAACGATGAGGCGTCGAACGACTCCTCGGACGGACACGCCTCTCTCACTGATTTTGTGGAGTGACGCCGACGCCGACTTTTAATACCACCTGGCGTCTATCACACTACAATTGATGGAGTTCGACGAACTCGAAGTCAAGAACTTCAAGTCCATTGACAACGCGACGGTCACGCTCGGCTCCGGAATCATCGTGATGCACGGAGAAAACGGAGCGGGCAAGTCCTCGTTTCTCGAGGCGGCCTTCTTCGCTCTCTACGGGGCCGACGCCCTCCCCTCTCACAGCAACCTGGAGGACGTGATCAAGAACGGCGAGGAACACCTCCGAGTCACTCTCTGGTTCCGCCACGACGGTGAGATGTACCAAGTCAAACGCGAACTGTACCGGCGCGACGACGGCAGTCCGAAACACGAGTGCAGTTTCGAAGGTGGTGGTCAAATCATCGACACCGTCACCGGCGTCGAAAAACACGTTGAGGCATTGCTTCGGATGGATGCCGATTCGTTCCTCAACTGCGCGTACGTCCGCCAGGGCGAGATCGAACTCGTCGACGCTTCACCGGACGAACGCCAACAGATGATCGATCGCTTACTCCAACTTGGCCAATTCGAAACCTACCGCGAACGGGCCAACAAGGTTCGTCTCGGAGTCAAGGGTCTCAAAGAGGCGAGAGAGGAGCTCCTGGAGGATGTCGAAAACGACATCGACCAACTGGAAGATGAGGGGCTTGACGAGCAACTGTCGTCGATTACCGACGAAATCACCCGACTGGAAGCCAAGCGAGACAGTAAAGACGACGAACTGGACGAGGAGAAAGAACGACGAGATCGAGCAGTGGACAGAATCGAAGAGTTCGAAGATATCGAAGACCGAATCTCCGACCTCGAAGATGACCTCACAACAGCCGAGCAAAAGTTGGATGAGGCACGTAGCGACCGAGAGTCCCACGCTGACGAACTCGAATCGCAGCGTGAACGCCGAGATGAGTTAGTCGAAGACCTGGACGAAGCGTTGACCGATGCACCGACCGAAGTGAACGAAATCGACGCCCTCGAAAGCAGTGACGGAAACGAGTACGTCACTGGCCCTGTGGAAACAGAACTCGAGTCGGTGGAGGAAGAAGCCACGACGGTCTCCGAAGAGGCTATGGACGACCGTTCGCAGATGAAGTCGCTACGCAACGAAGTGAAAACCCTCAGAGAACGAGCCGATTCGAAAGGCGACGATGCTGACCGGCAGGAGAGAAAGGCTTCCGAAGCCGCTTCGAAGGCGGAAGAACTCCGTGACGAGCAAGCAGACATCGAAGAGGAGATTTCGTCGCTCAAGGCGGATATTGAGGACGAAAAGCAAGCCTTCAATGACGCTCACATCGACTTCGGAGAGGCCACTGATGAGATCGATCGCGTCAACCAGGAGTTGGAGGAGGCGAAGGCCGACCGCCGTGGCATCGAGAGGGAGCTAAGTGCCGCGGAGGACGACCTTGAACAGGCTGAAGGTCTACTTGATGAAGGGAAGTGTCCAGAATGCGGTCAGGAAGTCGATGACTCACCGCACGTTGAGTCAATTGATGACTACCGCACCCGCATTCAAGAACTCGAAAGCGACCTCGAAGCAGCCGAAGAACACGAAGGTGAAGTGGAGGCGAAGTTGGACGAGCTTCAAGACCTGCGCGAGGCCGAGGAGCGCGTTGAGGATGTGGAAACCGAATTGGAACGCCGGCGCAACGATCTCAGCACAATCGAAGACCGTGCCGGTGAAAAGGAAGATCAGCGAGACGAACACCGTCAGGAGGCCGAAAACCTCCGTGAAGAGGCCACCTCTCTCCGCGAAGAGGCCAATGAGAAAGAGGAAGAAGCCGAGCGCCTGGAATCTCGAGTCGAGGATCTCGAAGGTGAGCGTGAGGAGCTAGACGAGACAATCGCGTCCCTGGAAGAACTGATAGACGACATCGAGTCTGTAAATGCCGCCATCTCCGAAATGGAACACGCACGAGAGAAGATGGAAGGCCTAGATGGCGTCATCGAAGCCCGCGAAGAACGAGTGACGGAACTCAAAGAGGAACTGGAGAAAGCCCGCAACGACTACGATGAAGACGAGTTGGAAGGGGCAAAGGCCGAAGCAGAAGCGGCACGGGAGCGAATCGGTGAACTTGAGAAGCAAATCGACGAATTGCAAGAGAGCCTGAACGAAAAGCGCGGGGAGCGCGGACGCATCCAAGAGAAGATAGAGACACTGCGGCGCAAGCGAGAGAAAAGAGAGGCACTCCAAAACGAAGTTGACCGCCTCTCGGACGCCCTCGAACAGACGGTCGACCTCAAGTCGATGTACGAGAACCTCCGTGAAGAACTCCGTGAGCGCAACGTCACCAAGCTCGAACGGTTGTTCAACGAAGTGTTCATGGATCTCTACCAGAACGACACGTACGAGCGCATCTCGCTTGACACTGACTACGAGATCACGATCTACGACAAACAGCAGGATGAACTCTCCCCGAAGATGCTCTCCGGTGGGGAGAAGGTAATGTTCAACCTCGCACTCCGGTGCGCCATCTACCAACTGCTCGCGGAAGCGGGACGCGGTGAGAGCGCGTCCGCAGACGCGCTTCCCCCACTTATCCTTGATGAGCCTACGGCCCAACTCGACGACTCACACGTCACTCAGTTGACTGAAGTGGTGAACTTGATGCGCGAACTCGGTGTTGGGCAGACGGTCGTCGTCTCTCACCAAGAGGAAGTTGTCGCGTCCGCGGACACGACTTTCCGCGTGAGTCTGAACTCCACGACGAACTCGTCCACCATCGAACGACAAATCGCCCCCGGGTGGTAAGGCGGTTTATCGCCGCGAGATATTTCATCTGGCCACTGGTAGAGAGAAGCACGTGGCAATTGATTGGTATGTAGTGTTGGGTCTTGCCGCAGGCTTCTTCTGGGGCGTCTCGGTTTATCTCGATAAGAACTGGGTGATGGAAGACACAGAAAGCGACTTCCTCATCCTCACTGCTTCCATCGCTATCGCCCCAATCCTCGCGACACCTATTCTCTTCTTCCCGGAGGTTCGCACACCGAGTCTATGGGTTCTCCTCATCTGCATTCTGTACGGATCCGCCTACACAATAGCGACGTACTTCTACCTCCTTGCACTCCGCGTAGAGGACGCGTCCGTGGTGTCGCCGATGATGCGTCTTTCTCCGGTGTTCACTATCATCCTCGCAGTAATTTTCCTCAATCAAATCCTTGACCTTGATTCTTACCTGGGAATCGCCGCCGTGTTCACCGGCGTGCTAGTCGTCTCGATCAACCGCGACACGTTCCAGGCTACTGTCACCGACGCCGCAATCGCACTTGCGTTCTCCGTTGTGTCCACCTTCGTCTACGCGGTAGGGAACATCCTATTGGAGATAGCGTTGGATAGTTCGGGGACGTGGGAGGTATTTTACTGGTCTCGGTGGGGTGCGCTTCTCCCACTCGTACTGCTATTGCCGTCCGCCGAGTTCCGTCGCCCCCTCATCGAGTTCGCGCGGAACCCACGAGAGAACGGCGTCGTCTCCCTCACCGTTACGAAAACCATCGAGACGGGCGGTGCTCTGCTGTACGTCGCTGCGACAGCGTTCGGGCCAGTCTCGGTCGTGGTAGTGTTGTCGGCACTCGAGTCCATCTTCGTTATGCTCATCGCTATCTTGGTCGCCACTGCGGGAGCGAAGCAGTTCGACATCGGTCGAAGATTGTTGCTCAAACGGTTCGTCGCCGCGATACTGGTTGTCCTGGGCGTTGCGCTGATTAGCCTCTGAGGGCAACGACTTTCCGCGCGGCGAGCGGACGCGAAAGCAAGGAAATGGGCTCCGAAAACGGGTCAGCGGATCCGGCACCCCCCGACGACATTCCGCAGTACGTCGCCGACGGCATCCGACGCCAAGACGAGGAAGTTCTCGAACAGATCATCGACTACACGACGGCGTTGATGGATGCGCGATCACAGGCCCCTGACCTCGTCGATATCGAAGACGGTGACGGTGAAATCGTCGACGCCGAGCAGAAGGATGGCTACACGGAAGTCATCAAAAAGGTGACCTGCGGGAAGGACTGTAACGGTTGTCCGCACGGCCCCTACGTGTATCGAGTGCGGTACTCGACAAACGGGCTTGACTGGGATTACGTCGGCCCACTTCACGAGGTTGGGTGACGGGTCACTGCTGATGTCGCGCCGGCGCTGCCACAACCCCCGAATGCAGGCCCACCCCGAACCCCTAAACCCGACCGCTCCATAACCGAGCGATAACCGAATGATAGAGGTAGAGGGTTTGAGGAAGAGCTACGGAGACTTCGTTGCGGTTAAGGGCTGTTCTTTCACCGTTGAATCTGGATCGGCCATCGGCGTTATCGGGCCGAACGGTGCCGGCAAAACGACGACGCTGAAGATGTTGGTCGGACTCATCGCCCCGACCGAAGGCACTGCCCGCGTCAACGACGAGCCAATCACCGACAAAGCCGTCCACGACACGGTCGGGTTCCTCCCGGAGGAGAACCCCGTTTACGATGAGATGACGGGGATGGAGTACCTCCGGTTCTTCGCCGACCTGTACGGCGTCCCCCGGGAGGTAGCGAATGAGAGGATTGCCCGCGTCCTTGACCGACTCGAACTTGACGGGCGAGACAAGCGCATCGGCAATATGTCGAAGGGGATGACCCGAAAGACGTTGATCGCCCGCTCGCTTGTCCACGACCCTGATGTTGTCATCTACGACGAACCGGCAAGTGGCCTTGACCCGGTTACGACGAATGAAATCCTCGATTTTATCGGAGACCTACGCGAGCAGGAGAAAACAGTCGTTTTCTCTGCACACAACCTCCACCACGTCGAAGAGGTGTGCGACAAGGTAGTGATGATGGAATCGGGTGAAGTCGCCGCCAGTGGAACGCTCGAGGAGATTCGGGCAACGTACGCTGACCCACAGTACCGCGTCGTCGCAACCGAACCATTCCAAGGAAGTGAAGAAACCGACGCGGGTAATCACCGCGCGCTCATCAACACGGTCGAAGAAGTGAACGAAATCAAAGCAGATGTGGCCGACTCCGGTGGGGAAGTACTCACCGTCCAGACCGTCGGCGACAGTCTCAAAGACATCTTCCTCGACTTGACATCCACCAAGGAAACCGCGGTGGAGGGGTAACTAATGAGCCGAACGAGTCGAACGCTTCGGATTGCACAATGGGAGAGCAAGCGACTGCTCCCGGCACCGTCGCGGAAAACGGCGGGAATTGCACTCCTCGCAATCATCCTGTTCCTCGCAGCGGTGGCGGCAGGCATCACCCTCGGTTCCTCCGGTTCAGACGGGATGTACGTCGTCGGCGTCGATGAGAACGACCCCTACTACGAAGTCGTCGAAGATGCGGACGAGTTTCAGACACAACCACCGGACACAAACGCCCTCGAAGCCGGTGAACAAGACCTGGTGGTAGACAGCGAGACGGGATTGCTGATTGCGGATACGGAAAGAGCTGATGCCGCGGCCACCGAGTTCCGCATCGTCGTGCGGGAACACAACGACCGAACGCTATCGACAGAAACCAACGACGAGTCAGTCAGTCACCCAATTGCCCTCACAGTCGGATACGTTGAGTCGGGAGACGCGACAGTCCCTGAACCCACCGACGACATCTCCGCTGACTCCGCCGACGTGGGCGGATCCACCGCCACCGACCACGATGACAACGGAGTATTCTCCGACATACGCGCCGAGTTCCGCAGTACGATGGGGTTCGAGGATTCCGGGGCAAACACGGCGGGTGAGTTGCAACCCCCTGTTCCGTTCCGCGCACTCATCCTCGCGCTCCTCTTCCTCATCCCGCTCAACTTCGTCGCCCAAGCGTACGGAAGTAGTGTGATGGGCGAACGGATTCAAAACCGTGGCGAACTGCTCTTGACCAGCCCGGCATCCAAGTGGGAAATCATCGCCGGGAAGACCCTCCCTTACCTTGCGGCCATCGTCGCCATCTCCGCTCTCGTAGCCGTACCCATTGGGGCCGGGGTTCTCGCCGTTCTCGCAGTGATTCCACTCGGTGTCGTACTCCTTTCAGGCGTGTTCGTGGCAGCGATGTACGCCAGGTCGTTCAAAGAACTGACCTTCATCACGACTTTCCTTGCGGTCGCGACCGTCGCGTACGCGTTCGTGCCCGCAATGTTCATGGACGTTCACCCAATCGCGGCAATCTCCCCGCTCACGATCGTCGTGCAGTCGATTGACCCGGCTTCCAGCATCAACCTCGGTGCGCTCGTGTTCTCATTTACCCCGTTAGCGGTGTTATCCATCTCACTGTACGCGTTTGGAGCGAGTCTCTACCGCGAGGAAGATATGTTCTCTCACCGGAGCATCCCACAGAAAGCAATCGACTCCCTTTCGGTCATCACGACTGGCCTCACGGGCATCCCAAAGGCAATCGCCCTTCTGATGCCGCTCGTGTTCGTCATTCAACTGCTGGCCGTAGCAATCCTCTTCCCCGCGCCTGAACCGTACAACGTAATCGTCCTCTTCGTCACCATCTCTGTCATCGAGGAGTTGGCTAAAAGCCTTCCAGTACGTTCAGGAATGGTCAGTGGAACGTTCGACGATTCTCCCAAAGCGGCACTTGTCTGCGGCATTGTCGCCGGGCTATCGTTCTTCGTCCTCGAAAAAATCGCCGTATTCGGCCAAGTCGTTGGCCTGCAACACCTGCAAATTGGCCAAGCAGCGTTCGGCGATACGTTCGCCATCTTCGGCGGCGGGCCGCTCGCCCTAGCAGTGTTCTTCGCACCAGCCGTCCTACACGTCACCGCCACCACAATCGCATCGTACGGTGCGGCAGGGACACGTAGGCGGTACGCGGCGGCGTTCGCGGCTGCGGTCATCATTCATACGACCTACAACCTAACGGTGGTGATGCTCTTTGCGTAAAGACCAATCTGACGAATCGTTACTCGCCCGTCTCCGTCGCGCTGATCCGCGTGCGGCAATAGCCCTCAGAGACCTCGGTAGTCTGAAGAGCGAGAAGACGATTGTGATGGCTCTCATCATCCAACTGCTAATCGCCGGGTTCTCCGGTCTGCTCGTGGTTGGGTTAGTCGCCGCGTACGATCCTGGCGCGGATGCCACGCAAATCGGCGTTGCGGGCGACTCAACAGATGTTGTTCTCGAACAACTCGAGGGTGAATCCGGCCTTCAACACGTGGAATACGACGACGCTCAACACGTCTCCACGGCAGTTGATACCGGTGAGATTGACGCGGGGCTCATCGTCACGGAACGAGATGACGAGAGGACGGACATCGTCATCGTCGTCCCGAACGAGGATCTGGTGGCGACGCTAATCCTCACCCAACTGCAAGACGTGATGGGCGACATCGAAAATGAGCAACGCCAACAGGCCACCACCGAAATGGACGTTGAAGTCCTTGACATCCCGACGGAACACCAACCGAACCCGTACTTCACGTTCACCTACACAGTTCTCATTCCGTTGCTCGTCTTCCTCCCTGTGTTCATCAGCGGTAGCGTGGCCGTTGATTCGCTCACCGAGGAAATTGAACGTGGAACGCTGCCGTTGCTCCAATCTTCGCCGGCGTCCCTCACCGGCATCCTTGACGCGAAAGCGGTTGTCGCTACCATCCTTGCCCCGGCTCAGGCCGCACTCTGGTTCCTTCTACTCGGGGTGAACGACATCGCCATAGAACACGTCGGGTGGTTGCTTGCCTACACCGTCGGCGTTGCGCTTCTTACCGTTGCCGTAGGCATCGGTATTGCGCTCGTTTTCCGCACCCGGCAGTACGCACAATTGGTGTACGCAGCAGCCATCGTCGCTTCATTCGCGTTACTCTCCGCGATTCCGCAATCCCCGGCCAACGTTGTCGCACGACTCGCCACCGGGAGCGCATCCGGTCAGACGCTTCTAATCGTCTGCGGAACGGTGATAGTAGGATTCGTAATTTACGCCACTGTCCGCCGAGTCGCTCCCAAGAGATTCACCACCGTGTGAGCCAGAACCACCGGAAGAGAGGCTGCGAAACGAAACTTAAACCGTGTCCGGCGGAGTAGTGGGAAACGATGACCGACGACCTCTTCCAGGAGGCCAGCGAGGAGCTACGAGAGATAGCCGAAGAGCAGATTTCTGACGCGGAGGAGACCCTCTCCACCGTCGACATCGAAGTTGACGAGGGAGCCATCGCAGACTCCCTCACCGAACTCGGAGAAGTCCTGACCGAAGCCGAAGCGGCCAACGAAAGCGTTCGAGAAGCCAAGAAGCAACTAATCCTCGGTCAGCGTGCAGACGCAATCGACGAAGATGACGAACTGGTTGCTCGAGTCGAGGAACTCGAAGCGACAGTTGCAGAGATGGACGCGGTGGGCGACGAAGCGCAGTCGTTGGCCGACAGTCTCCATGATCTCTCAAGCCAGTTGGAGGATCTGACGGACGGAACCAGCGACAGTAGTGCGTCTGTTTCCGACGGGGAGACAGCAGATACGGAAGAGGACGTAAGCGACGTGTCAGTGGATGATTCCGACGAGGAAGTCCCTGACGCCGACGTGGACGACGAGGAGGATGAAGTAGTCGAAGAAACCGCTGACGCCGACGAGGAAGTCCCTGACGCCGACGTGGACGACGAAGACGACGAGGATGAAGAAGATGAGGAAGCCGCTGACGCCGACGAGGA
>LKMJ01002346.1_pt1 | contig 17333 bp, 28 predicted proteins | sample 643391 | NCBI WGS metagenome assembly LKMJ01 (sample SAMN04112250, study PRJNA286221) | soda lake metagenome | biome: soda lake; feature: Kulunda Steppe; material: water; isolation source: sample PL-Br10 brine of Picturesque Lake | place: Russia: Kulunda steppe | collected 2010-07
CCCACTAATGACCTTCTTCCTCGTTTGATGGTGGAGGTTTGCCTGGTGCTTGCACCAGATGTAAACTTCTTCCTTAATTCACGCAAACAGGGGATACCTTGTTAGCGTAGTCTTTTCTTTTCTTTTCAATACGCAACAAAGATCATAAATACAAGTAGGAGGTTGAAGAACATCAAGGAAAGAACATATGGCTCTTCTCAGAACCCTCCCGACCCCCACTTATGTCCTTCTCCCTAGCTTGATGGTGGAGGTTTGCCTGTGCTTGCACCAGATGCAAATTTCTTCCTTAATTCACGCAAACAGGGGTTACCTTGTTGGCGTAGTCTTTCTTTCTTTCTTTCCTTGACTAGCTATAGTATCTGCACTTTGATCTCCCTAAGCATGTTATGAGAACAGGTTTCGCTTGCGAGCACATACTCTCGCGCGGAATCCTCCACTTGGCGCGGTAGAAATGGCCACAGTGGCAAGTGTTCCTGAGCTTCTATTCAAAATGAGGTGCATGTTCTTTCTCACTATCAATACTTGATTGTGTGCTCTCCCAGAAGAAACTTCTCGCTCCTTTTCTTCCTTTTCTGCCAATCCTTTTCTATGGAGGCCCCTATATTCCACATGCCTTGCCTAGTCAGACTGTCTTTGATTTTCTTTCTCAACGGCACAACAAACTCTGCCATTTCATTTCAGACATTATGGACTATTTTTTGGCTGGCAAAGACCAGCAACAATCAATCAGCCTAACGACCTGGCTGGCGGTTCACCCTACTTTGTAACCTTGTAACAGGAGATCCGATCGGTGAGTCACCGCCAATAGCGAAGCAAGGAAAACAGACATTCCCAGCGAGGACTGCCGTCATGTTCAAAGAGAATTTTATATCACTCTTACTCCCTGTGAAATGCTGGTGACAAACGTGAACAAGGGAACCGAGAAAGACCAGGATCCTGAAAAAAAAGTATGCTTGTATCTCCTGTCAGGACGCTGCAAGAAAGTGGTTAGGTAACAGCACAAACCGTGTCAAGGTTCCCTTATTCGTACTAGTTTGAGCCTTTCCATTCCTGATGATGGAGCATGCTGCCAGGGGTGTTGGCACTGATACAAGATTGAGTCGCACCATCGCCATAGAGCAGAGTTCCTGCTGACCGACCTTCACCATGTTCACGTGGCTTGCATCATCTGGAAAAGCTCAACATGGCCCAGAGCAACAGCGAGCTCTCTTGGCTGCTGCCCCCCCGCCCAGGCGCCAAACAGCACGATGATACTGCAGGATGGGCGCAGGAGGCAGGCTGGCAGCCCAGACTGCAACAGCAGGCCACCGCCACTGGGCAGGCGTGCTCCTGCCAACCACAGCAACCAAAGCCCAAACAATGCCTCGCCCCAGGTTTCCTGGGAAGCCCACACACATTGTCACGACGCATCAAGTCAGTGCCGGCCACCACCATACATGTGCGCCATACGCGGTCCTTTCTTTTTTTTTCCAACACAGCATGAGCATCCCAACAAGGCAGCAGTACTGTCCTACAAGGCACCAGCACTCTCTCAGACAAGGCGGTACAAAACACGTGCATGGCTGCCTGGCCTCAGCCATGCAACGTTGTGGGTGTGTCAGTGCTGCGCCACGCAGAGGCGCCATCTACTCACGCGTCCCCGTGCTGCTCTGTCTGCGCAGACCTGCCCTTTGCACTCCCTTCAAGGTGGAGACCATGGTCGGAGACTGGGTCCCGGTCGAGGAGGGGTCCCTGCAGCTGCCAGCAACGACGGCTCGCAGTGATGTGGTTGGCAAGCAGGCGTGCTGTTGGGCACCAGCAACGGCGGCTCGCAGTGATGTGGTTGGCAAGCGGGCGTGCTGTTGGGCACCAGCAGCGGCGGCACGCAGTGGTGTGGTTGGCAAGCAAGAGCGCCTTCGAGCATGTAAGGGTATGCTGAGCATGTTTTGCACACAGGCCTACAGGCGCTTACGAGTGGGCTGGGCATACCAGGTACATGGGCCTTGTGGCGCATACAAGCCTGTACATGCAGATTGGCTGACCAAGAGCCTCACCTCCTGCACCTGTGCAGCTTCGAGTTTGGGGTGGGGGATGCGCGCGCGGTCGGGTGGGGCGCCCGGCGCTTGGCGGGGGACTTGATGGGAGATTTGGAGGGGGATTGCAAGGGAGATGCGGCGAGCTTGCTGCTCCTTGCTGCAGCAGCCCCTGCCGGGCCTGGGCTCAGGGTCCAGGAGCCGGTGCGTTGGGGGGAGGATGGGTGGTGGGAGCAGGGGGGGGTGCGACTGCGCGAGGAGGCCTGCGCGGGTGCAGATGGGAGGCGCAGGTGTGGGGCGCAGGTGGGAGAAGGTTGCAGGTGCACAGGGAAGCCAGTGAGAGCAGGGGGGTGTGCAGGGGGGGATTTTAGTTGCAGGCAAGCAGGCACGTGGAATGGGTGAGCGAGTGCAGGGTGGGGTGCAGGCGGGATTCAAGCAGGAGCACAGGTGGAAGCACAGGTGGGAGCATGGGCAAGGGGGCATGGCACACGCGCCGTTGCGCCCTGGTGCAGGGCTCGATGGCGGTTCAGCAGTGCTTAGTAGCAGCAGTGCAGGCACGTATTTTGTACTGATGCCTCAGTGGGGCACTGGTGCCTTGTGGGAAATTACCGGTGCATTGTTGGTTCTTGCCTGCACCAGATGGACCGTGCAGCAAGCACACGCGGACGCAAACCACTTGCCTGACCAACTTTTTGGCTTCATGGATCACACAAGCATAAGAATGAGACAGCACAACATGCTACATGCATGCGTGCGTCCGTATACAGTGGGCGCTACACATGTGCACACTAGTGTAGCTCCAGACATGCACACGTGCGCACAATGAACGCACGCGCGTTTGTACATTTTCGTAGGCATTCAACATGCATGCAGTGGCAGAGACTTCCATTCATACATGCGTATATACATACATATACGTATACATGCATGCATGCATACACACAGACAAACACCAATCGCAGGCATGCATGCACACGTACTGCGCACTTCCATGCACGCGCACCCACCTGGTCCGGCTGCTGCGCCGCATCATCTGCGCAGTCCTCTGCGCACGGCCTGCTGTGGTGCAGCAGGTGCGCGACATCGATGCTGCTGCGGCCGGGTGCGCGCGCGTTGGCCTTGCGAGGCCGCTGCTGCCTGCCTGCACGTGCACCGGCCCTGCATGCCTGCGCCTCTGTGCTGCTGCCCTGGGCCCCCTCAGGTAGCGCCACCACACCTTCCCCCTCCCTGAGCTCTCCACCCTCAAGCCATGCGCTGGGGTCTGCAGGCGCTGCTTCGCTTGCGGTGCCCCCTCCCTCGGTCTGGTCCCCGTGCAGGCCCTGGTCCTGGTCGCAGCTCGCATCAGCGAGGACCGCACCATCATTCGAGGGGACGAGCCCGTCGGCGCTGCCCCAAACGACGTCCTGCTGCAGCACGGGACACGTCCCACCCTGCTCAGCCGCACGCTGCTGCCGCTGCTGCTGCTGCTGCCGCTGCTGCTGCTGCTGCTGCTGCTGCTCCCACCTGGTCTGCAGGCTGGCGCTGCCGTGGTGCGCGCGCGGCCGGTAGCGGCACACGTCCAAGGGGCTGGGGTGCGAGTCGCTGGCTGCCTCACTGGGACTGGGCCCATCCGCGCAGCACAGCAGGCCCTCTGATGTGGCTACCTTCAGGCCGCCTGCGGCGTGGCTGCCCTCCTCGGGCGTGCCCAGCACTGGCAGCGCGCACGCAGAGGTTAATGTGAGTGTGCGTATGCAGGGGGGAAAATGGAGTGGGGCTGGCTTGAGGGCGGCAGCGTGTGTGTGTATGTGTGTGCGAGTGTGCGCGCATGTGTGTTGTGTACGTCTGTGCAGGTGTGTGCATGTGTGTAGGATGTCCAAATCCAAAATGCGTCCCGTCATCACAAGCAGATGGGGCAGAGTTGGGCGGGTGGCACGCTTCCGGTGGGAGGGGTGGGGCGGGCTGGCAGGCCTCCCCTGGGCAGGAGGATGCGCGCGCCCTCCTCACCTTGCACGCGCGGGCTGTCGTCCGCGTCGGTGCTGCCAGCTTCGGTCACCGCTGCGCTGCTGGCGATGGCAGCGATGTTCTTGTACCAAACCAGGCTGGAGTGGGGTCGGTGCACCGGGCCCTGGGCTGCGTGTGCGCTCCGCGGAGGGTGCCCGCGCGGAGGGGCAGGACCTGGGGCACACAAGGCAGCAGCGCGTGCGCAGGCGGGTGTGCTTCAGCCAGCGCACGTCTGCGTGCATGTGAGCGTGCACAGCGGATGGGAGCCTTCTTGCATCCTCCTCACTGGGGGCACACTCCTAAGAGAGGCTGATGTGCAGGCAGGCTTTCTTAACAGAGCGCGCACAGCCACAGGCAGCGGTCCAATGGGTAACAGGGCACGCGCGCTTGACTTCCTGTCAACAAGTGCTTCCGAAGCAGTTTAGGAGGCACTCCTTGCTGGAAGGCGTGCGCACAAAAAGACATGTGTGCATAAGACTTCAGACAATAGCACGTGCGTGTGTAAATGCGCACCACTGAACTGGCACAAACAAAATTAAAGCGGCAATCATGCGCACAAGCACGCATCTATCCGGACGCAGCGTACAGACATCCACGCACACAAGCACATATAACAGAGATACACACAAGTACATGCGTATACGCGCTCGCGCTCATGCATGCACATACACACACACCTGCTTCATGCACAAGCATGGTCCTGCTGGACTGCGCGCTCTCCGGCGAGCTTTCCTGGCTGTGCAGGGCGCAAGGGTTACTCGGGGGAGGGCTGAGGCTGCACAGGCGAGGGTACGAGGTCTGCGTGCGCCGCAGGCTGCCAAGGGGCGGCGGGCTGGCGGCGTCGGTCGGGCCAGCTGCCGATGGGCCTGGGTGCGCAGGAAATGCAAGCACCTCAAGGCGAGCGCTCCCGACTCGAGTGACACATCACAACCACGCACATGTGTGTGTAAATGTGTCTGTGTGCACGCATGCACCAAGCGCATGCTGATGGGCACCTGTCCAATGGCGTCCCCTACTCCTGCCATGTCAACCGGCCCAGCCATCCTAATGCTCACACAGCACCAGGGGCCTGGGCGGGTGCGCGCATGCACCTCCGACAGACTAGCGCCCACCTGCACAAGGTTCCTGCTGGCCGCCGCCGCCGTCGCCATCACCCTCAGGGGCCTGGCCCCCCTGCTCAGGCTGGTCGCCGCCCTGGCGCCTGCTCGCGCGCGGCAGGCCACGCGACTGCTCCAGGGCAACAAGCCGGGCCTCCAGGCCCTGCGAGGCGGGCACACCCACGCACGGCAGAAAAAGGGCCGTGGCATTGCAGGCTACACACGCATTGCAACAAGCCCGGCCTCGTGGTTGCATGGGTACTCGAGCAGCGTGCCCGACAACAGCACGCTAGCTGGGCTCGGCTTTATGAGCCCACACACATCCCATGCTGCTGACGTACACAGGACACGCTGCACAGGCACCTCCCAACGCAAAATCCAGCTTCAGGTGAGGAGCTGCTAGAGAAGCGCCTCTATATGGTTGGGGGTTGTCTGGTGCTTGCTTGTGTGTATGTCTGAGTGCGCATAGAGGTGCCTTTCTGTCTGTGCGTATGTCCGAGTGCGCATAGAGGTGCCTTTCTGTCTGTGTATGCCTGAGTGCGCATAAAGGTGCCTTTCTGTCTTTGTGTATGCCTGAGTGCGCATAGAGGTGCCTGTCTGTCTTTTTGTATGCCTGAGTGCGCGTAGGGGTGCCGTTCTGTGCACATAGAGGTGCCTTTCTGTCTGTGTGTGCACACAGGCTGCCTCCAAGTGCTCGCACTGGCTACAGCAGGGGGCTGCTTGGTGCTTGCTTCTGCGTACATGCGCTAGCACGCAAAGGCTTTCCAAATGTCACACTGGCTTTGGCAGTGTGGTAGCCTGGTCCTTGCACCAGGCGCTTGTCTCCCTCTGAACACCAGCGTCGTCCCTGGAGGGGCTTCCTTCATTCCTTCCTCTCTCCGACACCCCCGCGGCCTGGCGCGACGCACCCGCACCTTGCACAAATCCTGGTCGTGCTGCTGCTGCTCGAGCCGTTCCAGGCGCTCACGCAGCTCGGCGCGCTCGACGGCGGCGGCCGCCAAAAGCTCAGACACCTGTACGGCAGGGCACAGGGACGGCGCGTGGACATATGCTTTTGCTTTGGTGCATCGGTGAAGCCTGCATAGCGCATGGGCAAGGCGGGCTGGACCACGCCGTGGCCTCTCTCCCTTTGAAAACAGAGCTGTTGGAGTCACTTGCCCCGGCCCTAAGCAATGACACTGCGGCGCATGTATGAGTATGCGCACTGCTGCCCTTCAAGCATGCGTGCAAGTATGCGTGCTCACACACACACACATACACACAGATACAGACACACACATCCAGACACACAGATGCTGACACACAGATGCAGACACGCACATGCACACACAGAGATACACACACAGATATAGACACATGCACAGACACACACAGGCTCGCACACACATGCATTGTTTGCACGCACGCACGCACGCATGTGCACACATGCAGACACACACAACTCCACAAGCATGCATTCACTCATGCAAATGCGCAGAGGCACGCACACACGCTCACACATGCACGCACACACGCATTTGCGCACATACGCACGCACCTCGTGGATGTGGTTCATTTGACGGTGGCTAATGCTCGCGGCCAGCTGCCTGATCTCCAGCAGGCCACTCAGCGCATCAGCGGCCTACATGTCCGTGCGCACACGCAAGTCAGTTGCGCCCGCACTGTTGCTTCCATGGTCGGCACAGACTGAAGTGCTCAACTGCTGACCAAAACCAATATTTGGTCTGAGAGGGGGGGAGCGAGCGGGTGCATTGAGCTCTGACTTCAGCAGGATTTTCGAAATGCATCAGCTAGAGGCAGCCGCAGAAACGAATGCAAACAGACGTGCTTCAAGCCTCATGCTGAGCCCATTTGCGATTGCTGCAGCCCCACTCAGCCTTGCGCTGATTCCCTGCTTCTTGCTCCACAAAATTTGCACCCACAAGGAGCAGACCCATATACTTCTGACCCGCCTAGTTCATTCCCCCCTCTCGCTTTCACACACACACACACACACACACACACACACACACACACATGCGCACGCAACACATACACACAGAAACGCAACCACGCACACGCACCGCATCCTCTAGCCGCTGTAATCGCTGCTCAGTGCCATCTTGATCAGCCTTGGATGTCACAGCTGCCTCCACCTGCTGCAGCCTCAGCTCCTGTGCGTGTGCATGTGCATGCTTGTGCGTATGTGTGCAGGCGAGCATGCAAACTATGTCGCTCACTGTGTCACGCCTCATCACCTGCAAAGACCTATCCCTTGACTGTGCATGTGCGCGATGGTGTCCGTATGCACACCCTGGTGTTCGGCAGTCCAGGTTCCAGAGATCTTTCACACATTTCAGCGCTGAGGAAATCCAGGTTTAACCAACATGAAAGCACACCAGCCACAAACCCAAGCGCCTGCACAAACGCCCCTGCTCACAGACAGCAGAGATGCAGCGTCTGGCGCAACACCGTGCGCTTTGTACCTGAGAGGCTGCAGGCGAGGCGGATGGGGTTGATGCCACAGCAGCACCGCCGCTCACACTGCCACTCCCCTGCACCTCCAGGATCTGCTGCAGCTGCTGCAGCTGGTCGGCAAAGCGAGCGGACAAGCCCTCCACGCGCTGTAGCCGCTCACCAATATGGTCATCCAGCTGCTGCTGCTGCCGCTGCTGCAGCTCTTGGGGCGGCTGCATGCCTGCCACCCTTTGCGTGGCGGTGGCAGAAACGGGAAGGTTGCGGGCAATGAGCGCAGACACAGGGGGATGCGCTGGTGCGGCCGCCCCTGCAGCTGCAGCACTTCCCTTGACAGGCGCCCTGGGCGCGGGTGGGGGCATCAAGCTGCTGGCCCTGCTGCTGCAGCTGTCGATGCTGCTGGCAGGCGCTAGGGAGGAGGATAAGGATGAGGGGTTGGGGGGCCTGACGCGGGGCGTCCTTGCTGTCCTGGGGGTTTTGCTGGAGTTGAGCGTGGCATTCCTCTGTGAGCGCAGGGAGGGGGGTCAGTGGTCAGACCGACATCAGCACAAGATTATCATGGTGCTCCGCAGACACCAAACAAAGCATGCCATAGGAAGCCTAGCATGGGCTACTTGCCTGCAGCAAGCGAAGAATGTTGGAGACTGTGCTGGGGCAGGCCTCACAGCATGGATTCCCATTGATGTCAAGATGCGTCAGCGTGGTGTTTTCGAACCTGACCGCCTGCAATGGCAGAGGAGTAAATGAAGGAGCTATTCTTTGTTATATATCGGACTTTCAGCTGTAGAGTGCGTCTGTTTTACAAGCTGCTCCTGCGGTCAACATCTGCGCACGGCCAAATTGACCACGATCACCTGTTCTAGAGCTTTGGCACCCTCCTCTCCAATCTGATTGTCCTGCATATTTGCAAACCGCAATCAAGCTTTGAGTATCCTTGGATGGGCAAATTTGGGCAAAAAGACTGCTGTTCATGAGAGGCTCCTGGCAGCGCAAGGTTGCCACTTACGCGCAAATCCAAGCTGGTTAGCTCTTTGTTGGTGGCTAGCTCCCTCGCAAGGGCAGCTGCAGCTGCATCATCCAGTCCTTGGCAGACCAGTTGCCGGCTGGCCATGACCCAGGGGAGGATGAGTTCTTAAAGTGCCAGTTCGGGCACACTTGAATTTTGTTTGGATTCTTAAAATCAGATAATGTATCAATCACCATTTGTTGTGAGAGTGGAATACGAGAGTGGAATATTTAATAAATTCGTTTGCATGCTGAGAAATTTCCTTGCGCTCTTTTTGGACTACTTAGCGCACCTGAGGGACTGGGGTGTAGAGGGGCTAGGCCTGAATAGGAGACGGATGAATCCGAACAGGCTGCTGCACCACGTGCTTGATGATGAAGATGATCAGAAGAGGGAGCCCGGCGCTCAGATGGAGGTGGACAGCACTGAGCAGGACACCGCAGAAATGCTTTACGGTGAGCTAGAAAGGAGTTATAGGTTGCTGGGTGGATTTTTTTTGGGATGATGGCCTTGCAGTCTGGCCTTGTAAGCCTGCAGCTGGCCCCCTAGCATGCAGCCTGAGGGCGCTGCCCTAAGAAGCTGGCCTCCATGCAATCCATTGACAAGTATATCACTGTAAAATCACCACTGATTACGAGCACATCACTCATACTCCTGTGCCTGTGTTATAGAAAGTATTCAAGAATCCGTGTCTTGCGAGAGAGTGAGAAGTGGCATGAAAATGGGCATGCGCTTGTTTGTGGTGTTGCATGCGACAGCTCCTTGTCTGTCTCTTTCAAACCAGCACAATGCAATGCTTCAGTGGAGATCCGTGTGGCTTCCTTGCTTGCTTGCACAGCTGCTGAAGTCAGGCGAGAGCAGGCCGAGAATGAAGCTCTGGATGCCACCAACCGCTTGCGGGTGGCGCAAGAGCAACTCGCTGAGTGGTGAGAGGCTGAGGAAGCAGCTGTGCTGCTGTGGCTGCCCACCTGCGAGGCTGTGCTGCCGGAGGGGTCTGCTTCTTGCGGCCTAGCTCATTTCTAATGGGAGACTAGGCGCTCCAGCAGCGCGGCACTGCAGATGGCGCAGATTACCATGCCTAGATCTGTCCATGAGCGTTGTCTGGTCTGTCCTGGGCCTCTGATGATGGACAGAATCATTTTGTGAAGCTGCTCGTGCCCAAGCAGATTCCTTCCCTTCCCACACCTCAGGCACACACCTGTACGAGACACGCACTCCCTCGTCCACGCACTGCCTAGCGCAACCTTTCAGCATTGTCTTGTGCGGCCAAATGATAAAATCTCAGCCTGTGAGGCGAGGGCCTTAAGACAGTCCCTCACGCACCGGATGGGCCCCTCTGGCCATGCCCCTCCCGCCTGGGCATCCACCTCCCTTGGCTGTGCGCCCTCAGTAATGTTCCAACTGCCAAGCCCATGGCGTGCATGCGCACATCTCTACAGGGCCAGCGAAAAGGAGCAGGACGCGCTGCACCTTGTGCAGCTGTCGGCCGCCGCGCTGGAGCAGCTGGAAAAGGAAGCAGGGCCGCAGGTGAGGAGATCAGGCAGGGCTGTGCAGGGCAGCGCGCCAGCGAGGTTGCTGGCTTGGCGCTGTAAGGGGCATCCAGCCTTTTTTGCAAAGGCCACCTACACTCGGCTTAATGTGGTCGCCTACTGGCCACTGCACACATTGAAGCCCATAGTTACCAGCCTTTTAGAAATGCCGCTTTACTGGGCAGAGGCAGCGCTCGCGCACTAACCAAGCCCATCTAACTCAACACAAGGCGTTTATTGGGTGGCCGCCGGCAGTGCTCAGCAGCTCACGACTCAGTTGTGAGAGGCTCCTCGTCGGTGTCAGGGCTCCTCGTCGGTGTGTGCCAGCGAAAGGACCCAGAAAGCTTACAGCAGAGCACAGATGCGTGTTTCCCCTCTATGCTGCTTGTTTGATTGGTGTTCGTCCCGTTGTACCAGTTCATGGGGCTCTGTCACCTGCCCGGACAGTGGCAGTGTGGAGCAGCGTGCGCAGGCTTTATCCCTCCTTGCTGCTGTGGCTGCCGCCCTCTTGCCTCCCGCGTACCGTGCAGCTGTTTAAGTCCAGATAAGCTGGCTGCCTCTGCTGGTTGATCTTAAATGGTCTTGGAGAGACGCTGAGTGTGACATGCATGTCGCTGGTTTGATCTGCTTGACGAGTGCTCGCCTTCAATGGCAAGCTGAGCTTTGCTGCCGCCCTTGCAGCATGCTTGGCCACTTGAGCTTGCTTGCCTCCTCCTCTTGGGAGGAGAAGGCCAAAGATGTGCTGTCTAACCTTGCCTGATCAAGTGCAGGATGCACACTGCTGTGATGTGGGTGGGGGCGGCAGCCACTCTGCGCTGATTGCGGAAGTGATGGGTCTGTGGGCTGCCTGTGCAGGAGCGCCTCAAGGAGTTGCAGATGCTGAAGCACAAGCTGGAGGAGAGCGCGATGGAGGCGCGTGCCTTTGCAGAACAGCAAAAGGCGGACGCCCTCAAGCACCAGAAGAGGAGCAGCAAGCAGGTGAGACAGCAAGCAAGACAGCAAGCAGGTGAGACAGCAAGCAGGTGAGGAAGCAAGCAGTCGAGATAGCATGCAGGTGAGACAGCAAGCAGGTGAGATAGCATGCAGGTGGGGAAGCAAGCAGGTGCGATAGCATGCAGGTGAGACAGCAAGCAAGTGAGGCAGCAAGCAGGTGAGGCAGCGAGCAGGGAGCAGGTGAGACAGCAGGCAGGTGAGGCAGCAAGCAGGTGAGACAACCAGTTACAGCGGGAGCATACACTGAAAACGGCATGTATGTGCATTCATTGTGTGCAAGACAGAAGATGGGGGGCACTACACCCGATATTCAGCAACCTGCAACTCTACTCTACACAGACGGGCAGTGCCTCCCCGTTTTGAACCTAAGCTCTGTTGGATCCATTGCTGCTGGCGCGCATGGAGCATATGCACATCCTGAGTGATTAAGCACAGCAAGGATACGAGAACCTCCATGGGGTGTGGTTTGCTTATGTTTAACCTGCATGCGTTAGCATTCGTTGCACACCGTGGACGCTTGGACATGGTGCCCCTGCACATTTTGACGTACGGACATGGTGCCCCTGCACATTTCGACGTAAGTGCCCCTTCAATTGCTCTCATGCGCGAGCGGAGATGTAGCAAGCCAACAATTCTGTGCCAATGAGGAACATGTTGTGAGCCAGCAATTGTGTGCCAACTGAGTGCTTGTGCTTGCCTTGTGCTGACTGAGTGCCTGTGCTTGCAGTGGGTGGTCGACTTGACTGCCTGTGCTTGCCGTGTGCTGACTGAGTGCCTGTGCTTGCAGTGGGTGGTCGACTTGAGTGCCTGTGCTTGCCTTGTGCTGACTGAGTGCCTGTGCTTGCAGTGGGTGGTCGACTTAAGTGCCTGTGCTTGCCTTGTGCTGACTGAGTGCCTGTGCTCACTGTGCGTCTCCCTGTCTCTTGGGCTGCAGGCTGGCATGGAGCCGCATGAAGACGAGGAAATGAAGAGGCCAAGGGAGGGTGACACGCAGGAGGATGGGGAGGGAGGCACCCCACGGGATCTCGTGAGTGCGCTCATGCCTCCTCCTGCAGGCAAAGCAAGCCGGTCTGGCAGAGGAGGGCGGCGCACCACAGTGCCCCGCCGAACTGCTGGTGTGCCCTGGCCTGTAAAACTTGGTGCACAGCCTGCACTGCTGTGCATGTACCCTGGCCACTGCAGCCCTGTTTGTTCTTGTCCTTACAAGGGATGCGGGTCCAGGCGGGCTTCCGTCGCTTGCGTCATATTGGCTCTGACCTCCCTCACACTGGCTTTGCCAGCCAGTGATGGCATCATCTGCCCTAAATTTGAATGAGTCCTGTGCGCCATCGTCGATGCAGCAAAACCGAGGCAGAAGGCTTTAGCACCCGCTGCCCTCAGCATCAGTGACCAGCGCTGCCTGTGCAGTTCCTCGCCCTGATGCGTGTGTGCCCATGCTCTGATGTGCGCACATGCCAGCCCCCTGGGACGCGCAAGCACATTGGTGTAAGCTACGGATTGGCCCTGTCAGACGACATCCTCCTCCATGCTCCGCCTTGTTCGCACTCTGCTTGCCTTGCTGCGTCCTCCTCCTGCCATCAGCTGATGCCCTCTGCTTCGCAAGAAGCCCCTGCGTCGTTCGGTATGCTGTGGTCCACCAACGTGGTCCTCTGTGGTCCTCTGTGGTCCTCTGTGGTCCTCTGTGGTCCTACGTGGTCCTACGTGGTCCTACGTGGTCCTACGTGGTCCTACGTGGTCCTACGTGGTCCTACGTGGTCCTACGTGGTCCTACGTGGTCCTCTGTGGTCCTCTGCTTCACAAAACAGCCCCTGCATCTTTCTGGTGGCTTTTCTTGCAGGGCGGTGGAGATGAGCAGCCATCCACAGCCAACGACTTGGAAGCCCCTCAAGGCCTGGGCAATACCACCAATTTTTCTGAGCGCGCCAAGTACATCCCCATGCGTCTGGAGTACGACGAGCGGCGGCTCCTGCACTTGCTGGAAGCCGCGCTAAGCGTGAGCGAGTACACGGACAAGGTGTGTAAGGTCTCTGTAATGGGAGGCAGGTCTTCAGAGTGAGAGCAGGCAAAATTGACCTTGTGAGAATAGGAGGGGAAAGGAGGAGCTGTCAACTTGTCGCCCTAGACCTATCCCTTGACACTGTCACCCTTGACCATCCCCGACCCTTTCACCCTTGACCAATCCTTTGACCCTGTCACCTTGACCAATCCTTTGACCCTGTCACCCTTGACCAATCCTTTGACCCTGTCACCGTTGACCAATGGTCCGGCTGCCAAAGCTCACAGGCAAGGCTTTCCTCCACGGATGCTGCAGTGATTGAAACTCTTAGGTGTGCTGAAGTTTCATGGCAAGGGGGAGCCTCCGCGCAAGGCTGGCAGCAGTGGGTTGGTAGCTTAGGTTACAAAGGCTGGTAGGCTGGTAGACTGCAAGGTGCCAGAGAAGAAATGTAGAGCCTGCCGTGAAAGTGTGATGATCACATTGCGCTCTTATATCCACACAGGCATGCGAACAAGTACCAACCTACCAGCCCCAACAAAAAGGCGAAAGAAAAATACGCCCTGAGCCCATGCCGAGGTTAATGCAGCCCCAACAAGCTACCACCCCTTCCTCTGTCCCACAATGCATCCAGCCGATGTCCGCTGGCACGCACTGACCTGGAGTGTGACCTAATGAGTGACGTGATGTGTGACCCTCATGATTATGAATGCAATACTGTACCCCCACCCCCCCCTTGGGCCTGCTCAGGTTGACATTTTGACTTGGCGGAACAAATCGGGAAGAATACACACGCAGGTGAGCGAGCGCTGGGAGGCTAGCTTGCCTGCAGCGCACACAGCGCCTGCTCCTGGCATCCCTTGATAGTTGTGTTGTCCAGCATTCCTTGACTTTTGTGTTGTCCAAGCACCAAGCACCTGACACAGTTTGTTCGCCACACACGCGCCTGTCACACCCACCCATCACCAGTGGTGTGCATCAGGCTCAAAAATGCGTGCAGTGGACGGAAGTGACGCTCTGGGGCCCTAATTTATGGGTGCAAGCATATGGTATTCCTTGCGATTTTGTGCACTCTCGATGAGAGCCTGCGTGCAGGGCGCATCAAGAGATGCGTGCATGTGCACCACGCAGGCATGCACACGTGCACATACACAATGTGCATGCACACACAGACATTTTGACGAAAATGACATTGTATGACCGCCAGAGGGTGTACTCCATTCAAGTGCTTGGTCGTTTTTGCCCGCATGCTCATGTGCGATCCCCATCACCTGCTGCGCCCTGGGCGCAGATCAAGGACACGTGCGCCGTGCTGTGTGGGCTTGTCGTGGCCCAGGACTACAAGCGGGGGCAGCAGCTAGTCACGGACAGGTCATTTGCCGACAACGCCGCTTTCTTCCAGGTGTGCATGCTCGAGGACTTGCCAGATCGCCCCTCTCCTCATGGACATACTCCGCGCTGGAGTACGCCTGCTGTTGCTCATGTAGCCTGACCTGATTGTTCGACTTGCTGAGGTCTAACGGCCACACCGCAGTCAGCCTTTGAAGTGGGGCGTCATTGATGCGCACAGCCTAACACCACTGCCTGCCTGGCCTCGGCTCTACCACCGCAGTCCGTGTTTGAAGTAGGGCGCCGCTACAAGATCATGAATCCAGACAAGATGCGCTCAGTGTATGGTGAGTTGCTTCTGTGCATCAGCAGTGCATGGGGAGTTGCTTCTGTGCGTCATCAAAGGCAACACAGGAGCAGTATAATTTGCTCAACAAGCCACGGCTGATGTGGTGCTAGAGAGTGGGGGTGTCATGGCGATGATCTGTGCGTTTTGGGAAGGTTGCGTGCACAGGGGCTTATTTTGAGGCCCTGCTGCGTGAGTTCTTGGAAAAGGAAGGTAACTGGGATGTCCACTAGCTGTGTTATGTGTGTAGCCAAGAGGCTTCACTTTGCGCATTCCGGGAAGCACACGCGCACAGGATGGAGCGGTACTTGTTAGGGTGGATAGAGTGAGGCCCGTGCACGGCTCGAGGCCCGCTCATGGCCCAGGCAGATGTGCCAGCTTTTTTGCTGCAAGCTGCCGCCAGTGTGCTCCTGTGTGCAGTCTTGCAAGCTGCATTGGCTACAGGGCACATGAGGTGCTTTCATGGTCGCCATGGCTTCAGGGCACCTGAAATACGTGCCTGTGGAAGCCACGCAGCCGAGCAACACCCACCTGTGCCTCCCTTGCCCAAAAGGGCCTCTTATCCTCCTTACCCTCATGACATACGCCTCCTCACACGCACCCACCCCTCCCCGGTTAATGCACAAGATGAGCGCGTGACACAGATGGGTGGGTGGCCTATGAAATGGACAGCCCATTCCCCCCTTGCCCCTGTCCTTGCAATGATGATGAATTTTACCTCCACAGGACCACCCGCTGCCCCCTTGCAAACAGGCCAGCCTCCTTCCCCTTGCTGGCGCGATCACACATGCTCACCCATATTCCTCGCATGCAAGTGCGCACCAGACCGCTGCACTGGCTGGAATGCACCACCTCCTAATTAAACTCACCACATCACCTCCTCAAGGGATGCTCCGTCTCTTGCTGGAGATCAGCATTTCCCACATGTGCACGACAAGCCGGCACAAAAGTTGCCTCCCTCCCCACCTCCCCATTCCCCACCGCAAAAATGCGCAGGCAAGCTGCTGTGCATGCTCACGGACGGCGGCGTCCCCCAAATCCAGGCCGGACATGCTCACGAGCGGTGCCATTCTGCTGCCAAATGTGCAGGCAAGCTGCTGTATATGCTCATGGACAGCGCCATCCCGGAGGTGCAGGAGCTGCTTGAGTTCAAGTGTGTCGCGCCGCTGAAGACGGTGCACAGCTTCCTGGAGGCGCGGGGGGGCACCGCGCTGCTGGACGACCCGCTGCTGGACCGCGCCACTGCAGAGATCATTGCAGGTGCGTGAGCGCACGGGACGGGGCGGCAGGGCGTGCGCTTGTGCATGCAAGCATGGTACATGCGCCGCCGCGCAGCTGGGATGCGGGGGGGTGCTGAGCATGGCCCGCCCCACACACGAGCACGCTCACGCGAGCCCGCCGCTGCCCCTCTGCGCGCAGGCGACCGCCCACGCTTTGAGGTGCAGCGAGACATCAAGGCCAAGGAGCGGGCGCGCGAGGCCATCGCCAAGAAGTACTGCTCCAGCCAGCTCTCGCGCGATGACATCTTGACTGCCATTTACTCGCTCTCTGACAACAACAGCTTCCTCCTCTTCAACAGGCACGTCTGCTGTGTGCGAGCCCTTTGAATGCGTGCATGAATGCATGTGCGTGTGTGCACATGCACGTGTCGAGCTGCGTGAGTGCATGCTTGTGTGGTAAGCATGAGCCAGCACGTGTGATTAGCTTGCACCAAGTATCCGTGCGCCTGCTGCACATGAGATGCATCGTTGAAAAATCAACACGCATTTCAAACCAGCATGGAGCTTTGCTTTAGCCTTGGAGAGCCCATTGTTGATCGCCAGCTTTGTGACCTTTCTATGCCAAGTCATTGATTGGTACCCGTGCCAAGGGCCTAAGGATGCCCAATGTCGATTGATGCCCACAAGGGGGGGTTGGTGAATGCGACTCTGCCGGTCCTCATGCAGAAACACCCATGGCTGATGTGCATGTGACCAAGTAGCCTCACACACACGGCAAACTCCCCCCATCCCGGTGGACACATGGTCTACGTAGTGGACGGCCTCCATATGAATGCGTGTGGCCTTCCGTAATCAATGGTGGATGACGGGCCTACGTGACGGATAAATGATACACGATCTACGCAACAAATATGCATGACTTTTGTATTGAAGTGCCCGTCCCACAACACAGCCTGCTCTGCCCTCCTGGCTGCCCAGTTGAGGCCCCCTCTGCTAGACCCCTGCGCAAGGGGCTTGTCTGAGCTCAGCCTGAATGCTCTGTCACCGTGCACGCTACTGTGGCGCATGGTGCTGTTTGTGCAACCTGAGCTGGAACGCTTGTGCACCACTGACACCAGGAACACTGCGCAAGCGAACACTGACAAGGCAGCTGCCGTTGCTGGGCTCATGCCGCACGCCCACACTGCGCAGGGACCCCATCGACAAGTTCATCGCATACTTCAAGGGCTGCTTCAAGCCACATGAGTGTGAGGGCCCCTTCTCGCTGGCCATCCAAGGCGGCCGCGCTGGTGCGCGCCTGACCCACAGCCATGAGAGGTTAGTGCGGACGCTGCTGCCACCTCACACGCGTGCATGCGCAAGAGCTGGGGGGGG